>ERZ1023473.484-NODE-484-length-1039-cov-1.798780_pt1 | contig 1039 bp, 1 predicted proteins | sample MGYA00380533_ERZ1023473 | MGnify/ENA primary metagenome ERZ1023473 (study PRJEB33173, sample SAMEA4830327) | metagenome | study: EMG produced TPA metagenomics assembly of the PRJEB25223 data set... | reverse complement strand
GAGCAAATTGCATAAATTTCTTCGAAACAATTTGATAATTAGGATTAGCATAATCAGCAACTTTGGCAATTTTTTTGAAATTCGGTAACTTGTGCCAATATTTTTTCTTACTAATTAATAAACCTAATTCATAATCTAAATTCATTGCCGACAATTTTTTTACACAATCAAAATCGAATGATTGTAAAATCACTTTAGATTTAGATATTTGTCTTTCCTTCAATTTATCAACGATCATATTTTCAATATTTGGATACTGACTAGGCTTTTTTATTTCTATTAATAATTTTTGCGAAAAGTTATCTGCTAAATCTAACACTTCATCAAAAGTCGGTATCCTCTCCCCTTTAAATTTCTCTCCTTTATAGAAACCAAAATCTAATGCTTTTAATTCTTTTAAAGTAAAGTCAGAAACCTTGCCTTTACCATTTGACGTACGATCGATAGTATCATCATGTATAACGACAAGCTCTTTATCTTTTGTGTAATGTACATCAATTTCCAACATATCTATATGTAACATGAGCGCATGTCGATAAGCGATTAAAGTATTTTCAGGATAATCTTCAGGTAATCCTCTATGCGCTACGATTTGGAAATGTTGATTTGGACGTCGAATTTTCATCAAAGTCACCTTTCTTTTAAACTTATTTAATTTGCCCTAAACTTAAATTACCATAATTAAATTGGAGGTCAATTCATATGGTTAAACATGATTTTAAAGTTAAAACTGAGTGGCTAGGTGGACGCGAAGAAGTAGGTCAACTTCGAGGAGAAGGAACAAATCCAGATGAATTACTAGTAAGTGAAGAATAAAATTGTTACATCATTTCACTCGCTGCAACACTAGAAAAGAGTGGTTTTACTAATGTAAAAATTAATCAACAGTCAATAGGTACAGCTTCATTTGAAAATAAAAAATTTAAAATGGAACGTATTACACATTATCCCTCAATTGAAGTGCCCTCTTCTCAAAAAGAAAAGCTTAAAAGTATTTTAGATAAATTATTAGTCATTACAGATAATAATTTTATGTTAT
>ERZ1023473.436-NODE-436-length-1081-cov-1.642300_pt1 | contig 1081 bp, 2 predicted proteins | sample MGYA00380533_ERZ1023473 | MGnify/ENA primary metagenome ERZ1023473 (study PRJEB33173, sample SAMEA4830327) | metagenome | study: EMG produced TPA metagenomics assembly of the PRJEB25223 data set... | reverse complement strand
AAGATTAGTCACTAATCGCCCAAAACGATCCGCACTTTTCGCACGCCAATAACGTAGCGCAATATAAAAGGAAATAGGGAAATTCATTATTTTTGATTTAATTGTTGTACAAATTCTTCGATGTTTTGCATTACTTTGCCAACTAATGTTGTCACTGCACTATCGCTCGCCCAAGCAATATGCGGGGTGATAATTAAATTAGGCATCGTTTTTGCAGCTAAAATTAACGGATTATCTTTTTCTGGTGGCTCTTTTACCATTACATCCAAAGCCGCTCCGCCTAAATGCCCCGTTTTTAACGCATCAACTAAGGCAAGTTCATCAATCAAAGGCCCACGCCCTGTATTAATCAAAAATGCACCTTTTTTCATTTTGGATAAGGTTTCTGCATTAATTAAATCCTTTGTTGTTTCCGTTAATGGGCAATGCAACGTCACAATATCCGCTTGTTTTAATACTTCATCAAAGGACGTATAACCTTCACGGCAAACAGTAGCATCTTTATGTTCTGCATAAAGCACTTTCATTCCCACGGCATTAGCCAAACGCCCCACTTCTGTTCCTAGGCAACCTTTACCAAATACACCCAACGTTGAACCGCGCACATCTGTAATTGGATAATCAAAATAACAAAATTGTTTACTTTCCGCCCATTTTGCTTCCGTTTGATCGCGTAACCAACCTGCCAAACTGTGTTTTAAAGAAAAAATCAGACCGATTACGTGTTCTGGCACGGTTGTACTGGAATAACCTGTCACATTACGCACGGCGATGCCCATTTCTTCTGCAGCCACAAGATCAACATTATTTGTACCTGTCGCAGTTGTTGCAAAGTTTCACGATCAAAAATGACTTTGCTGGTAATAACAATGTCCGCATCCCTCGCTCGCTCAATGGTTTCGGCAGAAGACGTATGATCATATTCAGTCCAAGTATGTTCAAAACTTGGGCGAGGAATTGAAATATGTTTAGGAATAGCCGTGCTATCTAAAAATACGATTTTCATTAATTGCTCCTTTTTATATACAAAGTGCGGTCAAAATTAACCACACTTTCTGAACCCCCTCTTTTCTAAAGAGGG
>ERZ1023473.357-NODE-357-length-1144-cov-1.137741_pt1 | contig 1144 bp, 1 predicted proteins | sample MGYA00380533_ERZ1023473 | MGnify/ENA primary metagenome ERZ1023473 (study PRJEB33173, sample SAMEA4830327) | metagenome | study: EMG produced TPA metagenomics assembly of the PRJEB25223 data set... | reverse complement strand
AACTTTTGCTTGGTATTTATGTTCCCTCGTCTTTAAACATCTTAAAGAAATAGGCGGCTTAGAAATAATAGAAAAACGTAATGCACTAAAAGCACAAACTCTTTATGATTATATTGATTCGAGCAAACTTTACCGCAATGTGGTAGCAAAAGAAAACCGCTCAACAATGAATGTGACTTTCATCACTGGAAATACAGAATTAGATGCAAAATTTGTCGCAGAATCTACTGCTGCGGGCTTGCAAGCCTGGAAAGGTCATAAGGTTTTAGGTGGAAGGCGTGCATCTATTTATAACGCAATGTCGCAAAATGGTGTTGAGGCACTGATTACATTTATGAAAAAATTTGAAGCTGAAAATCTTCCTCAATAGGAAAAACATTTCCAATGGGCGTATTTACGCCCAAATTTACTTGAAAATTCATACTAACCCATATCAATATTTACAAATAACACTATGCAGTACATCAACATTGCCAATCGTGGCGTAAAATCCTTATCCCCTTATCAAGCAGGCAAACCCATTGAAGAATTAGAACGAGAACTTGGTATTTCCAATATCGTTAAACTTGCCTCAAACGAAAACCCATTTGGTTTTCCAGAAAGTGCAACAATTAGATAAAATAACTCGTTATCCAGATGCCAATGGTTTTGAATTAAAACAAACAATCACAAAAAAATTTGGCGTTCAACCAAATCAAATTACGCTTGGAAATGGCTCAAATGATTTATTAGAACTTTTTGCTCACACTTTCGCAACGGAAGGCGATGAAATCATTTATTCACAATATGCCTTTATTGTTTATCCTTTAGTGACTAAAGCGATAAATGCAATTGCAAAAGAAATTCCAGCTAAAAATTGGGGGCACGATTTACAAGGATTTTTGACCGCACTTTCTGATAAAACAAAGCTCATTTACATTGCTAATCCCAATAATCCAACGGGTAATTTTTTAACATCGCAAGAAATTGAAGATTTTTTAGCAAAAGTCCCCGAAAATGTAATCGTGGTATTAGATGAAGCCTACACAGAATTTACTAGATCTGAAGAACGAGTGGACTCCTTCCATTTATTAAAAAAATATTCAAATTTAATTATTTCACGCACTCTTTCTAAAGCCTATGGCTTGGCAGGCTTACGCATTGG
>ERZ1023473.331-NODE-331-length-1168-cov-2.625337_pt1 | contig 1168 bp, 1 predicted proteins | sample MGYA00380533_ERZ1023473 | MGnify/ENA primary metagenome ERZ1023473 (study PRJEB33173, sample SAMEA4830327) | metagenome | study: EMG produced TPA metagenomics assembly of the PRJEB25223 data set... | reverse complement strand
AGTGAATACCAGCCTTTTGAATTGCCATTGTCATTCTTTTGATAGGTAAATTAGAAAAATAAGCGGGTGCGCCATCGTGACGTATAACTTGATCAATAGGTTGGTGTCCTTGATTATCTTTAATACGTGCGTCATCTATATTTATACCTACACGCTCAGGAGTGATTTCACTACGACCACCTGCTTGTCCGATAGCTAGAGCAACATCATAATTTTTAGATTTTAACACTTTAGCAATCACATTCGCAGAGCCATGAAATACTGTAGGAAGTATCAATCGATCAATTTTATGACAGCCAATTTTAGTTTCCAGATGGCTAACAGCCTCAAGTGCAGAATTAATTTTTTCATCTCCAAATGGTTCAAATGCTGTGACTAATATTTCCATGCAGACACTCCTTAAGTAGACTTATTATGTTATTTATTTTAAAACTATCAGTGACATAAATGATATCAATATTTGCCATTTTACATATTCTTTATGTCAAAAAACAGGGTTGAAAGTTATTGTAGATATTTAAATCATATAAAATACGCCTTTATATGTGAAATGTTAAACTCACAATAAAGGCGTGTTTGAATTATGCATGTGTGTGTTCAGGCACATCTTTGAAATTGTTTAAACGACGTTGCCATTCTTCATTGCTAATATGATGACGGGCAACGTAGCGATTGCGCTCATGTTTTGCACAATCATACGAACATGCACCTAAATATTTTTCTTCATTTTCTTCAGAAACAAGAATTTGCACAATTAATGTAACGTTCACAAGGTGTTCCATCAAAATGCTCTTTGCCGATGACTGTTTTATCAATTTGATTCACATCGACACTTATACGTTCATCAAATACATACATCTTACCATCCCAATATTGCCCTTTAGTTTCAGGGTCTTTACCGTATGTAGCAATACCACCATGCAACTGACCTACGTTTTCAAATCCTTCTTTTACTAACCAACCAGAAAATTTTTCACAACGAATGCCACCTGTACAATATGTGACAATATTTTTTCCGTCGAGTTGTTCTTTATTATTACGCACCCATTCAGGTAAGTCACGGAATCGTGTTATATCAGGACGAATAGCTCCGCGGAAATGTCCTAAATCGTATTCATAATCATTTCGAGCATCTAATATAACAGTATTTTCATCTTCTAGTGCGGCT
>ERZ1023473.328-NODE-328-length-1170-cov-1.805381_pt1 | contig 1170 bp, 1 predicted proteins | sample MGYA00380533_ERZ1023473 | MGnify/ENA primary metagenome ERZ1023473 (study PRJEB33173, sample SAMEA4830327) | metagenome | study: EMG produced TPA metagenomics assembly of the PRJEB25223 data set... | reverse complement strand
CGACCTGAATCAATGACGCCTTCAGACCAAATTTGGTCACCTGTTAATACTGTGATGTCAGGTTGATAGTGTGTCATCATATGATGAATTAAATCGTAAGTTTTTTGATCTTTTTCATCATTGTGTGGCCCAATATGTAAATCGCTTAATTGTAGAATTGTAGTCATTGTTTCGTCTCCTTTACTCTTTTGTCGAACCGATAGTTATACCTTTTACAAAATGCTTCTGAACAACTGCGAAGAGGAATAATACTCATTGCCATCTGCATTGAGTCCCCTGCAATTGTCAACTTGTCTAACATCGCATATGAACCTGACTTTTGTTTTAAAGCATCTGCAATGGCAGCTTGTTTCGTTAACATATCTTGTAAAACAGTAGCTAACGGTTTGAGGTTTGGATTACGTACGAAGAATGCACCTGTAAACCAATCATTCCACTGACTCACGGCGTTAAATAATGTAATTGATGCCACCACGGGTTTACTCATGGGTAAGACAATTTTCCAAAAGATTTGAAAGTCATGACAACCATCTACTCTAGCGGCTTCAATCACACTACTAGGTAATTGATTGAAGAATGTACGCATAATTAAAATGTTATAAACGCTATAAAGTGACGGTAAAATGTATACCCAGAATGTATCTGTTAAATGAAGTTGATTTAATAGGATATAAAGTGGTACAACACCGACACTGAATAACATCGTAAAGACTAGAAAGAATGAGATGATTCTTCGAAAGGGTAAACTTTTGATTGTTAGAACGTAAGCAGCCATAGCTGTTAATATGACGCTTAGTATCGTTCCTATGACTGTCTTTGCAATGCTAATAAATAATGCATTTAATAACGTGCCTTGTTTAAATATCTCCTTAAAATTATCTAGTGAAAATTTACGCGGGTAGAAAGTGATGCCACCTTTTTGAGCATCTACCCCAGAGTTAAATGCTAAGGCAAAGATATTAATCATCGGGAGGATAATTGTGATTACTAAGCCAATAATAATGATTAATGAGATAATACGAATGACAAGTGCACTTTTATCTTGTGAAACTTTCATTGTCTCTGCCACCTCTTAATAAATAATTTGAGTTCCTTTTTTATCTCTTTGATTTTCAACGTATCTTTCAAATTGATTTAAGCCTGCCTCTTCTAAACGTTGCTTAGCACTAT
>ERZ1023473.304-NODE-304-length-1202-cov-1.544028_pt1 | contig 1202 bp, 2 predicted proteins | sample MGYA00380533_ERZ1023473 | MGnify/ENA primary metagenome ERZ1023473 (study PRJEB33173, sample SAMEA4830327) | metagenome | study: EMG produced TPA metagenomics assembly of the PRJEB25223 data set... | reverse complement strand
TAGCCCATTTTTAGGTGTTTATGATGGCTTCTTTGGCCCAGGAACTGGCTCAATCATGAGTTTAGCCTGTGTTACTTTGCTAGGATTTAATCTCCCGAAAGCGACGGCACATGCAAAAGTGATGAACTTCACTTCGAACCTTGCTTCTTTTACGCAATTCTGATAGGGGGGACAAATTCTTTGGAAAGTGGGTTTCGTGATGATGGCTGGGCGCATTTTAGGTGCAAATTTAGGTGCCAAAATGGTGATGACGATAGGTAAAACCTTGATTCGACCGATGGTTGTTATCATGTCTTTTATGATGACGGCTAAAATGGTTTACGATCAGGGTTGGTTTCATTTTTAATTCGGAAAGCGCGCAAAAGTGCGGTTAAAATTAATTACATTTTATTATGTCGGATAATCAACAAAATTTACGTTTGACGGCGAGAGTGGGCTATGAAGCGCACTTTTCATGGTCGTATTTAAAGCCTCCATATTGGGGGATTTGGCTTGGTATTTTCTTTTTATTGTTGTTAGCATTTGTGCCTTTTCGTCTGCGCGATAAATTGACGGGAAAATTAGGTATGTGGATTGGGCATAAAGCACAGAAACAGCGTACGCGTGCACAAACTAACTTGCAATATTGTTTCCCTCATTGGCCGGAACAACAACGTCAGCAAGTGTTTGATAAAATGTTTGCGGTTGTCGCTCAGGTTATGTTTGGAATTGGTGTGATTGCAATCCGTTCAAAGAAACATTTGCAAAAACGCAGCGAATTTATCGGTCTTGAACATATCGAACAGGCAAAAGCTGAAGGAAAGAATATTATTCTTATGGTGCCACATGGCTGGGCGATTGATGCGTCTGGCATTATTTTGCACACTCAAGGCATGCCAATGACTTCTATGTATAATCCACACCGTAATCCATTGGTGGATTGGCTTTGGACGATTACACGCCAACGTTTCGGCGGAAAAATGCACGCACGCCAACATGGAACAAAGCGTATTTGTTGATTTCTTTGGGACTTATAAAGCGACATTGCCAGGGTTAAATAAAATGGCAAAACTTTCTAAAGCCGTTGTTATTCCAATGTTTCCTCGTTATAACGCTGAAACGGGCAAATATGAAATGGAAATTCATCCTGCAATGAATTTAAGTGATGATCCTGAACAATCAGCCCGAGCAATGAACGAAGAAATAGAATCTTTTGTTACGAC
>ERZ1023473.261-NODE-261-length-1278-cov-1.503679_pt1 | contig 1278 bp, 1 predicted proteins | sample MGYA00380533_ERZ1023473 | MGnify/ENA primary metagenome ERZ1023473 (study PRJEB33173, sample SAMEA4830327) | metagenome | study: EMG produced TPA metagenomics assembly of the PRJEB25223 data set... | reverse complement strand
ATGATTGCCGTAAATGCTCAAACTTCTTTTGGGCGTATTCTTGCTGGTGCAACAACATTAATTTTCTTTGTTTATGTATTTGTGAATATTGGAATGGTAAGCGGAATTTTGCCTGTTGTGGGTGTGCCATTACCTTTATTTAGTTATGGTGGTACCTCTTATGTTGCGATTATGGCAAGTTTTGGTTTACTGATGTCTATTCATACGCATAAAAGTCAATTTATGAAAAGGAGCTAATTTCATTTTTTTCTTTCTTAAAGAAAGAATAAATGAAAAGCGTTAATATTTTATGAAATTAAAAACTGGGTTAAATTTGACCGCACTTTTGCTATTTATGATAAGCGTAGCTTTTCCTGTGCAGGCTGATACGCAAAAAATGTATGGTATTCGAGGGGATAATCTTTCTATCGCAACTCAAATGCCTGCGCCAAGGACTTATATTAAAGAAGGTTTAGCAAGTTATTATCATCTTAAATTTGATGGGCGCAAAACAGCAAGTGGCGATGTTTATAACTCAAAACAATTTACTGCAGCACATAAAACATTGCCAATAAATTCTTATGCTTTAGTGACAAATTTACATAACAATCGTAAAGTTATCGTACGTATTAATGATCGTGGGCCTTTTAGTGATAAGCGTTTAATTGATCTTTCACACGCTGCGGCAAAAGAAATTGGCTTAATTTCCCACGGCACTGGACAGGTAAGGATTGAGGCGTTGCACGTTGCTAAAAATGGAAATTTATCAGGCGCAGCCACAAAAACACTGGCTAAACAAGCAAAAACTCAGGAAGCTGCCGATCGTTTAGTATTAAAATCTAACACGCTTTTTGATAACGCATCTAAGTCAATAAATGCTCTAAAAGGAACCGAATTTTACTGTTTGAAAATGCTTGAATTAACCTCTCATAGCCAAGCAAATAAATTAATTACGCAGCTTGCGTTAGCGAATATTCAGACTGAAGTAAATCGCTCAGGAAATAAATATGAAATTTATATTGGGCCTTTTGATGACAAAACAAAAATGGCACAAGTGAGAACTAAATTACAAAAAATGGCAAATAATAAGCCATTAATTGTTTATACGTATAAAAATTAATTGTAGGAAGATCTTATGTTGAAAAGAACAACAAAAATCGCATTTTTATCAAGTTTTGTGGCACTTAGTGCTTTTTCGGTATCTGCAGAGGATATGCAGTTTGGCGTAACTCCACCACAAATTACGGCTCAAACGTATGTATTGATGGATTATAATTCAGGTGCAATTTTGAACGCACT
>ERZ1023473.240-NODE-240-length-1313-cov-1.500795_pt1 | contig 1313 bp, 2 predicted proteins | sample MGYA00380533_ERZ1023473 | MGnify/ENA primary metagenome ERZ1023473 (study PRJEB33173, sample SAMEA4830327) | metagenome | study: EMG produced TPA metagenomics assembly of the PRJEB25223 data set... | reverse complement strand
TCTGGGCGAGACTTGAACTCGCACGACCTGTGGTCACTACCCCCTCAAGATAGCGTGTCTACCAATTCCACCACCAGAGCGTTAATTTTTATGCTAATCCTATTTTATTGTGGGATGTCGCTATTTTTATTGTCTTTTACTGGAGCTGCTTGTTGTTGCTGAACTTGCTCTGCAGCTTGTGATAAATCGTCAAAAGTACCTTTTTGAACATTGCCTTTATGTGAATTCATATTACCTAAAACAAGAGCAATAACAAAAAATGCGGTTGCTAAAATCGCACTAGTACGTGTTAAAAAGTTACCTGCACCAGCAGAGCCAAACATTGTACCTGATGCGCCACCACCAAAAGATGCACCCGCATTCGCCCCTTTACCTTGTTGAACGAGAATAAACCCGATCAAGGCAATCGCGACAACAACATAAATAAATAAAAGAACTTGATACATTTTTTCTCTCTAATTTGCAATTTTGCAAGAAAACTGGTCGTGAATGTTATAGAAAATTCAATTTTCTCGCAAGTGCTTTGCATAAAAAAAATATTAATTGGTTTAACTTTAATCAGTTTGACCGTTTGATTTACTCGATTTTTTTACCGCACTTTTAGGTTTCGCTCTATCGGATTTAATCATTTTAATGAGGCTGAAGTGTCTTAATGCATTAAGAACTACAAAACGGACTAAATCAGGCAACATTTGATTCAAGTTATGCATAAATTGTTGATAGGTTGCTTGTTTTTGACTAATGTCTATGAGTTGCGATTCCCAATGAGCCGTCATATCTGGTTGGGTGGCAATATCTGGTAATGCCTGAATTAAAATTCTTCCAGTTTCTGTACTGTAAATATTTCGCCCTTTTTTCGTTAAAAAACCGCGTTTAAAAAGTAATTCAATGATGCCAGCACGAGTAGCCTCTGTACCCAATCCATCGGTTTCTCGCAGGATTTTTTTGAGTTCTTTATCCTGCACAAATCGCGCAATGCCCGTCATTGCTGAAAGCAAGGTTGCATCGGTGAAAGGCTTTGGCGGCTGAGTTTTTTTACTCATCTCTTCTCCGCGTTCACAATGCAAAATTTGTCCTTTCTTTACTATTGGTAATAAGGGTTCTTGATTTTCTGTGTTGTCTTCTTTGCCTAATCATCCTTTCCACCCAGCCGTTTGTAAATTTCGTGCTTGAGCTATAAAAGTACCGCCAGCGATATTTAATGTGATTATACTTTTTCGATATTCTGCGACAGGACAAAATTGCATTAAATATCGGCGAGCGATAAGGCTGAAAATAGTACGATCTTCTCGTGTTAGAGTTACTGGACGAAT
>ERZ1023473.123-NODE-123-length-1636-cov-1.605313_pt1 | contig 1636 bp, 1 predicted proteins | sample MGYA00380533_ERZ1023473 | MGnify/ENA primary metagenome ERZ1023473 (study PRJEB33173, sample SAMEA4830327) | metagenome | study: EMG produced TPA metagenomics assembly of the PRJEB25223 data set... | reverse complement strand
ACCTGCCATCATAATAATATCTTTAATCACTAAACGACCAACTCCAGATAAATAAGGGAAACCATAGGCTGGCGTTGGTAAATCTCCACCTAGATTAGGCACCCAAGCCTCGGGCGTTGTGATTAAAAATGACAGCGTGACTATTGACATGCCAAATGTCAGTAGGCCCCCTGCTAAACCTGCCGTTGCATTCCAAATACCAGCTAAAGTAAGAATACCAACAGTAACAATAATTGCTCCAATAATGTAAGAAGCCGTATAGGTGCCATTTTCTTTATGCCATTCGATGTTTTTTGCAACCATTTTTCCTTCAGTATTTTTGTGTAGTGTATATTCCATCACTAACTCTCCTTTATCATTCGGCACTAAATTTGGCCCCTTTTCATACATATAGCTAAAAAATGGGCTATTTGATACAAAGTGAGCAATTCCATCTGCCTCATATTGACAAACTTTCAAACCACCGATCCATGCCATTACAATAAAAATAGCAATACGGATAAAATTAATAAATTGACGCTGCATTGGTGCAACAATTCTCGCGACAAATTCAACAAATGCATTAAATACTGACATATAAATTTCCACATCAAAGTAAATAAAATTGAGAGCCTAATTCTACTCGCTTTAATATTAAAAAGCAAAATCAATTCCCTTTAATATAAAGGTAAATAACGGAGAAATTTGAAAAGTTTTACTAATTAAAATAAAATTTGATTTTCCCATTTTAAGCCTCTTTATTATCTTTAAATCACATTTAAATAATCTTTACACAACTACCTTATGATATTAAAATTTACAAAATTTAAGCAAATCCTCCACATCATCTAACCAAAGATTCCCAATTTCATCAATCAATTCTCCACAATTAAAAATATCAGAATTTTTAGCCGCACTTTCTAAAGTATCCGCTAATTGACGTAAATGATTTAACCCTACCGATGCCGCTGCGCCTTTAATTTTATGGGCGGTATCTTCTGTTTCTGTCATATTATCTTTTTATAATTGAGCCAGATAATTTGGCATAGTTTGTTTGAATAAAGATAAATTTTCTAAAATTTGTTTTTTTCCAAGTGTTTCTATCAGCGCTAAATCAAACTGTTCTGAAAGCTCATTATCATCATTCATTTCTATAATAGATTCGCTTTCATCTGCAAAAAATTGCTGTAGACAATGGTGTAAATCCTTAATTGAAATGGGTTTACGTAATACGCCATCCATGCCCATTTCTAAATATTCTTGCTCGCTTTGCATAACATTCGCGGTAAAAGCAATCATTGGCGGTAAAAAATCATAAATACCGTTTTCATAGTTCTCTCGCAAATATTGGGCGATTTCAAAACCACTCATATCTGGTAATTTAATATCTAGCAATAAAATGTCGTAAACATTTTTCTCAAATAAAGTGATCGCCTGCTTGCCATTTGTCGCAACATCAACATGATGCCCAAGTTTTTCTAAAATAGTTTTCGCAACCATAATATTGAGATCAACATCTTCCACTAAAAGAATGTTCAAGGATGGAATATTTTTCTTAACAGATTCTTTTTCAGAAATTTCCTGAGCATGGAGAGTAAGATGGAAAGTCGCTCCTTTTCCTCGCTCGCTTTCAACCGTTAAATCCCCTTCCATTAAC
>ERZ1023473.116-NODE-116-length-1706-cov-1.405209_pt1 | contig 1706 bp, 3 predicted proteins | sample MGYA00380533_ERZ1023473 | MGnify/ENA primary metagenome ERZ1023473 (study PRJEB33173, sample SAMEA4830327) | metagenome | study: EMG produced TPA metagenomics assembly of the PRJEB25223 data set... | reverse complement strand
GTAACCATTGCAGGAATGGGAATGGTTATGCGTCCAATTACAGAGCCTGGCGTATATTCCTCTGGTATTCCATTGCAAACGAATAAAGAGTGGCGTAAAACAGCAGCACTAACGTTAGGTATTGATGGAATAAATAAACGTTTAAAAGCGTTAGAAAAGAAAATTTCTTAATTGATACCCCATCATTTAATCTGCATTTTACAAGTTTAATAACTGATTAAAATGCAGATTTTTATGTGTATAAAATTTACTTAACGAAATAAGTTGAAATTCTTTTAAAAATAAATAAGCCCAACTTTAAATTGGGCTTACAAGCATACTTTTTTTATCGTTAAAGAATTATGCGTTACCGCCAGTGATTTTGCAACTTCTTCTTTTTTCTCAATACCTTCGCCTACTTCTAAACGAATGAAGTTAGAAACAGAAGTATTTACTGATTTTAAGAAATCCCCTACGGATACAGAAGGATCCATTACAAATGCTTGACCTGTTAATGAAACTTCACCAGTGAATTTCTTCATACGACCTTCAACCATTTTCTCTGCGATTTCTTTTGGTTTACCAGAGTTGATCGCAATATCGATTTGGATTTGGCGTTCGTGTTCAACCACTTCAGCAGATACATCTTCTGGGTTCACGAATTCAGGTTTAGATGCAGCTACGTGCATTGCTACTTTTTTCAGTTCATCAGCAGAACCTTCGCCCGCAACTAATACGCCAATTTTTGCACCGTGTAAGTATTGTGCAATTACTTGACCATCTAAGTAAGCAACACGACGAATCTTCATGTTCTCACCGATTTTAGCACCTCATGCAGCACGTTTTTCTTCACCTTGCGCTTCGATAGTGGTACCTTTGTTTGCTGCTGCGAAATCAGCTACTTCGTTTGCTAAACCTAAGAAACCAGCATCTTTTGCTACGAAGTCAGTTTCACAGTTCATTTCAACTAATACACCGAAACCATTTTCTACACGAGCAAGGATAACACCTTCAGCTGCAACACGGCCTGCTTTTTTAGCTGCTTTAGCTTGACCAGATTTACGCATATTGTCGATTGCTAACTCAATATCACCGTTTGCTTCAACTAATGCTTTTTTACATTCCATCATACCTGCGCCAGTACGGTCACGAAGTTCTTTTACTAATGATGCTGTGATTTCAGCCATTTTTAAAATCCTCTGTCGAAAATGCGGTTTATTTTGACCGCACTTTTAGATAAAAATATAGGGGCTAAATTTTAGCCCCTATGCCAATTAATCGCTTGATTATTAAGGGCTTCGCCTTATTGCAAAACTTAAATTATTCTGCGTCAGCTGCTAATTCTTCAGCAACTTGCGCTTCGTTACCACGACCTTCTTTAACCGCTGCTGCAGCTGCAGAAACGTAAAGTTGGATAGCACGAGTCGCATCATCGTTACCAGGGATAACGAAATCTACGCCAGCTGGTGTTGAGTTAGTATCCACGATAGCAAATACAGGAATACCTAGGTTGTTTGCTTCTTTAACTGCGATATGTTCGTGGTCTGCACCGATAACGAATAACGCATCTGGTAAGCCGCCCATATCTTTGATACCGCCAAGGCTTAATTCAAGTTTTTTTTTTTTTTTTTTTTGCATGCACGTCCTGACACTGTAGGGATGACAAGTGCCAATGTGGACGTTTAATTTAAAAATCCTACTAAAGAAGGTCATGGAGAATTAATGAT
>ERZ1023473.85-NODE-85-length-1887-cov-1.984716_pt1 | contig 1887 bp, 3 predicted proteins | sample MGYA00380533_ERZ1023473 | MGnify/ENA primary metagenome ERZ1023473 (study PRJEB33173, sample SAMEA4830327) | metagenome | study: EMG produced TPA metagenomics assembly of the PRJEB25223 data set... | reverse complement strand
ATGTGGGAGTTCTTTGAACGTTTAATTACAATTGCTGTTCCACGTATTCGTGACTTCCGCGGTTTAAGTGCGAAATCATTCGATGGTCGTGGTAACTATAGCATGGGTGTGCGTGAACAAATCATCTTCCCTGAAATCGATTACGATAAAGTAGATCGTGTACGTGGTTTAGATATCACTATCACAACTACTGCTAAGAATGATGAAGAAGGTCAAGCACTACTTGCTGCCTTTAATTTCCCATTCCGTAAATAAGGCAGGTTATAATGGCTAAACAATCAATGAAAGCACGCGATGTAAAACGCGTTAAATTGGCTGAAAAATTCTACGCAAATCGTGTTGAATTAAAGAAAATCATTTCTGATGTCAATGCCTCTGATGAAGATCGTTGGGATGCAGTGTTAAAGTTACAAACTTTACCACGTGATTCTAGCCCATCTCGTCAACGTAACCGTTGCCGCCAAACTGGACGTCCTCATGGCGTTTTACGTAAGTTTGGTTTAAGCCGAATTAAGGTTCGTGAAGCTGCAATGCGCGGTGAAATCCCAGGCCTTAAAAAAGCGAGCTGGTAATATACCACTTTATTTTGGAATCGGAGAAAAAGTACAATGAGTATGCAAGATCCAATCGCAGATATGCTGACCCGTATTCGTAACGGTCAAGCTGCGAACAAAGTTGCAATCAATATGCCTTCTTCCAAGCTAAAAGTGGCAATTGCCAACGTATTAGCTGCTGAAGGTTATATCGAAAGCGTAAAAGTTTTAGAAGGTGCTAAACCTGAATTGGAAATTACTTTAAAATATTTCCAAGGCAAACCAGTTGTAGAAAGCATCCAACGTGTAAGTCGTCCTGGTCTTCGTATTTACAAACGTAAAGATGAATTACCAAAAGTTATGGGCGGTTTAGGTGTTGCAGTTATTTCTACATCTAAAGGTGTTATGACTGACCGCGCTGCTCGTCAAGCAGGTTTAGGCGGTGGGATCATCTGTAATGTAGCTTAATAGAAAGGTAGGAAAATGTCTCGTGTTGCAAAGGCACCTGTTAATATTCCTGCCGGCGTTGAAGTTAAACTCGACGGTCAGCTATTAACAGTAAAAGGTAAAAATGGCGAGTTATCTCGCAAAATTCATGAATCAGTTGAAGTAAAACAAGATAACGGACAATTTACGTTCACTCCACGTGAAGGTTTTGTTGAAGCAAATGCTCAATCGGGTACTGCACGTGCATTAGTTAATGCAATGGTTATCGGTGTTACTGAAGGTTTCACTAAAAAATTAGTATTGGTGGGTGTAGGTTACAGAGCTCAACTTAAAGGTAACGCAATTGCATTAAGTTTAGGCTATTCTCACCCAGTAGAGCACACTTTGCCGGTAGGTATTACTGCAGAATGTCCATCTCAAACCGAAATCGTGTTGAAAGGTGCAGACAAACAGTTGATCGGTCAAGTTGCAGCAGATATTCGTGCTTATCGCCGTCCTGAGCCTTATAAAGGTAAAGGGGTACGTTACGCTGATGAAGTGGTACGTATCAAAGAGGCTAAGAAGAAATAATTAAGGTAACACGATGGAGAAGAAATCAGCTCGTATCCGTCGTGCAGCTCGTGCACGTCATATGATGAGAGAGCAAGGTGTAACTCGTTTAGTTATTCACCGCACTCCACGTCATATTTATGCACAAGTTATTGCACCAAACGGTTCAGAAGTGCTTGCCGCTGCTTCAACTGTTGAGAAAGCAATTCGTGAGCAAGTAAAATACACCGGTAATAAAGATGCTGCTGCAGCAGTAGGTAAAGCTGTTGCAGAACGCGCATTAGCAAAAGGCGTTCAAGTTGTTGCTTTTGATCGTTCCGGTTTTAAATATCATGGTCGTGTCCAAACTTTAGCGGAC
>ERZ1023473.72-NODE-72-length-2038-cov-2.095310_pt1 | contig 2038 bp, 2 predicted proteins | sample MGYA00380533_ERZ1023473 | MGnify/ENA primary metagenome ERZ1023473 (study PRJEB33173, sample SAMEA4830327) | metagenome | study: EMG produced TPA metagenomics assembly of the PRJEB25223 data set... | reverse complement strand
GATAATGAACAGAATTGGAACCATCACTTTGACTGCTACTTACATGTTTACCTTCACTCTTTACCATACTATCTTTTGGTGTGTGTGTCACTTGATGATTTGATGAGAAGGTACGTTGAATACTTTGGCCTACTTCTTTAAGTGTAGCACCTTTACCCACTTGAACATTACCTGCGCCTGCAATCGCAACTTTAGGTTGTGTAAATGGTATTTCCTTTTCTAATATATGATTCGTCGCTTGTTTCACTTGTTGGGCTTGATGGCCTATCCATTGCTTACCTTGTTGTACCGTATTAGACGCTTGGCCTCTCATATTACTCAACATTTGACCGATTCGATTCTCGATTGCTCTGTATAAAGTTTTTAGACTAATTGAGAACACCGACTGTCGTTTTAGGTATGATTCATCTTTCTATACTTGGATACCTGTTTTCACTGAGAGATTTTTGAAAATTTATAATAAAAATGGAGTAAATGAATACTTCTACATCCATCTACTCCATCTTAGTGTGTCATTTTTTAGTTACAATAATTATCTTAATCCAAGTAAAGCTAATAAATTTAGAACAAAAATAATAACTGCTACAATTATTGAAATTTGTAGTAATTTAGCGCCTTTAACTTCATCATATTTTTTATCCTTAACACTACAAATGATACTTCCAATCGCGAATAAAGGCGTTACTATAGTTAATACAATAAATATCCAAGTCCATACTTTTAAAGGCTTTCCAGTTTTCTCCATTTTAAATCTCCTCTCTGTAATAGTTTAAAATAATTATAGAATTAATACAATAATACAGACGATATTATGATCCATACTGTCACTACAATAGGAATTAATGATTTAAATAAAAAAATGCCATATTTTTTCTTTCTATACAAGTCCATTATTAGCCAGATAACTATAATAATCATTCCAACAAAAATAAATATAGGGTTCATTGACAAACTGTCTGCTTTAATATCACTAACAATATGTACTTTCGTAAGTATTAAAAGCACGATAGCAATTAAAAAATAGTAAACAGATTTAATTTTCGAGACTTGTAAATCTAACTCTTGATATTCTATATTCTCTCAAAACTTCTAATATATATGTTAATACACTACACTATTTAACAAATTCAAACTCATCTTCATTATTTTTCTTCATTAAATGCTTTTGTTCTTTTCCTTTATAATCATATTTATATTCAACTTTTTGAATTAAATCATTATGTGCAAATTTATATGTAGAACCTTCGCCAATCCTATCAGGCAAATCAATGTTTAGTTTCCAGTCAATTTTCATTTTCAAAGTTTTACTTTCTTTATCATATTTGACAGTATCTTCTTTAATTGTATATTTATTACCTTGCTGTTTAGCTAATTTAACTTGTTCATCTACATTCTCTTTCACTGATTTCGGTAAATCATCATTTGAGCTATGACTACAACCAATTAAAAAACAACTCATTACAATTAATGTAACTAATATTTTCTTCATTGTATTCCCCCTATCTTTGTATTATTAATATCACTATGAAAATAAATAGCCATATTGACATCAATAACGGTCTTATAGAAATGAGTCTCCATCTTCCTTTTATTATTCTTAAAATAACATCTATGATTATGTAAGTAACAAATATTGCGATAGAAATAAATAGTATGAGAAGGTTTCCAAATGCAAAATCTTCTTTATACTGCGATGATGCTTTGATTGACATCGTGATTATAAATATAAGCGACATCAGTAGCGATATGATACCTTTATATTTAGCTATTTCTAAATTAATTTTCAAACTTTCAATTTTGTTATACTTTTGTTGTGTAATCATTTTATCGGGTTCCTTAGTTAACTCTTGAATCTTTATTTTTAAGGGTCTAGACCATAATCCTCTTACACCCATAATTCCATATAACAACACACCTATATTTAATATGAGCATCAAATTTTCAAACTGATTTACACTTTCTTCTTTTATAAGAATCACAGGTATTAAATATAAAATGAGCGCTATAATATATGTTATTATTGGCAATACTTTGAAAT
>ERZ1023473.64-NODE-64-length-2181-cov-2.089370_pt1 | contig 2181 bp, 4 predicted proteins | sample MGYA00380533_ERZ1023473 | MGnify/ENA primary metagenome ERZ1023473 (study PRJEB33173, sample SAMEA4830327) | metagenome | study: EMG produced TPA metagenomics assembly of the PRJEB25223 data set... | reverse complement strand
CACTTCTGCGTTGTTGAGTTGGGCAGGAGCGCCAGATACTTTAGACACTGCGTTACGTAATTTTTCAACATCTTCGCCTTTTTTACCGATTACGATACCAGGACGAGCTGTGTGAATAGTTACACGAATACTTTTAGCTGGACGCTCAATAGTAATACGTGAAACTGAAGCATTTGCTAATTCTTTATTTAAGAATTTGCGTACTTTGAAATCGCCTTCAAGATTGTCAGCGAAGTCTTGTGTATTCGCGAACCAAGTAGAGCTCCAAGGTTTAACAATACCTAGGCGAATACCATGTGGATGTACTTTTTGACCCATTGCTATTCCTCTACTTATTAACGATCTGACACAACCACAGTAATGTGGCTAGTACGTTTTAAAATACGATCTGCACGACCTTTAGCACGTGGCATAACACGTTTCATGCTAGGACCTTCATCAACGAAGATTTTAGCAACTTTAAGATCATCAATATCTGCACCGTCATTGTGCTCTGCGTTTGCAATAGCTGATTCTAAAACTTTCTTCACTAAAGCTGCTGCTTTTTTGTTAGTGAAAGTTAAGATTTCTAATGCTTGCGCAACTTTTTTACCACGAATTAAATCGGCAACTAAGCGAGCTTTTTGGGCAGAAGTGCGAGCGTAACGATGTTTTGCAATAGTTTCCATCTATTTACCTCTTATTTCTTAGCTTTCTTATCTGCCGCGTGACCGCGGTATGTACGAGTCGGTGCAAATTCACCAAGCTTATGACCGATCATTTCATCAGATACATAAACAGGAACGTGCTGACGACCATTATGGACTGCGATGGTCAATCCGATCATTGATGGAATGATCATTGAACGACGGGACCAAGTTTTAATTGGTTTTTTATCCCCGCTTTCCACCGCCTTCTCTACCTTCTTCAACAAGTGTAGGTCAAGGAAAGGACCCTTCTTGAGAGAACGTGGCATGGCTAATCCTCTTTAATTTAATCTATTATTTGCCACGACGACGTACGATATATTTATCAGTACGTTTGTTGTGACGAGTTTTCTTACCTTTAGTTTGAACGCCCCCAGGAGTTACTGGGTGTTTACCAAAGTTACGACCTTCACCACCACCATGTGGGTGATCTACTGGGTTCATTGCAGTACCACGAACTGTAGGGCGAATACCTCTCCAGCGGTTAGCACCAGCTTTACCCAATACGCGAAGCATATGTTCTGAGTTACCAACTTCACCGATTGTAGCAACACATTCAGCTAATACTTTACGCATTTCGCCAGAACGTAAACGTAAAGTTACATAGTTGCCTTCACGTGCGATGATTTGTACATAAGCACCAGCAGAACGAGCGATTTGACCGCCTTTACCTGGTTTTAATTCAACGTTATGTACTGTTGAACCAACTGGGATATTACGCATTGGTAATGAGTTACCCACTTTAATTGGTGAGTTTATGCCAGCTTGGATTTGATCGCCTACTGACAAACCTTTAGGTGCTAAAATATAACGGCGTTCACCATCTTTATAAAGCACTAAAGCAATGTTAGCAGAACGGTTTGGATCATATTCTAAACGCTCAACAACCGCTGGAATGTCTAACTTGTTACGTTTGAAATCTATTAAACGGTAGTGTTGTTTGTGACCGCCACCAATGTGACGAGTAGTAATACGACCATAGTTGTTACGACCACCAGTTTTAGATTTAGTATCTAGAAGAGGTGCGTAAGGTTTACCCTTGTGTAATTCAGGGTTCACGATTTTAACAACGTGACGACGACCAGCGGAGGTCGGCTTACATTTAACGATAGCCATTCTCTAATTTCCTCCGATTACTCTGCACTGTCCACGAAGTCCAAGTTTTGGCCTTCGGCTAAAGTTACATAAGCTTTTTTCCAGTCGCTGCGACGACCCATTTTGTTACCACGGCGTTTAGTTTTACCTTTAACAACCACAGTACGAACTGAATCTACTTTTACTTCAAATAATTGAGCAACCGCAGCAGCAATTTCAGCTTTGTTCGCATCTAAAGCAACTTTAAGTACAACAGTGTTAGATTTTTCAGCATTGTTAGTTGCTTTTTCAGAGATATGTGGTGCACGTAGCACGCTTAGCAAACGTTCTTGACTCATGCTAGGATCTCCTCAATTTGTTTCACAGCATCAACAGTAACAATCACTTTATCGAAAGCGAT
>ERZ1023473.63-NODE-63-length-2183-cov-1.668233_pt1 | contig 2183 bp, 2 predicted proteins | sample MGYA00380533_ERZ1023473 | MGnify/ENA primary metagenome ERZ1023473 (study PRJEB33173, sample SAMEA4830327) | metagenome | study: EMG produced TPA metagenomics assembly of the PRJEB25223 data set... | reverse complement strand
GCCGGCATTCTCACGCTTTTTAATCAATCTCTTTTGCTAAACGGCGTTAATGATGATGCGCAAATTCTAAAAATATTGTGCGATAAACGGTTTCAAACAGGTATTTTGCCTTATTACTTGCATTTGCTGGATAAAGTGCAAGGGGCGAGCCATTTTTTGATTAGCGATATTGAAGCTATGCAAATCTATAAAACCTTGCAATCTCTGACTTCTGGCTATCTTGTTCCTAAACTTGCACGAGAAATTGCGGGCGAGCCAAATAAGACTTTATACGCAGAATAAGATCCGATAAAATACGCATAATTTTTCGCCGCACTTTTGGGCTTCTCAATTTTGTGGCTAATTAATATGAATAAGAACAAGCATCAGAGGCAATCCAGTGAATTCTATGGATAAAAATCAACAATCATCTCAAAATGAATTAGATTTAGGGCTTAATCAAGAGCCAATTACACCAAAGAAAACAATTCAGCCAAGTTCGTCAATTTTAGGTAAAACAAAAGGGTTATTTGCCAAAAAAAATCATGCGCAAACTAACTTTCAGCAACGTAAAGAACCTACTTTTGGCGATTCATCAACGCAAGAAAATGATCCTTTAATTCCGAGTGAAAATTTGAAAACAGTGCAAAAGCCTGTTCTTCAAACTTCTTCCACAGAAGAAAATATTTCTGCGGTTGATGAAGAAATCAGTGCTGAAAATAACGCGGATGAACCCGTCGAAAAGGCTGAAAAACCTATTTTAGCTCAACCAGAAAAATGGAAAATATTACAAGTATTGCCAGCAAAACATCGCCGTTTATTTATGGCTATTTTTGTGTTGGTGATTTTATTGATTATTTTCTTCGCATTAAAACCAAGTTCTGACACCGTTGAGTCTTTTACTCAATCTAACAGCAATGAAATTCCTGTGCAGTTCCAATCGTTAGATCAAAGTCAGCCAGTGGAAACCACGATTTTAGATAATCCTCCTGCACAAAATCAAATGGCTGTAGAAGCGGCGAATAATACGACGGTTCAAAACCCATTAGTAGAAAATGCGCCAATCCAACAAAATGTTGTTCAATCTCCAAGTCAAATGCCAAATGAAATGGCTGCGGAATCTGTTGCGCCTATGCAACCAGCTCAAGCGGAACAGCCAAAAGCAACTGCGCCAGTTCAGCCGATGAAAAAAGCGGTAGAGCCACAAGTTGCACATAAAGAGACCGCGAAAAAAGAAGTGAAAGTGGCGGAGAAAGCACAGGCTCCATCAAAAGCAACGGAACAAAACGTCGCTAAAACAGCAGGAAACGCACCGATTGTTGAAGCCAAACCTGTTCAAGCTAAAAAAGAAAAGAAAGTTCAAATCGTTGATGCAAAACCTGTGAGTAAATCTACAGCCTCTCGTCTTTCTGCGAAAACATTAACTGTGCCGAAAGGTGTTTCGCTGATGCAAGTCTTCCGTGATAATCAACTTAATATTTCCGATGTAAACGCAATGAGCAAAGCGGCAGGGGCGGGAAATGTTTTAAGTAGCTTTAAATCTGGCGATAAAGTAACGGTATCAGTGAATAATCAAGGGCGAGTAAATGAAATGCGTTTATCCAATGGTGCGCGTTTTGTTCGTCAGTCTGATGGTTCTTATCAATATAAAAAATAATTTTTTGGGCGAGTAATCGCCCCTTTTTCTTTTTAAGTTATTTTCTCAAGGTAGGATTTATGTTGAAAAAAACATCTCTTATTTTTACCGCACTTTTGCTGGTTGGCTGTGCACAAAATGCGAATGTGACAACGCCCCAAGCGCAAAAAATGCAAGTAGAAAAAGTGGATAAAGCCTTACAAAAAGGCGAAGCTGACCGATATTTATGTCAAGATGATAAAGTTGTTCGTGTTGTACACGCCACGCATAAAAAAAACAAAAAAAATTTGCATTATGTTACTGTCACTTTTCAAGGCGTATCAGAAAATCTAACCTTAATGATTTCTGAACGTGGAAAAAATTACGCTAATATTCGTTGGATGTGGCAAGAGCGTGATGATTTTAGTACGCTAAAAACAAATCTTGGCGAAATTTTAGCAACGCAATGTGTGTCACAAACAAGTGAACGCTTATCTGGACAATAATCGTGCAAAGCGAACTTCAACGTGGTTTTGTTTTGCATCGTCGCCCTTATAGTGAAACGAGCTTATTGGTAGATTTATTCACT
>ERZ1023473.60-NODE-60-length-2272-cov-1.711322_pt1 | contig 2272 bp, 3 predicted proteins | sample MGYA00380533_ERZ1023473 | MGnify/ENA primary metagenome ERZ1023473 (study PRJEB33173, sample SAMEA4830327) | metagenome | study: EMG produced TPA metagenomics assembly of the PRJEB25223 data set... | reverse complement strand
GTTGATGAAATCTTGGGGTAATGAATAATGGCTAAAACTATTAAAGTAACACAAGTTCGTAGCTCAATTGCTCGTTTACCGAAGCATAAAGCTACCTTGCGTGGTCTTGGTCTTCGCCATATGCACCACACTGTTGAGTTAATTGATACGCCTGCAGTACGTGGTATGATTAACCAAGTTTCATACATGGTTAAAGTGGAGGAGTAAGAGATGCGTTTAAATACTCTATCTCCGGCTGAAGGTGCAAAGCATAGTGCTAAACGCCTCGGTCGTGGTATTGGTTCAGGTTTAGGCAAGACTGGTGGCCGCGGTCATAAAGGTCAAAAATCTCGTACTGGTGGCGGTGTTCGTCGCGGTTTCGAAGGTGGTCAAATGCCGTTATACCGTCGTTTACCAAAATTTGGTTTTACTTCAATGAAATCTGCAGTGACTGCAGAAGTTCGTTTAAATGAATTAACCAAAGTTGAAGGTAATGTAGTAACTTTAGAAACATTAAAAGCAGCAAATATCTTAACTAAAGATATCCAATTCGCTAAAGTAATTTTAGCAGGAGAAGTGAAATCTGCAGTAACGGTATGCGGTTTACGTGTAACTAAAGGTGCAAAAGCAGCAATTGAAGCTGCTGGCGGTTCAATTGAGGAATAATTAGCAAATGGCTAAACAACCAGGTTATCAAGCAAGAAGTACTAATAGCGGTAAAGGTGAATTAAAAAGCCGATTACTTTTCGTTTTAGGTGCACTTATCGTTTATCGAATTGGTTCATTCATTCCGGTTCCTGGTATTGATGCGGCTGTTCTAGCTCAATTAGTTGAACAACAAAAAGGCACTATCATTGACATGTTTAACATGTTCTCTGGTGGTGCTCTAAGCCGTGCATCCATTTTAGCATTAGGAATCATGCCATATATATCGGCATCTATTGTAATTCAATTGCTTGCAACGGTTTCTCCTGCTTTAGCAGAATTAAAGAAAGAAGGTGCTGCTGGTCAGCGTAAAATTTCTAAATATACTCGTTATGCGACAGTTGTTTTTGCAACGATTCAGGCAGTAGCTATTTCAACAGGCTTACCAAATATGTTGTCTGGCTTAGTGCCAAATGTTGGATTTAGTTTTTACTTCACTTCAGTTGTTAGTTTAGTCACTGGGACAATGTTCCTTATGTGGTTGGGTGAGCAAATAACTGAAAGAGGTATTGGTAACGGTATTTCAATTCTTGTTTTTGGCGGTATTGTAGCTGGTTTACCATCGGCTATTCTTCAAACTATTGAGCAGGCTCGTCAAGGACAGATGCATCCATTAGTTCTTCTTCTGATCGCAGCTATTGTATTTGCAGTAACTTATTTTGTTGTTTTTGTTGAAAGAGGACAACGTAGAATTCGCGTTGAATATGCGAAGCGTCAGCAAGGTCGTCAAATTTTAGGTGGTCATTCAACACATTTACCATTGAAAGTGAATATGGCAAATGTAATGCCAGCAATTTTTGCTTCAAGTATTATTTTATTCCCAGCTACATTAACACAATGGTTTGGGCAAAATGATAAATTTGAATGGTTAAATAATTTATCAATGTTATTCTATACAGCAATCCAATATAATCCTCGTGATACAGCAGATAATCTAAAAAAATCTAGTGCATTTATTCCAGGAATTAGACCCGGTGAACAAACATCACGTTATATTGATAAAGTGATGACTCGTCTTACATTAATTGGCGGTCTCTATGTAACGTTTGTATGTTTAGTTCCTTATATTATGACATCGGCTTGGGATGTTAAATTTTACTTCGGTGGAACATCTCTCTTAATTGTAGTCGTTGTAATTATGGATTTCATCGTTCAGGTTCAAAGTCATTTAATGTCTTCTCAATATGAATCTGCGTTGAAAAAAGCAAACCTTAAGGGTTTTGGACAATAATTGTTCATTTAAAGTAAAAGGATAAGCAATGAAAGTTCGTGCTTCCGTAAAGAAAATGTGTCGTAACTGTAAGATTGTTAAACGTGAGGGTGTTGTACGCGTATTGTGTAGCGACCCTAAACATAAACAACGTCAAGGTTAATTAACATTTTTCTTGCCAAGAACCAGTTGAGTAGTTATACTGCTCAACTCATTTATGTCCTTGATATTCTGTTTGAGTATCCTGAAAACGGGCTTTTCAAGATCAGAATATCAAATTAATTAAAATATAGGAGTGCATAGTGGCCCGTATTGCAGGCATTAACATTCCTGATCATAAACACGCTGTAAGCGCTTTAACTGCCATTTACGGTATTG
>ERZ1023473.49-NODE-49-length-2850-cov-1.589624_pt1 | contig 2850 bp, 2 predicted proteins | sample MGYA00380533_ERZ1023473 | MGnify/ENA primary metagenome ERZ1023473 (study PRJEB33173, sample SAMEA4830327) | metagenome | study: EMG produced TPA metagenomics assembly of the PRJEB25223 data set... | reverse complement strand
GTTCCTGGACGAATTTTAGCAACGTTGAGTTTGTTAGTTTTACTTTATGCACTTTCAGCCGCTTATATTACTGGTGGTGGATCTTTACTTTCAGGCTTGCCAACGGCTTTTGGAATGGACGCAATCTCACTTAAAACGGCGATTATTATCTTTACTGTTGTATTAGGTTCTTTCGTGGTTGTAGGAACGAAAGGCGTGGATGGTTTAACTCGCGTGTTATTTATTGGTAAGTTAGTCGCTTTTGCTTTTGTGCTGTTTATGATGCTTCCAAAAGTAGCAACAGATAATTTAATGGCATTGCCTTTGGATTATGCTTTTGTGGTTTCTGCGGCACCAATATTTTTTACTTCTTTCGGTTTCCACGTTATAATGGCGAGTGTGAATAGCTACTTAGGTGGAAGTGTTGATAAATTTCGTCGTGCCATTTTGATTGGTACTGCGATTCCATTAGCTGCTTACCTTGTATGGCAGTTAGCAACTCATGGTGTATTAAGTCAAAGTGAATTTGTGCGTATTTTACAAGCTGACCCAACGCTAAATGGCTTAGTGAATGCAACACGTGAAATTACAGGTTCTCATTTTATGGGAGAGGTTGTGCGTGTGTTTTCATCACTTGCACTGATCACTTCTTTCTTAGGCGTAATGCTTGGTGTATGTGAGGGATTAGGTGATTTATTCAAGCGTTATCATTTGCCAAATAATCGCTTTGTTTTAACTGTAGTCGCATTTTTACCGCCACTTGTATTTGCATTGTTTTATCCTGAAGGATTTATTACAGCATTAAGTTACGCAGGTTTTTTGTGTGCTTTCTATTGCTTAATTTTACCGATTGGCTTGGCATGGCGTACACGTATTGAAAATCCAACATTGCCATATCGGGTTTCTGGCGGTAATTTCGCTTTGGTGTTTGCGTTATTAATTGGCGTCGTGATTATGCTCATTCCATTTTTAATTCAATGGGGATATTTACCAGTGGTGGCGGGGTAATATTTGATTTTTCCCTAGAGAAAACACTTTTCTCCCTCTGTTTGCAGGGGAGCTGCCGAAGGTTGAGGGGAGATATAGAAAGCCCCCTTCCGCCCCTCGGGCACCTTCCCCCACAAGTAGGGAAGGGAAGTTATTTTCTACAATTTATCCGAATGATGAATCATTACAAAGCGTTCCCAAAGCTGTTCTTCGGTTTCTTGATGTTCAGGATCGGGCTTAATACAGTTAGTGATTGGGCAAACTTTTTGGCAGGTTGGGGTGTCGTAATGGCCGACACATTCCGTACAAAGTATAGGATCGATCACATAAATTTCATCGCCAATGGAAATGGCTTCGTTTGGGCATTCAGGCAAGCACATATCGCAGTTGGTACATTTGCTAGTGATGAGTAATGCCATTGTGATCCTTAATAGAAAGTTGAAAGCCGCAAATTATAGCCGACAAAAACTTGATTGACAAAAACTAAACAAAATTTATGAAAAAACTTACTTCCATTCTTTCTCTTATTGTTCTCGTTATATTAGCAATTTGGCAATATTTTACCGATACAACCAAAACTAAACATCAATCATCTTCTCTCGTAATTGAGCAGACGAAGCAAACAAAAGTATCTGAGCCTAAATTTGAGCCTAAATTTGAGACAAAGCGGACGGATATTGAAAAAAGTGCGGTAAAAAATCCAGATGTTTTTGCAAACTATGATGTGATTATGCGCAATGATCATATTGGGCAAAACGCAAAGGCACCTGTCGATTATTATATGTTGGCATTGTCTTGGTCGCCTGGATTTTGTGATATTCAGCGTGAAAAATATGGCGATCAGTTGCCTTATTCCTCTCAATATCAATGTGGAAATAACCGCACTTTTGGTTGGGTTGTACATGGGCTATGGCCACAAAATGCAAATGCTCGCACTGTTTCAGATCATCCTCGTTTTTGCAAAGGCGATTTACCCGCCTTGCCAAAAGGTTTATTAGCACAATATTTGGCGATTTCTCCGGGCGAGAAATTATTGCAAGGCGAATGGGAAAAACACGGTAGTTGCGCCTTTGATTCTGCCCAGCAATATTTTGCTAAGGAGCAGGAATTATTTAACGCATTAAAATTACCAAATCAAAAATTAAGTAGAGATGAACTTTTTGGTTGGATGAAGCAACATAATCCACAATAAAAAAATGCGTATTTGAGGGCTAGTCGAAATGAATTATTTATTTGTTATGATAAAAAATGGCAGGTAATAAATTGCCAAAGCAAATAAGAATTTCTTTGATCTAAATCGTTACAACCTAGCACGAAGTAGGTATAATACGAAAAGTTTTCAATTTTAATTTTAACTTAACAAGAGGATAGATTATGTCAGTAATCAAAATGACCGATTTAGATTTAGCGGGTAAACGTGTATTTATCCGTGCAGATCTTAATGTGCCAGTAAAAGATGGCAAAGTGACCTCAGATGCACGTATTCGTGCGACCATTCCTACTTTAAAATTAGCCTTAGAAAAAGGCGCGAAAGTGATGGTAACTTCTCACTTAGGTCGTCCAACTGAAGGAGAATTCAAACCAGAAGATTCTTTACAACCAGTTGTTGATTACTTAAAAAACGCAGGCTTCAACGTGCGTTTAGAACAAGATTATTTAAATGGTGTGGATGTTAAAGATGGCGAAATCGTTGTTTTAGAAAACGTACGCGTAAACAAAGGCGAAAAGAAAAATGATCCAGAATTAGGTAAAAAATATGCTGCACTTTGCGACGTATTTGTAATGGATGCCTTTGGTACAGCGCACCGCGCGCAAGCATCAACTTATGGAGTTGCAGAATTTGCGCCAATCGCTTGTGCAGGCCCATTATTAGCGGCTGAGTTA
>ERZ1023473.36-NODE-36-length-23605-cov-472.655626_pt1 | contig 23605 bp, 21 predicted proteins | sample MGYA00380533_ERZ1023473 | MGnify/ENA primary metagenome ERZ1023473 (study PRJEB33173, sample SAMEA4830327) | metagenome | study: EMG produced TPA metagenomics assembly of the PRJEB25223 data set... | reverse complement strand
CTTTTCGAAATTCTCTGTGTTGGGGCCCCTGACTAGAGTTGAAAAAAGCTTGTTGCAAGCGCGTTTTCATTCAGTCAACTACTAGCAATATAATATTATAGACCCTAGGACATTGATTTATGTCCCAAGCTCCTTTTAAATGATGTATATTTTTAGAAATTTAATCTAGACATAGTTGGAAATAAAAATAAAACATCGTTGCTTAATTTTGTCATAGAACATTTAAATTAACATCATGAAATTCGTTTTGGCGGTGAAAAAATAATGGATAATAATGAAAAAGAAAAAAGTAAAAGTGAACTATTAGTTGTAACAGGTTTATCTGGCGCAGGTAAATCTTTGGTTATTCAATGTTTAGAAGACATGGGATATTTTTGTGTAGATAATCTACCACCAGTGTTATTACCTAAATTTGTAGAGTTGATGGAACAAGGAAATCCATCCTTAAGAAAAGTGGCAATTGCAATTGATTTAAGAGGTAAGGAACTATTTAATTCATTAGTTGCAGTAGTGGATAAAGTTAAAAGTGAAAGTGACGTCATCATTGATGTTATGTTTTTAGAAGCAAGTACTGAAAAATTAATTTCAAGATATAAGGAAACGCGTCGTGCACATCCTTTGATGGAACAAGGTAAAAGATCCTTAATTAATGCAATTAATGATGAGCGAGAGCATTTGTCTCAAATTAGAAGTATAGCTAATTTTGTTATAGATACTACAAAGTTATCACCTAAAGAATTAAAAGAACGCATTCGTCGATACTATGAAGATGAAGAGTTTGAAACTTTTACAATTAATGTCACAAGTTTCGGTTTTAAACATGGGATTCAGATGGATGCAGATTTAGTATTTGATGTACGATTTTTACCAAATCCATATTATGTAGTAGATTTAAGACCTTTAACAGGATTAGATAAAGACGTTTATAATTATGTTATGAAATGGAAAGAGACGGAGATTTTCTTTGAAAAATTAACTGATTTGTTAGATTTTATGATACCCGGGTATAAAAAAGAAGGGAAATCTCAATTAGTAATTGCCATCGGTTGTACGGGTGGACAACATCGATCTGTAGCATTAGCAGAACGACTAGGTAATTATCTAAATGAAGTATTTGAATATAATGTTTATGTGCATCATAGGGACGCACATATTGAAAGTGGCGAGAAAAAATGAGACAAATAAAAGTTGTACTTATCGGTGGTGGCACTGGCTTATCAGTTATGGCTAGGGGATTAAGAGAATTCCCAATTGATATTACGGCGATTGTAACAGTTGCTGATAATGGTGGGAGTACAGGGAAAATCAGAGATGAAATGGATATACCAGCACCAGGAGACATCAGAAATGTGATTGCAGCTTTAAGTGATTCTGAGTCAGTTTTAAGCCAACTTTTTCAGTATCGCTTTGAAGAAAATCAAATTAGCGGTCACTCATTAGGTAATTTATTAATCGCAGGTATGACTAATATTACGAATGATTTCGGACATGCCATTAAAGCATTAAGTAAAATTTTAAATATTAAAGGTAGAGTCATTCCATCTACAAATACAAGTGTGCAATTAAATGCTGTTATGGAAGATGGAGAAATTGTTTTTGGAGAAACAAATATTCCTAAAAAACATAAAAAAATTGATCGTGTGTTTTTAGAACCTAACGATGTGCAACCAATGGAAGAAGCAATCGATGCTTTAAGGGAAGCAGATTTAATCGTTCTTGGACCAGGGTCATTATATACGAGCGTTATTTCTAACTTATGTGTCAATGGTATTTCAGATGCGTTAATTCATTCTGATGCGCCTAAGCTATATGTTTCTAATGTGATGACGCAACCTGGGGAAACAGATGGTTATAGCGTGAAAGATCATATCGATGCGATTCATAGACAAGCTGGACAACCGTTTATTGATTATGTCATTTGTAGTACACAAACTTTCAATGCTCAAGTTTTGAAAAAATATGAAGAAAAACATTCTAAACCAGTTGAAGTTAATAAGGCTGAACTTGAAAAAGAAAGCATAAATGTAAAAACATCTTCAAATTTAGTTGAAATTTCTGAAAATCATTTAGTAAGACATAATACTAAAGTGTTATCGACAATGATTTATGACATAGCTTTAGAATTAATTAGTACTATTCCTTTCGTACCAAGTGATAAACGTAAATAATATAGAACGTAATCATATTATGATATGATAATAGAGCTGTGTAAAAAAATGAAAATAGACAGTGGTTCTAAGGTGAATCATGTTTTAAATAAGAAAGGAATGACTGTACGATGAGCTTTGCATCAGAAATGAAAAATGAATTAACTAGAATAGACGTCGATGAAATGAATGCAAAAGCAGAGCTCAGTGCACTGATTCGAATGAATGGTGCACTTAGTCTTTCAAATCAACAATTTGTTATAAATGTTCAAACGGAAAATGCAACAACGGCAAGACGTATTTATTCGTTGATTAAACGTGTCTTTAATGTGGAAGTTGAAATATTAGTCCGTAAAAAAATGAAGCTTAAAAAAAATAATATTTATATTTGTCGTACAAAGATGAAAGCGAAAGAAATTCTTGATGAATTAGGAATTTTAAAAGACGGCATTTTTACGCATGAAATTGATCATTCAATGATTCAAGATGATGAAATGAGACGCAGTTACTTGAGAGGAGCTTTTCTGGCAGGTGGCTCAGTGAATAACCCTGAAACATCTTCGTACCATTTGGAAATTTTTTCTCAAAATGAGAGTCATGCAGAAGGCTTAACGAAACTAATGAATAGTTATGAATTGAATGCCAAACATTTAGAGCGAAAAAAAGGAAGTATTACGTATTTAAAAGAAGCGGAAAAGATTTCGGATTTTCTTAGTTTGATAGGTGGCTATCAAGCGTTATTAAAATTTGAAGACGTACGTATTGTAAGAGATATGCGTAATTCTGTTAACCGACTCGTTAATTGTGAAACGGCAAATCTAAATAAAACAGTTAGTGCTGCGATGAAACAAGTTGAGAGCATTAAATTGATTGATAAAGAAATTGGTATTGAAAATTTACCAGACAGGTTGAGAGAGATTGCTAGAATTCGAGTAGAACATCAAGAAATTTCGTTGAAAGAGCTTGGAGAAATGGTATCAACTGGTCCAATTTCAAAATCAGGTGTAAATCACCGATTAAGAAAACTTAATGATTTAGCCGATAAGATTAGAAATGGTGAACAAATAGAATTATAAGTAAGAAGGTGTTTTTGGTAGTGAATTATCAAAAACACTTTTTTATGTTTAAAAAGTGTTTAATGAATAATAGTCGACTAACTATTAAATTGAGCTGGAAAGTTTAATGAAGGAAATTCAATAACCAAGTGATGCCTAATTTTCTCATTAAATAGCATCATATGTATCAATTTGGTCATAAGAAAATATGAATGTGATAATTAATTGAGTCCCTGAAAGTCCCTGATCATAGACAAAAACAAAATCAGCATAAATAAGAATCCCGACATTGCGGGATTCTCTGTATTGAAAAGTATTGTATTTTATTAAAACAGCCTCCTTGAAGGGAATTGAACCCCTATCTTAAGAACCGGAATCTTACGTGTTATCCATTACACCACAAGGAGCAAATATGTAATCATATCTCTGTACTATGAGAAGTAAAATAAGTACAATCTAAAATAGATATTATCAGTTTACAAAGGAAAGAGAAAAGCGTCAAACAATGTAACTATTTAAAGTCAAAGTGTTTGACCAAGTTTGACTTAATATGTAAAATAATGAGTAACAGTTATTACAAGGAGGAAATATAGATGAATTTAATTCCTACAGTTATTGAAACAACAAACCGCGGTGAACGTGCATATGATATATACTCACGTTTATTAAAAGACCGTATTATTATGTTAGGTTCACAAATTGATGACAACGTAGCAAATTCAATCGTATCACAGTTATTATTCTTACAAGCGCAAGACTCAGAGAAAGATATTTATTTATACATTAATTCACCAGGTGGAAGTGTAACAGCTGGTTTTGCGATTTATGATACAATTCAACACATTAAACCTGATGTTCAAACAATTTGTATCGGTATGGCTGCATCAATGGGATCATTCTTATTAGCAGCTGGTGCAAAAGGTAAACGTTTCGCGTTACCAAATGCAGAAGTAATGATTCACCAACCATTAGGTGGTGCTCAAGGACAAGCAACTGAAATCGAAATTGCTGCAAATCACATTTTAAAAACACGTGAAAAATTAAACCGCATTTTATCAGAGCGTACTGGTCAAAGTATTGAAAAAATACAAAAAGACACAGATCGTGATAACTTCTTAACTGCAGAAGAAGCTAAAGAATATGGCTTAATTGATGAAGTGATGGTACCTGAAACAAAATAATTCAAAGTAAAGAGTAGACTAAGCAGTCTGCTCTTTTTGTATGAGTAAACCGAGGTGTCAATAAATTGTTTACTATACTTTGAGCGGAAATATGATTGAATGAAGCTAGTTGAACCGTAACTATATGAAATGTTCCCTTCAAAGTAGACATTGAAAGGAACATTTCAATCCTTTGTTTGTAAGTCGCTCTAGACATTACATTTAGTACATATGTTGTTTCTAATGCTCATTAATGGTATTGATTATTCTTTAATTAAATCTTCAAGTGCCATTTTTAAATTACTATATTTAAATTGGAATCCCAATGCTTGAATTTTATTAGGTAATACTTTTTGAGTATCCAATACTACTGTTGACATTTGACCAAGTATGAGACGCATTGCAAGACTTGGTGCCCAAGTTTCATGGGGCTTATGCATAGCTCTTGCTAAAGTGTAGCCAAATAAATTTTGACGCTCAGGTATAGGTGCAGTTAAATTAAACGGACCACTAGCTGACTCGTTATTTATTAAAAATAAAATAGCTTGAATTAAATCATTGATATGAATCCATGAATACCATTGTTGACCAGAACCTAATCTACCACCAATGTAATATTTGTATGGTAGTTTCATTGTTTGTAACGCACCGCCTTCATTCGATAAAATCATACCGAAACGACCGATGACAACTCGCGTACCTAATTGTTCAAATTGTTGTGCGAAACGTTCCCATTGATACACAATATCTGATAAGAAATCAAATGGTAAAGTTTTATAAACTTCTGTGTAACTCATAAATAAATCAGGAGGATAGTAACCAGTGGCGCTAGCATTAAATAAAACTTTAGGTGCTTTATTACGTGATTTAAACAATTCATATAAAGCTTGCGTAGATTGAATTCTACTTAGCATTAGCGTTTGTTTATATTCCGGTGTCCATCGTTTATTCAGTGTAGCACCTGCTAAGTTGATGACCACATCGATATTTTGAGGAACTTTGTGTTCCCACCCAGATTTAGCCCAGTTGACATATGAAATTTTCTTATCATTTGAAATTTGGTCGTGTCGCGTTAATATCGTGATATGTGAATCTGATTTTTTAATTTCATTAACTAATTGAGATCCAACCATACCAGTCCCACCAGTAATTAAGTATTGTTTCATTATCATTCACCCCATGTAATTTTGTATTTAGTTACTATTTAATAATCATTATTGTTGTTCAAAGGTTATACATTATTTAGACAATAATATGTCAATAACTTTTTTTGAATTGTATTTTAATAAAAATGATATAAGTTATAATAAAGGTGTACCTTCGATAACGAATAAACATCTCTTAAAAGTATGTGTAAAACGCTGCATGATACAAACGAAGGTAAAAATTTGACTCCCTTTAGTAGTGGACCCGTACGTTAATCGTGCGGGTCGTTTTTATTTATTTCTTATTCCCATTATACATCAATTTAAAGCATTAATTTTTTAAACAAATTTAAGAATACATAGTAATATAACAATCTAAACATAAAAACTTTTAACACAACACTTAAACCAATGCTTTAATTTTCAATACGTAGCTATAATTTGTTGTAAAATCAAAAAGGTTAAAATGTTAATTTTCAAAAAAAGGCTCAAAATATGTTTGATTTAGTTATTAAATGTTAAGATATATAAGACTACTATTTCTTTGTAAAAATGAATCCGATTTACGAGTGAGTAATAGTGAAGGCAGTTTTAAGTTGAAGAAGGCAAAAAGAGTAAATGTTTATTAATATTTGTAGAAACTAGGTAAGCAAATTAGTTGTGAAAATGTTAATGGTTGCGTGATAATTTCTATATTTAAATTAGTTTGAAGTGAGGGAGAGTATGTCGAATCAAAATTACGACTACAATAAAAATGAAGATGGAAGTAAGAAGAAAATGAGTACAACAGCGAAAGTAGTTAGCATTGCGACGGTATTGCTATTACTCGGAGGATTAGTATTTGCAATTTTTGCATATGTAGATCATTCGAATAAAGCTAAAGAACGTATGTTGAACGAACAAAAGCAGGAACAAAAAGAAAAGCGTCAAAAAGAAAATGCAGAAAAAGAGAGAAAGAAAAAGCAACAAGAGGAAAAAGAGCAGAATGAGCTAGATTCACAAGCAAACCAATATCAGCAATTGCCACAGCAGAATCAATATCAATATGTGCCACCTCAGCAACAAGCACCTACAAAGCAACGTCCTGCTAAAGAAGAGAATGATGATAAAGCATCAAAGGATGAGTCGAAAGATAAGGATGACAATGCATCTCAAGATAAACCAGATGATAATCAGAAGAAAACTGATGATAATAAACAACCAGCTCAGCCTAAACCACAGCCGCAACAACCAACACCAAAGCCAAATAATAATCAACAAAATAATCAATCAAATCAGCAAGCAAAACCACAAGCACCACAACAAAATAGCCAATCAACAACAAATAAACAAAATAATGCTAATGATAAGTAGTATTTAGTCAAACAAAAATGAACCAGTATGACAGACAACACAATTAATTAGGTTGTCTCGAATATTGGTTCTTATTTTTATAATTGTTAATTAGGGGAGAGATGATACTTAAATAGTTAGTTGTTTATTTTACGGATAGTGAAATTTATTTTGAGTGAGGTGGGACAGAAATGATATTTTCGCAAAATTTATTTCGTCGTCTGACCCCAACTTCCACATTATTGTAAGCTGACTTTCCGTCAGCTTCTGTGTTGGGGCCCCGCCAACTTGCACATTATTGTAAGCTGACTTTCCGCCAGCTTCTGTGTTGGGGCCCCTGACTTTAATTGAAAAATGCTTGTTACAAGTGCATTTTCGTTCGGTCAACTACTACTAATGTGACTTTTCGGATTCTAGAGCATTGATTTATGTCTTAGTTCAAATAATAAGCAAATGATTAGCGAGTCAGTATAAGGGTATACATTTGACTACAGCGAATAAAATAAAACGTTTTGTTGAATAACAAATCGAAAATATATTGCAAGCGCTTTATCAAATTATTTAGAAAATTTAAGTTTTATGCTTGCAATTTTTGAAATAGAATAGTACTATTGCAAGTGTAAAGAGGTTAATTTTTGTCCCACGCGGGACTTAAAAAGGCAACCACTGGTTGTGACATATCCTTATTTACATTTATAAATATAAGGAGGAGGTAGTAGTGAAAGACTTATTGCAAGCACAGCAAAAGCTTATACCGGATCTCATAGATAAAATGTATAAACGTTTTTCTATTCTTACTACTATCTCAAAAAATCAGCCTGTCGGACGTCGAAGTTTAAGCGAACATATGGATATGACTGAACGTGTACTGCGTTCTGAAACAGATATGCTTAAGAAACAAGATTTGATAAAAGTTAAGCCTACCGGAATGGAAATTACAGCTGAAGGTGAGCAACTGATTTCGCAATTGAAAGGTTACTTTGATATCTATGCAGATGATAATCGTCTGTCAGAAGGTATTAAGAATAAATTTCAAATTAAGGAAGTTCATGTTGTTCCTGGTGATGCTGATAATAGTCAATCTGTTAAAACAGAATTAGGTAGACAAGCAGGTCAATTACTTGAAGGCATATTACAAGAAGACGCGATAGTTGCTGTAACTGGCGGATCCACGATGGCATGTGTTAGTGAAGCAATTCATTTATTACCATATAATGTATTCTTCATACCAGCCAGAGGTGGACTAGGCGAAAATGTTGTCTTTCAGGCAAACACAATTGCAGCCAGTATGGCACAACAAGCTGGCGGTTATTATACGACGATGTATGTACCTGATAATGTCAGTGAAACAACATATAACACATTGTTGTTAGAGCCATCAGTCATAAACACTTTAGACAAAATTAAACAAGCAAACGTTATATTACACGGCATTGGTGATGCGCTGAAGATGGCGCATCGACGTCAATCACCTGAAAAGGTCATTGAACAACTTCAACATCATCAAGCTGTCGGAGAGGCATTTGGTTATTATTTTGATACACAAGGTCAAATTGTCCATAAGGTTAAAACAATTGGACTTCAATTAGAAGACCTTGAATCAAAAGACTTTATTTTTGCAGTTGCAGGAGGCAAATCGAAAGGTGAAGCAATTAAAGCATACTTGACGATTGCACCCAAGAATACAGTGTTAATCACTGATGAAGCCGCAGCAAAGATAATACTTGAATAAGAGATAAAAAGTTTAATACTTTTTAAATATCATTTTAAAGGAGGCCATTATAATGGCAGTAAAAGTAGCAATTAATGGTTTTGGTAGAATTGGTCGTTTAGCATTCAGAAGAATTCAAGAAGTAGAAGGTCTTGAAGTTGTAGCAGTAAACGACTTAACAGATGACGACATGTTAGCGCATTTATTAAAATATGACACTATGCAAGGTCGTTTCACAGGTGAAGTAGAGGTAGTTGATGGTGGTTTCCGCGTAAATGGTAAAGAAGTTAAATCATTCAGTGAACCAGATGCAAGCAAATTACCTTGGAAAGACTTAAATATCGATGTAGTGTTAGAATGTACTGGTTTCTACACTGATAAAGATAAAGCACAAGCTCATATTGAAGCAGGCGCTAAAAAAGTATTAATCTCAGCACCAGCTACTGGTGACTTAAAAACAATCGTATTCAACACTAACCACCAAGAGTTAGACGGTTCTGAAACAGTTGTTTCAGGTGCTTCATGTACTACAAACTCATTAGCACCAGTTGCTAAAGTTTTAAACGATGACTTTGGTTTAGTTGAAGGTTTAATGACTACAATTCACGCTTACACAGGTGATCAAAATACACAAGACGCACCTCACAGAAAAGGTGACAAACGTCGTGCTCGTGCAGCGGCAGAAAACATCATCCCTAACTCAACAGGTGCTGCTAAAGCTATCGGTAAAGTTATTCCTGAAATCGATGGTAAATTAGATGGTGGTGCACAACGTGTTCCTGTAGCTACAGGTTCATTAACTGAATTAACAGTAGTATTAGAAAAACAAGACGTAACAGTTGAACAAGTTAACGAAGCTATGAAAAATGCTTCAAACGAATCATTCGGTTACACTGAAGACGAAATCGTTTCTTCAGACGTTGTAGGTATGACTTACGGTTCATTATTCGACGCTACACAAACTCGTGTAATGTCAGTTGGCGACCGTCAATTAGTTAAAGTTGCAGCTTGGTATGATAACGAAATGTCATATACTGCACAATTAGTTCGTACATTAGCATACTTAGCTGAACTTTCTAAATAATTTTAGTATAGTTTTTATTCAAATACGCTAGTGCTCAGAACTATTTAGCATTAATTAAAGCTTATGAGTAAGCGGGGAGCACAAACGCTTCTCCGCTTATTTTTATATAAAATTTCCTAATTACAAGGAGGAAACACCATGGCTAAAAAAATTGTTTCTGATTTAGATCTTAAAGGTAAAACAGTCCTAGTACGTGCTGATTTTAACGTACCTTTAAAAGACGGTGAAATTACTAATGACAACCGTATCGTTCAAGCTTTACCTACAATTCAATACATCATCGAACAAGGTGGTAAAATCGTACTATTTTCACATTTAGGTAAAGTGAAAGAAGAAAGTGATAAAGCAAAATTAACTTTACGTCCAGTTGCTGAAGACTTATCTAAGAAATTAGATAAAGAAGTTGTTTTCGTACCAGAAACACGCGGCGAAAAACTTGAAGCTGCTATTAAAGACCTTAAAGAAGGCGACGTATTATTAGTTGAAAATACACGTTATGAAGATTTAGACGGTAAAAAAGAATCTAAAAATGATCCAGAATTAGGTAAATACTGGGCATCTTTAGGTGATGTGTTTGTAAATGATGCTTTTGGTACTGCGCATCGTGAGCATGCATCTAATGTTGGTATTTCTACACATTTAGAAACTGCAGCTGGATTCTTAATGGATAAAGAAATTAAGTTTATTGGTGGCGTAGTTAACGATCCACATAAACCAGTTGTTGCTATTTTAGGTGGAGCAAAAGTATCTGACAAAATTAATGTCATCAAAAACTTAGTTAACATAGCTGATAAAATTATCATCGGCGGAGGTATGGCTTATACTTTCTTAAAAGCGCAAGGTAAAGAAATTGGTATTTCATTATTAGAAGAAGATAAAATCGACTTCGCAAAAGATTTATTAGAAAAACATGGTGATAAAATTGTATTACCAGTAGACACTAAAGTTGCTAAAGAATTTTCTAATGATGCCAAAATCACTGTAGTACCATCTGATTCAATTCCAGCAGACCAAGAAGGTATGGATATTGGACCAAACACTGTAAAATTATTTGCAGATGAATTAGAAGGTGCGCACACTGTTGTATGGAATGGACCTATGGGTGTATTCGAGTTCAGTAACTTTGCACAAGGTACAATTGGTGTATGTAAAGCAATTGCAAACCTTAAAGATGCAATTACGATTATCGGTGGCGGTGATTCAGCTGCAGCAGCAATCTCTTTAGGTTTTGAAAATGACTTCACTCATATTTCAACTGGTGGCGGCGCGTCATTAGAGTACCTAGAAGGTAAAGAATTGCCTGGTATCAAAGCAATCAATAATAAATAATAAAGTGATAGTTTAAAGTGATGTGGCATGTTTGTTTAACATTGTTACGGGAAAACAGTCACAAGATGACATCGTGTTTCATCACTTTTCAAAAATATTTACAAAACAAGGAGTGTCTTTAATGAGAACACCAATTATAGCTGGTAACTGGAAAATGAACAAAACAGTACAAGAAGCAAAAGACTTCGTCAATGCATTACCAACATTACCAGATTCAAAAGAAGTAGAATCAGTAATTTGTGCACCAGCAATTCAATTAGATGCATTAACTACTGCAGTTAAAGAAGGAAAAGCACAAGGTTTAGAAATCGGTGCTCAAAATACGTATTTCGAAGATAATGGTGCGTTCACAGGTGAAACGTCTCCAGTTGCATTAGCAGATTTAGGCGTTAAATACGTTGTTATCGGTCATTCTGAACGTCGTGAATTATTCCACGAAACAGATGAAGAAATTAACAAAAAAGCGCACGCTATTTTCAAACATGGAATGACTCCAATTATTTGTGTTGGTGAAACAGACGAAGAGCGTGAAAGTGGTAAAGCTAACGATGTTGTAGGTGAGCAAGTTAAGAAAGCTGTTGCAGGTTTATCTGAAGATCAACTTAAATCAGTTGTAATTGCTTATGAGCCAATCTGGGCAATCGGAACTGGTAAATCATCAACATCTGAAGATGCAAATGAAATGTGTGCATTTGTACGTCAAACTATTGCTGACTTATCAAGCAAAGAAGTATCAGAAGCAACTCGTATTCAATATGGTGGTAGTGTTAAACCTAACAACATTAAAGAATACATGGCACAAACTGATATTGATGGGGCATTAGTAGGTGGCGCATCACTTAAAGTTGAAGATTTCGTACAATTGTTAGAAGGTGCAAAATAATCATGGCTAAGAAACCAACTGCGTTAATTATTTTAGATGGTTTTGCGAACCGCGAAAGCGAACATGGTAATGCGGTAAAATTAGCAAACAAGCCTAATTTTGATCGTTATTACAACAAATATCCAACGACTCAAATCGAAGCGAGTGGCTTAGATGTTGGACTACCTGAAGGACAAATGGGTAACTCAGAAGTTGGTCATATGAATATCGGTGCAGGACGTATCGTTTATCAAAGTTTAACTCGAATCAATAAATCAATTGAAGACGGTGATTTCTTTGAAAATGATGTTTTAAATAATGCAATTGCACACGTGAATTCACATGATTCAGCGTTACACATCTTTGGTTTATTGTCTGACGGTGGTGTGCACAGTCATTACAAACATTTATTTGCTTTGTTAGAACTTGCTAAAAAACAAGGTGTTGAAAAAGTTTACGTACACGCATTTTTAGATGGTCGTGACGTAGATCAAAAATCCGCTTTGAAATACATCGAAGAGACTGAAGCTAAATTCAATGAATTAGGCATTGGTCAATTTGCATCTGTGTCTGGTCGTTATTATGCAATGGACCGTGACAAACGTTGGGAACGTGAAGAAAAAGCTTACAATGCTATTCGTAATTTTGATGCCCCAACTTATGCAACTGCCAAAGAAGGTGTAGAAGCAAGCTATAATGAGGGCTTAACTGACGAATTCGTAGTACCATTCATCGTTGAGAATCAAAATGACGGTGTTAATGATGGAGATGCAGTGATCTTCTATAATTTCCGACCTGATAGAGCAGCACAATTATCGGAAATTTTTGCGAACAGAGCATTCGAAGGCTTTAAAGTTGAACAAGTTAAAGACTTATTCTATGCAACATTCACTAAGTATAACGACAATATCGATGCGGCTATCGTTTTCGAAAAAGTTGATTTAAATAATACAATTGGTGAAATTGCACAAAATAACAATTTAACACAATTACGTATTGCAGAAACTGAAAAATATCCTCACGTTACTTACTTTATGAGTGGTGGACGTAACGAGGAATTTAAAGGTGAACGCCGTCGTTTAATTGATTCACCTAAAGTTGCAACGTATGACTTGAAACCAGAAATGAGTGCTTATGAAGTTAAAGATGCATTATTAGAAGAGTTAAATAAAGGTGACTTGGACTTAATTATTTTAAACTTTGCTAACCCTGATATGGTTGGACATAGTGGTATGCTTGAGCCGACAATCAAAGCAATCGAAGCGGTTGATGAATGTTTAGGTGAAGTCGTTGATAAGATTTTAGACATGGACGGTTATGCAATTATTACTGCTGACCATGGTAACTCTGATCAAGTATTGACGGATGATGATCAACCAATGACTACGCATACAACGAACCCAGTACCAGTGATTGTAACAAAAGAAGGCGTTACACTTCGAGAAACTGGTCGCTTAGGTGACTTAGCACCTACATTATTAGATTTATTAAATGTAGAACAACCTGAAGACATGACAGGTGAATCTTTAATTAAACACTAATATTGTAAAAGATGTTAAGTAAACGCTTAATGACACTTATTTTTTGAAAATAATAGTAATATCATTTTGTTAAATGAAAGAATAAAGCTATAATAATTATAGAATAACTATTTAAAGGAGATTATAAACATGCCAATTATTACAGATGTTTACGCTCGCGAAGTCTTAGACTCTCGTGGTAACCCAACTGTTGAAGTAGAAGTATTAACTGAAAGTGGCGCATTTGGTCGTGCATTAGTACCATCAGGTGCTTCAACTGGTGAACACGAAGCTGTTGAATTACGTGATGGAGACAAATCACGTTATTTAGGTAAAGGTGTTACTAAAGCAGTTGAAAACGTTAATGAAATCATCGCACCAGAAATTATTGAAGGTGAATTTTCAGTATTAGATCAAGTATCTATTGATAAAATGATGATCGCATTAGACGGTACTCCAAACAAAGGTAAATTAGGTGCAAATGCTATTTTAGGTGTATCTATCGCAGTAGCACGTGCAGCAGCTGACTTATTAGGTCAACCACTTTACAAATATTTAGGTGGATTTAATGGTAAGCAGTTACCAGTACCAATGATGAACATCGTTAATGGTGGTTCTCACTCAGATGCTCCAATTGCATTCCAAGAATTCATGATTTTACCTGTAGGTGCTACAACGTTCAAAGAATCATTACGTTGGGGTACTGAAATTTTCCACAACTTAAAATCAATTTTAAGCAAACGTGGTTTAGAAACTGCAGTAGGTGACGAAGGTGGTTTCGCTCCTAAATTTGAAGGTACTGAAGATGCTGTTGAAACAATTATCCAAGCAATCGAAGCAGCTGGTTACAAACCAGGTGAAGAAGTATTCTTAGGATTTGACTGTGCATCATCAGAATTCTATGAAAATGGTGTATATGACTACAGTAAGTTCGAAGGCGAACACGGTGCAAAACGTACAGCTGCAGAACAAGTTGACTACTTAGAACAATTAGTAGACAAATATCCTATCATTACAATTGAAGACGGTATGGACGAAAACGACTGGGATGGTTGGAAACAACTTACAGAACGTATCGGTGACCGTGTACAATTAGTAGGTGACGATTTATTCGTAACAAACACTGAAATTTTAGCAAAAGGTATTGAAAACGGAATTGGTAACTCAATCTTAATTAAAGTTAACCAAATCGGTACATTAACTGAAACATTTGATGCAATCGAAATGGCTCAAAAAGCTGGTTACACAGCAGTAGTTTCTCACCGTTCAGGTGAAACAGAAGATACAACAATTGCTGATATTGCTGTTGCTACAAACGCTGGTCAAATTAAAACTGGTTCATTATCACGTACTGACCGTATTGCTAAATACAATCAATTATTACGTATCGAAGATGAATTATTTGAAACTGCTAAATATGACGGTATCAAATCATTCTATAACTTAGATAAATAATCATTTTAAACATTAAGTACTGCCATAATTTTAGTTGAGGATTATTATGTCGGTATAAATTGAATAAAGTTTTTGAGTTCACGCTTAAAAAGTTCACGCTTGTATTTATAACCTGCCACAGAGTTGAGACTGTGGTAGGTTTTTTATTTTGAAGTATTATTCATAACAGACTAATAATCATGAGGTAACTAATAACACATATTTAACTTGTATTCTTAAACTGGTATAATAAATTTATGTTGAAATGAATATTGTATGACAGGGTATTCACTTTTATTAAAAGGTAAAATTAAATAAAGGTTTTATAGAACGTATTTAAATATATGAGGAGTAAACAAATGGCTGATAGAACGAATAAAGAAATTAAAACAGGACGCTTTATTGCAACTGCATCAATCGTATTCTCAATATTATTGATTATTCATTACTTTGTTTCGTTGGATAATGCGACTGCCAAAGCATTACTTAATTTAACGAATCAAAACACTTCAGATAAAGCGATTGATTACATTTTAAACAGCTTTAGATTCACTGGTATTATGTATATTTTGGCTTATCTAGCAGGCTTCATCACTTTTTGGAATCGACATACTTATGTGTGGTGGTTTATGTTTGCAGTTTATGTATCAAATAGTTTGTTTACGTTGATTAATTTATCAATCACAATTCAAGCAATAAAAGCTGCACACGGTGCGTACTTAACATTGCCAATTTTAATCGTTATTATAGGTTCGGTTGCATTAGCGATTTATATGCTTGTTGTTTCTATCAAACGTAAAAGTACATTTAATCGCTAGAAAATTGATTTTAACAATAAAAATATGATATACTACTTGTCGTATATAAGGAACGGAGGACAATTTATGCATACATTTTTAATCGTATTATTAATCATTGATTGTATTGCATTAATAACTGTTGTACTACTCCAAGAAGGTAAAAGCAGTGGACTTTCAGGTGCCATCAGTGGTGGTGCTGAGCAGTTATTCGGTAAACAAAAACAACGTGGCGTCGATTTATTCTTAAATAGATTAACAATTATTTTATCAATATTATTTTTTGTACTTATGATTTGCATAAGTTATCTTGGTATGTAAGGTCCGGCGATGTAAATGTCGGGCTTTTTTATTTATAATTAAGAATGTAATAGTTTAACAATAAGCTATGTAAAATATATAGCCTAGTTAAGTATGCAAAGGGAGCGTTAGATTTATGCAGATAAAATTACCAAAACCTTTCTTTTTTGAAGAAGGCAAACGTGCCGTGTTATTATTACATGGATTTACAGGCAATTCGTCTGATGTACGTCAATTAGGTCGATTTTTACAAAAAAAGGGATATACTTCGTATGCACCACAATATGAAGGTCACGCGGCACCACCAGAGGAAATACTGAAATCTAGTCCTTTCGTTTGGTTTAAAGATGCGTTAGATGGTTATGATTATCTTGTTGAACAAGGTTATGATGAAATTGTTGTTGCTGGTCTATCATTAGGTGGGGATTTTGCTTTAAAATTAAGCTTAAATAGAGATGTAAAGGGTATTGTAACGATGTGTGCACCAATGGGTGGCAAAACTGAAGGTGCCATTTATGAAGGCTTTTTAGAGTATGCACGTAATTTTAAAAAGTATGAAGGTAAAAATCAAGAGACTATTGATAATGAAATGGATCATTTTAAACCAACTGAAACTTTAAAAGAACTAAGTGAAGCATTAGATACGATTAAAGATCAAGTTGATGAGGTATTTGACCCAATTTTAGTGATTCAAGCAGAAAACGACAATATGATTGATCCACAATCCGCAAATTATATATATGACCATGTAGATTCTGATGACAAAGACATCAAGTGGTATAGTCAATCAGGACATGTTATTACGATTGATAAAGAAAAAGAACAAGTATTTGAAGATATTTATCAATTTTTAGAGTCATTAGACTGGTCAGAATAAAAAGAGATTTTAACATTAGAAAGGAGGGGCATAATGAATTTAAAGCAATCAATAGAAGAGATTATTAATCAACCTGAATATGAACCTATGTCAGTGTCAGATTTTCAAGATGCATTAGGTTTAAGTAGTGCCGACTCATTTAGAGATTTAATTAAGGTGCTCGTAGAATTAGAACAATCAGGATTAATTGAACGTACAAAAACAGACAGATATCAAAAAAAGCATAGTTCAAAAGGTCATTCAAAATTGATAAAGGGAACGTTAAGTCAAAATAAAAAAGGCTTTGCATTCTTAAGACCTGAAGATGAGGATATGGAAGATATATTTATTCCCCCAACAAAAATTAATCGTGCCTTAGATGGAGATACTGTAATTGTAGAAATACATCAATCTAAAGGTGAACATAAAGGTAAAATTGAAGGGGAAGTTAAGTCGATTGAGAAGCATTCAGTAACTCAAGTTGTTGGTACGTATAGTGAAGCTAGACATTTCGGATTTGTTATTCCAGATGATAAACGTATTATGCAAGATATTTTCATTCCTAAAGGACAAAGTTTAGGTGCAGTAGATGGGCATAAGGTACTTGTTCAAATTACTAAATATGCTGATGGTTCAGATAATCCAGAAGGACATATTTCTGCTATTTTAGGACATAAAAATGATCCTGGCGTAGATATTTTATCTATTATCTATCAACATGGCATAGAAATTGAATTTCCTGATGAAGTGTTACAAGAAGCTGAAGCAGTACCTGATCATATTGAAAATACTGAAATTAAAGGCCGTCATGATTTACGTGATGAATTGACAATCACAATTGATGGTGCTGATGCTAAAGACTTAGATGACGCAATTAGTGTTAAAAAGTTAGCGAACGGTAATACGCAATTAACTGTAAGTATTGCTGATGTCAGCTATTATGTAACAGAAGGTTCTGCATTTGATAAAGAGGCATATGATAGAGCGACAAGTGTATATCTTGTTGACCGTGTAATTCCAATGATTCCACATCGATTAAGTAATGGTATTTGTTCATTGAATCCTAATGTTGATCGTTTAACTCTAAGCTGTCGCATGGAAATCGATGCTAGTGGTCGCGTTGTTAAACATGAAATTTTTGATAGTGTTATACATTCTGATTATCGAATGACGTATGATGCGGTAAATCAGATTATTACTGAAAAGGATCCTAACATTCGCGAACAATATAAAGAAATTACGCCTATGTTAGATTTAGCACAAGATTTATCTAATCGTTTGATTCAAATGAGAAAACGACGTGGTGAAATCGATTTTGATATTAATGAAGCAAAAGTATTAGTTAACGAAGACGGTATACCAACAGATGTTCAATTAAGACAACGTGGCGAGGGTGAACGTCTAATTGAATCATTTATGTTAATTGCAAATGAAACAGTTGCTGAACATTTTAGTAAGTTAGATGTACCTTTTATTTACCGAGTGCATGAGCAACCTAAATCAGATCGCTTAAGACAATTCTTTGATTTTATTACAAACTTTGGCATCATGATTAAGGGTACTGGCGAAGATATTCATCCAACAACACTTCAAAAGGTTCAAGAAGAAGTAGAAGGTCGACCTGAACAAATGGTCATTTCAACAATGATGTTGCGTTCAATGCAACAAGCGCATTATGATGATGTGAACTTGGGACATTTTGGCTTATCAGCTGAATATTATACGCATTTTACATCACCAATTAGACGTTATCCTGATTTAACAGTTCATCGTTTAATCCGTAAGTATTTAATTGAGAAATCAATGGATAACAAAGAAGTGAAGCGTTGGGAAGACAAATTGCCTGAGTTAGCTGAACATACTTCTAAACGTGAACGTCGTGCTATTGAGGCAGAACGTGATACTGATGAATTGAAAAAAGCAGAATATATGATTCAACATATTGGTGATGAATTTGAAGGTATTGTCAGCTCAGTAGCTAACTTCGGTATGTTCATTGAATTGCCAAATACGATAGAAGGTATGGTTCATATTGCGAATATGACTGATGATTATTACCGTTTTGAAGAGCGTCAAATGGCATTAATTGGTGAGCGTCAAGCTAAAGTATTTAGAATTGGTGACACAGTTAAGGTTAAAGTGACGCATGTTGATGTAGATGAACGATTAATTGATTTTCAAATTGTAGGTATGCCTTTACCGAAAAATGATCGATCACAGCGCCCAGCGCGAGGTAAGACAATTCAAGCCAAAACGCGTGGTAAATCATTAGATAAATCAAAATCTGATGATAAAGGACGTAAGAAAAAGGGTAGTCAACGTAAAGGTAAAAATGAACGCAAAAATGACAAATCAGGAAATAGTAAACATAAGCCATTTTATAAAGATAAAAGTGTGAAAAAGAAAGCACGTCGTAAGAAAAAATAAGCAGCAATGAGGTGAGTATGAATGGCTAAGAAGAAATCACCAGGTACATTAGCGGAAAATCGTAAAGCAAGACATGATTATAATATTGAAGACACGATTGAAGCGGGAATCGTATTACAAGGTACAGAAATAAAATCGATTCGCCGAGGTAGTGCTAACCTTAAAGATAGTTACGCGCAAGTTAAAAACGGTGAAATGTATTTGAATAATATGCATATAGCACCATACGAAGAAGGGAATCGTTTTAATCACGATCCTCTTCGTTCTCGAAAATTATTATTGCATAAACGTGAAATCATTAAATTGGGTGATCAAACACGTGAAATTGGTTATTCGATTGTGCCATTAAAGCTTTATTTGAAGCATGGGCATTGTAAAGTATTACTTGGTGTCGCACGAGGTAAGAAAAAATATGATAAACGTCAAGCTTTGAAAGAAAAAGCAGTCAAACGAGATGTTGCGCGCGATATGAAAGCCCGTTATTAAGCGATTTAGTTGCTTAATCGGGCTATATTTGATATAGTTATATGTGCTTTTGTAAATTACAAAAGTATGATTTGTTTGATTTATTATTTCGGGGACGTTCATGGATTCGACAGGGCTCCCCCGAGCTCATTAAGCGTGTCGGAGGGTTGTCTTCGTCATCAACACACACAGTTTATAATAACTGGCAAATCAAACAATAATTTCGCAGTAGCTGCCTAATCGCACTCTGCATCGCCTAACAGCATTTCCTATATGCTGTTAACGCGATTCAACCTTAATAGGATATGCTAAACACTGCCGTTTGAAGTCTGTTTAGAAGAAACTTAATCAAGCTAGCATCATGTTGGTTGTTTATCACTTTTCATGATGCGAAACCTTTCGATAAACTACACACGTAGAAAGATGTGTATCAGGACCTCTGGACGCGGGTTCAAATCCCGCCGTCTCCATTATATAGCCTGCGACCTTAGTGGTTGTAGGCTTTTTATTTTTGAGTGCACAAGATACAAAAAGACACAACCAATTTTAGTTGGCAGTGCCTTATAAGTATTTAACTATTTCTTTCTGTGTACTAGGATATAAATGACCGTATCGGTTATATACTTCAGTCGTATCGCTGTGACCTAAACGCTGAGCTATAATCATTACACTAGCCCCTAGATTAACTAGCATAGATGCATGGCTATGTCTTAACTCGTGTATAACGATTCTAGGGAAATTTTGTCCGTTTGGTAATTGCTCATCCAACACTTTTAATGCGTTAGTAAACCAACGATCAATAGTAGACTCGCTGTAAGCTTTATAGAATGTGCCAAACAATACATAGTCGTCCTTGTATATGTTATTCTCTTTATACCAAATTAAATAATCTTTGATGTCATACATCATGTGAGTAGGTAAATATATATCACGTATGGCTGATTTCGTTTTAGGGGCTGTCACTTCACCGTGATAGTCTGTTTTGTTTATATGGATAAAGTCATCATCAAAGTTAATATCGCGCCATGTGAGAGCTCTAATTTCGCCCTTTCTTGCTCCAGAGTAGAACAATAGTTTGAAAAATAATTTTTGTTGTTGTGTAGCAAGCGCCTCATAGAATTGATTGAATTGTTCTAACGTCCAATAATTCAATCGTTTCTGTGATTCTATTTCAAAATTCCCTACAAGAGATGCAACATTTTGTTTTAACTCATGAAACTTCATTGCATGATTCAGTAATGATACTAAATATACATGCATCTTCTTTAAGTAGTCTCCAGAATGTCCCTCTTTTAATTTCTTATTCTGAAACTTCATAACATCTTGTGTAGTTATATTAAACACGTCCATAGACTTAAAATAAGGTAGCAAATGGTTATTTGTATGTGTCTTTAATGCTTTTACGCTAGACGACTTACGACGTGCTGAATACCAGTCTATATATTCGTCTACGAGCTTATCAAAGGGGAGTTTTTTGAGTTCTTCGCCAATACCCTCTAATTCATCCATCATCTTATTACATTGCTTTACTGCATCCTTACGTTGTGCAAAGCCTTTGCGTGTTATGTACTTACGTGTATTCGTCTTGTCATAGTATGTAATACGAAAATAGTAACTACCACGTTTAGCGTCTTTATATATGTTGTGGGATAGGTTTAAGTTATGTTCTATCGTAATCACCTATATTTTCTGAAGAATTTTCTTTTAAATAACTCTTTAAAGATGGTTCATTTTTTATAAGATTTTTAATAATAGTTGATAATTCATCATTGATTTTATCTATTTTTTCATCTTTAGTTTTACCAATATCAATATCAAAAGAATATTCTGATTTGAATTTAGGTTGTTTATTAGGTATAGCGATTGCTATTATTTCTTCGCTTTTTTTATTATCGGGATATTTTATTTGTAATTCTTTAATTTCATTTATTGTTTTATCTAGTAATGTTTCAAGATAATTCAACAAATTTTTATTTACACTTTTATCTCTGCTGGAAAAAATTAAAGTTATATCATTGAAAATATTTTGTAATTCATAGTGGAAGTCAAGTAAGTCATAATCATAGACTGTACTTTGTAAATCTTCTAAACCACGTTCTAAAAATTTTAATATATTACTATTTGATTTATAATTGTTTATATAATAATTGAGAAATTCATCTGTAATGAATAAATATGTTGAACTTTCAAGTATTAATTCGGGAGTATGAAATTTATTTTTTAATAAAGGAACTGATAAAGTTCGATTTATACCCGCTTGCATTAATTCTTTTCTTTTTTGATAATCTGGAAAACGTAAAGCTTTACCTATATGGCTTTCTTTAGGATATTTTTTTAGCATATCATTAAAAATTTTTTCTTCTAATTCTGAGTTATCGTCATTTGAATTGTATAACAGTTGCGTTACATTAATGTCGCCGTATTTACTTATCATACTTAATCTTTCTTTATTGGGTAAAGATAAGCCTTTTTCCCATGTAGCAACATTTCCTTTACTTGCAGAAAAAACTTTGCCAAATTCTTCCTGAGTTTGACCGTGTTTTAATCGGATATTTTTAATTCTTTGACCGATTGCTTTTTTATCATACATAAAATTATCTCCTTATAAAGTAAAGTTATTAATGCTAATTTTAAAATAAAGTTCTAAAAAGTTCAATGTTTTTGTTGCTATAATATTAATTTCGTGATAACATCAATTTGTAAGTTCTAAAAAGTTCAAAAAAAGGACTTATATAATTTTTAAAATAAAGTTCTAAAAAGTTCTAAGGAGGAAAAAGATGACAAAATTAGCATATCCAATGTTATACATCACTAGAAAAGAGCATGGAGATACTCAAAAGAAAGTGGCTAGCAAACTTGGTATAAGTCCACAACGCTACCAGTTAAAGGAATGTGGCAGAGCAATTTTTAATTTAAATGAGTGTCAAATTCTTTCGGAAATGTATGATATGCCAATCGATGAATTATTCAGTTCATCAATCAAAGTGAATTCATAAGGAGGTACAGCAATGAAAAACTATCTAACGTACATTGGTACGATTTCGTTTATAACATTAGCAGTAGCATTAGTTGCAAACGTATTTATTGCTTTCGCTTTATATATTTTAGCGTCTGCATATGGAATTAAATTATTGGAGGTTGAATAGGGTGAAAACTAAACAAAAATATCAATTATCAAAAGTAGTTCAAGTATTAGAAAAAGTATTATATGAAAAAGATAAGGACATATTCTTATCAGCGAAAGATAGATTTCATTTTATTACAGATTATCGCTATAACGATACAGCGTTTTACGAACATGTTTTGAAACTCGTTCATAAAGAGTTGTTTAACATTCTTGCTGAATTAGATTTTGAAAATGAGGGATTTTCTATTCTTGATGAAGTAACAATGACATTAAGTGATGTCATGAAAGAAACACAACACGTTTACCGTTATAGTGTCATAGATGAAAAAGGTGAACACAAACATACAACAGATCGCAAAGGACACGTGATTGGAATGTTAGAGTGGGCATTAGATTACATTGCGGGAAATATTGAAGTGGAGGAATTATAAATGAATTGGGAAATTAAAGATTTAATGTGTGATATTGAAGTGGTAAAAGAAAAAATCAATGATGTAGCTATCAAACATGGTTGGTTTGTTGAAGATAAATTTGTCAAAAATGAATTAGAAACAAAACAGGAACATATTAATTTTTCTGCTAGCTATTTAGAACATCGTATACAAAATGAACATACAGTTGAGTTATTACAAGTGTACTTAAAAGAGTTCGGTGAACTTATACAAAAGTTTCATGAAATAGAAAAAGCGTCACTTCAAGCCGACCAAAGCGAAAGTAACGCATAGCATTTAATAAAAATAACAGAGTAATTTAAAAATTACACATTTTTATTATAACATTTTTTACTCTGTGAATCACTAGAGGTGCAAAAAATGAATGAAATTAAATTAGAATATGACACACATGTTTCAGTG
>ERZ1023473.29-NODE-29-length-42774-cov-23.553688_pt1 | contig 42774 bp, 51 predicted proteins | sample MGYA00380533_ERZ1023473 | MGnify/ENA primary metagenome ERZ1023473 (study PRJEB33173, sample SAMEA4830327) | metagenome | study: EMG produced TPA metagenomics assembly of the PRJEB25223 data set... | reverse complement strand
TATAAAAACTCGAATTAACAGGTACGTTTTGTCTTGTTTAGTTTTCAAAGATCATGTTCAAAATGGAGCGGGTGATGAGAATCGAACTCACGACATCAGCTTGGAAGGCTGAGGTTTTACCACTAAACTACACCCGCGTGGTTTGTATTGGCGCGCCCGAGAGGAGTCGAACCCCTAACCTTTTGATCCGTAGTCAAACGCTCTATCCAATTGAGCTACGGGCGCTTAATCAGGCGACTTAATTATCTTAACATATCGTTTTTATTAAGTCAACATCTTTTTGAAATTTGTTTGCCGCATCCGTGTGAACGTCTGTGTTTCAAATACGTCATCAGCGACGAATAAAAATATACCATGGATCACATAAAAGGGTCAATACATTTTTCTAAAAAAGTTTCATGTTTTTTTAAAATTGATTTTTTCTTAGATCAATAGACATGTAATAGCCCTATTTTCTTCTCTTTCTTCATAATTCCAATGATTCTTAAATAAAATCTTTCTAAATACAAAGGAGGACAAAACATGGCCACATAGAATTTTTATTTATTGGAAAATTCTTAATATTTTTCCAAGCATTTAAAGGAGGTAGGAGATGATGAAAAAGTTTATCGCTTTTCAGATCATGATCGCTTTGGTGATAGGAGCTCTTATCGGCCATTTCTTCCCTGACTTCGGAATGGCTCTGCGGCCAATTGGAGATGGATTCATCAGGCTGATTAAAATGATCGTTGTTCCAATCGTTTTCTCTACCATTGTTATTGGTGCAGCCGGCAGCGGCGGCATGAAGAAAATGGGCAGCCTTGGATTAAAGACGATCATTTGGTTTGAGGTCATCACAACCATCGTTCTTGGGATCGGTCTATTATTGGCAAATGGTCTAAAGCCTGGCGTTGGTCTCGATTTCTCTAAATTAGCTAAGAAAGATATTGGGGAATTAGATGGTTATACTGAGAAGGTCGTTGACTTTAAACAAATGGTATTAGATATCATTCCAACCAATATCGTCGATGTTATGGCTCAGAATGATTTACTTGCTGTTATTTTCTTCGCCATATTATTTGGTGTAGCGGCAAGCGGCATCGGTAAAGCATCTGCTCCTGTTCTCACCTTCTTTGAATCAGTGGCACAAATCATGTTTAAGCTCACACAGATGGTGATGGTAACAGCACCTATTGGGGTTCTTGCATTAATGGCTGCTTCTGTCGGCCAATATGGCATTGTTTTATTAATCCCAATGATGAAGCTTGTCGGGACTGTTTTTTTAGGATTATTCATTATTCTCTTTGCTTTATTCCCTCTGGTCGCACTGATCTTCCGTTTTAACTACTTCGAAGTATTAAAAATGATTTGGGATTTGTTCCTTGTTGCCTTCTCTACTACGAGTACTGAAACTGTCCTTCCTCAATTGATGGAACGAATGGAGAAATACGGGTGTCCAAAAAGAATCGTTTCCTTCGTGATTCCATCTGGCCTTTCTCTCAATTGTGATGGATCGAGTTTATATTTATCAGTTGCCTGCGTATTCCTCGCACAAGCGTTTGGTGTCGACATGAGTCTGTCACAGCAGCTTTTGATGATGCTTGTTCTTGTGTTAACGAGTAAAGGGATTGCAGCTGTGCCATCCGGTTCACTCGTTGTTCTTTTGGCAACCGCTCATGCAGTCGGTCTTCCAGCAGAAGGCGTTGCCATTATAGCCGGTGTTGACCGAATTATGGATATGGCACGAACAGGCGTGAATGTTCCAGGGCATGCCGTTGCTTGTATTGTCGTATCTAAATGGGAAAAAGTATTCCGCGAGTCAGCTTGGGAAGTTCCAAAAGCAGGTAAAGAAACAAAAGGGATGTAATGTTTCAGCGTGATAGAAAACCTTTGCAGTGTAGGAAGGGCGAGTACCGGAGTGGAGCGAATTTGACATTCGTGAGCACCGGAGCGCAGACCTGACACCGAATGCGAGGGTTTGTCTACACGCTGGAAGGAAAGGGGTCGCCCTTTCCTTTTTTATGCTAAAAACGTTTGCTTTAGTACGGCTTTTCCTCGAGGATGCAGCTGCACTTCTGCATATGCCCCATTAATCAGAGTCATTTGCGGCGGGACATGTCCACAATCTATATCATAAAAAATGGGGATTTGTAGTTCCTTTTGTAATTCTTCATATACATCCTGATACTGATACCCTTCAACAGGCACATCTACTGCACTTCGCCCAAACAACATACCTGAACAGTGATCAAACCACCCTGCTAGTTTTAATTGAACAAGCGATCTCTTCACACTTGCAGCATTTAATTCGCAGTTTTCGAAATACCAAAGAATTGGTTCATCTTTTATGAATGTTTTCTGAAAAGTTTTGACGTCCCCATAAGGTGTCCCTGCTAAATGACGTATGACATCAATGCAACCACCCATCAGTCTTCCCTTTACTATTTTTTCTTGTTGATCAACCGTATGCCATGCGGTAGGTTCTGTTAAATGAAAGACATGTTTACTCGGATTGTCATGCTGCCATTCCTTTTGATACATAGATGAAGAAAACTGGGTTATCTCCGTCTCCTCTTTTACGGAAAGTGTTCGCTCCCACATGGCAGTCGTTTGATCAAGCTCTTCTCCTCTTAGATCGACTAAGTTCGGTCCATGCGCTGTGGCAATGCCTGTTTTCAATGTCAACGCCAGCAAAAGTACACTCGTATCTGAGTAACCAAGAATCCACTTTTTCTTCATCGATGAGAAATCGAGGTGCTCTAACACTTCCATAAGCAGCTGTCCTCCCCATGGCGGGATGATGTGATCAATCTCATCACATGTCATCATGTACTGAAGTTCGTTTGCTCGTTCTATCGCAGGGGCAGATTTTGCCTTTGTCTGCTGCCAGACCGTCTTTCCACATATGACATTATAGCCTCTATTTTTCATTCTTTCACATGAAAGCTTAAACATATCATGTAAAGTTGGCTGTACACCTGAGGAAGGTGCAGTGACGCCAATTGTTTGTCCTTTTTGCAAATGCGGAAATTGAATCACTCTGCTTCCCTCCAATCTCTATCTCTCTTACCCTATCCATTTTAAAGAAAATGCCCCTTTTATAAGGGACATCTCTTTTTATTCTTTTTGGCGCAGTACAGTATAGACTCCTGCAAAGATACATAGAATCCCAATGAATGAGCGTATCCCCATCTCTTCACCTAAAAGCAGCCAGCCAAGAGCTGCCCCTACGATCGGTTGAAAGAAAAAGAACAGACCGCCGCTCGAGGCATCCATCAATTGAAGCCCTCTATTCCACAAAAAGAATGCAAGGGCTGTTGAGATGATGCCTAGATAGAGAATACCGCCCCAAATCTCCGGTCTTGCCATCTGCTCCACATCTAGGTGAGGTAAACGAAATAAAGCAGGTGGTGTTAAGACAATGAATGCAATGATGATCGCATATGTGGTCGTCACCACTTGAGGGTACTTTCCTGGAACTCTTTTAAGCAAAACAGACATGAGCGCCCATGTAAAAGCAGCGATGACGAGTGAGAGACCGCCAATAAATTCATCTGTTTGCACTGCGACTGGACCAATCATGAGCCATACACCTGCTGTAGCAAGCAGGATGGACGCGCATTTTCTAACAGTCATGGCTTCTTTTAATAGGAAGAACGCAAACAGCACCATAAAAGCAGGGGTCGCAGATGTAATCACAGCCCCCATTTGTGCAGATGTATACATGGTGCCGATTTCTTGAGTCACAATTGATAGGAAATTTCCGATCAATCCGATCATTACAACAAGCGGGATATCTTTTTTATCTAATCGAAAGGAATAGCCCAAGCGCCATATGGTGCACACCAGCACAATTCCTGCTACAGCATATCTCATCCATACAAGCTCAAGCGGCGGAACCACCGCTACTGTTACTTTGACAACAACGTACATGCCGCCCCAAATACTTGCAGCGATTGCTAGGTAAAGGGCGCCTATATATTTTTCATTCATCTTTTCCCCTCCGTTACTGGATATATTGATCGCCATATCCACAAACGGAGATCACTCTCCGTTATGGACGGAGGGTGTTTGGTACATCATGTTCAAATAAAGGCTTCCATTGCATTGTCGTCACCTCATTTGTTTTTATTTTCAGACTACTTTATAACAAATTCTGGTTGACTTCAATCCTTTTTTGTCACCATTTTTCTTCATATAATAGAAGATAAACGGGTCTTGACATGCTGAATTCGTTTTCATATAGTAATTAAAACTATAGATCGTCATGCAGAGAAGGAGTAGAGGTCGTTGGATATTGAAGCAAGGAAACATATTCCCCGCACGGAACATGAACCATTTCTCGAGGGAATAAAAGATTGTGTGCCAACCCTGCTTGGTTATATGAGTATCGGGTTTGCCTTTGGAATTGTTGGAATTAGTGCACAGTTGAGCTTATGGGACATTGCACTTCTAGCAATCTTTATTTATGCAGGTGCTTCACAGTTCATTATCTGTGCACTGCTTGTCACGGGAAGTCCCCTTTCCGCTATTATTCTCACTACATTTATTGTGAATCTGCGTCATTTATTACTCAGCCTGACGCTGGCTCCTCATTTTACACGCTACTCTTTAAAACAAAATATCGGATTCGGTCTCTTGCTGACTGATGAATCCTTTGGCGTAGCCATGAATAAATTAGCTCAGCATGGAAAGCTGAATAACCGGTGGATGCACGGACTGAACATAACGGCTTATTTATGCTGGATTGCAGCCTGCATACTTGGCGGCATTTTTGGACACTGGATTTCAAATCCTGAAGCACTTGGTCTTGATTTCGCTTTATCAGCGATGTTTGCTGCACTGCTAGTCCTTTCGTTACAGACAGTTCCCAAAAATAAGTTAACTCATCGCCTGTCACTTGTTTTGTATATGGTCATTGCCATGTTTGTTCTGCTTCATTTCGTTCCTTCACACGTGGCTGTTCTGTTAGCCACCATGATTGTCGCAACCATTGGGGTGGTGACAGATAAATGATCAGCAGCTTTATGTTATGGCTCATTGTGGGTTGTATGATCGTCACCATCATTCCAAGAGTCGTACCCTTTATATTTGTACGAAGTATTCAGCTGCCTGAAGTGGTGCTGAAATGGTTATCGTTTATACCTATTTGTATCTTTACAGCTTTGATTGCAGAGCATCTCTTCATCCATACAACAACAGGCACAGGCGTCACTATCCATTGGATGTATCTTGCTGTCTTGACTCCCACTGTACTCATCGCTGTTTGGACAAAAAGCTTGTCACTTACTGTTCTTGTCGGCGTCATGCTGATGGGCACTGCTAGATGGTTTTTCTAAAAGAAAAAGCTTAACCACATGTGGTTAAGCTTTGTTTCATTTGACGATTCCGTATACAAATCCATCATAACCTTTTTCACCAACAGTTTGAATCGCTGTTGCCTCTATTCTCGGTTCTTGTTTGAGTAAATCAAAAAATTCACGAGTTCCTTGCACTCGTTCATCCCCACTAGAGTCATGAAGGACTGCTCCATTTCTGACGACATTGTCTGCAATAATGACTGTTCCCTTTTTAGAGAAATCTAACGCCCACTTTAGATATTTCGGATTGTTTGGTTTATCTGCGTCAATGAAAATCAAATCGAATGGAAGCGCAGCCCTCTCTTTTAACTGAGATAACGTATCTAATGCCTTTCCTTGCAAAATGCTCACTCGTTCCGATAAGCCCGCTCTGCTGATGTTTTGCTGTGCGATTTGTACATGATGGCTGTCAGCCTCTAATGTGATGAGTTCTCCATCCTCTTCAAGAGCACGCGCAAGCCAAATAGTACTGTATCCACCGAGTGTCCCGATCTCTAAAATGCGCTTTGCATTCTTCGTTTTTGCTAATAAATAAAGCATTTTCCCTTGGGCTGGTGACACATCAATTGCTGGCAGACCTGCTTGCTTATTATGAGTAAGGGCTTGCTCCAATACGTCATCTTTAAGAATCAACTTGTCTGTGATATACTCGTCAACTTTCTCCCACACGTGCTCCATTTCATCCATCTCCCTTAATCATGTCTTCTATCTCAAGTCTACATGATGATCGTGAGAGCGTATAATCAATTCTTTTCACACATCTATTCATTTTTTTGATGAAAGACATGTGATGATGAATACATGGAGCAACGCACTGGTTTCGGATCTACTCGTTCAGTTTATTTTTGACATCGCCTTTTTTATCTTGAAGTTTTCCTTTTGCTTGATCCTTTTTCCCTTCTGCTTTCAGGTTTTGATGATCCGTTGCTTCCCCAAGCTTTTCCTTGACTTGACCTTTGACTTGATTTGTTTTTCCTTTCGCTTTATCCATATGTCCTTTTTCTTCACTCATTTGTTCCACCTCCAAGTTTGATACTATTCATTTAGCCTTTTTGAAAGATACAAAACATCTGAGTGTGCGATGTACACGTTTCAGGTATGATAGACATACTGGAAAGAAGGGTGGGTGTTCTCATCAATGATCATCTCTGAAAAGATATTCACAGTTCATGGGCTGACCTATCATATTCGGTCCGCTTCAATGGCCGATGCCAAACAGTTATCAGCTCTCAGACTGAAAATCGATGGTGAAACAGAATATTTAGACCGTGAACCAGGCGAAGCCTTTCTTGATGAAAAAGCATTTGAGGCTTTGATTGAAGAGGATACCAAGCAAAGCCGGCATTTATTTTTGGTCGCTGCTATTGAAGGAAAGATTGTCGGTTTTTCAAGATGCGAGGGCCATTCACTCAAGCGCTCTGCTCACAAAGTGACATTTGGCGTCGCCATCCAGAAAGATGCTTGGGGCTATTACATTGGGAAAGAGCTTTTAGCCGCTTCAATTGACTGGGCAGATCAGCAGGACATTCAGAAGATGTCTCTTCATGTGCTTGAAACGAACAAAAAAGCCATCCGGTTATATGAGAACCATGGCTTTTTGATTGAAGGTGTATTAAAAAACGATAAACGGCTGAGTGACGGATTATATTATGATACTGTTGTGATGGGCAGGCAGCGGCCAAGTTCCTGACCGCTTACATCACATAGCCCCATATCATCGAAATCGCACTGTATATCAGAAGCACCCCCATCACATACTGGAACGGTCTTTCATAAGCAGTCAAAAAGCGCTTATACAAAGAGCCAAATAAGCTCCAGCTGAATGTACCGAGAAAGCCAATAAGTGCGAGAATCAGCGTCCATATGACATACTGTATATTAGATTGTCCATATGGCAAAACAAATGTTGAAATCACAGTCAATCCATACAAGATCGCTTTTGGGTTGATAAATTGCAGTAGCATACCAGGGATAAAATGATTGTAGCGATCAAGTGTTTCGTCATCACCGCCTTTACTTTTCATGATTTTGACCGCTAAATAAATCATGTATGCGGCTCCGATGAACGCCATGACCCAGTCTATTTTCGGCATCACTTGATAAAGAATGATATTAAAGAAGCAGCTCAAACACAAAATAACGAGAAATCCGATACCCACACCTAAACAAAATCGAAATGTTTGCTTGACCCCATATTTATTCGTAAAGACCATGGCCATGATGTTGTTTGGCCCTGGGGTAAAGCTGCTAACAAAAGCATAGATCAACATAGATACAATCAAGATGCCGCCTCCCTTATACGTTATTTAGACTTTAATTACTTTATTGCGTATATTACGTTTTATTGTAACGTTCGGTCTTTATAAAGTAAATAGAGAAAGGAGCTTTTTTCATGGAAGACGTACAATCGATTATTTCTAAAAATGTGAGGCTTCTTAGAGATCAAAAAAAATTAAGCCTCGAAAAGATGGCAGAATTAACTGGTGTCAGCAAGACGATGATTGGACAAATTGAAAGAGGAGAATCAACCCCTACCATCACGACTTTGTGGAAAATCGCCAACGGATTAAAAGTATCTTTTAGTGAGCTCATTTACGCACCACAGCCTGAAATCAAGGTGGTACGCAAGGAGGATGCACAGGTTTTAACTGAGGACGACGGCCGTTATCGTGTGTACACGACTTTTCCTTTCGATGACCGGGGGAAATTTGAAATGTACCGAGTAGAAATTGATCGAGGCGGGTCGCTGCGTGCGAGTGAACACATTGGAGGAACAGAGGAATTGATCACTGTTTTTGAGGGAGTGCTTGATTTATCTATTGGTGACGAACAATATACCTTAAAAGCCGGTGACTCCATTCGTTTTAAAGCGGACCGGACGCACACGTATAAACAAACCGGAGAACAAATGGTACGGATGCAAATGATTCTTTATTATCCTCAAGAAAAAAGCTGACAGGCTTGTCCACCTGTCAGCTTTCCATTTGTTTAATTAAATCCTGGATCGCGTACAACCGTTCCAGTAAATGTGACTCTATATTTTCCTAATCCTAACTCTTCAATAGATGTTCGTTTTAAAATACCGACCCAGCCATCCTGTGCATATACAATACTGTCTGGGATGTTTGATGTCGTATATGTTCTTGTTTCTGAGACAGTTCGACTCGCTTGAACTGTTACTTCACTGTTTGCTTTCTCCTTTGCTTCCACCGAAGCAGTTGTGACTCCAGCACCCGTTAAAACAATGACTCCAACCAAAACAGAAGACATGACCTTTTTCATAAAAAAATCCCTCCCTTTTTTTGTTGAACGTATAAACTATACCATAATTTAGAACTTTCGTAAGTTTATTTTTTCATTTTTTTGAAAATTATGATATCATTGTCTTATACTGGATAGAGTGTGTTACATACTTCTATGCTTTTATCCTCATCTCAACCTAGTGAAACAATTGTGAACGGAGGTGATTTCATGAAAAAATGGCTCATCTGTTTTCAACTTGTTTTCCTCTTCACCTTGGCGATCACACCAATTGCTTCTGCTGCCAAATGCCCTACAGTAAAACCATGTATCACTGATCCTTAAGCATAAGAAAAGGCCGATCAAGCCTATTCACTTGATCGGCCTTTTTATTTATTTTTGCTCTGCTTCCCAGCGGGCAACCTCTTCTCTTACTTTAGGAGCCACTTCTTTTCCAAATAGCTCAATGGCTTTTAGCACTTGATCATGCGGCATTGAACCAACCGGTACATGAAGCATAAAACGTGTGATGCCTACATTTTTTCTAAGATGAATGACTTTCTCTGCCACGGTATCTGGATCTCCTACATACAGCGCACCTTCTAAAGTTCTCGCTGCGTCAAACGTAGAACGAGTATAAGGTCCCCAGCCTCGCTCTCTCGCTAATGTGTTCATCACATGCTGTGTGGATGGGAAAAATTGATCTGCTGCCAGCTCTGTTTCTGCCGCAACAAATCCATGAGAATGTGATGCTACAGTTAATTTTTCAGGGTCATGCCCAGCGTGCACTGCCGCTTGCTTGTACAGCTGAACGAGCGGTGCGAACTGTCTTGGACTTCCGCCAATGATGGCAAGTACAAGCGGTAATCCTAATAATCCAGCACGTACGACGGATTCACGGTTTCCTCCACTGCCGATCCAGATCGGAATCGGATCTTGAACAGGTCTTGGGTATACCCCAACATCCTGAATGGCTGGGCGATGCTTGCCGCTCCATGTAACACGCTCTGACTGCTGCAACTTCAACAGCAAATCAAGCTTTTCTTCAAATAATTCTTCATAGTCATCAAGGTCATAGCCAAAGAGCGGGAATGATTCAATAAATGAACCACGGCCTGCCATAATTTCTGCACGTCCGTTTGATAGTCCATCTAGCGTTGCAAAATCCTGAAATACACGTACAGGATCTGCTGATGAAAGGACTGTCACTGCACTTGTCAGACGAATATTTTTTGTTTGTGTTGCTGCAGCCGCTAAGACGACAGCTGGATTCGATGCGGCGAAATCCTCACGGTGATGCTCACCTACGCCAAATACATCGAGACCGACTTGATCTGCTAAAATAATTTCTTCTACTACTTCTCGAATACGCTGCGCGTGACTGACTGTTTTTCCTGTTTGAAAATCAGGTGTTGTTTCGACAAATGTACTAATTCCTAGTTCCATGATTGGAACCCCCTATCTTATAAATATGTCACAAATTCAGAAACTGGCTTTCTATAACCTCTCGCTTGTCTGCTCTCTACTTTTTCTTTTCCAAGTGTAATCATTAACACAGGAACCAAATCTGATTGAATGTTTAATACCTTTTTCATTGCTTCGGGATCAAAACCGATCATCGGGCAAGTATCCCAGCCTTTATTTTTAGCGGCAAGCATGAACAGCATGGCAGATAAGGAAGCATTGCGGATCGCCTCTTCCTTCTGGAAATCTGCCCCTCTCTGCTCATAAAAGTTCACGGTCTCTCTGACCATTTCTTCATATTGCTGCGTATTTAAAATGCCTAGCATTTTCAGGCCTTCATATATGTCCCCTGCGTGCTCATAAGCGTTTGGATCTCCGAGTACGATGATCGCTGCTGAAGCAGAGTGCACTTTATATTGTCCAAATGCCGCTTCTCTTACTTGTTCTTTCAGCTCTTCTGTTTGGACGACAACATATTGTGTGTGCTGTAAGTTAAAAGCAGATGGTGCCAGCTTGACCTCTTCAAATATGCTGTTAAGCTCTTCTCTCGAAATCGAGATATTTGGCAAAAAATTTGATGCGGATCGTCTTTCACGTACCAATATATCAAAGCTGAGTGTCATCTTGTTTCCCCTTTTCGCGAAGTTGTTTTGCACCTAAACCGATTTGTTTTAGTAATTCAATGAGCTGCTCTTTTTCTTCTTTTTCAATAAAGGATAGATTTTGCGAAATGACCTCTGTGTGTTTAGGGAAAATGTCGTCAAACAATTGCTTCCCTTTTTCCGTAAGCTGTACATGGAATACCCGCTTATCTGAAGGCGCACATTGCCTTTTCACCAGTTCTTGTTTTTCTAGTTTGTTCACGACATATGTCATGCTGCCACTTGGGATTGACAAGATGTCGCTGATTTTTTGAACAGGCTGAGGTCCTTTACTGTAGAGCAATTCAAGGATCTGAAAGTTTTCAAATCCGATATCATAACGTTCAATGTCTTTTTGGATATTTGTAAAAAGGGCTTGATAGGCTTTCATCCATATGCGGAATAGCCTTAAATCTAATTCATGATCATGCTGCACCATGGCAACTACTCCTTTTTCAAGAAATCCTAAAACTAGGATAAATTTATCCTAACACTAGGATATTTTCTTGTCAATGAGTTTGTTTCATGAAAAAAAGACCACCTTGGTTCAGTGGTCCTCTTCTTTTAAGGTGAAATGCATTTCAGCAATTTGTTTATATTGATGTACTTCCTGTAATGAAAACTTGGATTCCAGATCCGCTGGCGAAAAGAGAGGAATTCCTCTTCCAATGATGACAGGTACGATTTGAAGAAAAAGCTCATCCACCAATCTTTCTTTTATGAAAGATTGAAGCAGTCCCCCGCCGCCGACAATCCAAATATTCCGGCCTGTTTCATTCTTTAATTTTTTCACAAATGATAAGACATCTTCGCGAATGATATGGGTTCCTTCCAGACTGTCTTGTAACGTACGTGACATGATATAACATGTCTTTCCCTCATAAGGAAACTCATCTGGTGACAGCTGAAGAACTTGTTCATATGTATTGCGCCCCATGATCAGTGTATCGACTGACGCATAAAAGGTGTCGTAGCTCGTTTCATCTTCGCCCTCTGTCCCTATTAGCCAATCGAGCCGGTGATCCTCTCTCGCTAAATATCCATCGATACTCATCGCCCCATAAAAAAGCAGTTTCCTTTTCTCACTCAATCCCACCACTCCCTTACTTCAAATAAGAACATATATTCTATTTTATCAAAAAGGAAAGACAAAGGCTACATAACTTTCTCCCTTTTTACGATTCCTGTTCCACCTTGACGAGAAGCTCGTATAATTTATGCGCGAGCTTGCCGGCATCAATGGTCATTTCTTCATGAATCCATTCCTCTAGCACCCCCACGACACCAGACACGACAAAAGAGGCCTCTATTTGTTCATTCTCTGTAATAGGACGCTGATCAAGCTGCCACTCTTTCATGATTTTTTCTTTGAAAAAGGCTTTGAATTGATTGGTCGTTGGGCCATTTGGTTTTACAAATAACGTCAACATATATTGATTCTCTTTCAAGTATTCAGTCGTTTTGTTTAAAAAGGAAAGCATATCAAGAGGATCCTGACTTGGAAAGGTTTCATCATATAATCCCCCGAGCTGATCGAATAGTTCTTTCTCAAGCTGTTCATATAAATCAAACACATCTTGATAGTGCAAATAAAAGGTTCCCCTGCCTAAATCCGCTTTCCTTGATAGCTCTGATACCGTAATCTGCTGGACTTCCTTTTCCTTTAACAGCTCAAGGAAGCTTTCCCGAATGGCTCTTTTTGTTTTGATTGTTCGTCTGTCCTTCATGAAATCCCCTCCGTTTTTGAACAATCAGGCGTTAACTGTCTAATTATGAACAGGTTATCATCCATTGCCGATGTTCGATCTCTTTACTTCTTATTATAATCAACACATGTTCAATAATATATATCTGTTCAAAAAAGGAGGCCATCATATGCTTCATTTCAGACTTGCCAGAGAGGATGAACTGCCTCAAGTGGCAGAGTTGTTAGATGATTCGTTTCAGGACTATTCATTTTTTGACTTATTATGTGAAAAGGTCTCAAAGCGCTCTGCTTTCGCTCGTCAGCTGCATTTGGTCAATACAAAGGTGTATTTTCAGCATCAAATCTGTTTTGTCGGGGTTGAGAACGAGAAGGTTGTGTCTGCTGCCCTTTTAAAGCATCCGCATCTTCCTGAACCAGGCGTCATGAATTATGTATTGTCAGGTGGGTTAAAGCTGCTCTTCACTGGCGGTATTTCGGCCATTCAGCATGTGTTCCGTGTTTTAAAGGAGGCGAAAAAAGCGTGTTCTTCCTTAAAGCAGCCTTACTGGTATTTAGAAGCACTTGTCGTGGCAAAAAACCAGCAAGGAAAAAAACTCGGAAGCCGCATGTTAAAGCAATGCCTTTTTCCCTTTATCGCCCGGCAAGGCGGCGGGCTGTTCACACTGATTACACACAACGAGGCCAATCGTCATTTCTACCGGAAAAATGGCTGGATGGAGTTTGATGAAAGGGTATTGCGCGGAAAGGAAATATCCTTGGAAAGCTGGAGCTATAAAACCGTGATTAAATAAGGTATCCTCATCAGGTGATGATATAATAGAGTCAGTTCAATCAATGATCATACTTGGAGGAGAGACTGATGATACGACGACTTGATCATATCGTGTTGACTGTACAACATATGGAGGACACCATTCGCTTTTATACAAACGTATTAGGAATGAAGGAAGAAACTTTTGGTGAAGACCGTAAAGCGCTTCGTTTTGGTTTACAGAAGATCAACCTTCATGAAGCTGGTCATGAATTTGAGCCAAAAGCGGCTCATCCTCTTCCTGGATCTCATGATTTGTGCTTTATCACCGATTTAGACATGGACAGTTTGCTGCTGCACCTCCGGAAGCAAGTGATCCCCATTGAAGAGGGGCCGGTCATACGCACCGGTACATTAGGTCCAATTGAATCTGTTTACATCCGTGATCCTGATCTGAATTTAATTGAAATCTCTCGATATATAGAGGAGGGTGATCCGTCATGACTCGTATATTTTTGAGACCGATTGAAGAGCAAGATTATCCTGGTATTCAAAGAGGGTGCCAGCATGCAGAAACACTTCATATGACTGGCACACGAAAAACGTTCACACTAGAAGAAATTCGATCCGCCTATACCCGTTTTTTGCAGGATGACAGCAGACGAGATTTCGCCATTTGTCTGCTGGATACGAAAGAGATGATTGGAGATGCGGCGATTGTGGACATTGATCCAATCAATCATACGGCAAGCTTCCGCATTGCGCTTCACGGGCCGGAGCATTTTCAAAAGGGCTATGGCACTGAAGCTGTTCGGATGGTTCAAGCATTTGCCTTTGACACATTAGAACTCAACCGTCTTGAGCTTGAAGTCTTTTCCCACAATCCAAGAGCCTTTCGAAGCTATGAGAAAGCCGGATTTCAATATGAAGGAAAAAGACGCCAAGCGCTCTATTTCAACGGTACATACTCAGATGTCATCATCATGGGCATCCTTCGTGAAGAATATAAAAACATGATGAATACAGATGCTCCTGCTTAAGAAGGGTCATCTTTTTTAAAAAATTGAATCCCAGTGACGATGATTAAACAAATGATGGAAGAGAGAACGATAGAGACGCTTGATAGACTGAGCGCCATGCCTTCCCATCTACCAATAAAGAGACTGACAATCAATAAAACCAAACCAAATAAAATCAAGCATATAGGGACAATGAACCCCGCATGACGCTGCCGGCTTCTTTTCCCTGCCCACCATGAGAGACACAAAATAACGATTGTAAAAATAGCTGTTTGCAGCCAGAACATATGATATCAACTCCCTTTCTCTTTTTGATCCCATGACAACGGAGGTACTTCAAATGAACATTAGACCCATCGAGCAAAAAGACAATCCTTATATCGCAGCGATTATCCGCCAGTCACTAGAATCAGCGAATCTAGCAATTGAAGGAACAGCCTACACTGACCCCCAACTTGACCAGCTTTTCGAATATTATCAATCATTGACTCATGCAGCCTATTGGATTGCTGAAGAGCATGGTGAGATTGTGGGTGGTGTAGGGATTGCTCCATTCACAAATGGAGTATGTGAATTACAAAAGCTTTATTTAAGTCCAAAAGCACAAGGAAAAGGTGCGGGCAAAAAACTGATGGATACGGCGCTGGAATATGCCTCTACATACTACGAAGCGTGTTATTTAGAAACCCGCCGAGAATTAACAGCGGCTATAGGCCTTTATCAGCGATATGGCTTTTCTCTTCTTTCAGAACCGCTTGAAGGCTCCGAGCATTCTGCAATGGATGCTTGGTATCTCAAGACCTTCTCATCATGAACCATAAAACAATCGATAGGTTTTGATCCTCCGGAAGCCTAACTTCTCTGCTAGTTTGATTGAAGCTTGGTGATGGACATCGCAATCCCAATGCGGTGTCCTCTTTTTTTCATGACAGATGCTAAGCATATGCTGAGCTGCCAGCAGCGCCAAACCTTTTCCTCGATAAGTCTCATCTGTCCAAATATCTATCTCTGCACGATCCTCACTTGAAAAAATAGAGACACACTCACTCACCACGTTCTCTCCATCTAAAATGGCAATCCCGATTCCCTTTGATAGAAAGCGAGCTGTTTCTCCCCAATAGGCTTCGTAATAGCTAGGAGGAAAAGCCCTGCTTGCAGTCATCACCTGCTCATTTGTCCGCTCTACTCTATAGCCTGGATAAGGTGCAGAGATATGAGAATGTGCCTGTGAATAAACGTACGCATGTCTTTCCATTTCATTCAGATATAACCCAAGACATTTTTTCATCAATGCATCTGTTAATGGGTTTGCTGAAAATATGGTGAATCGGGCATTTTGTCTTTTCTGCCTTTCGTACACATCCACAATGAAGGCTGAACAGCGTAACAGCTCCGCTTCACTCCTTCCTGCCACATAATAAATGCCGCATGAAGCTTCGAGAAAATATACAAGCGGATGCGCTTCATCATCTACATAAAGATGCCCTTGTATGACGCCATCCATGACTGCATCTACAAACACTGGATATGCCGGATCGATCTGCTTAATTCCTTTTTTCATTGATGGTATCTTTTTCCGTTCCAAGAGATGCACGATTTTTCCTCCTTTCCTTCCATTATAAAGAAAAAGCTGCTGACATACAGGACTCTTTTCAGCAAAAGCAATCTTCTGCATCAATGGCGCAATTTAAAAAAAGAGACCTTATTTAAAAGGTCTCTCATTATTCTGCCGTTGCCTCTTCTGTCACTTTTCCCTTCCAAATCAGGGTTAAGCCTAATCCAAGAAATAAGACAACACCTGCGAATAGAAATGGGAAGTGAATATTTTGGTCGAATAAGATGCCGCCAAGTGCCGGCCCGAAAATCGTACCTAGGCTTGTGTAGGTAGAGTTCATTCCTGCGACAAATCCTTGCTGATTGCCAGCGATTTTGGATAAGAAGGTGGTTAATGCTGGACGCAATAAATCAAACGCAAGGAAAATGACACATGTGACAATCAATACAACCAAAAAGCCTGACACAACGGTTGAAACGAAAGCAAGGACAGCCCCGATAATCAGACATAGCTGAATGACTATTTTTTCTCCTAGGGTATTTACCAGTTTACCAAACACAAGTACTTGGATGATGACTGCCACAATTGAGCTGACGGTAATAATCACGGCTATATCTTTTGGACCAAATCCAAACTTATGATTTGTGAACAAGCTAAAGACTGTTTCATATGCAGATAGTCCAAATGCGAGGACAAATACAATGATAAAGGCAATGAGGTAGCTAGGATGAATCGATTTTTTCAAATCTTTAAAGAAAGTCGATTCTTTCACTTCAATCATTTGCTTCTCTCGCTCTTCTTTTGTTAAAGGCTCCTTCAGCATAAACATAGACGAAATGACGGCAATAAACGCAATCCCTGCTGCAAAGAAGAATGGCAGGCGTACGCCGTATTCTGCAATAAACCCGCCAATTCCCGGGCCAATGATAAAACCAGTACTAATGGCCGCAGAAACATAGCCCATCGCCTTTGATCTTTCTTGAACGGTCGTAATATCTGCGACATACGCAGTGACAGCCGGCATGATAAATGCCGCACTAATTCCGCCTAGAAGCCTTGCAACATACAGAACATACACGTGTGTTCCAAGACCAAAAACGAGTTCCGATAACGCGAAGAGGAACAGCCCAGACACAATCATTATCTTTCTTCCGTAGCGGTCTACCCATCTACCTGCAATCGGTGATGCGATGAGCTGAGCAACGGCAAACGCCGCCACAAGGTATCCCATCGTACTTCCTGTTAGATGCATCACATTCATGAATAGCGGCATGACAGGAATAATGAGACCAATGCCTAAAAACGCAATAAAAATATTACTCAATAAAATAACGAGTACAGCTTTTTGCTCACGAATCGGTTTTTGCATGATGTTTGTTTCCCCTTTACTGACTCACTTGTTACTCATGATGGTTGATTCCGTGAATAAACAATGAGATCGCCTCTTTTTGTAACTCTTTCTTCTGCTCAATGGTGTCATTTTTATATAACACGTCTAATCCATAAAAAACGGAAAGTAATATTTTCACTTTTGACTCCACATGCTGGATCGACCAGCTGCCATCTTCATTTCCCTCAAGTAAGATATCTCTCATCACATCATCAAAATCGACATCAATCTTGTTCAGCCGTTCCATGACTTCATCTGATGTAAAGGCGCTGGCACAAAATTCCTCACTCGCTCTCATTAATGGGTAGTTAATCCCCATTTGACTGAGCAGCTCTGCAAATCCGGCAAGCTTTTCAATAGCTCGGTTCAGTGTTTTCTTTTCCTCATGCCACGTTTCCATCATCACACGATGATCCTCTTCCATAATATGAAGAAACAAAAACTCTTTTCCTTTGAAATGATGATAGAGATTACCTTTACTCACCTCAGCAGCCTCTAAAATATCGCGTACGGATGTTTCTGAATAACCTTTTTTCGCGAATAAATCACGAGAAGCGGTGACGATTTTTTGCTTCGTCTTCTCACTCTTTCCAGCCCCGCTTTGTGTACTTGTCATGTGTCACAATCCCTTTCTACCCTACATTTCTTAATGTGAAAAAATAAAACCGACCAGTTGGTTTATTTTTTCATTATAAATGGATTTTCCTCATAATACAATGAAAAAGGCATCGATTCATAAGGCGTAATTCATGTGAAAACAAACAAAACAGTCATCTGCGTTATCACTAAAAAGGACTTATACGCATCTTTCTTCTGCGGCCTTTTCATGACTGCCTTGACCTACTACGTGTTCATCATTCATTTAATTTCACTTTATATTTAACTTCACTTAAATATAAAAATTGCCTATAATAGAATAGAGGTGATGTCATTGGATGAGGAAATTATTCATTACAGTAAAAAAATCATAGAATACTCGAATGCTCTAGGCTCAATTTATGTAGAAGAGTATCAGCGATTTTTAAAACATGAGTATGCAGATTTATCAGCCAAACAAGAGCTGACGCTTGAGTTGCTGCGTACGAAAACGAGAACGATCAATGAATTAGCTGATTACTTTTCGATTTCTGCCAGTGCAGCTAGCCAGCTTGTATCAAGGCTTGAGCAGCTCGGCTATGTCACACGAGAAATTAATCCGCATAACCGAAGAGAAATCATTGTTGATTGTGCTCAAAAGGGACATGACTATCACAAGAATACAGAAGACATTCAATTGCATCTAATTCAAAAATATTATGCAAAGCTTCCAAAAGAAGATTTAAAAACATTACTATCTCTATACGAAAAAATCTATCAGATTGCGAAAGAAGCGCCTTAATACGGTGTTTCTCTCCCCAACATTTAAGTTAACTAAACTATTAAGGGGTTGAAAATATGAGAAGCATTCATTTACAAGATGGCCGGCACATCGGTTTGACTCAATACGGTGATCTTGAGGGGTTTCCAATTTTCTTTTTTCATGGAACACCTGGATCAAGAGTGATGTTTTTAGATGATGATCCAATCTCTCAAAAGCTCGGCATTCGTTTCATCTGTTTGGATCGACCTGGATTTGGTTTATCCACCCCTCTACCTGACCGCACAATTTTAGACTGGGCAAAAGACGTGCAGGAAGTGGCAGATGATCTTGGCATTCAACATTTTTCAGTGCTGGGTGTATCTGGAGGCGGGGCATTCGCTGCTGGTTGTGCCTATCAATTGCCGGATCGCGTTCTTTCTGCCGCTCTGATCTCCAGTACAACCCCTTTTCAGGGCGGAAAACCGCCGAAAAGCATGCTGAAAGAAAATAAATTAGCCTTTTTCCTTAGTAAGAGGTTTCCTTGGCTATTGAAAGCAAGCTATCGTTCCCAGAAAAAAATGATTGAGAACAAACCAGAGAAATTTAAGAAGCTGGCCAAAAATGGGAACAAGCACTTACATCCGTGGGATCGGTAATTCCTTCAAACCGATGAGCAGGTAGAAATGATGATGACACATTTACACGAAGCGACTCGTCAATCGGTGGATGAATGTATTCGTGAACCCATTTTACTTTCGAAACCATGGGCATTCGATATGAAAGATATTCAAATCCCTGTTGATGTCTGGCATGGAAAAGAAGATACGATGGCTCCATTTGTAGAAATAGAAAAAATAGCTCAGGCGATTCCAAACGTCAAAACGCATTATATAGATCAAGCAGGGCACTTTCTTACTGATGTAGACGATATTTGGCGAGATATTTTACGCTCTTTAAAGGAGCGTGCTGAACATCAGAAACATGCATAAAAAAAGACCCAATATGACTCGGGTCTTTTTCTTCATTAATATTGTTCATAATACCTCTGCACTTTATCTGGATCCTTTGTCTTCGTCAGTGCCAGCATGAGCAGAATACGTGCTTTTTGCGGGTTTAATGAATCAGACGACACAAAGTGATGTTCATCATCCGTTTTTTCATGGGTGACAATTCCATTACCCGTACGGCTTGATCGCACGAGAACCACATCTTTTTTCACTGCATCTGTTGCTCCTTTGATGGCTTCTGTTGACATCGTTCCATTTCCTGCTGCGGCTACAACAATCCCTTTTGCTCCTGCTTTTACTGCAGCATCATACATATATTTTTGATCATTTTGATAGCCGTATAAAATATCAACTTGTGGCAATTCTTTTATCTTCGATACATCAAAATCGCTTTCAGTTGTATGTTTTCTTGTCGGTTCGTTATAAAAGGACACCACTTCACCAGTAACTACTCCGATGTATCCTTGCTCAAGTGACTTGAAGGCATCAGTTGTGGTTGTGTTTGTTTTCGTAACAAAACGAGCTGATGCAATTCGATCATTTAATGTGACCATGACCCCTTTGCCCTTCGCTTCTTTGGTGGATGCAATTTTCACCGCCTGATACAAGTTAAGCGGGCCATCTGCACTGATAGCCGATGCTGGTCTCATTGAGCCAACAACCACAACAGGCTTATCACTTTTGACCACCAGATTTAAAAAGTAAGCTGTTTCTTCAAGTGTATCTGTTCCATGCGTGATGACAATGCCATCCACTTGATCATCTTTTAATAGCTCATTGACTCGTTTGGCTAATTTTAAAAGAAGAGCGTCATCAACATTTTCACTTCCAACATTCGCAACCTGCTCACCAGTGACATTTGCAATATCCTTCAGCTGTGGAACTGAAGCAATGACTTTATCGATGCCAAGTGCACCAGATTTATAGCCCGTCGTATCTGTATCACTGTCTGAACTGCCAGCAATCGTCCCGCCTGTGGCTAATACCTTAATATTTGATAAGGAATTATTCCCTGTTTCAACTGCATTGTTTTTCTCTTTTGTTTCACTGGATACGTTTTCTTTTTCGCTTTGACTATTCTCTTGAGTGCCTGTGTTCGCACAAGCTGCTGTCACTAGTAATAAAACAGAAAGAAGGACAGCACCTAACCATTTTGTCATGTTCATTGGATCATCTCTTTTCCTCATTTGATGGATTTCATGGCTAAATCTCTTTCTATAGACTTTACTTTATACCATACCTTCATTCATCGGCATGAGGCTAAAGATATAGAACCAAATACTGGGAATACTCCTTATATTTTTAATGAATTACTTTAAAACATAAAACTGAATTATAAAAATAACCCATTTAACCTTAATTTTACCTTAACAAAATTATTTACATATGGAAAAATATATTTACGTGAGTAGAATATACTATAAAGGAGGGAATATGAAAATAAAGTTTATTTTTCTTTTCTTGTTCATAATAATCACTATTGTTTTCATTTACATACCTAAAAATGATCACAACATTAAAATAGCAGTCATTGATAGCGGTATTGACGTAAATCATGTTGATGTTTCTGTGATAAAGCGCTTTGATAATAAGAAAACAGTGATGGATTCTTTCGGACATGGTTCTGCTATTGCTGAAATTATTAATAAAAACAATGAGAACATAGATTTTTATGATGGAAATATTTTAGACGAGAATGGAAACACAAGTGTAGAAACTTTAATCAAAGCTTTAGATTGGTGTATTGACAACAAAGTGAATCTCATCAATATGAGTTTTGGTCTTTCTGAGAATAATGTAAAACTACAAAAAAAGATTGACGAAGTCGTTAGTCATAATATTTTAATTATAGCTGCTGCAGGTAATAAATTTGGTTTAAAAAGTGATTATCCTGCTCGTTATAATAACGTGATTTCTATTTCTGCTGTTGATTCTAAAAATAAGATATATAAATTTGCAGCTAAAGGAAAAATCGACTTTGTTTCTCTTGGTGTCGATGTAGAAACAGTGAAAATAAAAAAATTGGCTGAAGTTAAAGTTTTAAGCGGTACTTCTTTTGCTACAGCAAATGCTACAGGGTATATTTCCAAGCTAATACCAGATGACTTTTCGCTATCTTTTAAAGATATTCTTCACAGATTAAAACAAAAAACTCAAACGCTGAATAATGACGAACGAGATTCAACATATGGTTATGGCCTATTATTAAATAAGAATTAGGAGTTTATGATGTTTAAGAATATTATTAAAGTAATAAGTTTAGTAATGATATTTTCAATTATTGGACCTAGCATTTCTAATGCGACCATGAATTCAAATGAACATGATGAAATTAATTCAAATGATATTAACACTCTACCAAACACGGGGGAATTGCATAGTACAGAGGTCATTAAAAACACGAATAATGAACAGGAACTTGAAGTAAGTGTTGAAAACGAAAATTTATTGATCAACAGTAAAGTGATTTTATCTCAAGAATCAGAACAATTACCAATGGTTGAAGCTGAAATTGTTGATGAAGACACAAAAGAGACTGTAAAATATAATTTTGAAATAGCAGATATTGATGTTGCTGAAAAAAGCGAACCTCATCTCTTATTAGTGGATATTGAAACTGGTGAAGAGTACACAGTAAGTGACTCACAAATTCAAGCATCATGGTATCCTTTAGTAGTCGTAGCAATCTATATTGCTCGTGTTGGAATTAACCAAGCAATAAAGAAGTTTGGTAAAACTGCTGTTAAAAATGCTGTTAAAAAACATGGTAAGAAAACCACTACTTCAAACGCAGTCAAAAAAGTGAGTATGTCGCGGCTAGACTATCATTATAAGAAACACAAAAAAGAATTTGGTAACATTACAAAATCTGAGTATTTAAATAAAGCACGCAAACTATTAGGAGCAAGTAAGAGCAACAATATTTTAGAAAAGAAAAGCAAGAAAAAGTTTAATGGTAAACACCGTTATTATAAATATAATAAAAAAACAAATGAATTTTTATCTGTAGAGAAACAAAAAGATAAAGATGTCATTATCACTTTTTTCAAACCTAAAAGAGGAATTAATTATTGGAAGGACCAGTAGAAATGAATAAAAACGTTTGTTTAATTTGCGGCTATAATGAATTAGAAGAAAGACCTTACTATTCCGATTTTGCAGGTAGTAACGAAATTTGTCCATGTTGCGGTTTTGAGTTTGGAGTAGATGATTTTGATTGTGATGAATTTGATCATGAGGGGTTAACAGACCAAGAAATTGTTGAAAAGTCCCATATCATATGGAGAAAACATTGGATTGAAAACGGGCTAGAGTTGTTCAATCCTAAAATCTTTTCTCCAGAATTTCGAAACGGTAAATTTTTAAAAAGAGATTACTTAGAGATTCAATTGAAAAAGAATCTTGGATTAGATTTTAATGACATTTAAACGAACAAAGACCACTCAGGTTTTATTCTGAGTGGTTTTCATATTTTAATATATGTCTTTACTACAGCAAAAAAAATATTTAATGTATAGGTTGTTTTTACCTGATTTATTACGCATTTTAAGTGCTCCAAATATGCTTGACCACACAGTCAATCATGCCAAAAAAAATCACTGAGGATATCTACCTCAGTGATGGGAATCGTTATTTCTTCATTGAACCTGCGTGTGAAAAGATTAGATCTTTCAATTCAAATTCGAATGTCTTTCCGTCCACAATACCGACTGTTTTTTCACTGTCATAAAGCTCAAGCATACAAGCAGCCATTTCTTTTGATGTATGATATTTCTTGAAATTGCCTTCATATTCAAATTCGTCTAGATCCAATGAGCGCTTTGCAAATTCTGATTCTGTCGCGGATGGCGCTAAAACTTTTGCCTTTAATTTGGCACCTTTTTCTTTCAATTCTAGGGCCAGTCCTTCTGTAAAGGCGCTCACGTAAAACTTCGTTGCTGAATAGGTGACGGCATTGCCAACGACTGTATAGCCTGCTCGTGAAGAAATGTTAATGAGCTGAGCTCCCTCTACTTGCTCATAATCACGAACAAATAAGGTGGATAGAATCGTTAATGCTTCTATATTCAGATGAAGCATATCCCCAATTTTACTTAAATCTTGTTCTCCTATAGAGCCAAAATGACCAAACCCTGCATTATTAATGAACGTATCCAGTTCATAATCTGACAATGATTCATAAAATGAATACACTTGCTCTATGTTTGTTAAATCAACTGACTGTATGACTACTGTGATATCGGGATATTGATCATGAATCTTTTTCTTCAATTCTTGGAGTTTATTGAGCCGGCGTGCAGCTAATATAAGATTTTTCCCTCGTGCTGCAAATGCGAGAGCCGCCTCATATCCAATACCTGAGCTTGCTCCTGTAATGACTGTATAGCCCATTTTATATCCCCCTATTCGCGTCTTCTAACTGGTTAAATTATAACGACAGCGTTTCGCTCAAGTCAATTTTGAAGAGAGTCAAAGGGCATCATGTCAACTTAGATACAGCTCCTCAGTTACTTCCTTTTGAATCATTTTGGAGGATGTCATGCTGAGATTTTTTTGTTAATTTTTGAAAAACCAATTGATAGGAATGTTCGATTAACTCCTCTACAAATGAGGATGGAATGTCTGCATCAAGGTAAATGGAATTCCAATGAGTCTTATTCATATAGTAGCCAGGGATAATTCCTTCATGCATCTCTCTTAGTTCTTCAGCACGAAGAGGATCACATTTTAAAGTGATGACAGGCTTTCGATTCGCATCTCCCCCCATCATAGCAAACATCTTTCCGCCAATATGATAACGATCTGCCTGCCACTCAGGTTGATAATCATGGGTTGTTCCTTTTAAGGAAAGACAAAATGCCTGCAGCTGTTCTTTTTTCATTTCATTAGCTCCTTTTTTAGAAATCATCTATTTTCTCTATTATATCGACAATGAGGAAAGATATCTGACGCTTTTTTTCAGAAACAATAAGAAAAGCACAGGCCCGTTGTCTCCTGTGCTTTTGAATCACACTGCTTTTTTTATTCAAACGCCTTCTTTAGCTTATCCCCCATCAAATGCCAAGCTTCTTCAGCTATGGCTAAATCTCCGGCGTGCGTGAAGCCGTGTGGAACTCCTTTAAATTGTTTATACGTGACGTCTATCCCAGCTTCTTTTAACTTGGCAGCATATTGCTCAGCTTCTTCAGCCAGCGAATCCTTCTCTGCTGTGATGACGAGAGCTGGAGGCATTTGTGCCAAGGATGTACGATCTGCAAAAACCGGAGAAACGAGCGGATTGCACGGATCTTGGCCTTGCAGATAGAAGGAATTAAAGAGTCTCGCCAATTCAACTGGAATCGCTTCATCAAACGCTGGCTTTTCTGCTGGATCAGTGGCTAGATTAAGCGGCGGATAATCAAGCACCTGATAAACAATTGGGAGTGTATTTCCTTTTTGAATATTCAATAGACAAGCAGCCGTTGCCAAATTTCCTCCTGCACTATGTCCGCCAACGGCTAATGCATTCCGATCGATTTGAAGCTCATCAGGGTGTTCATACAACCACTTCAGTACATCGTAGCATTCATGAAGAGCCGCTGGGAAAGGGTGCTCAGGAGCAAGCTGATACTCGACATTGACCACGATACATTGCGCCCGGTCTGCAATGACTGGACACCATGGATTATCCATTTCAGCACTGCCCATGATAAATCCGCCACCATGTAAATTCACAAAAACAGGAAGCGGCTGCTTTGATGTGTTCACTGGCTTAAACACCCACACCTTTGTTTCGCCAGCACTTGTTGGAATGTCATATTCCATTTTGTTCACATCAGGAGGATTTACTGGCTTTAGTTCCGATTGACTCGCTAATGAACCTTCAGATGGCTGGCGTAATGAAGCAGCGATTTTGATTTGTTCTTCTAAGTTCATGATCTCAGACTCCTATCTTATTCATTTCTTAGTTACTCATTCGTTTCCTTTTCGTATTTTCCTCCTACTGAATCAGCAGCAATTTTTATTAGTTCACTTTTTACCTATCTCCCCGTTTTCACTCTCTTTGAAACAAGCATTGAGCAAATAAAAAAAGCACTGCGGCGCTATGTCCTCAGTGCTTTTCATTTCTCTTATGATACTTGCTGTTCTACCTTCACTCGTTTAATGAAGAAAGCAATAATCAATCCAATGACGGTCATGATCACGGCAAAGATAAATGCATGCTGGACACCATTTGTAAAGGCGAGCAGCTGATTCACCGGATTTGCGGGATCAGATACATTTTCCATAAAGCTGCGAGCTCCTGATGAAAGGATCGAGATACCGATCGCAGTACCAATAGCTCCTGACACTTGCTGCAAGGTATTCATAATCGCTGTACCATGCGGATATAGCTCTGGCGGAAGCTGATTTAATCCATTGGTTTGAGCAGGCATCATGATCATCGCGATTCCGATCATTAAGGTAATATGAAGAGTTACAATGAATCCAATTGACGTATTCACACTTAGATTCGTAAAGCCAAACATCGTCGCTGCGACAATGACAAGACCTGGAATGACAAGCCATTTTGGGCCAAACTTATCAAATAGACCACCCATGATTGGAGATAGCAGTCCGTTGATAATTCCACCTGGCAACAGCATTAAACCTGCTGTAAATGTAGAAAGCGCCAAGGACGTTTGCAGATACAATGGCAAAATCATCATAGCAGACAGCATCACCATCATACACACTAAAATCAGAAGTAACCCAATGACAAACATCGGATATTTAAACGGGCTTAAGTTCAGCATTGGTTCTTTCATGTTCAACTGTCTTAAAGAGAACACGAGAATCCCTATGACACCAACTACAATTGCAACGATGACATGCATACTGCTCCAGCCGCCGCCTTCCCCGGCACTGCTAAAGCCATATACTATTCCACCGAAACCAATGGTTGAAAGCACAATCGATAGAATGTCGATTTTCGGTCTTGTTGGTTCTGTAATATTTTGCATAAAGATAAAACCAAAGACAAGTGCAGCAATTAATAAAGGAAGTGAAATCCAGAAAATCCAATGCCAAGTCAACGATTTCAAAATAAGACCAGAGACTGTCGGGCCGACAGCTGGTGCAAACATAATCACAAGACCAATAATCCCCATTGATCGGCCTCGTTTATGAGGCGGGATGATGACCAAAATCGTATTAAACATCAATGGCAGAAGCAATGCTGTGCCGACTGCCTGCACGACACGTGCTACCATTAAAATACTAAAGACCGGCGCAACCGCCGCAATAAATGTTCCGATGATCGAAAAGACGAGCGACGTAATGAAAAGCTGCCTTGTCGTAAACCATTGAAGAATGAGTCCTGAAATCGGTACGAGAATACCAAGTGTTAATAAATATCCTGTTGTCAGCCACTGAGCAGTCGTCGCTTCAATTCCAAAGTCTAACGTTAAACTTCTCAGCGCCATGTTTAATGCCGTTTCACTGAACAGGCCAATAAATCCAGCTGTGATAAAAGAAATAATAATGGGCAGCGTTCGAATTTCAGAAGCTGCTGCTTGCTGTTTGTTCATATTAAGTTGGCTCCTTTTCTTTTTCAATTTAGATGAACCTTAGGAAGTCAGGGTGGTCAGAAATGAGCCACTTTCATGTCTATTGAAAGACGGATAAAATCTGTTTTTCTGCAGCAAATTGAGCAATTTTGTCGATCGAATAGCCAGATTCATGTATATAAAACATGAGCTCAGGCGTCATTGGAGAGGACATACATAACGTTGTCAGTTCTATATCCTGTATATTCGCTTCTCCCTTTTCTCTCGCTTCTTCAAGCAATTCACGAATGATTTGTCTGAGTGATTGACTGTAATGACTATCATACACTTTACTTGTCTGCTCTAAATTCCCAGAGATTGTGAGCATCCGAATCCAGTCTAAATGGTGACCGACGATCAGATGAATTTCTTCGAGAACATAGCGTAAACGTTCACGAACCGGTTGATCACTTATTTTGCTCAAGTAAAGATGCAAAGCTGGGATCAGCTGTTCAAATCTCTCCCCAAGGATAGAAAGGCACAAATCACTTTTATTGGCGTAGCGGCGGTATAGAGTGCCCTGTCCAACACCAGCTGTTTTCGCAATTTTATGCATGCTGACATTTTCTACACCAAATTCTTGAAACAAGGAGAATGCGATCTCTTCAATTTCCTCACCAATATCCTTTTCCACTATACACACCTTCTTTACCTTCATCCACATGACACTCATCTCTATGTGTTAAATCAAAACACTTTAGGTTTTTCTTAGGACAATTGTCCCGATATTATCTTACGGACAACTGTCCGCATTGTCAATCATTATTTTTTACTTATGATCCTTCTTTCAATTCTATTAAATGATGCACACAGTTTATCATTATTTAGACCGATTTTCCCTTTTGAAAGAATCATGTATGATCAATAAAGAAAGCGCTTCCATAAAAGGAGAGGAGAATGCGAATATGTACCGTATGAAACGAATGTTGTTGCTGGTAGTCACTGGATTAGTCTTGAGTTTGTCCACATTTACTGTGGGTGCCTCGGCACAAACGGGTGGATCGTTTTATGAACCTTTTAACAACTATAATACGGGGTTATGGCAAAAAGCCGATGGATACTCGAATGGAAACATGTTTAACTGTACGTGGCGTGCAAATAATGTGTCTATGACCTCAGCAGGTGAAATGCGTTTATCACTCACAAGTCCCGCCTATAACAAGTTTGACTGCGGAGAAAACCGCTCCGTTCAAACGTACGGCTATGGGCTATACGAAGTCAACATGAAGCCCGCCAAAAATGTGGGGATCGTCTCTTCTTTCTTCACTTATACGGGACCGACTGATGGCACGCCTTGGGATGAGATTGACATTGAATTTCTAGGAAAAGATACGACAAAGGTACAGTTTAACTACTATACCAATGGTGTAGGAAATCATGAAAAGATCGTCAACCTTGGTTTCGATGCAGCGAACTCTTATCACACGTATGCATTTGACTGGCAGCCAAACTCCATCAAATGGTATGTCGATGGACAATTAAAGCATACCGCCACCACACAAATTCCTCAAACACCAGGGAAAATTATGATGAACCTGTGGAATGGTGCAGGTGTCGATGAATGGCTTGGTTCCTACAACGGTGTTACACCACTCCACGCACATTATAACTGGGTGCGTTACACAAAAAGATAACTCTATCAAAAAACCTGTGACTTGTCACAGGTTTTTCTTCGTTTAATTTGAACTAGTTTTCAGCTGATGAGCGAGTTTTTTCTCATGATTGTGGATAATATCTTCATAACTTTCTATTTTGAAATCCAATCGTTTAATGGTCTCTTCGATTTCCTTTTGTTTTTGGACGAGTCTTTCTCGTTCATTGACCAAAATGTTTTTTCGCGAAGATAACGTATGATTATCATCCTCAAAAAATAAGGCTGTATATTCTCTAAGCGCATCAATCGAGAGCCCAGCATTTCTCATACACTTGATAAATTCAATCCATTGAAGATCATCCGCTGTATAATCACGAATCCCATGATCATCACGTTTGATTTCCCTAATCAAACCAATATTTTCGTAATATCTAAGTGTCGCAGTGGATAAATCGAGCTGTTTTGCTGCTTGTGCTATTTTCATTGTGCCCTCCCTCTTTCTCTTACCTTCCGATCTCCCTTTCCTCATCATCTCCATTTTGAAAAAGAAAGCAAGATGCTTTTGGCTCAATTCTCGATTCAAGAATGTTGAATTCGTTATTACAGAAGGTTTTCTGTTGACTTATAGTTCACTTTAAGAAGTACAGTATAGAAGAAAGAATCGAATCTTATTTTTGAAAGGATGATCAAAAATGTGTCAGACGCACCAATCAAATGTTTTAAGTGTTTCACACGCAAAAGCGAATTTTGAACGGACGACCATTGAACGAAGAGCGCTTCGTCCATATGATATTTTAATTGATATTCAATTTAGCGGGATCTGTCATTCAGATATCCACAGCGCTTTTGATGAATGGGGCGGCGGTATTTTCCCGATGGTTCCTGGTCATGAGATTACTGGGGTCGTTGCAGCTGTAGGGGATGATGTGACAAAGTTTGAGATTGGAGACCGTGTAGGTGTTGGCTGCTTTGTGGATTCCTGCGGCACCTGTGAATATTGTCAAAATGGAGACGAGCAGTATTGCACAAAAGGGGTCGTCCAAACGTATAACAGCCGTGACTATGACGGGGAACCGACTTATGGCGGCTATAGTCAAAAAATTGTCGTGACTGAACGATTTGTCGTCAGCATTCCTGATCAACTGCCTCTTGATGCCGCAAGCCCTCTTCTCTGTGCTGGCATTACAACATATTCTCCATTAAAGCACTGGAAGGCAGGCCCTGGTAAAAAGGTCGCTATCGTCGGGATGGGTGGACTCGGCCATGTCGCCATTCAATTCGCACGCGCACTTGGCGCTGATGTGACGGTTTTAAGCCGCTCTTTGAATAAAAAAGAAGAAGCACGATCATTTGGCGCAAAAGATTATTTTGCTACAAGTGATCCTGAAACGTTTCAGACACTAGCTGGTCAGTATGACCTCATTCTCAATACAGTCTCTGCCAACATTAATGTGGATGCCTATCTGTCCTTACTCCGTGTAGATGGAACCTTGGTAAACGTCGGTGCACCGCCTAAGCCGGATCAATTCCACGTCTTTTCATTAATTTCCGGCCGCCGCAGCATTGCTGGTTCACTCGTTGGCGGCATCCAAGAAACACAAGAAATGCTCGATTTCGCAGCTGCTCACAACATTGCACCACAAATTGAAGTGATTAACGCGAATCAAGTTGATGAAGCGTATGAACGTGTGCTGAAAAGTGATGTGCGTTACCGGTTTGTGATTGATATTGCTACGTTGTGATTGAGATTCTTTGAAATGACGATGTTTGGTTGCTTTATGGCTGACCGATGAGAATTCTATGATTTTTGATCAAACGTCTAAAAGCCACTTCTCTATTGAGTCGTGGCTTTTTAATGGATAGCTATATGTTAATCTCTTTTTCTTTATGATGGCCACGCATAAATGTAACAACCATACTAAACAAGCTAACCAAAAAACCTAAAATTGCAACCAAAATAGTCATTCCCCCGTTTGGAATAAAAAAGCCGATAGGGATTAAGACAAAGAATGAGAACACGATAAAACATTGATAGATTCCAGATATCAATCTAACCACAATATGATCAAAAAACGACATCACCAGAGGAGGAATAAACAAGAAAACGACCATCCCTAGTGACAGCATGAACGGTAATGGGTCATCTAACGAAATCGTGTTCTTCCCAGTTGAATCCTTTGCGGCGATGAACAATACTGCAATTGCCATGAGGAGCGTTGAAAAAATGAATAAGAATCGTTTTAGCATTTCGATATCCCCTAATTTGATCTTACATTTTATAATAAAATATACCAAAATAAACTAAATATTCAAAGGCTGTTTTTTACGTTCAGTCAGAATGTTGGATTCGGTAAAAAAGAAAATAAAATAATTTATGGAAATTCCGCATATTGTCAATCCAGTATGTTATACTATACTAACCTTTGAAGCATGAAATTTTTACGAATACCTTGTACCATCTCCCTACTTGTACGTTGAGTAGGGTTTTTTCATGCAAAAAAACAGGCTCTCCGTAGAGAACCTGTTTTAAAGAATGAAGATTAAGCAATTTTTTGAACGTTAGCAGCTTGAGCTCCACGAGAACCTTGCTCTACGTCAAATGATACTTTTTGACCTTCGTCTAAAGATTTGAATCCGTCGCCTTGGATAGCTGAGAAATGTACGAATACATCGTCGCCTTCTTCACGTTCGATAAATCCAAAACCTTTTTCTGCGTTAAACCATTTTACTGTACCTTGTTCCATGATTGTTGCCTCCTCGTGCGTTTACCACACAATGTATTATACTATCCTTGCCCAAAGTACCCTCAAGACGAAAAGTCAATCTTCATACTATCCTTTACGCCGAACAAAAATAATTACTTTTCATTATAGCATGAATCGGTAATAATTGCAATTTGTTGATTAGAAAACAGATACTCTCCTTTGCATCGAGTCCCTTTGTGCATAAAATCGTTTTTTCATCACTTACAGAGAGCTGTATCTAAATTCTCTCTAAAATCGACTTAACAAAGTCTGTTTTTCCCTCTGCATATTTGTGTTTGTTATTTTTATTTACACTTGATAGGTTAAGTTTAAGCTGTTGGTACTCACTTCTTGCTAGTTCGTTACTTCTCAGGTAATCTCTAAAATTTATTTGTTCAAGTAGATATCTATTGCCCGTTTGATACATATGGATTTGGTGTGTACGTGGTTCTCCTTTGCTGAAATAGTGTCTTTCAGGTAACACATTGGTTCCTCTATATGAATAACCAAGCCCTTGCAAAGCTGTTATGCAATGTTCTCCGTCAACAAAATGATTGATTTCAATTACAATATCAATAATTGGCTTTGCACTCAAACCATTTATTGCTGTACTTCCAATATGGTGTACATTCACTATGTACTGACCGATAACTTCTATTATTCGTTTCTTTTCACTTTCAAATTCTTTGACCCATTCAATAGACCAAGGTACTAAAAAAACTTCCCCTCTTGGTAATCCAAGCATTTACTCAACCCCACATTATGATTTTGTTGTTCAGTTGGAAATTTTAAATAACTAAACAGAGAACAATCTCAAACAAAAATTCCACTTACTTAAGATGCACCTTCATATTCTAAAGAATAGATCAAGTATCTGCTACAATAAATTGATAACGAACAGTTTGAACTACATACTCTCCATACACGCTAAAATATAAAATTCCGAGAGGAGAAATGAAATGAACCCTTTATTGTTAGATATTCCTTTACAGTTAGAAACAGAAAGACTCATTCTTCGAGCACCACACCAAACAGGAGACGGAAAAATTGTAAACCAAGCAATAAAGGATTCCTTTTCTGAATTAAAAGCGTGGTTGCCATTCGCTCAAGAACTTCCTACTGCTGAAGAAACAGAAATCAATTTAAGAAATGCTCATATCAATTTTTTAAAGAGAGAAAGTTTTCGTTTTCTTATTTTTGATAAAAACAGCAATCATTTCATTGGGGTAACTAGCCTTCAGAGGATTGACTGGACCATTCCTAAATGTGAGATCGGGTACTGGGTAAATACAAAGTGTAGTGGGAATGGATTTATGACAGAAGCAGTGAAGAAATTAGCTGACTTTGGGTTAAACAATATCAAATTTAGAAGAATTGAAATAAGGTGTGAATCCACAAACCTCAAAAGTCGGGCTATCCCAGAAAAACTTGGCTTTGTATTTGAAGGCACTTTAAGAAATGATGATTTATCCGCAGATGGCAGCAAGCTGACTGACACTTGTTTTTATTCCATAATAAAGTAACCTAATGAACATCAGCAATTAAAGTAATGGGTGCATTAGTGGAACAAGAAAAAACATAGCATATTATATATAATTAATATGCTATGTTTTTTAATTTTGGTCTTGATAAGTGGGTCTACTCCGCAAACTTTGCCCTTATTGCCTTTACTTCTTCATAATCTGATGTTTTTTTGATAAACCCTGACAGAAAGTTTTCAGCAGCATGCTCCCAACACAAGACCACAATGTAACTGCAATCCGCTTCGACCTGTCACGAGTTACTTTTTGTTTTTCTTTTTTATTCGAGTCAATTTCTTTCATGGGGCAATTGGATTCACTCTCCATTCATAGATTTCTAAAGACTTTCCTCCTGATTAACTTTCATGTTTCTTGCCATTTTTCATAGTTCGGTCTGCTTTAACTCCGTCACCATCACTTTCACTGGTTTACCTTAATTTCAACGACCTCAACACTCTGTTCATGAAAGGACTCGTAACCTGTTTTATTTCAAAAAAAGATGCTACATGTTGAAACACCTTGTTTGTATTGACAGCTCTCATTAGCAGGGTAATATTACACTTGATTATTTAAACAAGAATTTTTATACAACCAGTTTATAGCATCATTAAGGTCATTGGCTATATAATCTATTTTAATCCCACTTAATTTATCAAAGTGTTCACGAAGTGAATATTCACCAGCCCCAGTTCTAACCAAAATTTTAATACTTCCTACTTTATCAGCTGCAACAATATCACTCCAGCGGTCCCCAATAACGACGCAATTTTCGAGAGTTAAATCGTGTTTTTGTTGAGCTTCCATTAACATTCCTATGCCAGGCTTCCTACAAGAGCATCCATCATTATGACCGTGTGGACAAATATATACTTCATCAAAACCAAAACCTTTCAATTCCTCTTTAAAATCTTCTACTTTAGCTAATCCACTTGATATACCAGGTTGATTTGTAAAAGAGAATATTTTCACATTATCTTTTTTTAGTTTATTAATTTGAATTGCTGTATAAGGAAAGAGTTCGAATTTTCCGGGATAATGAATAGTATCATCACCACCAATTGTTCCATCTCTATCTAAAAAAATTGCATCTATCTGTTTCATGTTATACCCCCATTATCTAGCAACTGCTCCCGCGTTAAGATTCATTTCAATTAGAAAATTTTGATGACATCAGTTTATCATAAATATTTATTATCAAAGTCCCCTAATACAATTAAAATCTTTTCAACTCTCCTTCTTTTCAATTTGTTTCATTCTTTCAAAGAAAGATAAAAAGGACGCTACACGAAGTAACACCCTTTTACCTTTTGTTTCTCAATATAAATTTTTAAGCTCGTCATTAGACCATCTAGCAAATAACTTGTCTTGTAAAATGTGTAACGATATTCGGCAAACTCTTGTGACAATATAGACCACGATAAATATAAGAAAGAAATTGATGTCAACAAAGCCTCAACATTTATCAATGGAGAACATGTTTTAATTGAACCCAAAACAAAAACCTCTATAAGGCGAATAAGCATAAATAAGAAACTTTTAAATTTACTAGATCAATGGAGACAAGAACAAGAAAAGCTTTTTGATGATCTAGGTATTTCTCATTCAGACGAAACATTCATTTTTCAATATAAAGATACACCATCCAGAAAAGATATTTCTCACGAAAAATTAAATATTTCTGTCGAGAAGATGAGAATTTAAAAGTAATCAGATTACACGATTTAAGACATTCACATGTCGCACTTCTCATTGATCAAGGAGAGGAATATCACACAATCAAAGAACGATTAGGGCATGCATCTATAAGAACAACAATAGATGTATATGGACACTTATTTCCAAAAAAAAATTCCATGGCTGATAAATTAGATGACATTATTTAAAAATATCAAATTCAAACAAAATATGCCCACTTACTTTATCTAAGTGGGCACATTTTGGGCATTTACGTGAAATCCTATAAAAAATAAAAAATACCAAAGGTCTACAACCCTTGGTATCATTGATGCGGCCGAGAGGACTTGAACCTCCACGGGTTATTCACCCACTAGGCCCTCAACCTAGTAAATCCGTATTATTGGTTATGAAAGCTTATTTTCATTACACTATCTAACTTCACTTTACTTCATTTCTATAGGTTTGTATGAATTATGGTTAATATTTGGTGAGCAAAAAACACCCTATACTCCCTCACTTCTCCAATCTCCTGGTTTTAATTTCCCTTCGAAAATCATTCTTTTTATGGCATGATAAGCCTGTTCATAAAATGGCCTAGGTCTTTCAATCATGTTTATCTCATCCTCTATTGTATAACTTTCAATTGCATTTTATCACAAATTGATCAAAAGGTTTTTTGTTCTTCTATATTATATAAAACAAATATCATTTTATTCTCTTACTTTCACTTTGACTGAATTAATCATTTCTTTTTAATCTTGCTGATAACCATATAATGCTTTATATTTAATGTAATATATGTAATTAATATAATATTATTGAATCAAAAATATTCTGGAGGTTAATGATTTGTATTTCACATCAAAAGGGTTCAGTCATTATTACAAGCTATTAAATACGGTAAAGGAAACGGGAAAAACTAATTTAGAAAGAACTTCTTCACTTGTTTATTTCCTAGCACAAGATAAATTACAAAAAAAATATAGTGTCGATACAATTGATGTATCATCTAATTCAGATTTAAGAAAAGAGTTTCAAAACGCAGTTAAAGAGATATTAGCAGTCGCTACTAAAACTAATGAAGAAGTTCAGGCAAACCACTTAGGGGTATTAAACATAGAAGATTCAAAGAATTCAATTTTCATTAAAACCGGAAAGAATTTTTTATCCACACAAGTTTATAGAGCCTCTACCTCAGTTGAAACATTTGATTATCCAACTCGCCCTAAAAATAGTCCAATATTAAAATTAGGGGTAGAGTATAATGGAAGTAAAAACACCATATCTAAACATAAGGATTGGCAAAACAATTTATTAACATACATAGATTTCAGAAAATGCGACCAAAATACATTACCTTTAATCATATTTTTATTGAGAGACTCAAGATTAGAAAAAGATATGTCCATGAAACCATGGGTGGAAAAAGAGTTAAAAAAAATATTCACTGAGGATCTTTCTGAATTTTTATTAGAAAATGCAGCGTTCCCAGATAAAATGGAACCCTCTTTTATTGGTACTGAAAAATGGAGTATTGATAAACTTGATACAGATTTATTCAAAAATATTGAAAACGAGGAGAAAAAACCATACACCGATGTAAATTCATCTAAACAAAATATATATCCAGCAGTCAAGATTCAATTGGGTATACCACGAAATAAAATTGTTTATGGCGCACCTGGGACTGGGAAAAGTTACTCCTTAAATGAAGAAGTAATAGAACTTTTTAAACATGAAGAGCTATTATCCAGAATAACATTCCATCCTGATTATACCTATAGTCAATTTATTGGAACATATAAACCAGTACCTCTCTATAAAAAAACTAATAACGAGATTTATAAAGCTGACAAAACGGAAGTTTTACAAGAGAGTCTTGAACCCATCATCGACTATCAATTTGTTCCTGGTCCTTTTTTAGAGACTCTTGTGAAGTCATATAAATACCCAGATAGCAGTTTTATTATAATTATTGAAGAAATAAACCGTGCAAATACTGCAAGTGTTTTTGGCGATACTTTTCAATTATTAGATCGTAATAAAAATGCGGAGAGTGAGTATGGAATTACTTTTAATGCCGATATAATGAATTTTTTAAGAAGCCAAGGTATTTATGAGACCAAAATTAAAATCCCATCTAATTTATTCATTTGGGCTACAATGAATAGTTCAGACCAAGGAGTTATCCCTATGGATACAGCTTTTAAGAGAAGATGGTCTTTCGAATACTTACCCTTAAATAAAAATGAAGAGGCAATGGAAGACTATGATATATACCTATCTTTTATTAAGGATAAAAAAGTTCCTTGGAATAAATTCAGAAAAACAATTAACGATCGTATTAAAGATTTTGTGCCAGAAGATAAGTTAATAGGTCCTTTCTTTTTAAAGCCAAATGAACTCACAGATCCAGATTCTTTTAAAAATAAATTATTATTATATTTACGAGATGATGTTCTAAGATACAACTATGACAAATTGTTCCTAAAGAAGAACTTCTCCGATATTATAGAAGACTATGACAACGGGTACAATATTTTCACTTTCCCTAAAGAAGAGTTAAGTAGTGAGCAATGATGAAAAAAATATTTTTGGTGGAGCAACAATTTTACGGGATTCATTTTTTAAGGTCAATATTCGACAACCACTATTTAGGATTATTAAAAACAAAAAAGATTTGTATTGAAGATGAAAGCAAAAATATCATAAAGTTTCAATTTGTGGGCTTTTTGATTTATAAAGATAAACTAATTTTCATTGTACCAAAGTATCTTAAAGAGTATGCAACAAATGAAAATTATCTCTTTAATAAAATGAAAGTAATTCTGAAAGTAATGGAAAGCTACGGTAAATATAACAAAGTAACTGATAAAGACTTTGATTTCATTGAAGATACTACTTATACGCATTCAAATAACATCTTTAGTGTAGCAAAATTTATTATTGATGATTACTTAAAATTTGGTCTTTACCAAAAAAATAAAAATAACATTAACTTAAATGGAAATGGAGAGATCTTGTGGAACAGAACAGTTAATGAGATTGAACCAATATTTTCTAACGGTACACCACACTATTTCAATAAATACACATTGCATAAGTTCAATGATGACTCTAACCTAATAATTGAACTGCATAAATGGGCTATTAGCTTTTCATATCATTATTTCGGGGAATTATTAGGAGTTAATAAGTTAATAATTAATCCTCCTTATTCTCTAAGTATACTAGGTTCTGAAGGTTTTATTAGGCATGTAATAAATAAAGAACTCAATCAAACATTTGTCGATCACAAAATTCATTTATTAAAGTCAATATTAGCCATCATAGACTTTTTCTTCGAAGGGCCTGATGAACGTATTAATTTGTTTGGAATTAAAAGCTTTGCTCATGTGTGGGAAAAAGTTTGTGCCCATGCCTTTAATAACTGTATTGATAAGTTTATAGACAGGATTCCTTCTCCAACTTGGCAGGAGCTTGGCTCTCCTTTTGAAATAAAAAAGGAATCTTTTATACCAGACATAATTACTACATTCAAATTAAATAAACAGGATTACTTTTGGATATTAGATGCGAAGTACTATGATATTAAATTTACTAAGAATAGCCTAATAAATAATCCTTCAGTAAACGATGTATCAAAACAACTTTTGTACGAATTAGCATTTAAACAAGAAACAAAACATAAAGTAATGAGAAATATTTTCTTGTTCCCCTCAAATGAAATTGGTTCTCTTCCATTAAAAGTTTTTGGACATGTTAAACTGGATTTTATCAGTAAGGAGCCAATCTTCCTTGTTTACCTTTCAGATGAGAAGGTATATAATATGTTTCTAAATAAGAATAGCTTTTCTCTGAATGATTATTCTGAGTTAGAGGGTGGTATGATGACTCTATTGAATAATAATTAAGGAATAGTTAGATTCAAAGATGTTTTATTATATATTCACTTGGAGTTGGTTTTTTGTTAAATAAAAAGCTAAATGTTGTCTCTCTTTTTAGTGGATGTGGTGGATTAGATCTTGGGTTAGAGCAAGCAGGATTTAACGTTGTATGGGCTAATGACATAGATAAAACAGCAGTTGATACCTATAAATATAATATGGATTCTGTAGTCATTCAAAAAGATATTACCAAAATAAGTACCGATGAAATACCTGAATGCGATCTCGTAGCTGCAGGTTTTCCTTGTCAACCATTTTCGTCAGCAGGTTCCAGAAAGGGTGTTTCAGACGAACGAGGCACTCTTTTTGAGGAAGCTATTAGGGTTATTGAAGCTAAGAAACCTCTAATTGTTTTATTCGAAAATGTTCGTGGTCTCTTATCGACTAAAAATTTAGATGGTTCTTTATTGATAGATTCCATTGTTGAAACTCTAAAAGATATAGAACCTGGTTACAACATAAATTATAAACTTCTTAAAGCAAGCGACTATGGAGTACCTCAACAACGTTATCGAGTAATCTTTATAGGAATAAGAAAGGATTTAGGAGTTGATTATGAATTTCCAGAACCTACTCATAGTCTCAATGATCCAGATCTGACGGTCGGAAATGTTCTGAAAAATATTGCTGGTCTACCTAATCAAGATGAAATTTGGGAATTGTCCCCTCAGTCTAAGAAATTAATTCCCTACATTAAAGAGGGTGGTTCATGGAAAGACATACCCTTTGATCATTTACCACCTCGATTAAAAAAAATAAGAGAAGATATGAAAAAATATAGAGCCCCTAACTTTTATAGAAGATTTGCTAGGGATGAAATAAACGGGACAATTACTGCAGCAGCTACTCCTGAGAACTGTGGCATAATTCATCCAATAGAAAATCGACGATATTCTGTAAGAGAAGTCGCTCGAATACAATCTTTCCCTGATGATTTTATATTTGTAGGAACTTCTTTAGCTTCTAAATATAAGGTTATAGGTAATGCTGTGCCTCCTAAACTAGGTAAAATAATAGGGGAGACATTAATAAACTTGCTTAATAGTATTGATCCTAAAAAACTTGAACAAGCAAGAAACGGATATGAACAACTTAAATTGTTCTCAGTTTAATGATCAGACAAATTAAAGAGCAAACACTCTAGTTTGCTCTTTAATTCTTATTCTTTTATGCAGCAACTCTTTCTGATGAAATTTTCATCTGTCCTCCTTCTTCATGTAGATGAGTAAAAGTAAAAACGCTACTGAATACAACCATTACTAACAAAAACCTACAAATTTTCATGTTTAATCTCTCCTTTTTTGATTTTACGTCTTGCTTCAATACTCATACGATAATATTCATTAGACAGTAATAATTTTCCTCGTTCATGAAAAAAATCACCCACATCAATTGCATAATTTTCAACATCAGCAAACATCCTTCTGGATTCAAGATATGCAAGTGCATCTTTTATGAGGTGATATTCACCATTAGAAAAGTAAAGTCCTTCTAAGATTTGAAATTTTGCAATGTATTCATAATCATTATTTATCCTTGAAAAATTTTGACCTTTTTTAAAAAATGATAAGGCTGAATTAATTTCGTGCTGTTTCGCCTTCACATGTGTCAAAATAAACAAAGCCTTTAATAAAAATGAATTATTTGTCTTTTCAAGAAATTCTAAGGATTTTTCTAAATGGGCCACTGCTTCTTCATATTGCTTTAACTCATCAAAACAGATGCCAATATTTATATGAGACATTCCAATTAGATGATCACTCTTTATGTTTTTTGCAATGGCAAGTGAATTAAAAAAGACATGGAGGGCCTTTTCAAATTCCAACGAATCAATATAATTGCCTGCAACAATAAACTAACACCGAATTGTTTGAACAGCGTATTCATCATAATCTTTAAATATGTTAAGTGCTCGATTTGCATAATTCATTGAGAAGTACGTTTGCTTCATATAATAGTAAACATACGACACCTTGAAGAAAAATTCAGCTTTCTCTATTTCATCCTCTACCTCAGATAACTTAGATTCAGCTACTCTGTAAGCACTGATCGCTGTTGTTAACTCTTTTCTCCTGAACTCATACATCCCCTTAAAAAAATAGAAATAATATTCAAGCATACCTGTTAATTGCCCTTGCTCTTCTATCTCCTTAATTGTTTCATAAGTACTTGTCAGATTGTCAATTCTTTTTGATTCCATATAACTCAACATTATTTCATGTCTAAATTCTAATAACTGATAATACAACAAAGCATCTTGATTTTCTTCCATACTTTTGAGTTCCATTTCTACTTCTTGTTTAATATTTTCCGCTTGTTCCACACGATCGTTTTTGATCGCTGTATACCAAGCATTTAATTTTTTAGTAACAAGATCATATGGAATCTTCCCCTTCATCAAGAAAACCGGCTCCACTTGTATAATTCCCCCATATTTATTTGAATTATATGAATATTTACAATAATTGTATTATGTCAGAACATCCTCTATTTTACAAAGATGAATTGCAAAAAGGTACATTTTATCTACTTTTTTGCGGTTTTTTTGCGGTTATAGCAATACTTTTGCGACTTGACGCCAACCACGCACCCAAACTTTCAACACACAAAAAAAGAGGAATAAACACATTGTTCTACTCCTCTAACTTTGTCTCTTCACCTTTTGCTTCTTCATAGTCTGGTGTTTTCTTTGATAAACCTAGTCTATCATTCTCTCCGTTTCCAGGCATGCTATCCATTTCTTCATATTTATCTCCTAGTTTTTCAAAGTAATCATATGGTGAAAGTTCACAAGAATGATCTTCTGGAAGATAAAATGCAACTTGAATATACTTCCCTCCATCATACACACGTATTAAAGCATTTTCTCTTGTATATATACTGGTATCAGCGCCCAATTCTTTTGCGCTTTTTTTGGACTCCCGATCAGTTCAAAGAATTTATTAGTCTTATAGAAAAAGACGAATTTATTTTTAAAGTATTCTATACTACCGATTATCTGACAGGAATGCGCTTAGGAGAAATTTTAGCGCTTCAATGGAAAGATTTAGACAAGTTTAGAAGAGAAATCAATGTGTACAAAGCTTTAACATATATAAATCAAGAATATATAATTACACCTCCAAAAACTAAAAATTCTGTTCGCCGTATAAGTATCAATTCAAAACTTATAACATTGCTTGATGAATGGAGACAACATCAGAAGGAAATCTTTGACGAATTAGGAATTCATCAATCAGAAGAAACTTATATGTTTCAATACAAAGACAGACCACCTACCAAAGATATTTTCAGCAGAAAAATAAAACAGATTTGTCAAAGAGGAAATGTTGAGCCTATCCGTTTCCATGACTTGAGGCATTCACATGTAGCCTTGCTTATCCATCAAGGGGAAGATTATTTAGTAATAAAAGAACGATTAGAGCATAGTTCCGTTTCTTACACAATGAATACTTACGGACATCTTTTTCCTAATAAACAGAAGGAAACTGCCGACCGTTTGGATGACTTACTTTAAGTAACTGGTGAGTTTTGGTGAGCAAGTCTTCTCCCATCGCCGTATTTTCCACACAAAAAAATAATACCAAAGGTGGTTAAACCCTTGGTATTATTGGTATGCGGCCGAGAGGACTTGAACCTCCACGGGTTATTCACCCACTAGGCCCTCAACCTAGCGCGTCTGCCATTCCGCCACGACCGCGTGTATGATGTGCTCATATATTCATAAGTGCACTGTTTGAAAAAACAATGCGGGTGAAGGGACTTGAACCCCCACGTCATAAAGACACTAGATCCTAAGTCTAGCGCGTCTGCCAATTCCGCCACACCCGCATGAAACATGGTGAGCCATGAAGGACTCGAACCTTCGACCCTCTGATTAAAAGTCAGATGCTCTACCAACTGAGCTAATGGCTCATCTGCTATGCAGAAAAACATATATAAAAAATGGCTGGGCTAGCTGGATTCGAACCAACGCATGACGGAGTCAAAGTCCGTTGCCTTACCGCTTGGCTATAGCCCAACGAATCAAAAAACAAAACATGACCCGTACGGGATTCGAACCCGTGTTACCGCCGTGAAAGGGCGGTGTCTTAACCGCTTGACCAACGGGCCATACAATAATGGCGGAGAAGGAGGGATTTGAACCCTCGCGCCGCTCGCGCGACCTACACCCTTAGCAGGGGCGCCTCTTCAGCCACTTGAGTACTTCTCCATTATGGCTCCGCAGGTAGGACTCGAACCTACGACCGATCGGTTAACAGCCGATAGCT
>ERZ1023473.26-NODE-26-length-44684-cov-438.755854_pt1 | contig 44684 bp, 11 predicted proteins | sample MGYA00380533_ERZ1023473 | MGnify/ENA primary metagenome ERZ1023473 (study PRJEB33173, sample SAMEA4830327) | metagenome | study: EMG produced TPA metagenomics assembly of the PRJEB25223 data set... | reverse complement strand
CTCTGTGTTGGGGCCCCTGACTAGAATTGAAAAAAGCTTGTTACAAGCGCATTTTTGTTCAGTCAACTACTGCCAATATAACATCGTAGAGCATAGAACATTGATTTATGTCCCAGCCTGAAGATGATTTTTTAGGAAGTATATTACAGTACTACGTATTAGAAAATCATCTTTGAATCAGCGAGTATTTTAAACACGTGTTACTTATTTAAGTGATGCGTGTTTTTTAATGGATTACCCAACATATTTTGTATTACAGTAATAGTAACTTTAACTAAGTATTGAATAGAAAGTAGGTTTATTATGGCGAAAATAAATTTTGATGCTGCGACGAAAGGAAATCCAGGCATAAGTACATGTGCCATTGTAATCAAAGAAGATGAGCAGCATTATACATATACACATGAGTTAGGCGAAATGGATAACCACACTGCAGAATGGGCTGCATGTATTTATGCACTAGAACATGCACGTGAATTAAATGTTCAAAACGCACTATTATATACAGACTCAAAGCTAATTGCAGATAGCATTGAAGCTGGTTATGTGAAAAACGCAAATTTCAAACCTTATTTTGATCAAATAGAAATATTTGAAAAAGATTTTGATTTATTATTTGTTAAATGGATACCGAGAGAACAAAACAAAGAAGCGAATCAACACGCTCAACAGGCATTGTATAAATTAATTAAAAAGAATAAATAAAAGGAGCACCGACTGATGTGATGTCAATCGGTGCTCCTCTATTTATCAAAGAAACAAATTATTTTTTATTTTTCTTAGATTTCTTTTTCTTCTTTTTGGCTGCTACCTTTTTAGAAGTATTTTTTGATGCTGACTTTTTGTCTTTGGATTGGTTATCTTTTTGATTTTTCTTTTTAGCCAATAATAAAGGAACGTCCTCATCTTTAGATTCAATACTAGTTGTTGTTTCAACATCTTCCTCTTTATCTTTGCGTCGTTTTGCGAATAAGAGTGGTGAATGTTCGTTATCTTTCAACACTTTTCATCTGTGTTTTCATTTGTAACTTCCACATCTTCTTCATCTTCTTTACGACGACGTTTTGGTAAGAAGAAAGGCGTATGTTTAACTTTATCGAGTGACTCGCCATTATTTAGCGAATCTTTTTCTTCAACAGTAACATCTTCTTCATCTTCTTTTCTGCGACGTTTCGCAAATAAAAGTGGTAAATGTTTTGTATCGTCTAAAGTCTCTTTTATTGAATCTTTATTATTATCTCTTATTTCTAATTCTTCCTCTTCATCTTCTTTACGACGACGTTTGGCAATGAAGAACCAGAAACTAGCTAGTAAGCCAGAGATACCCACCACACCAATAGCGTTTTTAATAACATTACCGAAATTATTACTAAAGTGACGCATATGAAGTGGATCAATGTCATCATCTTCATCAATTTTCTTTTTATGTCCAATAGTCGAACTGTTAAATGGATGATTTGCAGTTCCATAACCAATTGTTAAATGGCTATTAGATTCATTTCCAGTACTTGAAGATTGTTTAGCACGATCAGATATTACAATTTGTACTGCTGAAATTCGAGCAATACCATTGTTCAATGCAGCCTCAACTTGCTGTAATGTATGCGCATTATTAATATCTCTAATTGTTTCAAGCACAATTTCGTTAATTTGATTCATTGCTGCTTGTTTTTCATCAGCTGTGCCAATTTCACTATTTCGAATACTATTCATTTTTTCATTTGAAAAGTCTTTAATTCTACTAATAGCTTCTTGCTTGCGTTTAGCTAGTTCTTTTGCTGTTGGATTAGCTGCTTTCATTTGAGCTTTAAATTGTTCCAATTGCTCAGTTATTTCATCGATGCTTTGCGCACGTTGAATCGCTTGAATTGCTTGTTCTTTTAATTGATTTAACTTAGCAATAGCTTCTTGCTTCTCTTTATCTGTTAGATCAGTACGAGCTTTGATTTCATCAATCATATGTTGAATTGCATCTTCAATCGATTTAATTGCATTTGATTTTGCTTGTTCAATCGTAAATTGTTCTGGATTAAATTGTTCAATATGCGCTTGTTCTTGTTGTTGAATTTCTTCAACTGAATGAACATCAGGTGCATTGTTAATATGATCAATTGCTTGTTGTTTAAGCTTATTAACTTCTGCAATTGCAGCTTCTTTTTGTTCCAGTGTTAATGTCACACTATTATTGATTTCATTAATCTTTTGTTGTGCCGCATTTTCGATTGATTCAATTGCCTGTTGTTTGACTACTGACAATTCTTTTTCTACAACTTTTACAGGAACATTAACAATCACTTTTGATCCATCAAGCAATGTAACTTCAACTTTTGCTGTTAAGCTATCAGAAATCGTTGCAGTTGATGGTGTATCAATAACTTCTGCTGAAAGCTGATCAATTAAGTTTATGTGTGCAAGAATATCTTGTTCTGTAATGATGTCATCACGATGTACAATGAGTTCACCATTAACTAGGATTTGCTCAGGTGTTGCTTCAAAAATTTCATTTACAGCAGGTTGTTCATCAACCTCCCATACATGTGTATTTCTAATGTCATCTAAACCTAAGTTTAATCCTCGATTTAATTGATCTATAGTTTGAGCATTCTCAACGTTTTGTAGTGCTCGTTTTTCAGCTTCGTCAATTTCTTTGAGCGCTTTTGCTTTTTGCTCAGGTGTTAAATCTGGATTTGAATTGATTTGATCACGCTTCGCATTAGCTAAGGCTTTTATTGCATTTTTCGCATCTTCTTTAGCTTTCACTAAATCTTTGATGTCTTGTAATGCTTGTGCAAGTTGTGCTTTGGCTTGTTCAATTTCTTCTTTAGTCATCGCATTGTTAATGTCGTTATGACCTTGTTGAAGTATTTGGTTAATTCGATCTTTAAGTGCTTGTTTTTCCTTATCTGTTAGATTTGGATTTTGATCGATTTCGTCAATTAAAGCTTGAACTTGCTTGTCAACATCTTGTTTCGCATTTTCTTTAGCTTTCACTAAATCTTTAATTTCTTGTAATGCTTGCGCAAGTTGTGCTTTGGCTTGTTCAATTTCTTCTTTAGTCAGCGCATTGTTAATGTCGTTATGACCTTGTTGAAGTATTTGATTAATACGATCTTTAAGTGCTTGTTTTTCCTTATCTGTTAGATTTGGATTTCGATCAATTTCGTCAATTAATGCTTGAACTTGCTTGTCAACATCTTTATTCGCATCAATTTTAGCTTTCGGTATTTCATTGGCATGCACTTGTTCAATCGCATGGTTGCCAGCTGTTTGAACTTGAGATACATCCTGATTACTTGTTGCTTTATTAATGTTGTTGATGATGCTGTTTGCCAATTCTTCTGCTTTATTTTTCGCAATAAGCTTGTCTTGATCCGTCGCATTTGAAGCTTCGATTTCTTTTAGCTTATTAGCTAAAGCTTGATTAATAGATTGAATTGCCTTGTCTTTAGCATCTTGTAGTCGTTGATCACCATTAAGATTATGGATTGCATCATTGACTGCTTGGATTGCGCCATTGATATCATTCACATTTGTGTTATCACTATTTAGCAATGCATTTGCTAGACGTTTGGCATCATCGAAGTTTGTTTTAGCATTATCGTCAGCGTTTTGGTAATTGACAGTTTGCTCTGCATTTGGAATTTCATTGTCAACTAAATGTTTCAATGTTTCCATTGCATCATTTAAGTCAATTTGATTATTAACAATATCTGTTACATCTGATACAGTATCGGCATTGTTAATTGCTTTATGTGCAAGATCTTGTTGCTGTTGATTTAATCCATTTAACGAATTAACAAACGCATTTGCTTTATCTTTGGCATTTGCAAGGTTTTGGTCTCCATTTAATGCATTTTGAGCATCGATAATATTTTGTTTCAATTGCTCTGCTTCAGCTTTTGCAATTGCATTACCTTGCACTTTATCTAACTCATGTGCTGCATTCGCAATTGCATTATCATAATTTGCTTTCAAATTGTCATCTGCATTGATGTAATTTGTGCTGCTGATAACACCAAGGTGCTGTTCGTCAATATATTGTTGTACTGCACCCATTGCATTATCTAATTTAGTTGCTCTATTAATTGCTCGAGATGCTTTATTTAGCGTTTCAGCATTATTAATTTGTTGGATTGCTAATTGTCTTTGAGCATTGTTTAGATGTGTTAATTGATCCAATCTTTGTAATGCTTCAGACTTACGATTATTAAGTCTTTCTTCACCATTTAATGCCTGTTTCGCTGCCGTTACTGCATCATTTAATTTGATAACTTGTTCTGCAGTTAAGTTTTGACCAGTCGATTTATCAAGTGCTTGTTTCGCTTTATCAACCGCTTCATCATATACTTGTTTGACTTGTGTATCTGCATTGACATAGTTCGTGCTACCTTTCGTGCGTCCTTCATTGCCAGTGATTTCTTCTGACAATTGATCCATTGCACGATTAAGTGCCTTAGCCTCATCTACAATTTGTTGGATTTGATTTAAATCGTTTGATTGATCGATGCGACCTTTAAATCCATCTTGTTGAGCATTGTTTAATGCATTCAATTGGTCGATGTCATGTTTACCATTTGTTTTAGCAAGTGCTACACGTTCATCACCATTTAATGCTTGTTTTGCATTTAAAATATTTTGAAGTGCTTGATCCACTTGTTGCTTATTCGCATTTTGTTTCAATACATTTTCAGCATCAGCAATCGCTTGTTTATAAGCCTTTTGCTTATCTGAATCTGCTTGCGTGTAATCAACTGTTTGCTCAACATTTGTATGATCATTAACAGCTTGTTGTAATTGATCCATTGATTGGTTCAATTGCGTTGCTTGATCTACTAATTCAGCGATTGGTTGAAGTTGCGTCGCTTGATCAATGTTTTGTTTAGCAGTTGCGATTTGATCAGCATTTAAATGTGTTAATTGGTCAATATTTTGTTTCGCTTGTGTTTTAGCTTCAGCGACTCTCTCATCACCATTTAACTCATTTACTTTTTCTTGAAGCTTAGTTAATGCTTGTTCTACAGCGTCTTTATTCGCATTTGAACCATTAGTTGGATCTGTAATGCTTTCTGCAGCTTGTAACGCTTGGTCTACTGCTTCTTTTTTATCAGTTGACGCTTCAGTGTAATTTGGTTGAGCCTTATCTGTATTTACTTGATCAACTTTATTTTTCAATGTTTCCATCGCGTGATCAAGTTCAGTAGCAGTTTGAACATGTTGTGCAACCTCTGTTCTTGTAGGCGCTGCATTTATAGCATCAGTTAATGCTTGTTGTTGTGCATGATTTATGTTTGGCAATGCATTTACAGTTGTTACTGCTTGTTGTTGATCACGAGCAAGTTTTTGATCACCATGTAGGTTATCTTTTGCAGTTGTTACTGCTTGTGTCAATTGTTCAACTTGTGCTTTATCAAGCGTTGGATTACCTGTTTGGTTAATTAAATCTTTTGCATTTTGAACTGCTGCTTGGTAAGCATCTTTTTGCGGTTTATCTTCATTGATAAACTTGCTACCAGATTCTGTTTGTTGTTGATCTTGAATACTATTACGTAATGCTTGCATTGCTTGATCAAGCGCTTTTGCTTCAGCTAATTTTTGCGCTACTTCATCACGAGTTGCTGCGTTGTTTATTTGGCTTTCAAGTGCTTGACGTTGCGGATTATTCAAACCATTTAATTGATTTAAATCAGTAACCGCATGTTGTTTATCGTCTGCAAGTTTTTGATCACCGTGTAGGTTATCTTTAGCTTGGTTAACAGCTTGTGTCAATTGTTCAACTTGTGCTTTATCAAGCGTTGGATTGTTAGTTTGATTAATTAAATCTTTTGCATTTTGAACTGCTGCTTGGTAAGCATCTTTTTGTGGTTTATCTTCATTGATAAACTTGCTACCCGCTTCCGTTTGCTGTTGATCTTGAATGCTATTACGTAAAGCTTCCATTGCTTGGTTAAGTGCTTGTGCTTCAGTTAATTTTTGTGCTACTTCGACACGAGTTGCTGCATTATTGATTTGATTTTCAAGTGCTTGACGTTGTGGTGTATTCAAGTTAGACAAGTTATTTAACGTTTCTGTTGCACGTTGCTTATCTTGAGCTAGTTTTTGATCACCATGTAAATTGTTTTTAGCATCAGTCACTGCCTGTGTCGCTTGATCAATGATTGATTTGGCTAATGTAGGATCAGTTGTTTTGTTAATCAAATCTTTCGCGTGTTGTACTGCTTGCGTATAAGCATCTTTTTGCGCTTGATCTTCGTTAATAAATTTACTACTTGCTTCAGTTTGTGGTTGATCCTTAATACTTTCTTTTAATGCTTTTATCGCTTCATTTAATGCTTGCGCTTGTGCAATGATTTCAGCCACTTTATCACGAGTTGTTGCATTATTAATTTGATTTTCTAGCGCTTGTTGTTGAGCTGGTGTTAATTGATCTAAATGATTTAGAGAATTTCCAGCAGTTTGCTTATCTTGAGCTAATCGTTCAACACCATCTAATGCATTTTTAGATGATGTTACTGCTTGAGTCGCACTTGATACATTACCTTTATTGATAGTTGGATTATTTAATCCTGCAATGATAGACTCAGCATTTTGAACTGCTTCATCATAGGCTTGTTTTTTATTCGGTTCTGCATTGACATATGCACTGCTCGCACGTGTTGCATCTTTGTCAGCAATACTTTGTTGTAATGCATCCATAAGTTGATCTAATGCTTGTGCTTCAGTCAAATCTTGCTTAACTGCTGTTCTAGTTGTTTCGCTATCAATTAACGTATCTTCCATATGTTTTTGTGCATTGTTTAGATGTGCTAATTGACTAACCGTTTGTTTAGCATGATCTTTATCATTTTGTAATTTCACATCACCATGTAATGCTGCTTTCGTTGTATTCACAGTTGCCGCTGCTTGATTAATCGCATTATTATCTAATGTTGCAGTTTGTTCATTGATAATATTATTTGCGGCTTGAACAGCTTGATCATAGTTTTGTTTCTCTGGTTGATCTTCGTTGATATATTTGCTATTTGCTTTAGTTGCTGCGTTATCTTGAATGCTCTGTCTTAAACCATGCATTGCTTGGTTAAGCGTATTCGCATTTTGTTCAATTTGATGAACTGCAGTTACTAAAGTTGCAGCTGTAACTTGGTCTTTTAATGCTGTTTTTTGAGGATCATTTAAGCTTGTTAAAGCATCAATTGCTTGCGTCGCATTTGTTTTAGCAACTTGTAAATTATGATCTCCATTTAACGCTTGAAGTGTTGTTTGAACTTTAGTAATAGCTTGTTCTACTTCTGTTTGGTTCGCATTTTGACCAGTTTGTTTGTTAATCATTGCTGCCGCTTCATTTACCGCTGTATTATAAGCAGTTTGTTTATCAGTATCAGCATTGATGAAGTTACCACGTTGTTCAACGGCTTGATGATCTGCAATCGCATTAATTAAGTTACCCATTGCTGTATTTAAAGTTTCTGCTGTTTGCTTGTGGCCATTAACTGCAGCAATATCAGATGATTGCGTAATTTGTGATTGTAACTGTTGCTTTTGCGCATTATTTAAATGATCTAATTGATCAAGTCTATTGTTAGCTTGTTGCTTAGCTGCTGCAAGGTTTTCATCACCATCTAATGCAACTTTCGTATTATTCACTTGTGTCGTTGCACCATTAACATCATCTGGATTCATCGTAGGCGATGTAGTTTGATTAATGATATTATTAGCAGCTGTTACAGCTTGGTTATAGTCATTTTGTCTTTGCGCAGTTGCATCATGATAATCTTCAGATGCTAATGTCGTTTGATTATCCGCAACACTATTTCTTAATAATTCCATCGCATGATCTAACGTTTGTGCTTTTTGATTAATCGTAGTGACATCTGTAACAAGTGGCGCTTGTGTAATTTGACTTTCAAATGATTGTTTTTGTGCATCATTTAAGTGTGTTAAGTTCGCCAATTGTTGTTTTGCTTGTTGTTTTGCATTTGCCAAATTGTCATTACCATTTAATGCTTGTTTCGCTGCGTTCACTTCATTAGTGATGCTTTCAACTTGTGCTTGTACTTCATTAGTACCACTTTGTTTATTCAATAATGCTTCAGCTTTTGCTACTGCCTGTTTATACGCATTTTGTTTGTCAGGATCTGCATTTAAGTAATTACCGTCCGCTAATGTTTGAGCTTTATCATTAATAGCTTGTGATAATTGATCCATTGCATGATCTAGGCTCGTTGCTGTTTGTTTAACTTGGTTCACTGTAGCAATTTCAGGCGATTGATCGATTTGACCTTTTAATGCTTGTTTTTGAGCATCGTTTAAATGCGTCATTGCATTAACGGCATCTTTAGCATTTTGCTTTTCAGTGGCTAATTTAGCTTCACCGTTTAAGCTATTTTTAGCATCAGTCACTTGAGTTAATGCACGAGTAATGTCATCTGGGTTAAGCGTTGGATTTGTCGTTTGATTGATAATACCTTCCGCTTGAGACACTGCATTTGTATATGCTGTTTGCTTATCGACATCAGCATCGTGGTAGTTCTCACTTGCTTTCACAGTATCTTTATTTGCAATACCTTGTTTCAAGTTACCCATTGCTGTATTCACATTTTGTGCATTTTGTTTAGTTTGTTCAACTGTAGCTAAAGCTTGTGCTTGATTGATTTGGTTTCGTAATGCATCACGTTGTGGTTGATTTAAGTCACGTAACGTATCAAGATTTGCTAAAGCATCTTGTTTCGCTTGCGCTAATTTTTCATCACCGTTTAATGCATCTTTCGCTTGATTCATAGTTGTAACTGCTTGTGTTACTGTATCAGGCGCCAATACAGGTGTTGGTGTGCCATTTGCGATTTGTTGCGCTTGGTTAGCTGCATTGTTATAAGCTTGTTGTTTGTCTTGATCTGCTTGTGTAAAGTCAACTGACTGTGGTACTTGACTGTTCGCTTGAATTTGTTGTTTCAATGTACCCATTGCATTATTTAACGCATCAGCATTTTGCTTAATAGCATTAACACCTGTAACAAGTTCTGCATGCGACACTTGGTCTTTTAATGCTGTTTTTTGTGGTTGATTTAAGTTTGGTAACTGATCAATGGCTGTATTTGCATTGTCTTTAGCAACTTGTAAGTTATGGTTACCGTTTAAATCACCCTTAGCTTGATTCACTTGTTGTAACGCTTGAGCCACTTGTTGTGGATCCACGTTTGCATTTGGTGTACCACTAATGATTTGTTCAGCATGTGCTACCGCATTGTTATATGCATTTTGCTTATCAGTATCAGCATTGACAAAGTTACCATTTGCTTTAGTTTGGTCTTTATCTGCAATACCTTGTTTCAATTGTGTCATTGCTTGATTTAAATCTTGTGCTGTTTGCTTAATCGTGTTTACATTTGCAACAGTTTGCGCAGCATCGACTTGTTGTTTTAATGCATCTTTTTGCGCTTGATTTAAATCATTTGCATTTGTAATCACTTGTTTCGCTGCATCTTTTGCACGTTGTACATTGTCATTACCATTCAATGCTTGTTTCGCTTCGTTCACACGTTGCATCGCTTGTTCCACTTCAGTTTGACTTGCATTGCTGCCATTTGCTTTAGATAAAATACCTTCTGCATGTGAAACCGCATTAGTATAAGCATCTTTCTTAGCTTGATCTGCATCAGTAAAGTTAATGCTATTTAATGTCTCAGTTTTATCTTGTAATGCATTGTTTAAGTTAGTCATAGCATTATTCAGATTTTGAGCATTTTGCTTAACATTATTAACTGTTGCAATATCTGGTGCTTGTTCAACTTGAGTTGTTAACGCTTGTTTTTGCGCATCATTTAAATGATCTAATGTACCAAGATTTGTCTTAGCAGCTTGTTTGGCATCAGCTAATTTTTGATTACCGTTAAGTGCTTGATTTGTATCATTCACTTTAGTTAATGCTTGTTGAATTGTATTTGGATCCATTGTTGGATTTGTTGTTTGTTTCAACAATTCTTCTGCTTTTGTTACTGCATTATCATATGCTGTTTGCTTGTCAGTATCAGCATCGTGATAGTTCTCGCTACCTTTAATTTGTGCTTTATTCGCAATACCTTGTTTCAATTGTGTCATCGCGTCATTAAGCGTTGTTGCCGCTTGTTGAATAGCATTGACGTTTGGTACATGTGTTGCTTGCGTAATTTGTTTGTTGTATTCATCACGTTGCGCTTGATTCAAGTTTGGCAATTGATCAATAGCATGTTGAACATTTTGTTTCGCCGTTGCTAAGTTCGTATTACCATTTAAATCATTTTTAGCTTGCGTAACTTTATTTAAAGCTGCAGTAATTTCGCTAGGTGTAACGACTACATCAGGCGTACCACTAATTAATGCTTCAGCTTTTGCTACTGCTTGATTATATGCATTTTGCTTGTCAGGATCTGCATTGACAAAGTTACCATCAGCTTTTGTTTGTTCTTTATCTGCAATGCCTTGTTTTAATTGTGTCATCGCATTGTTTAACTCTTGTGCTGTTTGTTTAACATTGTTTACACCAGCTACAGTAGTTGCATTTTGAACTTGTTGTTTTAATGCATTTTTCTGTGCTTGGTTAAGGTCATTAGAGCTATTAATTAATGCTGTTGCTTCGTCTTTTGCATGTTGAACGTTGGCATTACCATTTAATGCTTGTTTTGCTGCATTTACTTGTTGGATTGCTTGTTCAACTTCAGTTTGTGTTGCATTGCCACCATTAGCTTTTGAAATAATGTTTTCAGCATTTGTAACAGCTGTGTTATATGCTTGTTGTTTTGCTTGATCTGCATCAGTGAAGTTAACTGTTGCTTTCGTAGCATCTTTATCGGCTATCGCTTGTTTCAAGTTACCCATCGCAGTATTTAAGTTTTGCGCATTTTGCTTAATTTGATTTGCTTCATCAACAGTATGCGCACCATTAATTTGATCAGTAACAGCTTGTTTCTGCGCATTATTTAAGTTGTCTAATGAACCTAAAGATTGCGTTGCTTGTTGCTTCGCTGCCTCTAAGTTTTCATTACCATTTAATGCATTTTTAGTTGTGCTTACTTGTCCAGCAGCTTGATTGATAACAGTCGGATCTAAAGTTGGACTTGTAGTTTGATCAATAATACCTTGTGCAGTTGTGACAGCATTATTGTACGCATCCTTTTTATTCGGACTTGCATCAGTATAATTTTGGTTTTGTTTTGTTGTCGCATTATCTGCAATACTTTGACGTAATTTGTCCATTGCTGCATCAACATTGTTTGCTTTTTGTTCATTACCTTGTGCTTCTGCAACAGTAGTCGATTGTTGTACCAATTGTTTTAATGCCTCTTTTTGTGCATTTGTTAAATGGCTTAAACCGTCAATTGCTGTATTTGCGTGTTGTTTAGCTTTTTCAAGGTTTTGAGTACCATTAAGCGCTGCTTTTGTAGTATTCACTTGATTCATAGCTGCTTCAACTTGATCTTTAGGCACGTTTGTACCTGTAGATTTATTTAAAATATTTTCAGCATTACGAACCGCTTCATTGTATGCATTTTTCTTCTCTGGATCTGCATCTGCAAAGTTTTGACTGCCAAGTGTAGTGTCTTTATCATTCAAGCTATTTTTCAAGTTACCCATCGCTGTATTCAGTTCCTGAGCGGTTTGAATGGCTTGCGTTACTTCAGCTACAGTGTGCGCTTGATTGATGTTTCCAGTAACAGCACCTTTTTGTGCATTGTTTAAGTTATCTAACGTAGATAATGTTTGGTTTGCATTGTTTTTAGCATCTGTTACTTTTCTATCACCATTCAACGCTTGTTTAGTAGTTGTTACAGTTGAAAGTGCTGCTTCAACTTGTGATTGGTTCGCATTTGTACCATTTGCTTGATTAATAATATTTTCAGCAGCAGTTACCGCATTGTTGTATGCTGTTTGTTTTTCTGGATCTGCATCTGTAAAGTTAACACTTTGTTTCACTTGATCTTTGTCTTGGATTCCGTTGATTAAACGTTCCATTGCTTGATCTAATTGTTCAGCTTTAGTTTTCACTTGATTTACTGTGCTAATATTTGGTGCATTTGTCACTTGTGTATTTAAATCTTGCTTTTGAGCATTATTTAAATGACTTAATTGGTTGATGTTAGCAGTTGTTTCTTGCTTTTTATTTGCTAAGTTTTGCGCACCATTAAGCGCAGTTTTGTTAGTGTTCACTTGATTAGCTGCTTGTGTTACTGCAGATGGATCAAGTGTTGGCTGACTCGTTGCATTAATGATATTTTCAGCACTTGTAACTGCTGTATTGTATGCATTTTGTTTATCTGTATCTGCATCAACATATGGTTGACTCGCTTTTACTTCATCTTTATTCGCAATACTATTTCGAAGTTGATTCATTGCATTGTCAAGATTTGTTGCATTGTCTTTCACACTTTGTACACCAGTTACTTGTGTCGCGCTATCAATTTGACCAGTAATACTTTGTTTTTGTGCATCAGATAAATGTGTCATTTGACGTAATGCATCTTTAGCTTGTTGCTTCGCAGTTGCTAAGTTTGAATCACCATTTAAACTTGTTTCAGCATTATTGACACGTTGTGTTGCCGCAGTAACATCTGCTGCATTTGTAATCACATTAGGTGAACCATTTACAATGTTTTTCGCAGCATTATATGCATCAGTATAAGCACCTTGCTTATCAGGACTTGCGTTAGTGTAATTACCACCAGCAACAATTGTGTCATGATCAGCAATTCCTTGTTTTAATTGATCCATCGCATTATCAAGTGATGTAGCACTATTTTTCAGATCAGTTACACCTGATACACGTTGCGCAGCGTTCACTTGTTGTTTTAATGCTGTTTTTTGTGGTGTATTCAAATGTGTCAAGTTATCGATAGCTTGTGTTGCTTCAGTTTTAGCGCGTTGTAAGTTCGCGTCACCGTTCAAAGCATTTTCAGTAGACGTTACACTTTGAATTGCTTGTTCAACAGCTTGCTTATCTTTATTCGTACCATGATCTTTATTTAAGTAAGATTCAGCTTGTGTGATAGCATTATCAAATGCTGTTTTCTTAGTTGGATCTGCGTCGATGTAGTTTTCGCTCGCTTTAGTTTGATCTTTATTTGCGATTGCTGACTCTAATCGTTGCATTGCACCATCTAAGTCTTGTGCTTTCGTTTTAACACTATTTACACCGTTAACTGTTGTTGCACCTTCGATTTGTGATGTTAAATCTTGTTTTTGTGCATTATTTAAGTGTGTTAATGTACCTAAATTTGCTTTCGCATCTGATTTTGCTTGTCTTACATTTGCATCACCGTTTAAAGCATTCTTAGCAGTCGTTACTTGATTTAATGCAGCTTCAACTTGTGCTTTTGTCATATTTTGACCGTTTGCTTTATCTAAAATACCTTGAGCATTCGTAACAGCATTTGTGTAAGCATCTTTCTTACCTTGGTCAGCATCTGTAAAGTTCACTTGTTGTTTAACAGTGTTTTGGTCATTAATACCATTTTGAAGTTGACCCATTGCTGTATTTAATTCATTAGCAGTATTTTGTGCAGCAGTTACACCTGCTACTGTCGTTGCATTGTCAATTTGACTAGTTGCTGCAGTTGATTGCGCATTATTCAAGTTACTATATGAAGCTAATGCACGTTTCGCTGACTCTTTTGCTTGAGCAACTTTATTATCACCATTCAAGTCATTTTTAGCTTGATTCAATTGGTTTAGTGCTGCTTGAACTGTTGTTTCATTCGCGTTGCTGCCATTAGCATTAGTAATTGCTTCTGCTTGTGTAACCGCAGTATCATACGCTTGTTGTTTTGGTTGATCCGCATCTGTGTAATTGACACTACGTTTCGTATTATCCTTTTCAGCAAGTGCATGTTTCAAATTACCCATCGCTGTGTTTAACGATGTTGCTTTATTTTTAGCCGCTGTGACAGCTGCAAGATTTGGTGCTTGATCCACTTCAGCATTTGCCGCAGTTCGTTGTGCATTGTTCAAGTCTGTCAAACGACCGATATCTGATTTCGCAGTTTGTTTTGCTGCTGCTAATTTTTCATCACCGTTCAATGCAGACTTCGCACTGTTCACTTGGCTCGCTTTTTGGTTAATTGTATCAGGATTCATTTCAGGGTTATTCGTTGCACTAATAATACCTTCAGCATTAGTTACCGCATCATTGTATGCATTTTGTAAATCTGCATTCGCGTCTTGATAATCTTCGCTTGATTTAGTCGCATCTTTAGAAGCAATACTTTGTCTTAATTGATTCATTGCTTGATCTAAAGTACCGGCATTAGCTTGAATACCTTGAACACCTGCAACAGTCGTACCACTTTCGATTTGCGATGTTAAGTTTGCTTTTTGAGCATCAGTTAAGTGTGACATTGTCGCTACTTGTTGTTTAGCTGTGTTCTTCGCTTCATTTAAGCGCGCATCACCATTTAATGCAGTTTTAGCAGTATTCACACGTTGTAATGCTTGTTCAACGGCTGCTTTATTTTCATTTGTGCCAGCTGTTTTATCTAATAACGTTTTAGCTGCCGTTACAGCATCATTGTATGCAGTTTGTTTATCTCTATCTGCATCAGTATATTTCTGAGCTGCTTTTGTAGCTGCTTCATCGTTAATACCACGTTGTAAGTTGCTCATTGCAGTATTTAATTCAGATGCTGTTGTAGACACTTGATTTACACCTGCAACTGTTGTAGCACCTTCAATTTGTGATTTCAACGCTTCTTTTTGTGCGTTGTTGATTGATGTTAAGTTATTCAATGCGTTTTTCGCAGTTGTCTTAGCATTCGCAACATTTTGATTACCGTTCAATTCGTTTTTAGCACGTTGTACATTTTGTAACGCAGATTCAACATTGTCTTTTGCAGTATTTGGACCTTGTGCTTTATTTAAAATTTGTTCAGCTTGCGTCACTGCATTTGTATATGCATTACGTTTCGCTTCATCTGCATCAGTGAAGTTAACACCTTGCTTAATCGTATTCTGATCTTGAATACCATTTTTCAAGTTCGTCATAGCTGTATTTAATGCATCCGCATTATTTTGTGCTTGTGTTACTTCATTAACATGCGTTGCACCCTCGATTTGACGTTTCGCCGCTTCTTTTTGAGCATTAGTTAAGTCACTTAAGCCATTCAAATGTTGCTTCGCATTTGTTTGCGCAGTTCTTAAGTTTTCTTGACCGTTTAACGCTTGTTGTTTAGCTGTCACTTGGTCTTTCGCTTGATTAATTTCTTGCGCATTCATTGATGGACTAGTTGTTTGACCAATGATTGCTTTTGCTGCAGTGACTGCACTATCGTATTCACTACGATTATTAGGACTTGCATCTGTGTAGTTTTGACCTGCTTTAATCGTTGCTTCATTCGCAATGCTATCTCGTAGACCTTTCATTGCAGTGTTTAATGTTTGTGCATTATCACGAACAGTTTGAACATTTGGCAACGTCGTCGCTTGACCCACTTGTTCTTTAAGTTTTGCTTTTTGCGGACCATTTAAAGAAGTTAAACCATCAATTGCTGTGTTAGCATTTTGTTTCGCTACTTCTAAATTATGATTACCGTTTAACTGCGTCTTCGCATTCGTTACTTGCGTTGCTGCATTTGTAACATCTGATGGTGTTAACGTTGGTGTTGGTGTACCATTAACGATACTTTCGGCAGCTGTCACTTTTTCATCATATGCTTGACGTTTATTCGCATCAGCATTGACATAGTTACCACTAGTTTTTGTGTCAGCTTTATCAGCAATAGCACGTTTTAAAGCTGTCATCGCAGTATTTATTTCAGTCGCAGTATGTTCAACACCATTTGCTGCAGATACGCGTCCTGCACTTGTTACTTGTGCTTTTAATGCTTCTTTTTGTTTTGTATTTAAGTCCGAAGCGTTTGTAATCGCTGTGTTAGCAGCCTGTTTCGCACGTTCTAAGTTTTGAATACCGTTTAATGCAGTATTTGCTTGTGCAACAGCTTGCATTGCTCTTTCAACATCTGCTTTAGGTGTATTACCGCCAGCTGTTTTATTTAAAATAGTTGCTGCTGCATTTACTGCTTGAGAATAAGCCGTTCGTTTAGCATCATCAGCATCTTGATAATTTTGACTTTGTAACGTCGTGTCTTTATCACGAATTGATGTTTCTAATTGACCCATAGCACCATCTAATTGTTGCGCTTTGGCTTTAACTGTATTAACACCTTCAACATTTGTTGCTTGTGTAATTTCATTATCTAACGCATTACGTTGTGCATTATTAATGTGTGTTAATGTACCTAACGTTTGTTTCGCAGCAGCTTTAGCTTCATTTAATTTCGCATCACCGTTCAACGCCGTCTTCGTACTGTTCACATTTTGTAATGCTTGTTCAACTGCTGCTTTGTCTACATTTTGACCACTAGCTTTTGTTAAAATTGCTTTCGCTGCATTTACAGCTTGATCATAAGCTGATTTCTTATTTGGCTCTGCATCTAGGTATTTCTGAGTTTGTTTTGTTTGTGTCTCATCATTGATACCATTTTGTAAACTATGCATTGCGTTATTTAATTCTGTTGCTTTGGCAGTTTCTTGATTTACACCAGCTACTGTAGTTGCACCATCAATGCTACGCGTTAACGCATCTTTTTGTGCATTGTTAATTGATGTTAAGTTATTTAAGTTGTTTTTCGCAGTTGTCTTAGCTTGAGCTAAGTTTTGCGCACCATTTAATGCATGTTCTTTAGTTGTCACTTGTGATGTTGCTTGCGTAATAGTATTTGGTTCCATCGTTGGGTTCGATGTTTGATTAATGATTGCTTTTGCTGCAGTAACTGCGCTGTCGTACTCGTTACGATTAGTTGGACTTGCGTCAGTGTAGTTTTGACCTGCTTTAATTGTTGCTTCATTCGCAATACTATCTCTTAAGCCTTTCATCGCTGTATTCAACGTTTGAGAACTATTTTTAACAGTTTGAACACCTTCTAATGTAGTTGCACTTTGAACTTGTTCTTTTAATTTTGCTTTTTGTGCATTATTCAATTGTGCTAAGCCATCAATTGTATTATTAGCATTTTCTTTAGCAACACGTAAGTTGTTATCGCCATTTAATGCTGTTTTAGCCGCATTGACTTGTGAAGTCGCACTATTTACATCATTGACTGTTAATGTCGCATTCGGTGTACCATTAATGATATTTTCAGCGTTAGTCACTTTTGAATCATACGCTTGACGTTTTTCTTGATCAGCATTGACATAATTACCGCTTGCTTTTGTTCTTTCTTTATCAGCAATAGCTGCTTTAAGTGCTGTCATCGCACCGTTCAATTCAGTAGCTGTATGTTGAACGTTATTTGCATCAGATACACGTTGTGCATTGTTAACTTGTGTTTTTAATGCATCTTTTTGTTTTTGGTTTAAGTCATGTGCGTTGTTAATTGTGTTCGTCGCATTTGTTTTAGCTTGAGCTAAGTTTTGTACACCATTTAACGCTGCTTTTGTTGTATTGACTTGATTTGCCATGCCATTAATCGCATTAGCATCCATATTTGGATTGTTCGTTGCATTAATAACACCATTTGCATTATTTACAGCAGTATTGTAATTATTTTTGTTGCTATCAGATGCATCAAGATAATTTTGACTTGTTTTCGTCGTATTATCATTTTGGATACTTGTACGTAATGCACCCATGGCAGTATTTAAGGTATTACCTTTATCTTTAACACCATTTACACCTGCTACATTTTGCGCTTGTTCAACTTGATGCTTCAAGTTGTCTTTTTGTAATTGTGTTAAGTTAGGTAAACCATTAATCGTATTTGTTGCTGAAGTTTTCGCATTTCTTAAGTTTTCAGCACCATTTAAAGCCGCTTTCGCTCTTGTAACTGCATTTAATGCATTATCAACGTCTGCTTTAGATGTGTTACCACCAGTTTGTTTATTTAAAATGCCTTCAGCCGCTGTGACAGCTTGCGTATATGCATTTCGTTTTGATTCATCTGCATCAAGATAATTTTGATTTCTTAATGTAGCATCTTTATCATTGATTGCACCTTGTAAGCTATTCATTGCGTCGTCTAATGTATTGGCATTTGTTTTTACAGTATTAACGCCATCAACAGTCGTCGCTTGATTGATTTGACCTTCTAACGCAGTACGTTGTGCATTCGTAATATGGTTTAAAGTGCCTAAGTTTTGTTTAGCTGCCGCTTTCGCTTCTGCCAGTTTTGCATCACCATTCAATGCATCTTTCGTACTTGTTACTTGTTGTAATGCACGGTCAACTGCTGCTTTATCTGAATTTGAACCTGTTTGTTTATTTAAAATTGCTTTCGCAGCAGCTACAGCTTGATCATAAGCAGTTTTCTTACTTTGTTCAGCGTCACGATATTTTTGAGTTTGTTTTGTTGCATTTTCATCATCAATACCATGTTGTAATTGACCCATAGCTGTATTAAGTTCATTTGCAGTTTGTTGGATACTTGTTACATTTGCAACACGTTGCGCACTTGTCACTTGTGCTTTCAACGCATCTTTTTGCGCTTTATTTAAGTTAGTAGCACCATCGATGGCATTTGTTGCTGTTTGTTTCGCTTGCGTTAAATTATGTGTACCATCTAATGCATTTTTCGTTGATGTCACTTGTGTAGCGATTTGGTTAATTGCATTAGCATCCATATTTGGATTGCTTGTTGCATTAATGACACCATTAGCACTATCAACAGCATTGTTATAGTTTGTTTTGTTACTTCCTGTAGCATCAAGATAGTTTTGGCCATTTTTCGTAGCTGTGTTATCTTGAATGCTATTTCTTAACGTACCCATAGCACCATTTAATGTGTTGGCACTTGATTTAACAGTATCTACACCTGCAACATTTTGTGCTTGTTGCACTTGTTGTTTCAATTTATCTTTTTGAGCAGTTGTTAAATGTTGAAGTCCGTTTATAGTAGTGTTTGCATTTGATTTAGCTTGCTCTAAATTATGGTTACCATTTAGGGCACCTTTCGCATTAGCAACTTGTGACAACGCGTTTTCAACGGCAGCTTTATCTAAATTTGATCCACTATTTTTATTTAAAATATTTTCTGCGTTCGCAACGGCTTGAGTATAAGCAGTTTTCTTATCTGAATCAGCATCATGATAGTTTTCACTTGCTAGTGTATTTGCTTTATCATTAATACCATTTTGCAAGTTAGCCATCGCTGTATTCAATTGTGTACCTGTATTAGATACAGCTTCAACACCAGCTACAGTTGTTGCTTGATCAATTTTAGTTGTTAAGTCACGTTTTTGTGCATTATTAATTGACGTTAAGTTATTTAATGCATTTTTAGCTGCATTCTTCGCATTTGTAACGTTTTGATCACCATTCAATGCATTTTTAGCACTTGAAACATTTTGAATAGCCGCTTCAACATCTTGTTTAGACGTATTTGCACCTTGCGTTTTATTCAGAATTGCTTCAGCTCTGCTTACCGCATTTGTATACGCATCACGTTTAGCTTTATCTGCATCAGTGAAGTTAACACCTTGTTTAACTGTGTTTTGATCATGGATAGCTTGTTCCAAGTTGCCCATTTGCGTGTTTAACTCAGTTGCTGCATTTTTAGCAGCTGTTACCTCACTCACATGACCTGCACGGTCAATTTGTGATGAGATGGCAGATTTTTGGTTATTTGTTAAGTGTGATAACGTATTTAAGTTTTGCTTAGCAGTGTTTTGTGCATTTCTTAAGTTTTCAGCACCGTTTAAACCATTTTTAGCATTATTCACTTGTGTTGCAGCTTGGGTAATCGCACTAGCATCCATAGTCGGATTGTTAGTTTGATTAATGATACCTTTCGCATTTGACACAGCGCTATTATATGTTGATTGGTTATTCGGACTTGCGTCTGTATAGTTTTGACTTGCTTTGACTGTTGTTTCGTTAGCAATACTATCTCTTAAGCCTTTCATTGCATTGTTCAATGCTTGTTCATTTGTTTGAACAGATTGTACGTCTTCTAATCTATTGGCTTGTCCCACTTGTTCTTTTAATTTAGCTTTTTGAGGAGTATTTAATTGCGTTAATGCATCAATAGCAGTATTGGCGTTTTGTTTTGCTACACGTAATCTTTCGTCACCATTTAATTCTTGTTTCGCGCTGTTTACTTGATTAGCTGCAACTGTTACTTCTGAAGGTGTCGTAACAACCGTTGGCGTACCGCTAATAATATGTTAAGCATTGGTAACTTTAGTTGTGTAAGCATTTTGTTTAGTGCTATCGGCGTTGACATATTTACTGCTTGCTAACGTATTCGTCTTATCTGCGATGGCATGTTTTAATGTGCCCATCGCCGTGTTCAGTTCAGTCGCATTACGTTGTACATCTTGTGCATTAGATACGCGTTGAGCACCATTAGCTTGTGCTTTTAATGCATCTTTTTGATGTTGATTTAAATCAGATGCGCCATTGATTGCTGTAATCGCTGCTTGTTTCGCATTGTTTAAGTTTTGCGTACCATTTAATGCATGTTTCGCATTATTAACATTATTAAGTGCTTGTTCGACTGCTGTTTTCGCTGTATTCGGTCCAGTTTGTTTATTTAAAATGGTTTCGGCTGCTGATACAGCTTGATTGTATGCATTACGTTTTTGCTCATCAGCATCCAAGAAGTTTTGGCTCGCTAATGTTCCTGACTTATCGTTGATAGCCGTTTGTAAGTTACCCATAGCACCATCTAAACTATTCGCATTTTGTTTAACAGATTCAACACCAGCTAAGTTTGTAGCTTGTGAAATTTGATTTGTTAAATCATTACGTTGAGCTGTAGTGATATGCGTTAAAGTACCTAAATGTTGTTTCGCTGCGTTTTGAGCTGCAATTAATTTTGCATCGCCATTCAATGCATCTTTCGCAGTATTCACACGTTGCAATGCTGCTTCAACTGCATTTTGCGCAGTGTTTGGACCATGTTGTTTATTTAAAATCGCTTTCGCTGCAGTAATAGCATTATCATACTCTTGTTGTTTATTTGTATCAGCATCACGATATTTCTCAGATGATTTAACTTGAGATTCGTTGTTAATACCACTTTGCAAGCTAGCCATAGCTTGATCTAGATGTTGTGCATTTTGTTTTACAGTATCAACACCACTAACTCTTGTCGCACTACTAATTTGACTAATCAAATTGTTCTTTTGAGCATCTGTAATACTCGTTAATGTGTTTAAGTACGTTTTCGCATTTTGTTTTGCCGTAGCTAAGTTTTCATCACCGTTAAGTGCCGTTTTAGAACTATTCACTTGCTCTGCTTTTTGTGTAATCGTACTTGGATTCATTTCTGGATTACTATTTGCATTAATAATCGTTTCAGCAGCAGCTACTGCGTTGTTATATGCTGTTTGCTTATCATTATTAGCATCTACGTAATCTTCACTTGCTTTAGTCGCATCTTTGTTGGCAATACTTTGTCTTAACGTATTCATGGCTTGATCTAATGTATTGGCATTTGATTGAACCGTATGAACACCAGCGACAGTAGTACCACTATTAATTTGGTTTGTTAAATTCGTTTTTTGTGCAGTTGTTAAATGCGTCATATTATTTAACTGCTGTTTCGCTGTTTGCTTCGCTTGATCTAATAAACGCGTACCATCTAAGTTATTTTTAGCCGAATTCAATTGATTCATCGCTTCAGTAACTTGATCTTTCGTTTTATTTTGACCATTTGATTTATTTAAAATATCTTTCGCAGCTTGTACCGCATTTGTGTATGCTGTTTTCTTACTAGATGTCGCATCTTGATAGTTTTGACTATTAAGCGTCGTTTGTTCATCATTGATTGCACCTTGCAAGTTACCCATCGCTGTATTTAAATCTGTACCTTGTTGTTTAACAGTATTTACGCCAGCAATATTTGATGCAGCATTAATTTTAGATTTAACATCTGCTTTTTGTGCATTATTTAAATGTGGTAATGCATCAATTGCTCTTGCAGCATCTGTTTTAGATTGTGCTAATTTTTCATCACCATTTAATGCATTTTTATTAGAAGTAACAGCTGAAGTTGCACGATTAACATCATCAACAGACATCGTTGGATTTGTTGTTTGATTAATGATTGTTTCGGCACTTGAAACTGCACTGTTATATGCATTTTGTTTAGCTGTATCTGCATCCGCATAATCTTCTGTACGTTTCACTTGATCTTTATCTGCAACAGCTTGTCTTAAGTTACCCATTGCACTATTTAAGTTTGTTGCATTTTGCTTAATCGTATTAACTGTCTCGATTTGATGTGCACTATTAATTTGCGATTGTAAGTTTTGACGTTGCGCATTATTCAAGTTATTTAATTGACCTAATGCAGTGTTCGCTTCTTGTTTCGCAGCATTTAACTTAGCTTCACCATTCAATGCATGTTCTTTACTAGTGACATTTGATAAAGCATTGTTAACATCACTTGGTGTTATAACTGGATGTTGTGCATTACCATTAATAATGTCATTCGCATGGTTGTATGCATTGTTGTAATCATTTTTCTTATTAGTATCTGCGTTGACATAATTATCACTTTGTACGACTTGATTATGATTAGCAACGCCACGTTTTAAACCTGTCATAGCAGTATTTAAGCTTTGAGTCGTTTGTTTAATATCATTTACTGCATGTACATTTTGTGCACTATTCACTTGTTGTGTTAATGCATTCTTTTGTGCTTGGTTTAAATCACTTGCATGCGTAATCGCATTTGTTGCTTCTGTTTTCGCACGTTGTAAGTTTTGTTGACCATCTAAAGCATCTTTCGTCGATTTAACAGATGCTGCTTTTTGGTTCACTGTGTTAACATCCATCGTTGGATTAGTCGTTTCTCCAATGACACCTTTAGCCGCATTAACTGCATTATCATACGCTTGTTTATTAGCTGGTGTTGCGTCAGTGTAATTTTGACCTGATTTAATTGTATTATTATCCGCAACACTGTCTTTTAATTTCGTCATCGCAGTATTTAAAGCCGTAATGTTAGACTTAATTGTTTCAAGAGCAGCATGATTTTGAGCAGCATTAATTTGTTGCGTGAAATTATTTTGTTGTGCTTGGTTTAAGTTAGATGCACCATGTAATGTTGTTAACGCTGGCTGTCTATCTAATGTTAAACCTTGACGTGCTGTATTTAATTGATCCTTAGCTTGGTTTGCCTCTGTCACTTTATCATTGATATTTTGGACAGTTGGGTTGCCATTCAACACTTGATTAATTTCAGTTAACTTTTGACGCGCTGCTTGTAATTTTTGGTTGTACGCATTTAACGAAGCGGTCGTCATACCTGTTGTATCCGTTGGTTGATTAATGCTTTGTTCTAATTGCGTTTTCGCAGTTTGAAGCGGTGCTTTATCTGGTGTTAACGCTTGACGTGCATGATCTAAATCAGATTTAGCTTGATTTGCTGCAGACGTATTTGTATTAATTTGTTCTACAGTCGGTGAACCTGCTAATACTTGATTGATTTGTTGAATCTTATTACGTGCAGCTGTTAACTTCGCATTGTATGCATTTATAGAGTCTTGTGTCATACCAGTTGTACTTGTTTGCGTGTCAATACTATGTTGTAGTTGATTTTTCGCATTTTCTAAAGGCGCTTTATCAACTGTTAAGCCATTGCGTGCTTGATCAAGTGCTGTTTTAGCAGCATTCGCTGCTGTCACGTTTTGACGAATCGTTGCAACATCTGGATGAGATGCCAGTACGCGATCAATTTCTTGAATTTTAGTTCTAGCTGCTGAAAGTTTTTCATTAAATGCTGCAATAGATGTGCTTGTCATACCAGTCGTACTCGTTGGCTGATCAATATCATTTTGCAACTGAGTTTTTGCAGTTTGTAATGGTGCCAAGTCTGGTGTTAATCCAGCAATTGCTTGTTTTAAGCTATTATATTTTTCTTCTACTTTTGTTTTTTCTTCGGCAATTTGTTGGTCTGTTGCGTCACCATTGTTAATAACATTTTGTGCATTTGTTGATTCTGTTTGACCCGCACGTTTAGCATTTTCATATGCTTGGATTGATGATTGTGTCATACCATCAGTAGTTACTGATTTATTGATTTCTTCATCAAGTTTCGTCTTAGCAGTTCTTAAAGCACTATTATCAGCTAAAGGTACTAATTGATTAATTGCTTGCGTTAATCGCTCATTAACACGATTTACATTTGTTAATGCTGTTTGTACCTCTTGCACTGATCTTATTGGCTTCTGAATGATAGCATTAGCACTATTTTTAGCACTTGTAAGTTCTGCTTGAAGCGCATGCATTGAATTATTATACGCAGTAATACTTGCTGGTTTCTTACCAGTCGTTGTACCTGTGCGATTCAATTGTTGCACTGCTTGCTCTAAGGTATGTGTATCTGCAGTTAAATTTTGTTTCGCTTGGTTTAATGCTGTTAATGCGTTATCGACACGATGTTTTTCCTCTGAAATTTGCTGCGGTGTTGCATCTCCATTGTCTATAACACGTTGTGCTGCAGTTATTTCAGTTTCTGCTTCACGCTTCTTCGCATTATAGTTATCAATACTTTGTTGCGTCATACCAGCAGTTGATGGTACTTGGTTCACAGAACTTTGTAAGTTATTTTTAGATGTTACTAATTGGCTATTATCTTCTTTATTTTGAAGTAATGCTTTAGCTTGATCAATCTTAGTTTGTGCTGCACGAACTTTAGTTAATGCGTCAGAAACTTGTTGTGGTGTTGCACGATCATTATTAATCACTTGTTGCGCTTCTGTTTTTGCAGTATTGATTTGTTGTTGCGCATTATGAATTGCATTATTGTACTGCGTAATTGTACCTGGCTTTTTACCTTCAGTGCTTACTGGATCATCTAAATGATTTTTAGCTGTGATTAACTCACGTTTATCCGCTTTTGTGAAAATGGACTCTTGTACTTCTTCAGTACTACCATCATTGTAAGTTACTGTCACAGGAATCGTCGTTGTGCTACCACCAGCTAAATTAGTAGGCATTGCTGTGCCATTTTTAATCGTTGCAGTACGTTTATTAGCAACTTGAACTGCATTGTTAATTTCAGCTGCTGTTACATTTGAACCATAATCTTTCACAATTTCAGTTGTGTTGACAGTATGAGCTGCCGGTGCAGTTAATGTACTTGGATTACTACTTACTGAGTGACCTGTACCTGCTTTCGGAGTAATTGTGATTGATGAATTTGGTTTTATAGTATTGGCATTGAACGTCACTTTACCAGTTTGTGCATCTAACGTTACATAGTCAGGCTTATTCGCAATTGTCCATTGATTATTTTGACCACGAACAACATTAATTGTCTTACTATGTTCTGCACCATTACCCACTTTTTCAGTGTAAGCAATATCCATTGCTTGAGTTGGATTAATTAAATGTCCTGATGGATTATTAGGCGTGATATCAATATGACCATTTTGCCAAATCTTAGTAGTCGCTTGGTTCGGTTGTGGTGCGACAACTGTGAAATCATCACTACGTTGCTCATCACTTACTGTCTCTCCGCTTCCTTGCGTTGCAACAACTTGAATTGTATCAGCAGGGTTGAAAGTACCTGCTGCAACAGTAATACCATTATTAGTTCCAGCAATACCTGCTACAGTTGCTGCAGATGCTTCTTTCACCCATGGACTTGTATTATTGCGACGTGTAAATGTCGTCACAACGTTACCATTACGTTTAATAACTAATTTATCAGCGTATGTCGTTACGTTACCTGCATGTGTATTCACTGTTTGGTTTGCTCCAGGTGCAATTGTAATCGCTCCTGCCGCTGTTTCAGTCACAGTTGGTTTCGCTGGTTGCACATCTTTTACTACAAATTTCGCTGGTAAAGATGTTGCAAAAGTATGTCCGTTATAGATGACGTCATATTTTGCGTTAACGACTTTAGCCACATTCGGTTTATTCATAGCTGACCAGTTTGCGTCATTTGTACCTGTAGTATCACGATTCCATTTATACGTAAATCCATCTGTTGGTAAACCAGTAGCATTTTGCATATGTGCATATCCTGATGCTTGCGTACCACTTGCTAAAGTGCCTCCAACCGTTGTCGTATAAGTAGTTTGAGGGAATTCAAATTGATATACATTAACAGTAACAGGAACTCGTTTAGCAGCTGAAATACCTGGATATGTGACATCGACATTTAAATGTTGCACGCCTGCTTGTTGGTTATTTGGTTGTTGTCTATTTGCCCATGCTGCAGTGATACCATTTGTGTTTGTATTTGGATCAAATGTAATGTAGTTCATCGCATCCGTTCCATTAGTCAAATTTTGACCTTTCACATCACGTGATGGCGCCTTTGCATTAGCAACTGGATAAACTTTGACTGGAACTTCAACATTACGCGTACCTTGACCATTAGGTAATGTTACAACCGCAGTTTTATGAGTGTTACCGACTGTATTCTTCCATGTATCTGGACTATCATGCCATGCAACCGTTGCCCCATGTGGCGGGTTTTGAATAAATCTTTCTACGTGTCCGAAATCAAAACCGTCGCCACCTTTAATAAATACAGCACCTTCAGTAGTTGCTTGTAATTGTGGTGTCACTGTTACTGTTGCACTGTCATTTGAATCAACAGATTCATTTCTTGTTACATCTATCGCTCGACCATGTTCATCTTGAGTAGTGTACGTCACATTATTCATTGTGATAGAAGACCTTGCCTTAATCACACCATTTGGTAACGCATCACTTACCGTTACAACTGCAGTATTACCACTACCATAAGTCGTGTTTGTAATCGTTAATGGCGTATTATCTGCTTTAAATAATTTAATAGATGAACTACTTAACACATTATTAATTTTAATTTGTTGGTTAGTAAGACCTGCTTTATAAGTCACAGAGTTGCCATCAATTCGCGGTGGATCTGGTTTAACTTTTGCTAAAATCTTGATAATTTGCGTTTGGTGATTATCATAAGTAACTCGAATATCCCTTGTTGAAATACCAACCACATCTTTACTTGGTCCATATGAATTTGTAAATTGGAAATTCATACGTTGCGCATTTTGTGTCCAAGAATCATTAACTGGTTTAACATATTGTTTCGCATCATACACATCAGATACACCTGGGAACACAGCACCTCTATTCGTCTCAAAGACATGCTTCGGTACTGTACTTACTACTTTATATGTTGCTGTTTTCGTAATCGGCGTTGTTTCACCATCAATTAAGATATGTGCAGTTACTGTTATATCTTCACCAATACGTGTATTATCTTTATTTGGCGCTTGTCCACTTACCCATGTAATAGTTGCATCTGGAATGGCACTACCATTAGATAACTTAAAGTAATCTGATGCACTAGAACCATTACCTGCTGGGAAGTCTTGGCCTTGTACAGTGTAATGCGAATGTGCAACGATTTCTGGAATGACATGCTTTACAGGTACAGTCACTGTTGATGTTGTTCCATCTTGATAAGTAGCAGTTACTGTAACATTGGCATTATTTCCAGTACGACTGACATTACTAACTGTTTTACTAGTGATTTCATTCGCACTTGCTCTTGCATAACTTCTATTTGGTACTGTTTCAGTAAACGTTAATGAATTAATAATTGCTGTTTGATCAGCTTGTGATACTGTCGCATTATTCGAAATATTGGCAATTCTCACAGGATTAGCAGCCGTTGATGAAGTACCAACTCGATATTTATCACGCAAAGGTTTCACTGTTACATTGAACGAAGTTGTAGCTGTATTGCCGCTTGTATCAGTTGCTAATAAATTGATTGTCTTATTAGTTGCTGATGTCACATTTGGTGCCGTTGCAGAAACATGTTGATGGTTATTATCAACAGTGCCTGTAATTTGTGATGTATTTGGTACAGTTACAGATTGCACACCAAAGTTATCATTCGCTGTAATAGTATTTGTAAATGTTTCACCTGAGAACACTTGATGATTAGTGTAATTACCTACTGAAATTGTTGGATTCACTAAATCACTTGGTACAAAATAAATGTTAATAGCGTCAGTAGTATTTCCTGTATTTTGATTTAAATGTTCAACATATTGTTTTGGACCATATGGCGTTAAGTATAACTGTGCTTTATAAACTGCATCACTTGCATTATGTGTAGAATTACTTTTTACAACGTGGTCAATTGTAAATGCGCTAGCACCATTAGCTGCCGGTTCGTTTACGTTAACAACAGTTGAGTTACTATGGTTTGCACGAGTATTTGAATTTGTAACAGGTTGCCCACCATAACCGTTTGAAGGGTTGATGATGTCTAACACTTGAATCACTTGACCATTCAACGTAAATTGACGTTGACCATCAGTTGTCGCATTTGATTGTGAATAACCAGTCGTTCTAAAGTTAGGTCTTCCGCCAGCTTCTGCTTGTGCTTTTTCATTACCAGTAATATTATTACGCAATCCAGGCACTGTAGTAGTCGCTTTTAGCATTGTTAAAATATCATTAGTTGTAATTTGTGTGCCTAATGTAGCATCATAACGATAAATTAAAGATTTATGGTCATCAGACCATGATAAACCACCATCTGTTGGTCTGTTTGCAATTTTTGCATTCGTCCATGTCACTGTATAATCTTGCGGGAAATTAACCCAACGCAAGAAATTCATATTAGCTAGGTTTGACGCGAATGATTTCGTTAATCGACCTTTATTAATATTTACTGTAATAGTACTTACATTAGCACCATTAGGTGTATTTGTAACTGAAATATTACCCTCGGCAAGCGTAATTACATCTCTATTTGCATTAATAAAAGCTTGTTTTACTTTTGAGATTTCATCAGTTGTTAAATCATATGTTGACGTACGATAGACACGTTGATCGCCTTCAGGTTGTTTCACATCAACGATTTTTAAACTAATATAGAAATCTTCAGTGTCTTTATGATATGCATTTGAAGCAACTATATGATATAACTGCGTGCCTGCATTCATTTGACTAACTTCTTGTGCAGTTGGAATAGTTCTATCAGATGTAATATTTGTAAATGTGCCACTTGGAATAGCTTGTCCATTACTTAAAGTAAAATATTGTTTAATATCACCAATATTAAATGATTGTCCTTTAGCAATCGTTACCGTTGCTGTTTTAGCTGCATTGGCAGTTTGATATTCAGATTTCACAACTGGTTCGTATGTCATCACATTTGTAGCATCAAGCGTTGTTGATGAGCCATCACGGTAATGTAATGTGACATTACCATTATTATCGACAGTTACTGGATCAGTTGATGCTAAATATCCTCTTATATTTTGGTTTTTATTCATAAAGGCAGTAATTATGCTTTGCTTTTCATCATTAGATACAGCAGTCGGATTGACTACTACAACTTTCTCAGTATTTCCTAATACAATCGGATGAGCATCTTCACTAATTTTACCTACATGAATTGACACATGTTTAGATTGACTATCATTTGTCGTATTATTGACATTATCTGTCGCTGATACTTTAAATGTAATATCACTGTTAAACGCCTGATTCATACTCACTCTACCTGTAATAGCTAATGAGCCGTTTTTGTTGTCGGATTTAGTTAAATTTGATGTCCAACCATTCGGCAAAGTAGTAATAGTTGTATTTTTTATACCAGAATGTCTATCAGAGACTCCCATTGTAAAGTTGACTTCGTCGCCTCGATAGTATTTGGCATTTATTCCAACAGGATTATTGATTGTTGGTGGAATGTCATCTGGCAAAATAGTAACAGCATTACTCATATTAGATGCAACTACTTTATTATAATAAACTACTGCTCTAATTTGTTTACCTACAGGTGGTATGAATACAACATAATCTTGCGGTCGTATAGTAATTGTATTATGCACCCCATCAGGTGTACCAGTCGCAAGTATCGTATAACCAGATGGTATTTGATCTGCCTCACTACCACCATTCGTAGTTTGATTTGTTGGTGCAACTAAATAAACCAATGCCGATGGATCCAACGGTATTCCCGAAATATTAACAGGCACTTTTTGTAATGCTGTACCTCTTAATTGCTCAGCTGTCGTTGTAATTGTTGGTGTATGTGGTTTAACACGAATTTCGAATAATTGTTCTTTACGTCCAAAACGTATCGTTCCAAAGTAATCCCCTGGTAATAAATTACCAACAAGTTCAATGTTACGTTCTCTAGCATTATTAGTTCTATTTGTCGAGTTTTCAATGTGTAATGTACGCGGAATACCTGTAATTTGCCAATCTTTATCTGTAAAATTCTCATTACTTGTTAAATTAATACGTAATGGTTGAATAGATGTTACGCTACCACCTAAATTCACGGAAGCATTCCCTTGGTTACCTGCATATACATAGAAAACTGGATGCCCAGCTTGTTTTGAAAATGGTTTTTCAGCAATGTTTTGAGTATCGTCATTTTTAAAGAATTTAATATTATGTTGGATTTCAGGTAATACCGTTAAGTTAACAGGAACTAAAGTTTCACTATTACCATAACCATCAGGATAGTCGAAACCAATCATTAATCTTATTGGGTTTCTAGTTCTTGCTGCTTCTTGTAATTTTTGATCAGTAAATAATTGACTTAATTGATATTCATTTAATTCCTGAACGCCCCCCGGTCTAAAAGCGTTAGTAGTTGCATTAGTTGGGTAAAAACCTAACACTTTATTACTCGGCGTCTTAACATAACTTAATGGATCATCAACAAAATCATCTATATTTAGGTTTGTACTTTCTAATACCTTTTTCGTTTGTACATTTCCTTGACTCACTTCTACACGTTTAGTTGTACCTATGCGATATGTACGATTAACCACTTGTCTTAAACCATTAAGACGTTGTTGATGGTCTTGCGTTGATTCGACGTATAGTTGACTGTACATAAATAATTGATTGTACTCTAAAGCACGCCCACCTGCTGCATAGTACAATTTATTAACAGTTGGACCTTGTGTTTTAAATGAAATTGTATAACTTGCATCACCTTGACCGATGAAAGTATAAACTTTAGGAACACCCGGTGATTCAGCAGGTTTTTGACCATTAATATATTCAAAATTTTGTCTACCAAATGCTTTAGTAGCAGCTGTTGCTCCAGCTTCACTAAAATAATCACTCGCTCTAGATAAATCTTCTAAAGAATAAACATGGACAGTTGGCCAGCTATATATTACTTGGCCACTTCTATTTCTTATTTTAAAGTCATGTGAACGATCAGGATCATTTACTCCATATTCCCACATTTGTTGAAGTGGTTTATTTGCACCTGCTCCTGCTCCATGACTCCATTGTACATTTGTTCCATCTGAATTAACTGTTACAAAGTCAGTTCTTCCTACTGGCACTTGGTCTGCTGGTAATGCAAACCAGAAAATCATATTTTGATGTGGAGCATGTCCTTTATTAAACTTAATAACCCATTGGTAGCCATCTCCAGTTTGTTTCGCTGTCATAAGAGCAATTTCCTTTGAGTCAGAGGCCTTCAATGTATTCCATGGTGTAGTTGGTAAATTATATGGCGCCCCTTTACTAGAAGCATTGATATATGTACCTACAGGATATCCTGAACCATCATTAGCATTTTCAACATAATATGATGAATTTGCATTTTGATAGTCTGATACTGATCTAGGCTCTGCAGCTCTAGACTCAACAGAACGCGTTTGAATTCTGTTTGATCGACGGCTAGTTTGTTGACGTTGAGGCATTGTACGAATTAAAGCAACAGCTTGTTCCAATTCTTTGTATGCAAGTTGCAAGTCTTTATTGTTTATTGGATCATTACTGCCTAATAACGTATTAATCTTTTCAAAAATGCCTTTTACATAGTTAAATGTGCCAGAATCTGCATTTTCACGGTCAATAAAGCGATAATCATGATAATTTGCATCAAAAAATGCTTGTAATTCATTTCGGTCATGTTGTACGTTACCATTATCAGATGAATCTGAAGCTGTTACTACATTTGCTTCATGATTTTCTAAATGAGCCGCTCTATTGTCGTTTCCATTTTTATTAGCAGATTGACTTTCGTTTTGTTTATGCTTACCTTCTTCTTTATCTGGTTGTGTTGTCGCAGCCGTTGCCGAATCTTTCTTTGTATTTACATTTTGAGATGCTGGTTGTTCATCATTAGTAGTAGATGATTGCGCTACTTTTTGATCTACTAAATTAGCTTGACTAATATTTGGTTGCTCATTTTCATGAGTAGCAGATAATGATTGACTATTTTGTGAATTTTGAGAATTTTGTACTTGAGATTCTCGATTCTCAGTCTGTTCATTATTACTTTGTTGTTTCTGTTTAACCACGCTTGCTGGTTGATTTGTTTCAGCAGCATGTGCTTGTGATGTATTGAATCCTAAAAATACCAATGTCGCAATGACAGTTGAAAATGTACCAACTGTATATTTACGAATACTAAACTTTTGAATTTTATCACGATAATTCACAGCTATTGTTCACTCCTTATCTTGTTGTTATGTCTCTGTTGTGTTGTGAATGTATTTACTTTTGATTGCTTGTATATTGTAATGCTCATTCCATTCTCATTTAAAAATTTAAAACGATGACGATTCAATACAATTTCGCAATCTATCCAAAAAGTATTGAAACACATTACAACTATGTGTTGAACAATTTATTTATGCTCCATAATATAATAACACAAAATATATTGTATGGTAAATTGAATTTGTGACAATTTATAATAATTATAAATAAAGTAGCGTAAAAGAGTAATAAAAAACCAATCCCTATGTTCATTTAAAATAATGACACATAAGAATCGGTTTATATTTTTGTTTAATATTGTAGCGACTTGTATGATTTCAATTTAATTCTCAATTATCATAATTGAGTGTCGTTTTGTTTAGGCACAAGTAACAAAATGATAACGAATGATAATATTCCCATACCTGCATTTAACCATAATGCAATCATTGCACCTGTATAAATGTTTGTCATATTTGATACGATTGCATATACTGCACCACTCAATGCGACGCCAAATGCTCCACCTAATGCAGAAGCCATTTTATAGATACCTGCAGCAACGCCTACTTTTTCTAACGGTGCATTTGCAATTGCTGTATCTGTTGATGGTGTAGCATATATCCCTAGTCCTAAACCAAAGAATAAATAACCTATAATACAACAAATGACATACAATATTTCTGGCAAGAAAGTTAATGAAATGAGACATTCTCCGACAATAAGAACTCCTGTTCCAATTAACATTGGTTTCTTGCATCCGAGTGTTTGAAGTAACTTTTCACCAACACGAATCATAATTAGTACCATTACTAAATAAGTGATTGATAAACTTCCTGCTTGCAATGAAGAATATCCTAAACCTCTTTGAACAAATGTGTTGGCTACTATTAATGTTCCTGCAACACCATTTAACAAAAAGTTTGAAGCTGTTGCACCTGTGTAAGCTTTATTTTTAAATAATTTAAAATCGATTAAAGGATTTGTAGCACGCTTTTCAAGAACTATAAATAAACTAAAAGATCCAATTGCAATTGCTAATAAAGTGATAAAAAGAAGTGAGCTAACACCTAATTCTGATCCTTTAGTAATTAAAATATTTAAACTGAGAAGCATAATGACTAAAAGAACCAGACCTTTAATGTCAAATTTATTTAGAGAAATCGATTTAGATTTAGTTTCAGGTGTGCCTTTAATAAGAAAAAGCGCAATTAATGAAATTATAATTGATAGGATGAAAATCCAACGCCAACCTAAAAGCGTTGCAACTGCACCTCCAAAAAATGAACAAACACCAGAGCCGCCCCATGAGCCAATTGACCAATAACTTAAAGCGCGTTGTCTATCTTTCCCAATGTAATATGACTTAATAATAGACAAAGTTGCAGGCATAATACATGCTGCTGAAAGTCCTTGAATTAATCTTCCTATAATAAGTAATAAAGGAATATTTGAAATAATGATTAATAATGAACCCAATATATTTAAGATAATACCAATGTTCGTGAGTTTAATTCTGCCATATTTATCAGCAAGACCACCTGCTCCTACTACAAACATTCCTGAAAATAAAGCAGTTATACTAACGGCGATATTAACCGTTCCAATATCTGTATTGAAACTATCTTCAAGTATTGGTACAACATTAACCAATGATTGTGCAAATAGCCAAAACGTTATTACACTTAAAACAATTCCTATTAACAACTTATTATTGCCTTCAAATGCCTCTCTTGACGGCTTTTCCATCTCTATTTGCCTCCCTATACTTTTGAAAAACAGACAAATTCCATAACAGAAATTTGTCTGTTCCATAGAATAATTGAATGGTTTTTGATTTTAATGTGTAAAACTTTAAATTTATTAGTAGTCCATCCATTTATTCTTAATGCTAGTTATCTTACCTTATGCTGCTTTTTGTTTCTTCTTATAATAATAAACTGGTATACCAAGTGCTGTTATTAGAATTCCAATGATTGCTAGTATAAATTGTGTAAACAGTGTATTAATTAATACAAATGACCCTGCCAAAATTGCAATTAAAGGTATGATTGGATATAACGGTACTTTATATGGTCGCTCCATATTTGGTTCGCGTTTCCTTAAAATTATTACCGCAACAAATGACATACAATAGAACAACCAAATAACAAAGATTAGCATGTTTGTAATTGTATCAAATGCTCCCATTGACATCATGATGATAGCGATTATAAGTTGTATAATTGCGCCAAACCATGGTGCGCCAGATTTTGTTAATTTTGCGAATAAGTGGCTAAATGGCAATAATTTTCTTTCAGCCATTGCATATGGTACGCGCATACCAGTCATAGTATAGCCATTGATCGTACCATAAACAGAAATTAATATACCGATTGTAATAATCTTACCGCCATTTTCACCAAATAATATTTTTGATGTATCTGAAGCCGCATTTAAATTACCAGCAAGTAGTTCTATTGGCAACGTTAATAAGAATGTAGCGTTAATTAATAAATACACAGCCATAATACAACCGATACCAACTGAAATCGCTAAAGGTAAATCGCGTTTAGGATTTTTAAGTTCCCCCGCAACATTTCCTACATGAATCCAACCATCATATGCAAACATAGTTGCTAATAAACCACTACCAATTGCTGTAAAGAAACCATTTCCTGAATTACCTGTAGTTGGAATTAATGAAAAAGTGATATCTCCAGATTGAAAAATACCAAAAATTACAATAACGATGATTGGAATCAGTTTAATTACTAAAGTAACTGATTGTAAAATTCCGCCTGCTTTTGAACCTAGGAAATTTATCAACACAATAGATAACGCAGATGCGATTGCTATTGGTATTAACGAACCTATAGATAAATGGAATAAATTAATTAGCTGTGTCGCAAATACGATAGACAATGCTGCTACGTTAGCTGGAAAATAAATAAATGATTGCGCCCAACCTGATAGGAAGCCCCAGAAATCACCGTATGTATATTCTATATACTTCGTTAAGCCACCTGTTTCAGGGATTGCAGCAGCAAGTTCTGCTGCTGTTAACCCCGCACAAATGGTAATGATGCCGCCTAGGAACCATACAAACAAGGCCATTCCTGCTGTTCCTGTTACTTCTGTTACGTTTGATATTTTAAAGAATACTCCTGAACCAATAACTGTCCCCATAACAATAGCAAACGCTGAGAAGAAACCTATATTTTTTTGTAATTCTTTACCATTTGACATAATTACACCTCATTTTTAAGATTAAATGTTTTAACCTACCACACCCTTGCTTGTATCTGCAATATTCAGTCCATGTTCAATGACACCTGAAACTCTAGTTAAGTCAACATTCCCGCCTGAAACTAAAGCAACAACATTTTTATCTTCAAGCCATTTATTGTTTATTTTTCCACTTAAAATTGCAGCTGTTGGTAATGCGCCTGCACCTTCAGTAATAATTTTGGCACGCTGCATTAAATCTTTCATAGCATGTTCAATTTCTTCTTCAGTAACAAGAATAAATTCATCTACTAAATGTTTAACTACTTCATATGTTTGTTCACCAGGAACTTTTACATCACAACCATCTGCTATCGTGCTATCCACTCGATGTTCAGTTAAATCTCTCTTATAGAAAGACTCAGCCATACCATGAACATTCTCAGATTGAACACCGATAATATGAATTGAAGGGTTAAATGATTTTAATGCGGTGGCAATACCTGCAATTAATCCTCCACCGCCAACTGGTACGATGACTGTATTCACATTCCAAATATCATCTAAAATTTCTAAACCAATTGTTCCTTGGCCTGCCATTACAAACTTATCGTCATATGGATGAACGATTGTCATGCCATTTTCTTTCGCTAATTCTTCCATATAAAGTCTAGTTTCGTTAAAGTTTTTACCTTTTAAAATAACCTTTGCCCCATAGCCTTTTGTTGCTTGTTGTTTCGCTTGTGGTGCTGTTTCAGGCATTACGATAGTTGCATCAATGCCTAATAATTTAGCTGTTAAAGCAACACCTTGTGCATGGTTCCCAGCAGATGCTGCGATAATGCCTTTTTCTTTTTGTTCATCTGTTAAGTGATTAATTTTATTGCTAGCGCCTCTAAATTTAAAAGATCCTGTGAATTGCATATTTTCTAATTTTAGAAATACATTCCCTTTAGTTATACTTTGGCTTAAATACATTGATTTAATTAGAGGTGTTCGACGAATAAATGGTTTAATGCTTGCTTTAGCTTCTTCGATATCTCCTAAACTTACAATATGTGCTGTTTGTAATGTAACTGTGTTGGTTGTCATAATAATTACATCCTTCCGTTTTGTAAATTTTTAGTCCAAACTATAATGCTATATTTAAAATATTCATTTCACTCAATTTCATTTAAATTATTATCTATTCGATAACATTTAATATTTCTTTATAATCTAGGTCATGTGATGAAGCTAATCCTTGATTTGTCACTTGTCCTTGGTAAATGTTTACACCAGTACTTAAGGCTTCATTATCTTTAATTGCTTGTTCTAAGCCTTTGTCACAAATTTCTAATATATAATCAATATTTCCTTGTGCTAATGCCATTGTTGAAGTTCTTGGGACTGCTCCTGGTTGGTTTGGTACACCATAATGAATCACACCTTCTTCTTCATACACTGGATCAGAAATTGTAGTTGGTCTAATTGTTTCAATAGTTCCACCTTGGTCAATAGCTATATCGATTAATACTGAACCTTTTTTCATTGATTTAACCATCTCACGAGTAACCAATTTTGGCGGTTTCGCACCAGGAATTAAAATTGTAGAAATAAATACATCTGCTTTTTTTATTTGTTCTGCTAAATTTTCTGGTGTTGATTTGACTACTGTGACATCTTTTTCTGCATACATATCTTGTAAATATTTAATGCGATCATCGTTTAACTCGATAATGATTACTTTAGCATTTAGTCCCAAGGCAACATTTGCTGCATTTGTTGCTGCTACTCCACCACCGAAAATCACATATGTACTACCAGGTATATCCACATTTTCATGTACACCAGTCACTAAAGTACCTTGACCACCATGTTGTGCTTCAGAGTAGTAAGCTCCCATAATTGCTGAGCGTTGACCTGCTATAGCACTCATTGGCGCTAATAATTCTGCTTTTCCATTTTTTATAATGGTTTCACCACTAATCGCAGTTACACCAACTTCTTGCATTTTTTCTACTATTTCTTTTGAAGATGCTAAATGTAAAAATCCCCAGATAATTTGATTCTTTTTGAAATATTGATATTCGCTTTCATGAGGTTCTTTTACTTTGATAACAAGATCAGCTTCCCATGCTTGTTCATGAGTTACGATCTTAGCGCCTTCTTTTTCATACATATCGTTAGAAAATCCTGAACCAATGCCAGCATTTTTTTCAACAATTACTTTATGTCCTGCATCCGTTAACTTACGCACATTTTCGGGTGTGCAAGCTACACGTCCTTCACCTTGTTTTAATTCTTTGACTACTGCAACTAACATTTGCAACACTCCTCTTTCATTTGTGAATAATTTCACAATTATTTTATCCTTTGGTTATGAATATGTAAATACCATTAATTAATTATTCATATTTTATCTATAATTTGTTAATAAATATTTAATATATTATTCTTATTCTTAAATATTATGTGCAATTATACCACTATATTTATTTCTTATACTCCATTTGATTTATAGTTGTATTAATACATTGACTCAAAAACTAATTAATCAAATATGTTTTTTAGATTAATAAAGTTGTAACTGTACTATTTTGTAGTGTATGGTAATTTATTTGGATGAAATATAATTCTGTAAACTCTATTGATTAATCAAATATGTATCTATCAAAATTCGGCTTATTTATTCACTCTGACATATCCAAATACGCAAAAAGACTATTTCTACCTTGTATCGATAGAAATAGTCTTTTTATACTTAATTGGTTTAATTTTTCATAAAATTTTATACTTTTTTAAAAATGGGATGAAATATATTTTCCTGAAACATGTAATTCATGTTCGTTACAAATTGATAAAATATGATTAAGTGTTGTTGCAAATGACATTTTCTCAAAAAGCGATTCACTATCAATTGGTACTTGTGTGTGAATTTCAGCAAGTCGCTTCGATAAATATAGTTCATCTAAATTGTCATTAATCTTATTACGTTGCCCAGCTGATAATGCATCAATGTTTTCAACCACATTTTCAACGCTTTGATATTGCTGAATTAACTTAATAGCCGTTTTCTCACCAATTCCTTTAACACCTGCATATCCATCTGCTGTATCACCCATAAACGCTTTAATATCGATTAGTTGTTGTGGTTCAAGGGCATATTCTTCGTTAAAACGATGTAATGTATATCTATTATAAATGTTAAAACCTTTTTTAATTAGCCAGACTTCAACATTGTCATTAATACATTGCAGTAAATCTTTGTCGCCCGTAATAATATAGACATCGTTATCAGTTGAATATTGTTGTGCTAATGTACCTATAACATCATCCGCTTCATAGTTTTTAACGCCAATATTTACAAAGCCAAATTGCTCTGAAATTTCTTTAACATAATCAAATTGTGGTATCAATTCTTCTGGTGGTGCAGAACGATTTTGCTTATAACCATCAAACATATCATTTCTAAAAGTTGATTGTCCCATATCCCAACATACAGCTACATGTGTAGGGCGTATTTCATGTATTGCCGAAAAGATATGACGCACAAACCCTTGTATTCCATTTGTAGGTACACCTTGTGAATTGTACATAAATTGTTTATGAAGACTTGTAGCGTAGAAATGTCTAAATAATAGTGCCATACCATCTACAAGTAATATTTTATTAGGCATTTAAAACGTTCCTTCTTTCTTAATATAAAATAGTTTTCAGTTGTTGATGTTTATCTTTCAATTGATTGATAAGTGTTGTATCTAAATCAAATGCTAATAAATCGTTTATTTGCGTTTGAATATTAGCTTCAAAACTTTCAAATTGCGATTCAGCTTCTACAGCCATTTGCTTAACATATAATTCAAGTTGTTGCCTCAATAATCCCATTTGTGGTTGTAATAATCCTAACGTACTTTGACAAATTGATTCATGTATATCTCTTTGCCCATTTGGATTCAAAATTTTACGTTTTGTTAATTGTTTAGGCAATGCATTTAGCATATCATTGAAATCGATGTGCAATAATGGTTGCTCTATATTAGCTGATTCAAAGTTAAACTGAGGATTAACAATGACATGTAAATCTGCTAATTGTTGAACGATTGGTGCAATTTGCTCAGTGAGTTGCTTATTAAAGTATTTTTTTATACGTTCTGTAATTAAAGATTGCTCTAAAAACAATCGTTGATGAATTTGATCTAAGTATACTTTCGTAGACACTTTCTTTTCTTCATTAAAATCACTATTTTGCGTCATTTGAGAATTAAACACTGATTTAACATCGTCAAGTAGTTGTAATTTTAAACGTGCATTTAAATGATAAACTTGTTCTTCAACTTCGTTGTCTGTATGTTGTAACGTCGCATCAATTAATTGATGTTGTAAACGCTGTTTATCTTTATAGACTGTTAACCTTTGTTGGCGACGTGAAATATCAGCTTTATTTGTTTCAAATTCTGTAATCATCTCTACATAAGAACGATCCATTTGTTTAAGCTGATGAATCATTTGTTGTTCTAAAATTGATTTAGATTCAACATCAACAAATTGTTGTATGCTTTGTTTTAATTGATCAATGCCCTTATCTTCAGCTTGTAATGCATTTCGACTTGATACAGCAAAAATGTCTGATTGTAAGTGTACTTGTCTTAATGCATCTGATACATATGTTTCAACCGCTTCAAGATCATCTTGACTTTCTGCTAAATCAGCAGCATTAATTACCATTTTAAATGCTTGGTTTTCATTCAACTGGTTCATATCTTTCATGTGTTCTATAAACGCCTTGTCATTATCAGTAAATGAATGATTAAAATAACTTACATACAATATTAAGTCTGAAGAAGTTAAAATTTGCTCGGTTTCATTTGTATGCCTTTGGTTATTTGAGTGTAGCCCTAATGAATCAACAATTATTTTACCTTTTAACCAATCATGCATTAATGCAATGTGTACTGTCTTAACAAATGTTGCATATTCATCTTCTGCACTCCACTTTTTCAATTCCTGTTGATTAATGGCATGTTTTTCTCCATTTTCCAACATATTGACATACAATTTATAATGTTTTTCAACTGCCTGAATAAAAGCGAGTTGATTTTTATTTAAATGTGATTTTAACTTTTCTAAATCTGAATTAATAAAGTCTTCTATAGTCGAATAAGACATATCTTGGTATTCAACTACTGCATTAATTTCATCTAATAATTGCGATTGTGATTTTAGCGTTATATAACTCTCGTCTCCATAAGATATTTCTGTAGTAGCTGCTGTAGTAGGATTTGGAGAACTGACTAAAATATGCTCGCCTAATAATGCATTTATCAAACTACTTTTACCAGCACTAAATGTTCCAAATACACCTATTTTTATTAATTTATTATCTATACGTGTTAATGTTTCGTGGATATCTTGCTTTGTACGCTTGAACAAAGGCACATCCGAAATTATATCAAGCGCTTTTTGAATATCTATAGACATATTTGTTGTAGCTGTATTTTGATTTAGCTGCTGATTATCACGATTATCCTGAGTATTATCAGTAGCCACTTGATATGTTGTCTCTTGTCGACCTATTAATTTATCTAGAGATTCATCTAAATGAATATAGTAGTGACGATAATTCTTAGTCGTCAATGACTGACGCAGCTCATTTAATTCTGTATAACGTTGATATTCTTTTAAATCATCACTTTCTTCTGTTGGTAATTCATCTGCCTGTACATTTTCTATTATTTCTTTAAAAATTGGTGTTGATTGTTGTTCAACATATTTCTTAATGGCTTTAACCACTTCGTCTGAAAATGTAAGTACATAAGTATTGCTGATTGATGTTTGTGGTTGATATAAATCTTCAATCATTTCCGGCTTAACGTCATAATGCTGATTTAATACTTTATCTGAAGCTTCTTTTTTATTGATAAAACGCGTTACAAATGACATATCTTCTCGCATTGGTTGACGAATTTGTTGATTAACATGTTCTTGTAACGCATCTGTCGCTGTTAATAATCGCTGTTGTTGAATTTGTAGCTTTTTCTTCTTTTTATTAAAAAACCCACCAACATTAAAGTCTTGAGACATACTTTCCAAATAACTTCGTAACATTTCTCTCATATTATGCGGCATAATGTATGCATTTTCTAAAATATTTTTACGCTTATTCTTTAAAAATGCCATTAATTCATCTGGATTATTTAAAAGTTGTGCCTCTTCACTAATTGCTTGATGTTGTTGACTATTTAAAAATGCTTGTTCAAACTCCGCTTCTTCGATACCTAAATCTTCTAGTACTTCCTGAATTTCAGACTGAATGTAATCTAGCTGAGCTTCGGTAATGTATTCAACCGTTCTTGATGTATAATCCTCTATTGTCTCTCTATGTTGATCTAATGAAATTAGATAACTTGATAATACTTCAAGTTCATTTTCAGGGTGATCAAATTTAGATACATAAAAGGTGCGTTCTAATTTAATACCCCAATCTGCAATTGATTTTTCAACTCGAGATTTAAACGTAGAGAATGACAATTCATCGTCTTGATGCTTGTCAATTTGATTAATGATAAACACAACAGGTATTCCAACATCATTTATATGCTTCATAAACTTAAAGTTAAGTTCAGATTGAACGTGGTTATAGTCAACCGTATAAAATATCATATTACTTGTATACATATATTGTTCTGTTATTGACTGATGTGATGCAACATTTGAATCAACACCTGGTGTATCTTGCAACGTAAACCCATTTTCAAATTTAGCTGATTGAAAATTAATTTCTACAGATTCAACGTCGACATTTTGGCGATTCATTTCCCTTACTTCATCATAATTAGATAATTTGGCATACGTTTGATTCGGCAAATTAGCAATAATATCGTGATTGTCTGAAACTGACACAATAGCAGTATTACTTGTCGTTGGTACAGGAGAACTTGGTAAGATATCTTGTTCAATTAATAAATTTATCATTGTCGATTTACCTGCAGAAAAATGTCCAACGAACGAACATGTATATTGCTGCAAATATACTTTCTTAATTACTTGGTTAATTGTATGTAAAAGTGCTTCATTTCGCGACTTTTCAACTTCTTTTTTTAATTTATATAAAAGATCTAATTGTTCTTTATTAATCATGTTACTTTCCCCTTTGGTTCGTTCACATAGAAATGCTTGCTTGTTACAACGAATTCATACAATATCGATGTCCATTTAAACATAGATCGTTAAATGGCTCGCATTGTATTATGTTTAAATTTTATCATAGCTGCTTGATAAAACATACGAATAATCAATTTTCTTCAAACATTCCAACTTAAAAGTTCATTTTTTTAAAAATCACAAATCATCGTTAAATTTTTCTAGAAAATAAATATTGTCACAGTTTGTTCACACACGTCACAGAATTGACACCGTATAATAGCCAATTGGGAGGGAAATATGAAAAATACATTTAATCCATTACAAAGATTACATTTCTATGCAGCAATATTTATTGCTCCACTGTTAATCACTTTAACCATTTCGGGCATTGGTTACTTGTTCTTTCCAGAAGTTGAAAATAATATTTATAAGAATGAGTTTTTTGGTGACAGTGATGTAAAAACGCATCAAACATTAAATGATGCAGTACATCAAGTTGAACAACAATATGAAGGATTCTTTGTAAGTAAAGTTAGCATACTTGATGAACCATATAACAAACGAATTACACTGAGTGATATGGCAGGAAATCAACGTTACGTCTTTCTAGATCATAACAATCAATTTGTTGCAGATCAAAATGCGAAACATACGTATTCTAATGTGATGCGAAGTATACATAGTTCTTTGTTTACTGAAAATACTATTATTAATTATTTAGTAGAGTTAACCGCATGTTGGATGATATTCATGATTTTATCTGGTACTTATTTACTCATTAAGAAGCATTTAATTTCTAACAAAAGTAAGGCACTTCGTTGGCAAAAGTGGCACGCAATGATTGGAGTTATCATTGCAATTCCAGTATTTGTATTAGTCTTAACTGGATTGCCATGGTCTGGTTTTATGGGCAGTAAAATTGCCGGTATGATGGACACAAACGGTGACCTTGGTCAAGGTGAATTAGCGATTAATCCACCTAAATCAGATTTGAACGAATTACCTTGGGCTACACGTAAAAATAAACAGCCAGCTTCATCCGAAAAAGGTTCAAGTGGTCATCATGGTAATGCAGCAATGCCTCAAACCAAATTAGATTATCAAATATCTATTGATAAGGTCGTTGAACAGGCGCAAAAAGCTGGTATTAAAAAGCCGTTTTCAATCGTATATCCAAGTGATAAAAATGGTACCTTTATTGTATCTAATACTAGTAATTCAGGTGTTACTGGGCTAGATGTATCACCATACAAGGAACAAACACTTTATTTCGATCAATATAGCGGTAAAAAGCTAGGTACGATTAAATATGATGACTACGGTATTATTGCTAAATGGTTTACATGGGGCATTCCGCTTCACGAAGGTCATTTATTCGGCATTTTAAATAAAATCATTAATTTATTTGTATGTATCGCTTTATTAGTAGCCATTGGCATGGGGTTTGTCTCTTGGATAAAGCGTACAAAAAATACTGCAGTAAAAGTACCACATCGCGTAAAAAAACCAGCATCTATATCACTCATAATATGTTTAATTGTATTAGGATTATTAATGCCATTATTTGGATTATCACTTATCCTTGTATTTATAATTGAATTAATATTATATATTAAAGATCGTCGTGCTAAACAATAATGCACTTAAAGTTTTGAACTGACGAAATTTACAAAATGATTCTCGTCTCTCTAATTACTTAAAACGGGTTCTATAATAAATCGTACTGATGGAGCTTGGGAGATAAATCAATGTCCTAGGGTCTATAATATTATATTGGCAGTAGTTGACTGAATGAAAATGCGCTTGCAACAAGCTTTTTTCAACTCTAGTCAGGGGCCCAAACACAGAGAATTTCGAAAAGAAATTCTACAGGCAATGCGAGTTGGGGTGTGGGCCCCAACACAGA
>ERZ1023473.21-NODE-21-length-101281-cov-486.101506_pt1 | contig 101281 bp, 117 predicted proteins | sample MGYA00380533_ERZ1023473 | MGnify/ENA primary metagenome ERZ1023473 (study PRJEB33173, sample SAMEA4830327) | metagenome | study: EMG produced TPA metagenomics assembly of the PRJEB25223 data set... | reverse complement strand
TATTATAACATTTGGGTATGTTGCGATGTTGAGAATTTTGATGTTGGTGGTGGAAATTTTGAGTTTTAGTGGCGCAATTGTTATTGAAAAATTTTATAGAAATGTTGTAGCTTTCAAATGCTTTCAAAATCATTTATATTCTTAATGATGTCAAAAAGTTGTTCATTCATACATAAATAAAACCAATCAACAATTGAGTTGGTGAAAATCAATCGTTGATTGGCTTTGATGCATATTAAATAATGCAATATATATTAATAAATGTTAGTTATAGTATATTTTGTCAGGATTGGGTGAATGTCTAAGTTTTAATTATTTATCTAAATTATCTGCAATGAATTTCTTAATTTCAGGAGAGAAATAAACAGCAAATCCTCTTGTGCTTTCACCTGATGGCTTATTACCGGCATAGATTACACCAATAGCTTCGTGTTTACTATTTAATATAGGTGAACCAGAGCTACCAGGCTGAATAATTGCATCCGATGACACTATATTCCCATTCACTGATAATACTTTACCAGTTGATTCATACATTTGTAGTTTATTTCCATTAGGATTTGGATAACCAATGACTGATATAGGTTCATTTTCTTTAGCTTCTGATGCTATATTAAATTTGCTAGTGAAATCTTTGAATTTTCTACCTTTTGGTTGTGTTGATTTTTCTTCAACTTGTACGACCGCAATATCTTCTTTACCAGGATAATCTACAATCTTAGTAACTTTATAAAGTCCACCACCGTTATTATAAAAACCATTAGGATGTGCTTTGATTTCATCACCGACTTTCATGTGATAGGTAACATGTTTATTGGTAATGATTGTATGATTCCCAACTACAAATCCTGTTCCAGCGCCCATCCATGTAACACCACTGTATGGTGCAACATTTGTATTTGTAATTTGTTTAACAGTATTTTCGGCTTTGGCTGTTTGTTGAATACCTTCAACCATTGTTGTGCCGACACCAGTTATTGATGTTAAAATCGTCAATGCTGCAATACTTTTGATGATTATATTTTTATTCATTTTTGTGCTCCTCTAAGTATTTGTATAATTATAATGTTAGCTTTTTTAAGTTTTATTTTTTTTAATCATTTCGAATAAATGGAATCACAGAGATGATTTGAATTGTTGAGTTTGTTGTTAATTTTTAAAATCATTTATCTATGTAAGGATTTATTTATCTGTGTTATCTGCAATGAATTTCTTAATTTCAGGAGAGAAATAAACACCATATCCTTTTGTACTTTTATTTCCAGGGCCGTTTCCACCAAAGTGAACACCTACAACTTCGTATTTACTGTTAAATACAGCTGAACCTGAGTTGCCTGGTTCTACGAAAGCATCAGTAATAATCATGTTGCCTTTAACTGACAGCACTTTTCCTGTTGACTCATACATTTGAAATTTATTTATATATGGTTCTGGATAGCCAACAATTGAAATGCGTTCATTTTCTTTAGCTTCTGATGCTATTTTTAAAATGCCTGTGTAATCTTTAAAATTCCTGTTTTTTGGATGAACAGCTTTATCTTCCACATGTAGAATGGCAATATCTTCTTGACCTGAATAACGGACAATTTTTTTAACTTTATAAAATCCGCCATTATTATATTCACCATTGGGATGCGCTATAATATGTGCACCAATTTCCATACCTGCAACGACATGCTTGTTGGTAACAATTGTATTTTTACCGACAATGAAACCTGTTCCAGATCCTATCGAAACGACACCATTGTATGGTGCTACATTAGTATTTTTGATTAGTTTCACATTATGTTCAGCTTTAGCCGTTTGTTGAATACCCTCAACCACTGTTGTGCCGACGCCAGTCACTGATGTTAAAATCGTCAATGCTGCAATACTTTTGATGATTATATTTTTATTCATTTTTGTGCTCCTCTAAGTATTCGTATAAATATAAGGTTAGGTTTTTGAAGTTTTATTTTTTAAATCATTTCGAATAAATAGAATCACAGAGATATTTAAAATTGTTGATTTTGTTGTTAATTTCTAAAAATCATTTATCAATGTATGGATGGATGATTTATTTATCTAAATTATCTGCAATAAATTTTTTAATTTCAGGAGAGAAATAAACAGCAAATGACCTTGTACTTTCACCTGTTGGTTTATCACTAGCATACATAACACCAATTGCTTCTCGCTTACTATTTAATATAGGTGAACCAGAGCTGCCAGGTTGGACAACCGCATCAGATGTCACTATATTTCCATTCACTGATAGTACTTTACCAGTTGATTCATACATTTGTAGTTTATTTCCATTAGGATTTGGATAACCAATGACTGATATAGGTTCATTTTCTTTAGCTTCTGATGCTATATTAAATTTGCTAGTGAAATCTTTGAATTTTCTACCTTTTGGTTGTGTTGATTTTTCTTCAACTTGTACGACCGCAATATCTTCTTTACCAGGATAATCTACAATCTTAGTAACTTTATAAAGTCCACCACCGTTATTATAAAAACCATTAGGATGTGCTTTGATTTCATCACCGACTTTCATGTGATAGGTAACATGTTTATTGGTAATGATTGTATGATTCCCAACTACAAATCCTGTTCCAGCGCCCATCCATGTAACACCACTGTATGGTGCAACATTCGTGTTGGTATTAATTTCACACTATTTTCTGCTTTGGCTGTTTGTTGAATACCATCAACCACTGTTGTGCCGACACCAGTTATTGATGTTAAAATCGTCAATGCCGCAATACTTTTGATGATTATATTTTTATTCATTTTTGTGCTCCTCTGTTTATTCATGATGCTTTTGATATAGACGTTTTTTTATGTTATATTCGACCGATGTTTTTCATTAAAATTATTGAACACATGCTCATGGTGTATATTTAAATTTGTTTATTGTTCAATGTGCTTTTGAATAAAATCTTTGATTTGAGGCGTAAAGTATACGGCACCATTATATTCAGAACCAATTTTTCCAATACCGCCATACACCACACCTATGACCTCATTGTTAGAATTTAGAACTGGTGATCCTGAATTCCCGGGTTCAATGTATGCATCAAAATTTAAAATATTGTCTTTGATTCTTATTATAGTTCCTGTAGATTCAAACTGTTTAAAACTATTTTGAGCAGGTAATGGGTAACCAATAACTTTAATTTTGTCATCAACTTTAGCATCTTTCGCAAAATTTAATGCTTGGACATTTTCATTAAAATTAAAGCCTTTTGGTCCACGTTCAACTGCTTGTTCTTCAATATTCATGACAGAGATGTCTTCATCACCCGGATAATCAGAAATGCTTTTAATTTTATATATACCACCATTTCCTTTGTCACCGTCTGGATGGGCAGTAATTCTATCGCCAACTTTATAATCTTTTGATACATGTTTATTGGTGATAATTGTATTTTTTCCAATTACAAAACCTGTCGCATCTTTAAATGAAACGACGCCATTATATGGAAAAATATTTGTATCTTTAACTTGCGTAACATTCTTCTCTGCATTTGCTATTTGTTGTGTCTCTTCAACGACTGCAGCATTTATTCCAGTTACTGAGGTTAGAATGGCTAATGCTGCCATGCTTTTAATGACTATATTTTTATTCATTTTCAAGCTCCTTTACAATTCGAGATATGTTGCAACGCTCGTTTAAAGTCAATTTGTTTATTTATCTATGTTTTCTGCAATGAATTTTTTAATTTCTGGTGTAAAGTAGACGCCATATGCATTTCTGTTATCATCATTTTTTACATCAGAAGCAAAATGAATACCAACTAATTCGTTGTTGCTGTTTAATACAGGTGATCCAGAGTTTCCGCTTTCAGTATGCGCTGAATATACAATACTGCTACCTTCTACTGACATCACAGGGCCAGTTGACTCATATAAAACATATTTATTTTTGTATGGGTGTGGATAACCAATCACTTTAATTCGCTCACCAGCTTTAGCCCCTGCCGCATATTTGAATGGCGTTACATTATCATTAAAATTAAAGCCTTTTGGTCCACGTTCTATTGCACGCTCTTCAACTTGAATGACTGATACATCTTCTTTACCTGGATAATTAATAATCTTTTTAATCGAATAAATACCACCATTACCTTTATCACTATTTGGATGTGCAGTAATTCTATCGCCCACTTTGTAATTTTTCGACACATGTTTATTTGTTAAAATAGTATTCTTTCCAACTACAAATCCAGTTGCACTTTTAAAAGCAACTACACCAGTATATGGAAAAATATTTGTATCTTTAACTTTTGTGACATTATTTTCTGCTTTGGCAGTTTGTTGTACTTCCTCAACCAATGTTATTCCAATACCTGTTACAGATGTTAAAATTGTTAATGCTGCTAAACTCTTGATGACTACGTTTTTGTTCATTTTAAGTTCCTCTTTTTTAATTATTTTGATATCTAGATACATAATTCAGTATATTTAGTTAATTATGTAACCGTTTTCTTAATCACTCTTTAAAAAATCAACTTCACGAATGAATTGATGATACTTATTTTTCAATATTATTTTGAATAAATTCTTTTAATTGTGGTGTGAAATAAACACCGAAATTCTTTTCAGATTCATCTTTTCCACTACCTGCATATAAAATACCAATCAGTTCATGTTTAGAATTCAATACAGGAGATCCTGAATTACCTGGTTGTGCATACGCATCAAATTCCATAAACGTTCCACTGATATGGTTAATCGTTCCTGTCGATTCAAACATTTTATATTTTGTTTGTGCACCCTTTGGATAACCAATAACAGAAATTCTATCTTTCACTTTTGCTCCGTCTGCAAATTTTGTATAACTAACGTTCTTATTAAAATTCAAACCTTCTGTACTTGTTTCATGAACATGAACTATCGCAAGGTCTTCTTTTCCGGGATATTCTACAATGTCTTTAACGTCGTAGTTTCCTCCGCCTTTACCTTTACTCGAATGATGTGCTGATACTCTATTTTTAAAAATATCATTACTTTTAGCGATATGTTTGTTAGTTACGATTGTATTTTTACCAACAACTACACCAGTACCACCCACAAATGCTACCACTGAATTGTATGGTTCCTTAGTTGCATCGGTAATTTCTTTGACATTCTTTTCTGCTTTGGCAATTGAATGAGGCTGATTAGAAATATTTTCAGCAAAACCAAGAGATGTTAAAATAGTTAAAGCAGTTAAACCTTTAACCATTACATTTTTATTCATATTTTACCTCCTTCCAAATTTATTTTTATAGTTAATGTATCTAGATACACATTTACTATATACATTTTAAATAAAAATATTAATTAAATATTAATTAACCACTTATTAACGTTTTATTAAATTATTTTACATGAATTGACTCATTTATTTAAATATGCTTAAAACTCAATATCACGCAATTAAAATTGACTTTTTAGGATTATTTTGGTCTTAAATATTAATTATTGAATTAAAATTGTAATATTTATTCGGAAATTAGGTGATTGAAAATATATGGCGGAATGGTGAACAATTCATGTATTTATAATCTTTCACTTTACTATGTATTGTGTTTAACAACATTATTAGCGATTAGTTCCCCTATTATTTATGACAATATGCAGTCAATCAATGAAACATGTATGTATGAGTATATTTGGAACTAGTAATGTATTGTTAAATATTGAAGATGATTGAATTATGGAATTTTTTTCGAGATATGTTATTTCGGGGATCAGATTTTGCGATTTTGCCTTGGATAGAGTAGTTGCGATTTGTAAATACGTTTTTCAGGTTCGATTCAATTTCGTTGTTAAGATAATATGGATTAGTTTCACTGACATGTTGATGCATGTCTTTTTTGTTCTGATAAAGTATAAAATGTTTACTTAACATTACTTAGTATGACACCTGCTAATTCAAACATTATTTGAGACATTCTTTTCAAATTAATTATAAATTTTTACCTATAGACTAGTTTGATATTTATCTACATCTCAAAATTCTCATCAACAATCTTTCACATCCAACATTTTTACTTTAGTTTTTATAATTCAAAACAACAAAACTATGTTAAAAAACTATTCTATTTTTTAGTTAATAGATAGTTAATAAATTTTTGATATTTAGTTAATTGTTCTTTTAAAAAATTATTATTATATTTTCATTGTAAACGTTTACAATATAAAAAAAGGAGCAATAAAAATGAATACAAAATTTTTAGGTAAAACATTAGTAGCAAGTGCTTTAGTATTAACAACATTAGGAACAGGCTTACATTCTTCATACTTAGGATTAGATACAAATAAAGTTGTTAAAACGGCTAAAGCAGAAGAAAAAATGACAGATGGTCAATTATGGAAAAAAGTTAAAGATTCATTACATGATTCTGATATTATTTTAAGTAACGAGTACGAAACAATCAACGTTACTTATTTATTAAGCAATGGATATTCTAGCAGCGTTTCTGCTCCTGGAAATGATGATGGAGGCCATCTAACACAATCTATAGACTTTAAAGGATTAAAACAAATTGATTTAACTAAGGAAAATGTCTACGATGACTTTAACAAAAAGCTAGATGCTAAAAATACATGGAATTCTCTAACCGAGAAGTTAAAAGGTCTTGGTTTACTACAAAATGGCCAAAAAGTATCTATTTATTCTTCAGATAGCTCTTCTCCAGTCTCGGGTAAAGTGGGAGAAGAAGTAACTAGTGGTGGCGAAAATACTCTAACTAAACGCTTCATCAACAAAATCACAATTGATTAAACCTTAAACTCAAATTTCCTTAATTCATAAAACATTAATAACTAACCCTTTCTTACAAACCACCTAGCCCATAATATATTAAAACGTCATTTTTATTTCAATTAGCGGAAAATAAAAAAACCATTCCGCATTAACTTTGGCAAGTTGGAATGGTTAAAAAAATATTTTAGAAGCCAGCGTTTGGCTTGCTTAGACGACATGTTCGCGCATGTCGTCTTATTTTTACATTTATATAATAACACGCAATTCAATAAAATGTCTAATCAATAAACCTCAATTACATTCAAATTCAAAAACTTTTCACCTAATATTCATCGCTTAAATAAACATTACGTTTAATTAAACAGACATTGTCAATCGCGTCTAATACCCCTGCTGTCCGAAAACAAAATTATTTTGTATTCATATTTAACTGTTCTCTTTCCTCCCTTTTCAACGCAACTAAATTTCTTTTACCGTTAGAGCCCCAATCTTTAATCTTTAATTGTTCTACCGCTCCATTTATTAAATCCTTTAAAGAGTAAAACTGCTAATAGCAACGTGATAATAATATAGATTGCCAATGTTAATGTAACTGGTATACTCCCTTCGATAAACATATAAACGTAACGTGTAGCATATGTGATTGGTAAATAGAACCACGAATGATCTCCAAGCACTTCTAATCCAAAATAAACGTTAAAAATAAACATTAAAACTCCGACAACAATAGCCATTACATCTTTAATGAAAATACTAAAAATAAAAAGTAGCAGTAATATAATTACATTGAAAAACAATGATACGCCTATAAACATAAGTGTTATTTTCATATCATGTGAATGCCACAATAAATTAATTGATGCTAATAGAATACATATGGCTGTAATAGTATAAGTAAAAATCATTGATGCATTTAACCAATTTAGCCTATTAGCTTTTCCTAAAATATGATTAAAGTGACCAATATTTTCTTCAAAATTGATAACTTGATAGACGTTTATAGAAATTAATAGCGATGTAATTGCATTAAAACTCGCTGTAAACAAACTTATTTGTCGACCATTCCATAAATTTACGTTTAAATACCAATTTATAAATAATATAAACAATATGGTTACAATAATGGGTACAAATGTGAGCGCTTGCTTAGAAAATTTCAACTTACATGACTTTAATTCGTTAATTATCATTTTAATCGCCAACTTTTCTTATTATTTAAAAATGTTACTATCGCGAAAATAATGATGCTAACAATAATCGAAATATATAAGGCATTGAGATCATTAAAGTATTTTGAATTATGGTTTACAACTAAACCATTAGGTAGTATACCAAGCGTAATAAGCGGGATTCTCTGCATTATCCCCCACGGCAACACCCAAAATAAACTCTTCAATGTTAAAAACAAGACACAAATGACTGATAATACTAAGTTTATTAATATTGATACGAACACACCAAAGTATCGAGTTAATAAAAAGTTGAGCGGTATCAATGGTAGAGATACTACATACATCAACAATATTGTCACCAATAACAACATAGCATTAACCGGATGTGGATTAATAATTAGGTCACCTATATAAGCAATAATAAATACTAAAAAGCAATGTACCAAAAATGCTATTGATAAAATGAAAATCTTTGCTCTTATTTCTTTTGTAATCGACCAATTATTACTTAAGTAATAATTAAATGATTTATTTCTCATTTCAATTTTAAATAACGAATTACAAGCCATACATAATACAATCGGGATGAAAGCAATTGGCCAAATATTAAATAGTAAAGTTATATATGGTGACACACTATTCGCTGTTCCCGTATTACTTTTGGCGAATAAGACTGTGAAAATAGCAAAACAAAGAAATACCAGCGGACTTATTAATAAAACATACATACTGAAAGAATTTTTAAATTTGATACCTTCTATCTTTAAATGTATCATTTGTAATCACCTTTCGTTATTTTGAAGAATATCTCTTCTAAGTTTTCATCTTTGTTATTTCTTTGCTGATATTTTAGCTCACCCTCATGAATAATACCGATATGATCTGCTAAAACTTGGATTTCAGATAAAATGTGACTTGAAATAATAATACTAGTACCTTGTTCTGTTAATAATTTTAGAAGTTCTCTAAGTTCTTGGATTCCATATGGGTCTAAACCATTAGATGGTTCGTCTAATACTAAAATTTCTGGCTTTTTAATTAATGCCATTGCAATTCCAAGTCTTTGTTTCATACCTAAAGAAAAGTCCTTAACCTTTTTCTTTTTATCGACATTTAAATTGACTAAGCTTAAAACACTATTAATTTCGCTGAAATCAACGCTTTCATTTAAACACACAATTTTCAAATTATCTTGTGCACTTAAATGATTATATGTCGCAGGTGTTTCAATAAGCGAACCAACTTTGTGCAAATCATTTCGTGTCATTGGTCTATTATCTAATTTAATTTCCCCTGAATCTTGTTGAAGTATGCCACATATAATTTTCATAAGTGTCGTTTTACCGGCTCCATTAATACCAAGTAATCCATAAACTTCGTTATTTTCTAAAGTGATATTAATATGCTTTAATACATCTTGATTTTTAAACCGTTTCGAAATGTTTTCAGTAACTAATTTTGCCATAATCAAAAACTCCTTTGATTTATTAACTTGCTTTTTGATTTGCTACATTTAATGCTTTATACACATCAAGCTCACCATGCCCATATCTACTAAATGGTTTATTATTCTTAGATGTCCCATGCTGATATAACAATTCAATCGCTTTATCTGGATGTTTTTCAAGATGATATTTATCAATGATTAAAGCTAGTGCTCCCGAAACTTTAGGTGTGGCTAATGAAGTTCCAGCTTGATAAATATATCTTCCGTTATTGGCAGTAGTTAAAATGTTCTCCTTATGCATATACCCTTCATTCATCCATTTATCCACACCGAATTGATTTAAATAAGCAAATGATCCTCCGGGCGCAGCAATATCTGTATAATTCATACCAAAATTGGAAAACTCAGATAGATTACTCTTTTGATCTGTAGATCCTACTGTAACGACATTGTCCATAGATGCAGGAACATCTTTCACTTCGCCATTACCTTGATATTCACGCTGTAATTTTAGTTTCTGTTTGTCATTGACATCAATACCATCATTACCAGCTGCAGCAACAACGATAGATTTTTTCTTCTTGGCGTAATTGATTGCTTTCTGTAACGCATCGTATTCTACTTTTTCATCTTTTCTAAATGTTTGATGGTCATTTTTGTCCAAAATAATATAACTACCAACACTAATATTAATGACTTGATTTCCATCATTTGCAGCTTGAACAATCGCTTTTGATACCCAAAGCAGTTCTGTTTTTTTACTACCAAACACGCGATACATTGTAAATTTGTTATTCGGTGCAACACCTATTAACTTACCATTAGCACTCGTTTGACCCGACACCATCGTGCCATGTCCTTTCCTATCATTGACATCGTGAACATCACCTGTTTCCTCCGGTTCAGTACCTCTAAAACCGTTTAAAGGTACTAAATTTTTAGAATCAGTCGAGAAATTATTTTTCAAATCGTCATGGTTTTTCATCACACCTGTATCTATGATTGCTATTTTGGTGTTAGCATGTTTTGGCAAATCATCATACGATGCACCATTATTGGTTATTTTATTCATATCCCATTGTCTTGAAAATAATGACTCATTTGATGTTCTGTCTATTGTTTTCTCGCTAGTAATACAAGTTGAACATGTGGCATTGATATATTTAATATCATTTTTATAGTTTGCTAAAGCATTAGCATGCATTTTCGTCATTTTAATCTGTGCCACATGTAATTCCGGTATATTATAGACAACGTTTAAGGACTTCTTTTTAACTAACTTGTTAAATGTTGCTGTATTTTTGTATTCAACACTGTAATATAGTTCTTCTGACGCTGATGCATTACTCATTGTAATAGATATTAAAAGACTCAATATTATTAAACTAATAATAGCGCGCTTTATGATTTTCATATTCTAATCTCAAATGAATTCCAGAACTTTATATGGTTCAGGTGCGACAACATTCTTTTTAAATGTTTTTGACGCTAATTCATAACTTTCTGAAATATTTGCTGGATATATTGATACACCATAATCTTTTAATAATCGAATATTATTTTGAGTAACTGGATTTTCCCACATTCGTAAATTCATATTTGGAAATATAGAAAGTTTTTCAAAAGCTGTATGACAAATAGTTAATAATAAATTGTCACATATACCATTTGCAATTTTATTAATCGTATTAGAAGTCGCAGGTAAAATAATAATCTTGTCATGTTTATTTGCTATATCTACATGATTTAAAAAAGGGTCTTCAAATTCGTCATAATAGTTATCGCAAAATTGCTTTAATATTTCACCATTAATAAACTTTCTACCGTTTGTTGACGCGATTACATTTACTTCATCAAATTTTGATTTTAATTCAATAATATAGTGGCTAATATTGATACTATTAACTGAGCCACACAAACAAATCAATACATTTTCTCCCATGATATACGCCTCCATTCAGCTAATTAAAAACGCATTAGTCCAATTTTTTTCATTGAGAATTTTTGTATTTTTCAGTGTCATCAATGTTAGATAGACCCCTAATTCACCTTCTAAAAGGCCAACTTTCCTACTTTTAAATACATCTTGCTTATTTTCATTAATGTCTATAAAATTCACCAGATAATCTTCCTTATAATGAGAAATCAGTTTATTTATTAATACAGTGATATAATCAGACACTTCATTTAATTCAAAATTCAAATTCATAATTGTTAACATTAATATTTGTGATGACAATCCATGACAAATAGTTGGACTTATTAAATTTTCATCTTTATCATTTACTACTTGTAGCATCACTTTTTTAGACATTTTAATTATTTCATCATCTTGTAATGCTTGGCCGATTAAAAACAACGTCGTCATTACACCCGTATTGCCATAACACCAACCATTCCGAATAAAATTGAAATGATTACGTTCAGAAATTAAATCGTAACGCTGCAACCATCTTTCGTGGTTACAAAATTTTTCGTCCATGATAAATTTGTACATGTCTTTTAATATGTGCTGATGATTTTCAATCGTAATTCCTTTAATCACGCATAATGCAAATAAAGACATCGGTCCTAGCACTCCATGTGCAAGGCCAAGATTGATATTACCTTCAGTAAAATAATTTTTATCAGACTCTAAAAATTGACTTTCTTGTGGGACTACCCAGCTATTTTTAGAATATTGAATATCTTTAAAGTATACTAATATGCTTTTTAATGCTTTAACATTAAATTCATTCTCATCTACTCTATTTAGCAAATATCTCCCTATCCCAGCTAATCCACTGACAGTATCATAATTTAATGGATTTAATGGTTCTTGTAATATTTGATCAAATTTATTTTCTATTTCATTTACAATGTGACCATCAATATTATTTAAAATATTTTGATAATTTTTGCCATTTTGCGATGCTAAATCCATTGAAAATGCAATACCTGAAAGTCCACCAAACAAAGAATTGTTATATTGACCACTCTGTAAATATGGTGCTAATTTCATGATGTACTTATGCACAATTTGCTCAGTATTAATATCGAAAACTTTTTGATAAGCATCTAAAAACAAAATGATACCTGGTATACCATGTGATAAAGTTGAAGGTTCAAAATAATCGGTTTCAGTAGATGCTTTTGAAATGAAATCATCTACTTCTGAAATCTCTTGAAACTTCTTCTTCAATATTAGATTCATATCAATCATTTTTGTCACCACACCAATGCTTTTGAGTTTTAACAATTTCTTTTACAATAGATAAAACAAATGTTTCTTGATCCTTATCAATGCCAAATATTCGATTGCAGCGCATATGAATTAAGCTGCCAATAATCCTTGACCTTTTAGTAGTTAAAGTTTTTTTAAGCCCTTCATTTAATTTGCTCAAAATTTGGTTGCCATCTTTTAAAATTCGATAAATACCACTATAGTGTTTAGCCATATATTCAAAATTATTAGCAGGATTACATATAGTTACAAGTTCATTTTTAAAAGGTCTAATATCTTTACTTTTAAATGATGTAGGTACATAGTTATTAACAATTTCCATACGCTCTTCATTAGAAATTGAAAACATCTCAAATAAATACATTATTGAAATAGCAACAATATATGGTCGATCAAACTTAAAATCATTTTCAATAATATTGACAGCTAAATTCGTGTCATATTCAAAGAAGGCTTCTATTTCATTAATCGTGTTCTTTCCACCATATCTAAAAAATTCTGGCTCGTATGATACAAATTCATAATCTGAAACTTCTGTCGTTTGTCGAACATGTGGTAACCAATTCTTCAAGATGCTGTATATTTCTGCGTAATTTTCGTCATTCCTGAATAACCTCAACTTTAAAATGTCACCTTGTTTGATATAACGCATTAAAAAATATTGATCTATATCTCCCTTATCTTTAAGATGTTTTACAAATGGATACAAATTGTCGATGATAAATGTATCTTGCGATGGCTTATCGATATGAATATGTAATGCAAACCAGTCTTTGTCATATTCAATATCTGTATTTTTATATTTTGGAATTTCGATTTCGGGTCCTCGATAAGATGATTTTTTATAAATTGGTGTAACAATTTCATACACATGATCATTCTTTGATTGAGGTAAAAATGATTCTACTAAACGTACACGTTTATGCTTCTTATATTCTTTCATCAATAAATATCTATGATTAGCTAATGATAAATTTAGTAGAAGCTTGTTATCTCCATAAACTAAATTCACGATATTAGGTATATTGAATTGTTCTTGATATTTCAAAAATTGTTGATCCCATTCTTCATTTTTAGGTAAAGGTAATACCATCTCGTTAATTTTCCAATATGCTGGTTTAAGAAAGACATTTTTATATCTGATTCGTGGTGAATAACTAAATGAATCAATACTCACATCATTCATAGGTTCAATGCATTTCACAGATTCCATTGAAATTTCTCGTAACAATCGATATAAATTACATTCTTTTAAAAAGTTATACATATTGTTTGATTCAAATAGTACCCTTTTATTTAGTTGGCTAGAATATAAATATAATTTGTTAAAGGTAGCACCAACATAAATATCATCTAAGGTAAGCTCATACTTTGAATAACTATTACTACTTCCTAAATTCAATGAATATTCGTATGAGTCATGATTAGTTAATACATTATGATTTCTCGGATATTTCGGTATGTTATTTATAGAAATCATTTCTACATTGTCATCACATATCATCTTCTGATAATAATGTCCTTTTTCATGTTCTAATTTTGCTAAAGTTTCAGTATCAATTAAATGATGAAATCGCCCAAATGTAGCGCCAGCATTAAAAGACGCCGTTAAAGGACTAATAACAATGAGCTCATTGTACTGATTGTAAAAACGTCCTAAATAAAGTTCAGCATAAACATCTGCACTCATTGGCGCATGATAATGATTGATTTCATTATCGTTAATCAATGACTCTACATCTTTTTCATTTATGACTATCTCATCGTTATTTCTCAAGGCATGTAAAAATTTTTGCTTAAGCATTACAATATTATTTCCATCGGTTTCTTCTTCTTGAAAAATTGTTGTCCCGAAACCTGTTATATCTGAAATCAAATCTTTAATATTCACGAGTTGTTCAAATCCATACTTTTCAATAAAACGGTTGTGAAGAACTTTCAAATCTGTGAATCCAATATTATTTCTTGATAAAAGCCACAATAAGTACGCTGCTTCAGATATATTTGTTGCTATATCTTGATGTAAATAATTGTTAATCATGTCAATTTTGGTATCAATTTGAAGATAGTTTTTACATTTGAATAGTGCCTTCATATGATGAATAATGTCTTTATATAATTCCTCGCCAAATCCAATTTCAGTTTTTTCATAAGCTAATATCAATTTCTGGATTTCTCTAATTTTTTTCACAAAATCATCATTATGTAAAGAAAGTTTATTTAAAATATAATTTAAATTATCGCTATATGATAACGGTGGTCTGATTGTTGAATATATAATTTCCTTTGAGACAAGATTATGGATATATACTTTCACTTTAGTAATATCATTAATTTCAAATTCTTGATTTATCTTTTCAGCTAAATTTGAAAAAGTAATATTATTATTCGTCACAGTGGTTTTGATGAATACGAGTAATTCGCTATTTTTAATGGAAAAAGATGTATCTTTATTGTTGTTTAAATAAATAGCACTTTGTTCATTTAAATATATTCGATCATTGATAATATGTGCTTTACTATTCCAAATAACTTTCAAATTTTGATAATATTCATCAATACTCTCAATATAACTAACCAGTTTATACAACCATTCGCCATCGACTTTCACATATTTTTGAATACTATTTCCAACTTTAAGACGTGTTGGTTCATTTACAAAATGCCCCAAATTAATACCACTTAATAATCCAAATGGAGTTGGACGTGTTGACATTCTAATTAAATATTTTAATAAACTTTCTTTAGCATCTCTAACCTTCTTGTTATCGCCATCAAAATTTATTTCTTGTAAAGTACAATATAAGTTAAATGTTGTTGTTAGGATTGATTCTTTCATCTGAGCATTTAATTGTAAGTCGCTATATTTAATTTGTTCAGTATTTAAAAATAAATTGAAAAATTCAACTGATAATAAAGGTGTTCTAATCATACAAATACTTGACGGTTCGTAAATAGTGTTCATTTGTAAGCACCTCACATATTTGAATAGACAAATAGAGCCCTTTCAGGCTCTATTTGCTGTAATCTTAACAGCAGAAGCTATTAAAACTACCAGTCTTAGCACAACCAGGAGTACATAAACTATGACTTGTAATACGTTCGTCACCTGCTGAATCATTTGAGTTATTGTTTGCTTTAACTTGCACGTCTAAATCAAGAACTTTTTCCATAGATAAAACCTCCTATTATTAGTTGAAGTTAAGGCCTACTTCAATTGTCATATTATCCCTTTTCACACAACAAATCAATAAATTATATAATTATATTTTGTGAATTTTTTGTAAACACTTATTAATTTAGTAATACTATTTTGATAATTAGATTTTTGTGTTTTTTTATTACTATTTATTTTCACTAATAATTTTGCATCTAAGTTCATAATTTTAAATTTATTGATGAATTTTTTAATAGATTAATCAATTCATTTATACAAATACTTAGATATTTTTATCTATCAATACTATTACGAATTTGGAGATGGCTGCTTGAGATTAATTAATAGATATTTATGCAGTTTTGTTCTATTTATACAAAATTTAGCAAATAATAATTGAAGTTATTTTAAAGATGAGGATATAAACATATAATTTCAATGACTTGATTATTTTCTTAAATGACATGTTCTAAGAGGGTCAATATAATAACCAAAGCTTGTCATTACTTATATGTAAAGATAGAGGCTAATTACATAATCCTAACTTATTTAACAGGAAGTCATGAAAACTATATTACAACTAAAAGTATAACTTTCCATCACCAAAGTCAGAATTTATTGAAACACTCAACTGATAATATAGAAGGCTAATTATAAAAATACCTGGCGATTAATAAACTGTTTCCGTTTTTTAGCACTTAATATATTTAAAAAGACAAATAGAGCCCTTTCAGGCTCTATTTGCTGTATCCTTAACAACAGAAGCTGTTAAAACTACCCGTCTTTTCACAACCAAAGCTACAAAAAAGATGGCTAGTTATTCTTTCGTCACCCGCTGAATCATTAGTGTTGTTATTTCCTTTAACTTGCACGTCTAAATCAAGAACTTTTTCCAAAGATAAAACCCCCTATTTAAAAGTTGAAGTTAAGACCCACTTCAATTGTCATATTAATCATTACCACACAATAAATCAATGAATTTAATAATAATTATTTGTTATTAATTTGTAAATCGTCATTAATTTTATGGTACTATTGTTAGTTTAAACAAATAATGTAACTTCTTTTTTTAATATGTTGTGAATATTTTTTGTTTAACTCTTAAATTTCGGGTTTAACTTCCTCTATTTCTAACAGTTATACTCCAGGATTAGTTTCTTTAGAATCCGTACCGATTAATTTAACAGTATGGTTTTGCCAGTCAACTTCATAAGTAGATGTAAACGTTACTGTATTTTGATTTTTGTAGTTATTACCAACCCAGTGTAGTCGATTCCATTGATTAGTATATCTATCCATTTCTCTTTGGTAAGTTACTTTGATTTTAGATTTTTTTGTATCATTTTGTTTATGAGAAAGTACGCTTATAAATTCTGGGTTAAAGTTACCACGCGCCAATAAAGGCATTTGATGTGTTGGCAAGAAATTTTGACCAGCATTTGAACTACTTTGTCTACCACCTAAAAACAGTTCATTACCATATGTTGGGTCATAACTATCTCTACCATATGGTCCCCAACCATTATTCATAATTTTGTGCGCCTCAACACCCCAGCCAATTGATTTATGATTTGTTTTTCTATCAATCGTAGTTCTGTAACTTTCTTGTTTATAATTTATCGTTTCTGAAAATGATTTTGATCCATTTAATCCACCTGATAAGCCATTAGATATATTAATATCTCCGCCATAAGAATAACCTAATGTTTGTTGAACTTGGAATTCTTCATTTTGATTTTTAGGTGCATAGTCAACAACATTTACAGCATCATTTGATTCTGAACTAACCGAAACATTATACTTACCGCCCCAATAAAACTGTGAGTAATTGTAATCTTTTGGATTAGGCTTTTTATAACCTGAATTAATGTTTCCGGCTGCCTTAAGTACTAACGTATCTTTGTCATAACTTTTATCCTTAATGAAATTAAACGTTAAAATTTGAGAAATATTCAATTTATCATTATCAGATGTTGCTGTTGTTTTGTATAAAGTGATTTTGTCATCTACTTTTTTCTCGCTTACAGGTGTGATATGTTGAGCTGCATCAACTGTATTCGATAGCAAAAGCAGTGCAATTGATGAAGCAACTGATGATTTGACTAATTTTTTCATTTTCATATTAATTATGTCCTTTCACTTTAATTTCGTGTGTTTTCCAATTAACTTCATATCTAACTACAAAGTTTCTATTTACAAATGCATTATGCTTTCTTTCTGCGTAAATACCAGTTCTAGGGAATAAAGTCGCATATGTAATATCTAAGTTTCTACCATATGAAATTTCAAATTCACTCGTATCACTTGAACCTTTTTCATGTGATAGTGTAGTGATAAACGATGGATTAAAGCCACTTTGAACTAAAGGTGGCAATTGATTATCAGGAGCAAAATATTCTCTTGCTGAACCTGTTGGACCATTTGGACTTTGTACGAATAAATATCTATCATGCGCAGATTTTTTTCCATCAGGCGTAACAAATTCGTTTGCTTTAACACCCCATTTAACAGATTTTGAGTTTTGCTTGTCTACTTCACTGACATAACTCTTTTGGGTATAACTAATTGTTTTAGAATAATTAAATGAGCCATTGCCACCTATAGATGGTGCTGACTGGAAATTACCTCCAATGTTATATCCTAATGTTTGACCAACATCAGTAGTTTCTATTTTGTTTTTAGGAAGGTAATTGATTAAGCTAACATTTGGATCTTTAGTCGTCAGTCCTATATTATATTGGAATGGCCAAATCATTCGTTTAGTTAATTCATATCCACTACCCTTCACATCTGAAAATGAAGTTCTGGAATTAATAAAACCTTGCATTTTAACAATTAAAGCGTCTTTGTTATATTTTTTATCTTTTACAAAGTCGAATTGGACATTTTGAGTAACGCCCCATTTCTTACTACTTACATCCTCCGTACGTTTGATTACTTCAGCACCATCACCAATATTTTCAATATTAGTATTTGCTCTAGATTCTTGAATCGGAGATGCTAAAGGTGCAATCAGTCCTACTGACAAAGTTGCAGCTAACATTTTTTTCTTAAACATAAGCTTCACTTTCTTTCTATATAAATTTTTAATACAAATTTATTCTAGATTATTTCACTTATTTATAAAATTAACTGTTCATTAAAAAATAAAATGCTATAAAATATTAAAAATGACACAATTTATTCATTTATGCTGCTGAAAACCGGTCATTTTGATGCAACCTTCATTACATTTAAATAGTTCCCTTTATACTCGAACAATATGATAAAATTACCGATACTCAACTTTTTCGCTATAAAAATCAAAACGAACTTTAATCAAATCTTAAAAAATAATGTTTGTATTATCACAAATAATCTATAATTGAATTTAAAATTAACTGATTATTAACTATTATCCGTTAAATGGAGAGGATTACTTCGTATACTGTTATAACTGAAATCTTCTATATATCATTTCGTAATATCGCTAGCTTCATCTAAAAAATTTAATGCTATGATTTAGCCGAATTAAAAACATATATACTTATTTACTATGAACTAAAAGTTTATCCTAAAAATAAAAAACCATGATTTCGAAGTCTTCATAAACTGAAGCTTCTACTCTCATGGCAATTTATACTATGATATTCAATTATAATGCCTAGTCTCATAGTAAACGGCTACTACATTCGCATGTACTTCGTTTTACTGTCCACGCATGGTCGTTGACTTATTTATATTATAATATAAATATTTTATTTTTCAATACTTAATTTTAAAAATCCCCTATGAAAATGGAGATGAGCTGCATCTTTAAACCTTATTATACATTGTATAAAATTATATTGCGAGATGCTAAATTGATAATATACACTTTTGGTTGTGTATACATCTCACCTATCTTTTTTTGCTTTTTTCAAATAAGAAAGTATTAAAAATTAATGCCTATACAATGTTAAAGGAGGAACAGACATGGCTAAACTTGATTTAAATAGTCTTAACGACGAGCACGTAAAATTATTAATAAATGAATTAAAATATCCAGAAACTCATATCGATGTAAATGAATTAAAAACAATAGTTGCTAGTCGAATAAATGAAAGGCAAGAAATAATAAGTTTTAAGTTAGGAATAAAGTACTTATTAACGATAAAAAGAGGGAACATAGAAAAAGATAGGTTTTCAATTTCAATCATTTTCAAAGATACCTATCACACCCTAGTTAGAATAGATATTAACGGTGGTACTCACGATAATCCAGATGGAACAATCGCTCCGAAAAGTCATATTCACATATATAATGATAAGTATGATAAAAAGGATAGGTTTGCTTATGAAATTAACTTGAAAGATTTCCCCGACATCTATAACTTGTATAATGTGTATATGTCGTTTTTAGAGTATAATAATATAAAAGACCTTGAATAAAGGAGGGATAATATGACTACATTTGATGCTAAAAAATTAAAAAAAGAATATCTTGATTGGTATAATCAGACCTTAGAGTTTTCTAATTTATCAAACAATGTAGTAAGAATAGATACTCCTTTTAAAGATAATTCTTTAGATAATTTAATAATTTACGCTTTATACGATCAGTCCAGAGACATGATTACACTGACAGATGACGGCTATACTATATTTGATTTAGAAAATAATGGTATTTCTTTAAATAAATCAAAAAAACGTAAAAAGATTTTTGAAGAGCACCTTTCAGCTTACGGTATTAAATATAACGATAAAACTCACGAAATTTTTGTTCAAACTAACTTTAAAAATTTTAATAAATCGAAACATAATTTATTACAGTGCCTTATATTTGTTAATGATATGTACTTACTTTCTAATCCTAAGTCACAGAACATATTTACAGAAGATGTTGCAAACAAATTGGATGAACATAACATTTATTACGGAAGAGACTTACCTATTATAGGAAGCAGTGGTGTTGTTCATAATTTCGACTTTTTTATTAGCGCTAAGAAAAATCAAAAAGAAAAATTTATCAATGCTATTTCTAACCCTAATAATTCTATGATTATTAAGTCGAAAATAACGGATGCTATGCAAGCAAAAAAAATAAAAAGACACAGGCAAAATGAGTTTATTTTTATTTTAAATGACTCAAAAAAAGAAATAAATGAACATAATAAAAATCTTCTTCATGAAAACTATATTAGTACAATAGATTATAGCGAATTAGATGAAAAGATAGGTTTATTGATTTAATATTTATAGACGTGATAATATCAATGTTTATATTAAATGAAACGAATTTGAAAAATTCGAAACAGCTTAAGATAGCAAATTGAATGGCCTTATTGATAATGCAGAATCGTCTGCACTTAGTTGAACAAATTCTATGAGAATAGATATTGTTAAACTATGTGGATAGGTGATTTTATTTTGACAAGAGTCAGAAGAACATATATTAAGGATTTCAAATTACAAATGGTTAAACTTTATGAAAATGGTATAACAAGAATCGAAATTATACGCGAATACGATTTAACACTCTCAATCTTCTCGAACTGAATAAATACTGGGTCATTCAATCATCAAGACAACTTATTAAGTGATGATAAATGTTCATACCATTTTGCAAATATAACCAGATACTCTCAACAAAATGTAGAGTTCAAAATTAAAAATGTCCCTAATTGGCACATTGCTGTATGATATTAAATTCAACTTAGATTTCAACAATATAACTAATGAAGCTTATATTTACCGCGATATCAAACCAAACAGCCTATCCACAAACAAATTAGAATATACCATGTTAGTAATAGTAAATGATATATATCTTCCAAAGACCGCAAACTGTAGCAGAAAATGAGAACCTTGCGTTTTTGAAATGGTCTAATAAATCAAATATCATTGAAACTTTAATCACATAAATTAACAGTAGTCCCCTGTTCGCAGTTCTATAAATTACAAATGCAATAAAGGCTAAAGTAAACTAATTACTTTAGCCTTTATTAATAATTTAGTCGAATTTATTAAAAATCGACTAACTCCTGGTTATGCTACGCTTTTCTTTAAAATCCGCACGTAGATGCCGATTGATTATATTATAATATTATTATTTTATTTTTTCAAGCGTATATATAATGTTTGATTTTCTTTAAGTAACAGCTAAACATTACATTTCAAAACGATTAGGTCATGCAGATGTACATACAACGCTTAAAACATATTCGCATTTGATTAAAGAATTTGAAGATAATGAAACTAAATTTATAGAAAAAAATCTGAATGATTTGTTTTGTGACTAAACTTCAAAATCTTGTGACTAAAGTTAAGATTAATCATCAAAAATTAGTCACATTGTGGCTAAAAAATTTTAAATGGATATAAATAAATAAGAAGTGTAAAAATGAGGATAATAGCTCAAATGCAGATATATCAAGGGTTTGAGTCTAAAATAAAAATAGCGCTTAAAATGGGTAAAACCAATTTAAGCGCCTTTACGGAAGGTAAGGGATAAATTTTATTTTGTCATATAACCGAAAAAACTATAACTAAGCTATTTGAAAGCATTTAACTTCAGAAAAAACACTAAATAAATAGAACTAAATTGACACGTATTTGACACGCGCGACAAAAATAACCACGTCCATTGAGACGTGGTTTCTGTTTATTTAACTTACTAATTTTCTTTCGATATATTTTGGGTATGCTTTTTGCGGGTACAAATCGCCTTTTTTATGGTCAAGTACTACGTATCTATCGTTTACCCAATATATTGCATGTCTTCCATCTGTGATTTTTATAAAGTTTTTTCCTGATTCAAATACTTCTTTTACATTCAAATTTTTAAATTCTTCTTTTGTAACAAACATATTTTTAGCTCCTCTATTTATCTTCTTTGTTTTCAAGTGATCTTTGATACTCGTATAACTTTATTATCGTTCTGAATCTGGCATCTGATAAAGATGTTTTTCCATTCCTTAAATCTTGCACAGTTTGATATGGTAATCCGGAATTTTTAGCAATTTTATATCCCGTTTCTTTTTCGAATAACTTTTCTATTGATTCAATTATTTCTTTTATTGCTGTCATTTTTATCCCTCTTCCATAAATTGATAAGCAGTAAAGTAGTAAGCAGTGCAACAACACTTTTACTTATATCGTTGCCTAAAAACACGTTTATCCAAATAAGAATGATTAAAATAATGTAAATTGTTTTCATAGTATTTTAGTGTTAGAATTTATATATAGACAGCCCTTTCGGGCTTGTCTACTTACTTATCGTCTTTTTTCAATGTTTTCGCTATGGCAATTGCTGACATTGTATAAAAGGCGATTTCTGCTATAGTTTTAAAATTTTCTAACACTTTTTATCCTCCTCTCAACTGGTATACCTTATTATAACACGGTTAAACGTGATATGCAATACTTTTTATAAACTTTTTTCGTTTTTTTTGCATAAAAAAATAGGCAAGTACCGAAGTACCTGCCTAAACAACAACAAGATTAACATGTGAATAATGGAAATAAAAAGTCAGCCCGAAGGCTAACTTACGAATAGATGAAAATTTGAACACATTGCTGTGTCTAAAATGATTATAGCATAAATGACGAATACTTCTAGCTCAAAATTATTATATTTTAATTATAAAATTTTATGGATTTGTTAATAATTATTTAATTGATTTACATAAATAATAATTGTAAAATTACTTTGTAATCGATTGCAAATAAGTTATAGGAGAAAATAAAATGAATAAAAAACTATTAACAAAAACATTGATAGCAAGTGCTTTAGTTTTAACAACAGTAGGTTCAGGTTTTCATTCTTCTTCAAATTATAATGGTATTAATAACGTTGCAAAAGCTTCTGAAATAACAGATAGCGAATTGTGGAAAAATGTAAGAGACGCTTTAAAAGACGCAAATATCATTGATAAAACAAACAACGAAACGATTAAAGTAAAATATAAATTAAAAAACGGTGGAGAGAGCGAAATTTCTGGGACTGCGAACTTAGATAATCTTAGCAATACTAATAACAGCACCGTTAGTACTGATAGCGTTAACCGTGTCGATATTACAAGAGTTAATCCAAACGGAAACACAATAGAGGCAAATGATGCATGGAAAAAATTAGTAGATAAATTAAAAGAAAAGGATATTGTTAAAGTCGGTGATAAAGTAACTATCCATAGTAAAGATCCTTCTGATGAAAAAGTATATGGCAAGGTAGGAGATCAAGATTCTAATGTAAAAAATAGATTGATTAGTCCTAAAGATATAACTCATATAACAATAGAAAGATAATCATTTTTAGAGGTAGGAAGAAAATAACCTACCTCTTTCCTTTTAATAGGTTACAACCTATTAAGCCCACTCAATTGTGCCCCAATATTTTTCTTTTTTAATCTTCTGTTCTTTATCTGTGATTCTACACACTGCGCAATAGAAATCGTTAGTACTCGAGCCCTCACGTTGATATTTGAATCTAATCCACCAGTAGCCATCTTTTTTGATGACTTGGTCGAATTTTACCCAATCATCTTTTGTGTATAGCCACGAATCTTCTTCAACGACTGTACCGGTTAATCCTGCTGTTTTTCTGACTCTTATAGCTTTTTCTGGATTAGGATAAAATACACCTTTCCAATTCCATGTTATTTTGTCAGCACTTGGCTTACTACTTGGCGCATCAATTTGTCTGCCGTTAATAGCTTCAGCAATCCGCTTCGTGAAGCTATCTAAATTATTTTTAATGTAGTTTAAATCTTTCGTCGATGTGATAAAACCTAATTCGATTAAACGATAATTAAGATTAAGGTCAGCGGACACGTTAGCGTTCAATAAATCCCCTCTAGGTGTCACGCCTCTTATTTTACCTACTGTTTTATCTAATGCACTACTTAATGCCTTGTCAATGTCATCAGCTGGGAAACGGTCGCTAATGATTACATGCCCGCCACTTGCTTGCGGACTAGCAGAATCTAAATGAAACTCTATGATTGCATCCGGTTTAACTTCGTTTTTAATCCAGTACATGCCATAGTCTTTATAGTTTCCAACACGTTGACCGTACAAAGTATCTTGATATAAGTCTTGATTCATCGAGTTGCCACCGTATAACAATACTGTGTTGCCTACTGACTCAAGATACTTTTTCACTCTAGGTATAATATTTTTACGGTTAAAATCTCTTTCGTTTTCTCCATTCGCAACGGCACCTGGGTCGTTAGAGTATGCACCAATACCATGACCAGCCACAAGCATGATTTTTTTACCTTTTGATAACTTATCTTGTTTAACTGGCGTCACTGCGCTTCTTAGCTTATTAGCGGTCGTTTCTTTTGCGTAGAATGGACGGATAAACCACATAGGGAAGTCGTAGCCGTGTGTGCGTCTTGTAGTAACTTCTGGTGGACTCCAGTAAGCACCGCCTAGCCAGTTCTGCTCTAAAATAGTTATAGAATCTAACGTAGCGCTTATTACAATACCTACATGACCATAACCACCGCCATAATTACGGTTAAAAATAACGACGTCGCCCGGCAATGCTTGAAACGACACAGTATTTTCGTAAACGGTTGCTTCGTTAGTGAAATCATTCCATGTAGGAATGTCCGCAGCGCCCACACCTTTCAACCTATGATTAAATAAGTAAAACCAATATTGGTTGGCAGTATCGAAGCATTGACATCCAAATGCATTGTCTGGATTCCACGCCTTACCCTCTAGGCTTTTAAGGTAGCTAATAGCTTGACTGTATGTTCTAACCGACGGCATTGTTATCATCTCCGTTCACTTTAGGTGCGCCACCAGTTGACTGAATGCCAGCTTTTACTTCATAAATTTTTTGTTGCCCTTTCTTAGATGCGTGAGTAAAGTTGTTATTCTTCCACCACGTCCAAATTGAAACAATCCCAGTAACAACTGTGCTTATAAACACTTCGTCAACTGGGATTGGAGAAATATGTTTGATTGCTAAAAACTGATTGATCCATGCGACTATTAATAAAATTGTTCTTACGATTGTACCGATATCCATTTGTTTGCTCCTTTTATCCAAAATAAAAAACGACTAAAAAATTAGTCGTTTAAAATTATTCAATGGTCAATGTCGGAGATCCTGAATAAACATCACTTATAGTGACATACAACATCCCTGAAGGATTACTAAAGTTGATATTTTTACTTGCAACTCCGCTATTGACTCCTGATATTCCTAAATCACTTGAACCTAAATTAGTTTGCGAAACCCTCATTATACCGCTACGTACATTTTCTATTGTCACCTGATAACTTTTATTAGGTTCAACTCCGTTTATTGTCCATTTTGCTGTTGATTCTTCTATGCTATCCGGATATTTATTTTTAGGTAAGGGTTTTATTACAAAAGATGAAGGCTTTTTCCATACTTGGATATTTCCAGCATATACTTTTGTATATTCTTCGCCTTCGTAAATAAGCTTCTTTACATTTTTAAAATTACCTTCCATAAAATCACCCCTTAATTAAGTAAAGTGTATTAGGGTCTTTTTGATACAAATAATTATATTCTGTTTCACTGCCTGTCCAAATATTCAGTGACGGCTGCGAAGAACCGATAGGTTGATAAAGTTTATCTGCTTCCTCTTTTGTAAAAGCATTTGATGATAAAAGATAACGTTCATCATGACTGTGATTTATGTCTGATTTTTTTGATAAAGCATTTTCTAATCCTTCAATCTGTTTGATTGTATGACTATGATTTTTATCTGCATACAAACTGTTTAATGATTGCTTGAATCTCTCAAAATCTTCTGTACTAACTTTTGAGCCAATCTGTTGCAATACACTTTTTGAAATAGAGTTATTTTGTATTGCTTCTGCTAATTCTCTTAATGTATTCATAGATTCAGGCGCGCTATCAACTAGTTCAGCAATTTTTGAATCCGTATACGTTTTAGAGTCGTTGAGAGTTGTATCTTTGATTTTTTCAACTTCTTGCAATTTATTTTCTAACCCTTCAACATTTGCGATATTGATTTTGTCCAATAACTCAGGTTCTGCTTTGATATCTGTATCTTTACCATCAATTTGCCACATTTTAGTGTCAGGATTGATTGATACTACAGTACCGTTTTTACCGGGTGTGCCTTGTTCTCCCTTTTTACCTGTATCACCTTTCGCACCAGGTTGTCCCGGTTCGCCTTTATCACCTTTCGCACCTTTAAATCTACTTTCATTCTTTTCGATGTAAGAAATGACATCTTTATCTATTTTCTCTTTAAAGTCTTTGCTCAATAAATCTGTCGCGTTATCTTTTAAGATTCTCGTAATAGCATCATCTACCAATTTAACATCGATTTCTTTTGCTACAGCAGATTCAATGCCACTATCAACGATATTGAAAGAAAAGTTCGCGACATGTATTTTTTCTTCTTCTTTCTCTAAAAACAGCTTACAACGTACATAACCAGCGTGTTTGATAACCTTTTTAGGTATCTTGTAGGTAATGAACCCTTTTACAACATCGTCGATAATAAGGGGCTCATTTTTGAATATAGAGCCATCTTCCATAAACAAATGTAATCTAGGTGTTAAGCCATGTGCTTTTAGATCGATACGACCTTGTTTGTCATTGATACCTATTCTTATAGATGCTGTATTTTCATCTTCAGTGTAAAATCGACAGCCAATGTCACCTAAGTCAACACCATCATTTTTTATTCTCGTTTCAACATCTTTTATTTTGTACATTTATACACCTCTTTATTTATATTTATCTCTTATAAAATAGATACCTTTTAAGCCGATTTGTTTATATAGCTTAGCTATTGTACTAGCTTGATGTTGGCACCACTCTATAGCAGTAGCGTATTGGTGCGTAGCTGGATTCTTAGGATTCCATCTGATTCTGTACAGTGTATTCTGCCCTTTGTTGATGTAATCCTTTCTTACGAAGCTAGCACCGCCCATGATTGCTTTTGCTGGAGATGTCCAACCTTTATTCCTTGCAAACGTCATTGCGTAGTTAGGATTGTTGTCGTAAGCGCCAATGCCGAAGTAGTTGTATACTCCATCTTTTCCGTTAGCGAAGTTACTTGTTCCATATCCACTTTCTAAGAAAGCATGCGCGATTAAATAAATTTCATTAATGTTGTGTTTTTTACAAGCTTCTGCGAACGCTTTACCTTGATTATTCAATGTTCCCTTACCTTTAAGTATCTTATTAAGTGCGCTAACTGAAACACCTTGATACTTGCCTAAATTAAGCATTTGGTAGCACTGTGTGTTACTTTCCCATATTCGTTTAACATTCATTGCCGAGCTCGTTTGTGCTCGTGTAGCGTTAGCCCAGCCCCATGTATGAGATTTTTTCGGGTTACCCCTAGACATTTGTCTATCCAATGCTTGCTGGAATGTGAACGGACTTGTTTCAGTAACGATGCTTGGTTTTTCGTCTGACGGAGTGGGTCCTCTTCTGGATGCACTGTCAACCGAAGTTTTATCACTAATTCTTATTGTTGTTTTTGTCGTTACTTCTTTAATATTTTCTCGTGCCAATATATCTCGTTTAATGTATGTCTCAAGCATTTTCTTTTTAACTTGCTCATACTTTGCGTTATCCGGTATACCTTGCTTAATCAAGTCGTAATTAATTAAATCTTTCATACTACGCCAAATATTAGGGTCTACCTTTAACGTCGTTTCAGATAAGTTTTTATCAATCCCTGACAACAACCATACACCCCGTATTAAAGCTTGTATTTGGTTCATTAAGAATTGACGCTTACTATCTGTTTGACCACCACATACTTCAATAACTAGCCAATTAGGGTGACGCGGGTCATCAAAATTGGTTGGTCTAGCAAGCCATGTAGCCTCTCTATCGACATATAAATGCGGTATTTCATAATCGCTTATAAACTTATTTCTTTGCGTATACAGTTCGTCTACAGAACGCATATGCATTGATTCTTTTATATATAATCCTTGAATATCTGAGCGTTCATCACCCATTACAACTATATGATCAATAAAATGCTCTTCTTTATCTAAAACATTGCTGTAAGCAGTGTATTTTACTGTTTTAACTTCTTTAAATTGCGGTTTCTTCGCTTCACCAGTAATTGTTGAGTCATTGGCTTTTGATGCTGAACTTGTATCAGTACTACTAGGTTTGCTAGTATCTTTTGAGTATGGAGGCCTAACAAAGCCTGTAACACTTACATAAGGGTGTCTTACTAATCTTCCTGGAGAACCTGTCCAACTATTAGAATTAACCCAGTTTTGGTCAACGCTATAAAAATAACTTTTATTAGATGGTCCTACTACTATTGCGGTGTGTCCGTCCGAACCTATTCCGTTGCCAGGGTGCCAAACTGCTATGTCTCCAGGTTCCGGTACAAATCCAGATGAATAACGATAGAATCGGAAACCCTTAGGATATCTGTAATTAGCCATATCCTTAGCATTGCCCCATGTTACAAAACCCCAATATCTTTTAAAAATAAAGTTAGGTGTATCCCAACATTGACTGCCCCGATAATTATCTATATTAATCCTCTTACCAATATTCGACTTTGCCCACTCCACCACTTCACTAGCTGTAGGCTTTCTAGTCTTTGGATTAGGTAATCCCATGTATGCACCTCATTTCAATCAAAATAAAAAGCCAGTGCCGAAGCACTGACTCTTAACTGTTATTTACATTTACCAAACCAGAAGCACGCCCAGAAGCTATATCCTAAAATCCCTTTAAGCATGGTAATCACCTCCTTTAAATACCAAAAACAGTTCTTAGTAAAGCTATGACAATCGTACTGAAGATAGTCCCTATCAAACCTAGAATCCACATTTTTATGTCTCTAATATTCTTGGCATTCTTTTCTTTATTCTTTTCATCTTCTACCTTGTCGCGCTTTAATTCTTCAAAATTTCTATCTAATTTGTCATAAATCTTTTCTTGCGCTCTAAGACTATCTTCTATTCTGTCGAATTTTTCAAACATAGACTTATCATTTTCTTCTAATCGCGTTAAACGCCAATCTTGTTCATGTCGTTTGGTAAATCCAAACATTATGCCACCCACTTTATTCAAATTAAAAAGCCACAAGCATTACACCTGTGACTTTTCATCTTTTGTTTCTGGATATTTTTCTCCAGTGATTAAAGCGTATTCTTCTTTATCGATTAAACCCTTGTCTACGTACCACTTAATTTGCTCGTTTTTATAGTAACCCCAAACATAAAAAGTTTTAATGTCTTTAAAAGTTGGATAAATCATCTTCATTATTTAAACGTCCCCCTCAGTACTTGTTTTGTTAGTTTTCAGTTCAGTCAACTGTTGTGTTAACATAGCGTTTTGTTGAGCTAATTCCATTGTTAATACGTTTACTTGTGCCACCTGCATTTGCATACTCGCAACCATTCCGCGAAGTTCCTCATCACTTAAATCTGACGCACTTTGTTGGTTTGATGCATTCGGTACGTCTTCTTTTTCGAAATTGCTATTGTATTTAATTTCGCCGTTAGTGAAAACAAACTTTCTAGGTTCGAACTCTTCTTTAAATTTAATAGGCACATTGTTATCATCTACATCTAAACTATTGCGTAAACCGCCAGTATTAACGAATCCGATAACTTCGTTTTTATCGTTTACTGTGATTTTCATTATTTCCACCCCATAATTTTAGTTATAGTAACTTTGTTGGCATTCGCTCCAGAACCTGATGTTTTACCTAAATCAAAGTACACATCGTTATCTATTCTTAAAGTAGTGCTACTTGTTTTGGATAGTAAGCACTCATAAATACCGCCACCGTTGCCGTCTGAGTCAACTACATTCGCTTTACTCAATTGAATCGCGTTAGGTAATGCGGTTAGTCCGAATCCCTCAATAACGCCACCTGGATAAGTTCCACTTACCAACAAAATAGAATAGTTTGTGTACGGTTCAGTTAGATTGATTGTTGTACCTACACCATTTGCGCCACCGTCGAACAATACCGTTGATTTATGTTCATTAGGAACTGTCCACTGTTGCTCAAGTCTGCCGTTTGTGATTGATCGTGTATAAACTTTTTTAGAGTTTGAAGGTGTGAAGTTAAATAGCTTGTTTGTATCATCTTTAACGAATACCGATAAATAACCCTCATAACTTTCAACGCTACCTGGTAAATCCGGCACTCTTGTTGCATAGTAATTACCAGCAGTTAAATATCCCAAATCGCCTTGCGCATTATTTAAGTTAACTTGAATTGATTGACCATTCGCCTCTGTCATCTTATGTTGTTGCCAGCTCGTTGTTCCGAATTTATCATCTACATACTGCTTAGCTTGATTTAAAGCGTTGTTAGACGTTTCTTCAACAAATTGCTTAGTTAAGTTTCCATCATTCTTTTTATAAAACGGGTACCATGTGCCGTAGATTTTGTATTTTGTGTACTCATCGTTTGAATCGTCTGGGTACCATGTTGCACGAGCAGTATTATTATCAACAACATAAACAACTAACACACCAGATTTGCTTGATGTATAAGTTGATTCATCGAACGAAGAACCGTCATCAACACCATCTTGTCCAGGCTTCTCTAACGTGCCTATATCCGTCTTTTCTGGCGCATCTGTTGCATTAGTAATATGAATAATCATAGATGAGTTAGCGTGTCTTAAAACAGCTTCTATTGACTGTTCAGATGATTCGATCGCTTTACCGTAATCATCAGTAAGTTTAGACTTTTGCCAATTTGTTGTTGAATTACCTTTAACAAGGTCAGCGCCATTGATTTGTTGTTCAACTTCGTTAACACGTTCAAAAATCGCTTGCTCTTTATCAACAATTTTCTGGAACTCGCTATTTATATATTGAACGGCTTTGTCTTGTGTTGTTGTAATCATCTGTACCGCTTCATTTTGTTTGATTTCTAATCTTTGAATACCTTGATTAATACGACTATCAATTTCAGTAACCAACGATTTTGTATCACTCAAACTTTTCTTTAAGTCCTCAACTTCTTCTTTAACACTTTCTGTTAAGTCCTGAATTGATTTGATATAAACTAGCTTTGTTTTACCGTCAAAATTACTAATTAGATCATTCTGGATATTGAAGTTAAATTGACGCTCTACAATTACGTTATTGCTACCGTTTTGAGTAAAATATGCTTGCGCATGTACTCGACCAGTGTATTTTAAGAACTCGTTTGGGATAACGTATTGCATTCGTCCATTAATTGCATCAACAATTGTAAGTTCATCACTAATATAAGCGCCGTGTTCATCGTCGAAGTTATCCGTCTTAAGCACAATACTAGTCATCGCATTATGTTTGCTGATTGATAACGGCTTATTATTCTTAGTTACTGCAAAATTTAAAACACCAGTTCCTCTATCTGATTCATAGAAACTGATGTTTGTGTCAATAATTGGATTATATTGTGATGTTGTTTGTAACTCGATTAAGTTATCGTCTTTCGAAAAATTATCTACTACCATTATTCAACCTCCTTACCTTCTATTATGCTCCAACCACTATTACCACCAGTACCAAAGTTTCTAACGAAAAACTGGTGAGCAGAAGCAAAGTTATTACGTCTTAGCACTTGTGTTGTGTTACCCGGTGTATTTGATTTTACTTCTAACACCCAGCCTGCAATACCTTTGTAATCTTTAGGGAAGTCAGAAAAACGTTTTGATTCTTCAGTGGTGATATAGAAGTCTAAACCAACAATTTTTAAATCAGACAATTTCGTGATGCTCTTAGGGATATGTTCCCAATAACCAGCACTTTGTGGGTTAAAATTCCATGAACCGTTGTTTTTCTTGTTAAAGATGTCGATAACACGTTCAAATTTGAGCATATTTCTACCTGTGCTGTTTCTAGTTAGTACTTGTCTTAACGCACCATTATAATGACCAGGCAGTACATCAAAGAACCAACCTGCATCTCTAAACGCTTTCGGTAACGGGAAATCTAACGCATTTTGTGTGTCTTGCGTATAGATATAGTAATGACCAACTTCCGTAATATCACTTAGATATGCTGGGTTCTGTATTGGTAACGGTTTAACACGTCCGCCTGAATCAGTCATTGATACTTGAGGTGCGATGTTTTTCAAGAATTGGTTTACACCTCTTTGACCGATAGAATAAATTGAATGATGTCTGTTGTTACCAGGTCCAATAGTTACCCCGATTAAAAGTGCTTTACGTCCTGTTTCTAGATCGTAATACATATCTAGACCCTCAGCCTCTTGGAAATCTCCTTTAAAGTTGTTATTCACACCGCCTATATCGATACGACGTTTAAATAACAATTCTTTCGTTTTGATATCGAAGCCTTGTAAGTAATTAGGGTTAGCTGGATTTGAATCGCCAGTGTACCAATATAAGATACCTGCATCATAAGCAATACCTTGCATAGGTTGCGTACCTGATGTGTATTGCATAGGGATATCCATTTGGTACAGTACTTTGTCTATACCTTTATCAATATCGTCAGCACTTCTTACTTCAACAAAATTTAATGCGTTCTTAGCTTGTTGTTCAGAAGTTTTATATTCACGTCTAAAAACCATTAAGTTTTCTATAGGATTATAAATTGCTGACGTATATCTATCGTTAAATACATTTGGCATAACGTCTTGCATTTCGTTGCCATACGTCATTTCTCCGCTTCTGTATTTAAAGCGTACAAACTTGTTATTGTTGTTAGCGTCTAACACTGCTGAATAAATCCACAACTCATTGCCGATATATCTATAGGCGTTGTGTGTGCCGTGTCCGCCATTTTTAACTAGCAGTCTATCAATAAATTGTCCGTTAGGCTTCAATCTAGATAACATGTAATGATTGCCTGGACGCGCTTGTGTCATGTAAATAATTTTTGTTATAGGGTCTACCCAAAATGATTGCATTACTGCGTTAGTATATGGCGATAAATCTGTGATGAATTCCGGTTCTTGCTCTTTTGGTTCAAATCGGTATTCTGTCGCTTGATATTCTTTATAGTGTTCATCTACAGCTTTCTCAACCTTTTTAGTGAAAGCATCTAGTGTTGAATAATCATGATACAAACGATCTTGCAATGTCTTATGATCATAACCAGTATTATCAACACGCGCGTCTTTTACCTCGTTGATACCGTCGCCGTTATGACCTATTATCATGTTGCTAAAACGGCCATTTAAATACGTTAAATAATCTTCAACACTGTCATTCAAGTATTTAATTTGTTTCGCTGAGTGTGCGTATATTTCTTCTTTTTGATGATATATAAACATTTTCTCAAGTTTGCTCATTCCATTATCAAGTAATCGATAGTTGTACTCGTGCTGAGCAACTACTTTTTCGCCAGTGATAGAATGCAAACTTGTTATTAATCCGTAAGCCATTGGTTGCCTCCTTTAGTCGTAAAAACTGTAATAATCCTTGATTAACTCGTACATAATAACCTCGTGACCTTTTTCGTTAGGGTGTAAGCCGTCCTCCATGCTCGCTTTCCTAAAAGCTGGATTGTATGGCTTAAAGTAATCTGTGTGATATGCGTCAAACACTGGTACATCTAACTCACTACAAGCTAATATTTGAGCGTTTACATAGTCCTCAAGTGCTAACCCTAGTTTGTTTTTGTCCGTGTCTTTACGGCGTATTGTTGTACCACTCATAGGGCATTGTCTTGTAGCTGTCATAACTAGTATTTTTGAATCTGGATTATTCTTTCTAATAACTTCAATTGCAGAACAAAAGGCACCGTAAAACGTTTTTGTATCCGTTTTATCAGTGCCTATCGGTACGCCTGCCCAATAACCGTGTAACCAGTCATCATCAGTGCCTTGTAATATGATTAGGTCTCCTCTTATTTGCTCTGCTTGTCTATAAATGCTGTTTTCTACCGCTTCTTTACCTATTGGAACTGTTGCCATTGTTGCGCCACCTCTTGCAAGATTAGTCGTTTTAGCTTTCAATTTCTTGCCTAACATTTCTGTGAAATTAGTTTTTGCGTGCGACCCTCTAGCTACAGAATCGCCAATCGTTCCAATAGATTTGATATTTCTTATACTTGATTGACTCGTAAAGTCGTACATGATCGTGCCATTCGCAGTTGTAACTGTTTTAGTACTCATCTTATCGACTTTTGCGTTTATTTTTTCATTCTGCTTAACTAATTCGTTATTTATAGATAAACTAGCGTTAACTTTAGCGTTTAGTTCTCTCAAGTACTTAGCTGGGTCTGACTTAGTTGTTTTTACATTCTTAACATAGTTCGTAGCTTCATGGATAGCTTTTCTATATCTGTCACGCATTGTAAAATCGCCTAATACTACATCTTGTTTAATAATGTTATTGTACGCATCTCTATGTGTAGTGATTTCGACTATTCTCACTAAATCGTTATAGCCTATAGTTGGTTCAGCTACTCTTACAATATCGCCAATTCTAGGGTTAGCCTCTGGAAAATGCTCAGGCTGTGCTACGAAGTCCAAAGAAATAGAAGCAGTGACACTTTTCTTTATCACTAGCTCCATTGATTTTTTCAAAACATCTTCTTTTTTTATGCGTCCATCTATTAACGGAGGCGCTTCCCTTTTACCAATCAGTTGTGCTAATGGGTGTGTGAATTCGAATTGTAACCCAGCCTCTGTAAAAGTTTGCTGACCGTCAAAGTCGCCATAACCTCTTATATATGTGTAGCATTTAGAAGCATCTTCTTGAATTTTGACGTTATCAGCATTTACACCTGATTTAATATAGTAGTTTGCTACTTTTGATAATTCGTCATACAAGTGAAATGTTTTTGTTTTAGCGTCGTACTCATATTCGAGATGATAGCGTTCAAGTCCTTTTTTGAATATCTCAAGTCTTGTGTCTCCCTTGCCTAATCCCTCGAACTTTGATGCGTCAACCTTAGTGTGCAATACGTACTTATAACTAGTTCCTTTAAATACAGTGTTAAAAAACTCTACGCCTGTGAAACTTTCGTTATATTCTTGGTAAATCCTAGAATTGTTTAGATCATCTAATTCTTTTTGTCTCGCTTTGATACTAAGTTTGATTTTGTTTCCGATTGTTGATTTATCAAGCATTACTATTACATATTCGTTGAGGTCATCTTCCCCCTTTACGTTTGTGATAGTCCACATCTTTGTAATAGCGCCGATTGCGTCGAAAGTGCTGGCATTTTCTATCATATCAATGTCTAACGTGCTATCTTCATTCAATTTTTCGTTTAATTTTGTATTAACATGAATCGCATGACCGACGCCTTGCAAACTTTTTAATAATACCGGCATATGCTACTCCTTATCTGTAATATAATTTGTGTCTAAAGACTATCTTTTTCATAAGTCTGTTGGCTTTAAAATGATTCCAACCGGGATACAACACCGGTTGTTCTAACGTTTTGTTGTATAGGTCAATATTTAAATTGCCTCTATATGTGTGCTTGTTATCAAAAATGATTTTATCGCCTGCTTTTAAATCGACATCTTTAATTACTGAGATGTTTCCTTTATCCGTATAGAAAGTGAAACCGTCTTTATCATCAGCTTTAACATCTTCGGCTAATTCAATTTCAACTACATTGAATTGGTTGAACTGTGTTAATGCTACATCTCCGTTGTAATAAACATCTCCAGAACTCGTGTTATAGAATGTCATTTGTCTACTTCTATCATTTTCATTTAGTGCTATTCTGTCCGGAACTGACCATTTTTCTAAATCGTTATCACTTTCTAAATCAGTGCTATAGCCAATACTTTCAAAGAAAGGCAATTCAGTCGTCTCAAAAGTCAACGTGATTTCTCCTGATGTCTTAGTTGTGTCAAAAGATACTTCGCTAACTAATCCAACGAATAGTTGTCTACCGTCAACATAATCTAATTCAAATTCTTGTTCTAATGGTTCGAACATATTTTCAAATTTGATAGTGTTATCCGGCGTCGCCAATTCTCTTAGGTAAAAGCGACCATAAAACAATGTTTGAATGTCTGATTTAAGATGTGAGGCATAAGCAATCTTAGGTACTTCATACCTCAATCTTAATTCAACTTTTTTATATTCTTCTTTAGCGTAATTGTGAAAACGTCCATCAACTCCATCTAAAGGCGAATAATTCCTTTTGTAACCCGAACCGATAACATTGTAATCAAGCACTCTTAAGTGTTTGTAAGTGTGAGGATTGTCACTGACGCGATACTTCACACCATTTTTAATAATTTCTACATCATGGGCTATCAATAAACAAACCTCCCTTACATTAAGTTGAAACTACCATCTTTTGCATCCATATCGTCAATGTGAGATTTAATCATGTTTAGATCGCCCTCGTTTCTAACAGTTACATTAACAATAGGTCTGTTATTTTCTTTCATGCTATGTTGCACATCGTTTGTCATATGGCCGTCAACGCTTGGTGTTAAACTGTCGTTGAATCCATCTGTCAACGTTGAACCTAACTCACTTGTGAACGTTTTACCGAAGCTAGTAGCCATTACTTTAGCTTGTGATACCGCTAAACCTTTACCTAAACCACTACCTCCACCATGTCCACTTACGAATGAAGTTACTGAGTCCCACGCTGATGAAATCGCATCGCCTACCGCGCTTACTACTTTGTGCGCAGCGTTAGCTACACCTTCTGCCACTTTGCCGATTAATTCCGCTCCGGCATTTAAAAAATCGCTGAAAAAGCTTTTAATCTTATCAAGCGCGTTTTTCATGCCGTCGCCTACATTTGAGACAACTCTTTTAAATCCATCAGCTACTTTACTTGCGAAACTTGTAACAGTATTCCAAATATTAGAAACCCATTCAGAACCTTTTGTGATAATAAAGTTTAGTGCTTGTCCCATTTTTTCGGCCACACTCGAAGCAACACGACTAAACCAACTTGTAACACTGTTCCAAATACTGCTAACAAAATTAGTGATTGTACTCCATATCTGTGACCAACTTGTACCAAACATAGAAAGTGTTCGATTCATTACGCCAGTTAAAAAGCCGATGATTGACTCCCAAACTGATTGCATGTATTGCCAAATCGTATCAAGTACATTGGTAACCGTAGTTTTAATAGTCTCCCAAGCACCCGAGAAGTCGCCAGTAAGCAACTGAATTAAAGCAGTGAACAAACCAACTATGATTTGGACTGCCACGGATATCACTGTTCCTATGGCTTGGAACGCAATTGTAATTAACGTCCACAAACCTTGTATGATATTCATAACGTTTGTGATGATACCTATTACCAAAACACCTAAAACTTGCATGAATATTTGTCCTAATACTTGTAATATAGGCATTATCGGTTGTAAGGTAGATTGGATTTTGCCCCACAATTCAGTTAACCAGCCAACTACACCTTGAATCGCACCAGAAACCGCCGTTTTAACACCGTTCCACGCTTCAGTAATAGTGTTTCTGAAATTCTCGTTTGTTTTCCATAAATAAACTAGGACACCGATAAATGCGCCAATTACTGCAATTACCGCTAAAATAGGTGCTGAAATCGAACCGAAAACACCCATTAACAATTGCATAGCTCCAGTAACTAGACTTGATGTTCTAACAAAACTTAAAATCTGTTTGATGACGCCAAATAAGCTCAAACCAAACACATTTGTAAGCACACTACTTATAGCAACAATCGGAGCCATTAAAGCCCAAAATACACCGCCTAAAATACCCATAACGCCAGCAACTTGTGCTATAGCTGGGTGTGTCTCGAATAGTTTAGCGATAAATCCAGCTAGATTAGTGATGAAATCTAACAACTTACTAGCTATAGGAGCCATTGCAGTGCCAAATGCTACTAATGCTTTTATGATGTTACCGATTAATTGCATAATAGTAGGACCATTCTCTTGAACGTAACTTATAAAGTCTTTGAACCCTTGTGATTGTCCTACTTGTTCTGACCATGCTCTAAATTGAGAAGTTAATTTAACTAACCAGTCAAAAATGTTAGAACTGTTTTGAGCAAAAGCAATCATTAAATTACCAATACCAGCAAATACATTGCCAAATATCTGACCAATCTTAGGTAAGTTAGTTGTAGTGTAATCAATAAAAGCTTTAATAGCATTCTGACCAGCTACACTATTAGCCCAATTTTGGAAAGCTATAGACATGTTCTGTAGTCCTTGAGACACAAATTTGAACAACGGCATTAATTGAGTGAAAATGTTAACTAATCCGTCGCCAAATCGTCCTGCAGCGTTCAATAAATCTCCGAAGATTGCGCCACCTATGCTATTCAATGCTTCAAATGCTTTCTTAGCTGTTTCGGAATGTTTAACCCAATTCTCAAATTCGCGTGCGTTTGCTTCAACCAGCATAGATACTTCGGATAAGAATGGTTTTAATTGAGACATCGCACTTGTAACGCCTCTGATACCCGCTGACATCGCATTAAAGATACTTGCTTGATTCTCTTTTACAATGCCTTGCCATGTAGTTTTTAACTGATCGCTCGCATCTCTAAAATTTTGAACTTCTTTTGTTACTGCTAACGTTCCATCTTTTACCATTTTTAGTGCAGTAATAGCCATTGCACCGAAGCCAACCGCTCCAACACCAGCTACAGAGAATGCACCAGCAAGCCCAATAACACCACCACCTAATACACCAACGGCATTAAGTACTGCCATAATTGCCGGAACTAATCCAGCAATTACTGGTATTAATGCTTGTATACTAGCAATCATTAAACCTTTGACTTGTTGCGCAAAGATAGTACCGAAAGTTCTAATATTTGATGCGATGCCATCCATTGTTGATTGATACTGATCTAATGCTCTTTTACCTGCAGTCAATGCTACTTGCATTTTCGACATTCCGGTTGTATCAAAATCTAATTTAACAGTGTGTTTGCGCCAACCAGCTAACATCGCTTTAGAAGTCGCAACATTTCTTTTTAATCCGCTTGCGTCGCCGTCGATTTCAACTTTTTTACGTCTGATATTCGATAGTTCTGCTTTAACAAACGATATGACTTGTTTTACTTTGCTAGCGTCTGCATCGATATTAACTTTATGTTCTCGCCAACGTTGAGCCATCGATTTAGCTCGCGTTAGCTCTCTTTGGTAGTCTCTTATGTTTGCTGTAACTTCTGTCTTGATTTCGTCCGGTATATCAGTTTTAGCCATACGTTGAGCAGTTCTAATATTCCTTTTAAAATCACTGATTATAGCTGTAACACGAGCCAGAAAATTCTTTTCCATGCCTAACCTCCTTTATGACTTGTTTTTAAGCTGTTAAGGAACTTGCGAGTCCCTTGTTTTTGCATTTCTCTTTTACGTTTGTTTTTAGCTAGCTCACGCTGTTTCATTCTTTCGTATTCATCTTCTTGACCACGAATAATGTAATGTTCTCTTTCGTTCTGCCTAACAAAACGTTTTAGTGATTTACCAGCTTGAGCAACCGCATTATATTGAGCGCCGTACAACGCAATGTCTCTTTGGTCAATCAATGCTTGTCTAGCGCCAATAATCCAGTCATTCCATTCGACAGGTAGCATGCTCATTAGCTCGTCATTACTCATATAACCTATGTAACGACTTGTCATCTGCCTTATTTCCGAATAGTCTAATAAGGTGCTACGGTCATGATTTCTTTGTAGTTGTTCTTCATCATCTCGATACCAGCTTTCGCGCCCTCTTTTTCGTCTTCTTTGGCTAACGATGGCGCTTGGTTCATCTGTGTCCAGAATAGACGTGATTTCTGCTTGAAAAAACCGCTATTATTCATTACGTCCAACGCACCCTGTAATAGATTTAACGTGTCGTTTTCTCTTTCGATGATTTCCATGATTTCCGCTTCAATGTCTTCTCTTTTAGGTGCACTTTTACCTAGATAAGCTGTTGCGCATTCCCAAAAGTCTACAATTGCCACTGTGTCACGTTCTAATAAAGCATTGTAAACATTAGTAAATCCTGAAATCGTTTGTTTTCTGCCTTTATTATCTTCTTGTTCAGTTGCAAACTTTTTAGCGGTTTTATCGAACATAAATGTTGCTTTTGCTTTCACTTCTTCATTGTTAATTGTTAATGATGTAATTGGATTAAAAGTTGTTTCAGTCATATTAAATACCTCGTTTATCGTTATTTTGTACAAAAAAATAGAGGGCTAATGCCCTCGTTAATTACATACTTAAACCGCTACTGCCAGCAGTTGTTTTTTTAGTTCGGTTTTCATAACTATCTTCATAAGCGTTCATGTCTTCGAATTCAACAACTGGAGCCAATGCGCTAGGGTTAAGCCATTCTTTTGGTAAATCATTGATTGTACCGTCTGCACTATTGAACTTAACTTTCGCTGTGATTTCGATTTTGTTATCTTCATCATCAAATGACCATTCGTGCTCTTCGATAACTACATATGCGAATACACCGTGATGTTTGCCATCGCGTTTTTTCGTTTCCCAAATCCAAACACGTAACTGTTTGAATTGTTTAACTGATTCTTTTAATGCTAATTGACCTTTATCTCCCGGAACGACATCAAGCGTCAACTTGATTTCTTCTTCGACAGAGTTACGGCTATAATCTTTTTTACCGCCTTGAATGATTTCAGCAAGGTCATTACTGATAGTATGTCCACCCTCTGCTAAACTACCTAAAAGCGTTGCTTCTTCGATAGTTAGCTTCTTAGCTAAATCCTTATCAGCGATTTGGAGAGCGACAATATATTTATCCTGCGCCATTCGTTACACTCCTTTGTAATGTGTTATGTCTGTATTTAAAAACAAGCCGAATGATACCGTGTTTAGTGTACTGATCTATGTCAGTAATCACTTCTTGTGTATCAATTCGACTTTTAATGAATGAATAATAATCAATTTCTATTTCGTTATTTAAAACGAAGCCTAAAAATTGAATTATTTGTGATGCCTCATCTCTATTACGTGCTTGACTATAAACATGCAACGTGATGCCGACATCTTCGACCATGCTCGTGGTCGTTTCTTTGTTAGTGACGTTTGTTTCACCCACAACGATATATGGGTAAACAGCGTCTTTCTGAACGCAATCAAAAACCCTACCGTCCAATTGTTTTTGGATAATAAGGTTACTTTTTAATTTGTTATATACTTTGTTAAATAAGTACCGTTCAACTGATACCCACATATCTTAACCACCTCATGAAAAATACTTATTAAAGAATGCTCGTCCAGCGTCTATTGCCGGCTCCCAAAAAGGTTGAGCATGTTGTCCTTTAGTAGTGTGCCACTTACCGTTTGCATCTTTGTATGACCACGGTATCTTTTTGGCTCTACTACCTCCAGCACCTGTTGCATATATACCAGTACCATAATTGACATATATTGCGTATTCACTACCAATATTAATAACACCAGTAAAACCGCTGTCTTTAAAGTCCATTGTTACACTTTCTCTAAGATATCCGGTATCAACTGGCATTAATGAAATGATTGTATTGTGAATCTTAGCAGTTGTCTTTGCTATACCTCGTTTGACCCATCGCTCCATGTCTCGCTCGTAATTTTCCAACTCTTTTACTAAGTCCCAATTACCATACTTAACCTTTGCCAATAGGTCGCACCCTCAATCTAGTTAAATTGATTTCATGTTGTCCGCCTTGGTCGACCGGTTCGCCTACAACTTCGTACGTTTTACCCTCGTAATTAAATAAAGTTTTGTTTGTTATTGGTATGTGGTACGGCGTATATAGGTTTCGGTCAAAGTCTTTGCTCATCTGATGAAATTTGAGTGTCTCACTTGATGTAGGTGTGTCCATAAACCCTTTAATTGTTTCGTTACTTTTAAAACGCTCGTATTCTTTGGGATATGTTCCTACGACTTCAACCTCTCCAATTTCAATTGTGTGCGGAAACTCATCAAACGGATTAAACATATCGCTTGCCCCAGCTTAATTTACGATAAGGTAATAAATATGCATAAGCACTACTAGGTATGTCAGTTACATAGGTATAACTCACAGTGCCCATCGTGCGTGCTGAGATATTGCCGGTTGTACCAAACTTGATACATTCAGCAATAAACTTCTTAACACCCGACGGCACTTCTTTGTCATCAAACTTCTGATTACAATAATCTTCTGCAACACTTTTATATTCTTCAATAAGATAATCGATTTGCTCATCGTTAGACGAATCATTGAGTGAAAGTCCATTAATCATTTTGACGTCTTTTGCGTCCATTACTTAACACCCTCTAAAACTTTGATAAGCTCGTCTTTTTTCATATCACTATACCCTTTAATTTCACGCTTTTTAGCAAGTTCTTTTAATTCTGATACTTTCATATCAGATAAACTTTTTTGCTCGTCAGCGCTCGCCTCAGACTGTTCTACTTGCTTGTCTTCAACAAGTTTAATAGCGATTAAATTACGGCGGTTGTTTGTTGTAGATAATTCAGTGAATCGTTCTTCTGACACTTCTAATCCATCACGTGGGTAAGTGTCTCCCACTTGATATTCATGTCCGTTGTCTTGTGCATCTTCAAAACGTTCGATTACTTTATACATACGTCACTACCTCCCATTACATTTCTAAGCTTCCAGAACCTTTAGTGATTTTCACTGCTTTAGATTCATCATATAAATAAGCTACATAGTGCTTATCACTGTATAATGCAGTTGTTTTTGTTGATGCGTCACGCGCTACTTCTAAGAAGAAATCACGTTTCAAGATTAATTTAACTGCACCTTTTTTAGCTAGAATAGCTGTGCCGGCTTCTAACTTGTTAGTACGTACAATGATAGCGCCTAGAGCTTCGCCAAACGCACCTTTAACGATGATGTCATCGCCTAATTCGGTTGCACGCGTAAAGTTAGTTGATGCATCTCCACGTAATTTACCAGCATCAAGTGGATTGATAAATAAAACCATTGGTTCTAAGTCTTCATCGTTAAATTTGTCGATTGCTGATTGTAAGCCGTTTAATTTAGTGATGTCCGCATTAACAGTAAGTTTAGCTCCCATTAAAGCCTCTAATACGTCATTATCAACTTTGTTAGCGTGTGCCAAACCATGTTGACGTACTTGTTCGCCTTGTGGGTCTCCATAACCACTTAATAAAGCCTCATCTGTGATAGATGTACCTTTAGCAATTTTACGGATTTTAGCCTCACGTTTTTTAGTTTCTAAGATATCAGTTGGGATTTTTTCTCCCTCTGCAACTACTTGTGCATCTCCGCTATAAACGAATGCTGGGAATGTCAAAGTGTCTCCCGGTTGTCCTTGTAATGTGCTATCTACTTCTGCAAATGAAGCGAAACGCAATTTCTTTTCGAGTTGCGCTTGCATCATAGGCGCTAATACTTCTGGAATGATTTGATTACTTGTTTTAGTAATTCCTTGTGGCATACTTATACCTCTCTCTTTGTTTAATTTTGATTAACTAATTTTTCGAATGTCTCACGATCGTTCAAATACAATTCGTTACGTTCAGCGACACTCATGTTGTCAAACCTTTCTTTCGTTACACCTGAGTCCGGATTGCCTCCGCCTTGTGGTGTTTTACCTACAGGCTTAGACGACGCAAATAAATAAGGTTTAGACTCTTTAAGCGTTTTAATCGCTTCATCTAAACCTTTTACAGTGCCGTCGTCTACTAATTCCAGTTCATCTTTATTGATGAATGCTAGAATGTCGTTAGCGTCATTTGCTTCTTTAGCAACCGCTAACTTAACTGCGTTATTAAGTTGTGTTTCTTTATACTTTGTCTCCCACTCTGAATTTTGATTCTTTAATTCTTCGAGTTCTTTTTGAATCTCGCTATCATCTTTAACAGAGTCTTGCAATTTGACAATTTGTTTATCACGTTTAGAAATCTCTTCTTTTAACTCTTCAATTTCGGTATTCTTGTCGTTCAATCTTGAACGTGGTACCATTCCCGATTTTGATTCGTCAATCGCATCAATTACTTTCTGCTTATCGATTTCTCCGTCTTTAAATCGTCCTAACAATGTGTATAAATCCATTTAAACTACTCCTTTTTACGAGTTTTACGTGCAACGCCACGAAGAATTTTGGTATAAAAAGAAGCAGTTTAACGACATGCTAAGGTCGAGTAGTAAACTACTTTCTTTTACGTTTATATTTCTCCCACTCACGATAAGTCATTTGTGGTATTACTTCGGTTGTGCCATCATCTTTACGCACTCTCGTTGTACTAGGCAAATCATCTTCATCAATGTAATACATAAGCTTACAACGACAGTTGATGTTTTCTTTTGCACTATTCACACCAACAAACAACTTAGGCGCCTGTCCAACGCAACCGCTCGACTTGAACGGTTCGTCTATTTTCTTCTTAGCACCGTCTAGATGTCTGTGTGTGTCTCTTGTACGTGTATCTTTAGTAGCTTGCCAATACTTATACATCTGTAAGCCATTCTTTTGAGCTACCAATGCACTATCGAGTCCAGCTTGAGACATCGCTCTGCCCGCTTCTGTACGAGCTACACGCAACGATTGAGCTTTAGACATACCAATATCATCACGGATTGCTTTCGCTATTTTAGAGTAGCCCTCTCCGCTCATAATGCCTTGTGTGATATGTAAGCGTATCTTTTTCAGTACTTCATCACGATGCTTCTGTAGTGTCGGTACTAATCGAATGAACTCAATAGGTTGTTCAATAGCCGATGTGATAACTTCTTTGCTAGGAACATCAAATTGCATAGATGTTTGACTTGCCGTCTCGTATAAATAAAGGCTCATAAGGAACTTTTCTATATAAGCGTCTTCCTGCGACTTCTGAACCATCTTAGCTACTTGCCTATAGTCATCAGTCAACATTGTACCTATACGAGTTAACTCCTTATTGAGCCTGTTATATTTATTAAATTCAGTCCATGTAACATACACATCATCACTTTGATACTTCTCAAACATATCTGCGATGATTTGTTTTATCTCTTTAAGTCGATTAGCAAATAGTTGTTCTATAGGCTTCTCAGCTTTAGAGATTAGACTGTCGATATACTCATCAATATCATTCTGATTCTTTATTGTTAGATCTTTCTTGTTGTTGGGCACCGTCAGCACCTCCGTCATCTAAATTAGGCAGTTGCTTGTTGTACTCCATTTGTTCTTGTTCTATTCGTTCGAGTTCTGCTTGCAAATCTTCGACAAACGGGTGATTTTCTAATACTGTTTCATGGCTTACAATTCCCATAGATTGTTGAGCTGTTTGTACTTGTAATTCTGTGTTCGCTACTTTGTTGTAGTTGAAACTAATATCGACATCTTTATGTTCTCCTTTGATATCGAAGTGCTCAAACACAAACCAAAGCAACTCCTGTATAGCAACTTTAGCTTTGCGCGCTAACTTATCTGCTTTCAAGTTTAAGTTAGTATATAAAAACTCCAACGCAACCCCACTTGGAGCCGAACCGAATTTGTCAGAACTAAAGTCAACCGCTTGACCAAACAACATTATTTTTTGATATAACTCATCTAAATACTTTTTACTGTTTTCAACTGGTACTTCTACCTGTATTGTGTCGACACCCCCGTTATCCGATACTTTTATCGCCCCGTAATAACGTAGTAACCGTTTGAATTCTGGCAACTTTTGGTCATCATAGTTCGTTAATACATACGTTAATTCGTTTGAATCTTTAAAAGTATTGGATAAATCGGATAATCGCCTGTTATAAGCATCAATCAATGTTTTATACATAAATATATCTGATATTTCTAAATCGTTATTTTTGAATGGAATAAATGGAATCTTACCCCATGACCCTGTACTAAAATGCGTTTTTGAATTCTCCAAATTGTTAGAGTAATCCGGAATAAGCGAGCCGTTTTCATAAACGTAGTAATTAACAGTTACTTTATCCCAGTATTCAACTTTAGTTTCATTTTCCAATTTATACATCCTGATAAACGCCTCTAATTCTTCGTGCTCTTTATCAGTCCATATAGGAATACCTTGTTCCGCCGGTACTCTAAATAGCTTAAATTCTCCCTCTTCATCAAGGTAAGGATGCAACCATTCAATACCTTTATTGCTAGCTCCTGTTAGTACACTGTGTAACTTATCATCAAATCTATTACCTAAAACTTCATCAATACGTTTAACTACTTCATCATCTGTATGTTTAAAAGCGATAGGCTTCCCTACAATATAAGAAACTTTTTGATCTACTAGGTTAGCATGGAAGTTGGTAATCATTCTGTCATCTGGTTTCAATGGGTCAACTGCTCCTGTAGCATCAACCGGCTTGGGTTCCTTAACAATATCAGGGCGTTGCTCATAATATTCTTGACCTATTGAGATTTCAGGTAACTTCTCCAAATGTTGTTTTATATATCTGACAATCATTTCTTCTAGTGTTTCTGGCTTATTGTTAGTCCTCACAATAGCATCAAATATTTCTGTTTGTGTTGGTTGGCTAGGGTACAAAATATTACCTCCTTTAATTAAAGCCTGTGCCACTTGGCTTATTAGCTGTATAAACTGCATATCTTAACGCATCTAATGTGTCATCGTTTAATTTAACTGGTTCGTCTGCATTATCTTTCCAAACGTAGTTGTATATTTCTTCTTTAAACAAACTAACTTTTTCTTTGATAATGAATATTTTATTTAACTTGAATAACCTAGAAATAACTTCAATGCCAGCAATAACGGCTTTGTCAGCATATCTTGCTTTTATCTTCTCTCTTCTAAATCGTTCAATATGTTCAGGTCTAGCTGTATCACAATAAAAAAGAATATCGCCATGCCTTTTTATAACTCCTTTAGCAATAGCTACCCAGTCATCTATCTCTTTATGTCTGTGTGCGTGTTCTTCAATAACGTACTTGTTTCCGTCAAAGTCTTCCGCTACAACCATAATAGAACCATAATGCTCATATCCCCAGTCGACGCCTGCATATTTCCTTTTTATTTGTTTAGTTTTAAATTCTTCTTCTTTGATGTAATGAACTTTTTCTTTGAAATCTTTATATACAACACCTTCAGCAGAAACCCACTTACCATAAATATCACGATCTGTGAACATTCCTGTTGGTGTACTTGCGATAATCGATTCAATATATTCTTCATCTAAAAATGTATTGTCAAACAAAGTAAATTGGAATGCTTTGATATTTAGTCTTCCATTCGATAACCGTTGACCACTCTTATCAATGTAATCTTTTTTAACTGGATGCATCGGGTTTTCGGGGTTGGTATCAATTAATATCCTCGCGCCTTTGTAACTACAACGTGAGAATACCTCTTTAATAAACATATTGTGTAATGCTGTCCCCTCGTTTAAAAAAGCACCTGCTGAAGTAAAACCACGTGCTTTTTTCCATGCATCCGAGTTTTGTCCGTCGAATACATACACTTTATTACCAAATATTTTGACTGCGTTAGATTTATCAAGTGTCAACTCTCTACCTAGTATTAACTCCATATCATCTAGTATGTTACGTCTGATAGATGCTTGTGTCGCTCCTCCGATAATGAAGTTAAGCCCCTTGTCTTTATAAGTAGCTATGTGCATTAAAAAAAGCAGGATAAATACATATGTTTTACCTGCCCTCTTCGCACCACTCGCTATTAATACTTTGGGTTTATCGTTTATGAAGCAGTTCCAGACTTCTTGTTGTTTCGGGTTTAACATTTCATTAATCATCATTAACACCCGCTAACTTAATAAGTGCTTTAGCAACTTCTGCTTCTTGTGAATTATTTTCTGATTTATCCATTTGATCGATTTTTTTCTCAAGCATCTTGATTTCAGTTTCAATCTTTTTATTAGTCAGAACTTCATTGCCTAACGTCATTCTATTCATGCCGTCCAAACTAGCGAGGAATGCATCAGCTGTCGCTTTCTTCACTCCCTCTATTTCAATATCGTTCTTCGCTGTATTCTTTAGCCACTCATACTCTTCAAAAGCCTTTTGGCGTGTCCATTTTGATTGCTCAGCTACTTCTTGACGTAATTCTTCGTACCTTGTACAAACCTTGCCGTTTTTAGCTACACGGCTAGCTAATACATCGATATCCTTTTCGCTCTTGCCTTTGGTCGAATATCCTGCGTCAATATAAGCTTTGCGTTGGCTCTTGCCCTCGATGAGTCCCAATACAAACTTTTCTTGCTTCGGTGTTAATTTAATCAATTTTTTTCACTGTATCACACGCCTTTACGTTAATTACTCTAGTTATTTTAAATATAAAAAAGACCCGAATAACCGAGTCTTTAAACTACTTATTTTTTAAAATGATCCGTAGCCCTAAAATCACTTTTAACTAATTTAATGTGCAATTCTTGATTTAAGATTTTGCAAACTTCAGTGATAACCATGTTTTTTTCAATAGTCTTTCCTGGTAATATGTTTACAATTTCATCGTTATCTTTAACAAGTTTTATAAACGCCACCTCATCAATGTCATCGAAATCCTTATCAATAGAAATATCATCAATGATAATATTGATTTGATTTTCTACAACTTCTAATTCAACATTTTTTGAATACGTTTTATTGTTAATCGTTAAACTCTTACCTTTATAAATCGTCATTTTTCCTCATCCTTTGTTTATATTTGTCACAATACAAATATATCATAAATACAAAAATGCCCCCACATCTTGTGCAGGAACTACGTTCAATAAATGTGAAAGGAGGGAAATAGTTATGACTCAAAATGCAAGAATTAAACTACCCACCATATAGGCAGGTAGTAGGTGATTAATAGCGTAACATATCATCTTTTATATGTTTGTCACTTCTCAATCACATCGATGAGAACATCTAATGTGGCTATTACCCCACGTCTTAAGATAATTCTTACAAATCAATTATATAAAATTAATTCACAGTTTAAAAATAGTGTCATTTTCGTCATTTCTGTCATTTTTGTCATTTTCGTCACTGTAGTAGATAAATCTTTTCTGCTAATTCATCACGGCGTGCTAGAAAGTTATTTCTGTTTAATTTAGAGTTAGGCATCTTCTTGATAATCGCATCCCTGTTATAACCTTTCTTTAACAACTCTAAGAAACAAAAGTCAACGTGTCCCAATCTCTGTTGTGATTGATTTATAAACTCAACCTCTTTTAACATCTGTGCATATCTTTTATTTGCTCTCTCGAGCCTCACAACAACATCTTCTACTTTACTCGAGTTTTCCCCTTGTGGTTTCGGTAACGTCGCTTGTATACCATACTGTGCGATTGAATTGCTATCATATTCCGGTATTACATCAGCTAACACATTACACTTCATTTTATGTGTGCCTATCATATTAACAATTGACTCTTTGCTATACATCTACTCTGACACCTCCGCTCTCATCAAATCATACTGATCGCTCAACTTTGGGAAGTCGCTCGGCGCCTCTACATCATCATTAGCCGTCATCATAATATATACTTGCTCAGTTACATAATTACCTAACTCATACATCGCTAGTAAGAATAATAGTCTCAAAATTTCTTTAACCACCACTAAACACCCCATGTTAATTTATCGATAATTTGTATAGCTTGTTTTAATGCGTCTCTTTTTTCTTCGATATCTCTATTATCGCCATCTTCATCAGCTGACATTAACTCACTGTCATATTCATATAATAGTTCTGATATTTCATTACTAGCTACTACTAATAAGTTTTCATCTACATCAATCGTTACCGTTTTCTTTGGCATCTCCATCTCTCCTTATCTTAACTTGTTTCTCGTACTTCTCTTTCGCTTCTTCTTTACTCTCTGCCTCAACAACTGTAAACCTTTGATTACTCTTAGCTTTAGTTATGTGTGTATGTTTACGTCCTGTTGAATCTTTGAATGTTGTGACTAAGTATTGTGTCATTCCTCATAGCTCCCTTGAACTTGTTTGAGCTTACTCATAAAAAACATTACTAAAAATGCTATTAAGATATGCGTCTTTTGATGTTTATAAGCAAATGTAGATATCATAAAGATAGTAGCAAGCATTAACATTTCATATATGTTTGTGTGTATAGTCTTTTTACTCTTAAGAAAAATAATTGCTATGCGATAAAAGAGATAAACGCCAAACCCTATTAAAAATATTTCTAACATGTCGCTCACTTCCCCAAAACCTCCTTGACTCGATCTAAGATGTCTTTACACGTATCCTTTTCCTGCGTCTGCTGTTCCATCTTGTCTTTCGTGGTTCCTTTTCATTTTCTTTTTGTATGCGTCAATGAGTTGGTCGATTGAATAGTAAGTATTGGCGTACAAAAACGGCATTATTAAAACTTGTACAATACTATTATCAATACCTTTTACAAATTGTTCTGTTAGCGTATGCATTACATGAACAAAATAAACTGAATGTAGTTTAGGTAAAGTAACTTCATTTTCAAACAAATCAACCATAACCTCAGTAGTTTCTTCCAAATCTTCTTCATCAACAATAGTCAGAGTTAATTGCAAACTGAAAGCTAAGTAATCAGCAATCTCATCTAATTGTGTATCTAGTGGCTTACCTGGTTGTTTCTTCCAATTTTTAAAAAACTCAAGTGTGTTAACCCACTCCGCAAATTCAATAATCATACTAGCTATTGTGTCATTTAAATTTCTGGTTGGTATTCTATCGTCGAACTCCTTTTGTATTTGTAAAAGTTCTTTTAATTGATCTACTGTTAAATTATTCATTTATTCGTTATCTCCTATCGTTTTAATTCCTCAATAAATTTAAGCACTCTATCAATATCAATCTGTTCATTTTCTGACTTGCGTTTATTCAACCAATAATCTAACTCGTACCACCAGTCGTCGTTTAAACACTTTTCTTCTAGCAATGCATCACGTTGGTCGATGATTTCAAGCATTTACTCGTCCTCCAAAAATTCAAAATATCTTTCAATCTCATGCTCGTTAGCAAAGTAATATCTAGGCGTCTTATGAGATTTAGGATTAATCCAAATAATGTAAATAGGTATCCTTTGAAATGATAAAAATCCAGTTAATAACACTTCTTCATTAAAAATTTCAAAGAAATCTAATTCTTTTTGAACCTCTTTCACATTATCTTTTGTTACGTATACCGACTTTAAGTTTTTATTTTTGATAACTGGGTGCGGCACCACATTTTTTAATCGTTTCCATTCCACTCACTCGTCCCCCTTAATTAGATAAATTGGTTTAGTAATAAAATCTATAATGCTAATAACTGAATCATCAGACAGTTTATAATGTGTATCTCTAATATCTCCGACCAATTGCACAATCTCTAGACTTTCGTTTGTTTCATGGTTATATACTTTATCTCCTACACTAATACTCATTTTCCTGCTCCTCCTCATATTTATAGACCACTTGCCCCGTCATAATCCCTATTGCTTCATCAAGTTCAATACCTTCTCTAACTGAATGTTGAATAGCATTTGTCATTCCCTCAAGTATTTCATCAAACGCTCGCGCTTTCTTATACACGTCCTCAATCTCTTTTAGTAATCCCTCTGTATCATTACCGTTATACGCACTAGCACTTATAACGGATTGTTCAATTTGTTCACGATTATTCATCATTTCCATCTCCTCTAAAATAAAGTTGGTTGCTTCTGTTCCTCATATTCCAAATCATGTTGCTTTATATATATTTCGAGCTCTTCAGCAGTATCAAATGTCTTTTTAACACTTTGCCAACCTGGCACGATATGCCCATGAAAGTAATAAGTGCCGTTTACTACATGGATATGTGCCACTCGTTCGTTATCTTGATACAGATATCTCTTAGATCCAAAGAATTGATTTAGGTATTCTTTGCGTGCGTTATCTGTCATGATCTACTTCTTAACTTTCACGAATATGTCGTTTTCCAACAGGTAGCACGCATAACGTCCTCTTGGATGTTTTTGAGGTACATTAAACAAATGTGGCTTCTTTCTTCTTAGCTCAGCTTCTTTACGTCGTTGCCTAGCCATTTCACGCTCTCGCTCCAAAGTTTTTGTTATTTGTATTTCTCTATAGTCGTTTAGCTTCATGCCGAAAGGTGCATCGATTGCTTCCGACATCTCCCAACCCTTCGCAACTCTGTTTCTAACTATTTCAGGCGTGAGCCCTTTCTTTTTCATCTGCTCATTTTCATATTCAGTGTATTTAGAAGGGGTTTTTTCTTGTGGTGGCGCAATAAGCGCATCGCCCGTTAACCCTTTTGCTATTCTGTAATTAAGTAGTCCTTTGCTTAGGTTGTACTTTTTAACTATTTCGCTAACAGTCATCATTTTGCCGTCAACCTTTACTTTCTTAGGCTTTACTACATTTTGTATTAAATCTTTCCCCCTCGCCCCTCTGTCGTACCTAGTAATCAATGTCGATACTTTGATATCGTACTTATCCGATACATCAATAAGCGTCATCAATTTACCGTCTATTCTCACTTTAGTCCTTATGCCTGCCATTTATTCCACCTCTACATTTACGTTTCTAATTTTTAGATTGTCATACTCTAGTATTTCGTCAGGATTGTTATATAAGTAATCTGCCAGCGTTTCTTTTTCTTTATACACATCATCAAAATGCTGATATTCAACTTCGGTAGGTATTCTTATATCAATCGTTGCATTTATATATGCTTGTTGTTGCATTAAATCACTTCATTTCTCTTTTTCTTTTACGTCTGACTTTCACTAAGTCCTCATATACCATCCATTCTTGACCTGTGTATTTAGGCGCTTTACATATCCACGTTAAATTCACATCTCTATACTGATATCTGAATATCTTCGCTTTGATGTTGGCAACTTCAGTCGCCTTACCTTTAACGTCTATAACTTCAACCAGTTTTCCTTCCTTCCACAAAGAGAAATCGGCTATATACGTAATCGGTCTTTGCTTCCCAAATTTAGGTTGTAGTTCGAATTTCGGTTGTATTTCGATATGATCATAATTAGTGCCATTCATATTACTTTCTAAATATTGGTAATATTCACACTCTACTTTGCTATCAAATACAATTCCTTTGTACTCAACTTTCTTAGCATTGTATTTACTCATTGCGCCACCTCTAAATATCAAATATCGTTGCTTGTAAACCTAGCTCTTGCTCATATAGAAGTCCGTGAGCGCCTTTAAATCGTTTTAGGTCACTATCAGTCATAATTTTCTTTTCGTCGCTGAAATGGGCTCCTGTGAGCGAATAAACTTCATTCTCGTTATCTTCATGTTTGATGACCTTAATATCTTCCGTGCCATCTTCTCGGTATAAGTAATATTTTTCTTTCGGCATTTTTAACACTCCTTAATATTCGACGATTGCGGGTCTTTCTTCTTTTTCTTTCAACTTATCATCAATAAGTTTTTTAAGTTTCTCTTGGTCTCCGTTTGCAAAATCAATCATCTTTTGAGCATATACATCTCTACAATGTAATATTTCTTTTATATTTTGTTTTGTGATTACCACGCATCTCGCTCCCTGAAATCGTCTCCGATTACTCTTACTTTTCTTGCTCTTTTTTTCATTCTCGAATTTATACGTTGCCAGTTCATATTTTGATTTAGTTCTTTATCACTAAAGTTAGTTGTAAAGATGTTGTTTTTACCTACTCTGTTATCAACAATGCTGAAAAGTTTATTTATAGTGTGTTCTGTGTTTTCTACACCCATATCATCTAGTACAAGTAAATCAATCTCACTAAGTAATTTGACTAGTTCGTCTGTAGTCTCTACTGCATTTTTGTTGTATGTCGCTTTGATACGATCCATCAACATTGGTATATGCATAAAAGCAACTGTATGCCCTTTAGCTTTAACTGCTTTTGCGATAGCGTATGCTAGGTGGCTTTTACCAGTTCCATATGAACCTTGCAATATTAATGATTTTGGTTCTTTTGTAGAGAAGCCTTGTACGTACTCTATTGCTGTTTGCTTAGCTTGTACTTGTTTTTCATTTTGTGGCTTGTAGTTTTTGACTGTTGCATCTCTTAAAGACGGATTAACGTTTGATTGATTGAATATGTTGTTTATCTTCCGTTGCTTGTTTCGCTTATATTCCTCATAGATTTCACATTTGCAACCGTCTTTATACTCGTAACCATTCGGGTGTTTTTTAGTAGGAGCAAACTTATATAAGTCGTATTCACTTCCACATCTCTCACATTTCAATCCTTTTTCGACATGAGTAGGTTGATATTTTTTCAAGCTTTCGTTTATCTTTTCGCTGAATAGTGGTTTCATAATATCCCCCTAATCCCAATAACTTTCGTCGTACTTCATGCGTTCCAATTGATCTATGCCAGTTGGTTGCGCTTTTTGATTGAGGTACCCCTCAAATTTATTGCCAAAAAGTGTTTCTGGTCTAAGGTATTTATCGCTATCCGTGTTTAGCCACTCAGCTGTTTTGATATCAATCACCTTTTTAAAATCCTCCAACCTAAAATCTTGATTCCATCTTGCTTTAATAAAATCTTTTGATTTAGCTGTATTGTGTTTAAAATGCTTTCCTGTTTTTTTGTTTAAGTATTCGATAATTTCTTTATAGGGAATGGAATACACAGTCGGGTTGCCCGACAATATACTTCCATCATTATTAGTATTGTTATTATTAGTTAAATCATTATTAGTACTATTATTATTAGTAGTACGCCCTTTTCGGTTTTCCGTTTTTCCGTTTTCCGAAAACCCGTTTGCCGATAATCCGTTTTCCGAAAATGGCATTTCGGTTGGTTTTTCGTAAACTAAGTATTCAAAACCTTTAAACACACCGTTTTCAGCTCTTTTTTGTATTCTGTGAACATATTTATTATCCATAAGTTCTTGAACGCCACTATTGATTGATTTTTGTCCATCATTCATATGTTTAACTACTTCTGACGTGTATATTTGCCAATTGTCAGGACGACTTAGGAAATACAATAATATCCCTTTAGCTTTAGCACTTAAATTACTATCGAACACAAAAGATTTATGCACAGTTACAAAATCGCCACTTTCTTTTATCGTTCTAAATGTTGCCATTTCGTTATCTCCTTTCTGGTATAATTTTATTATCGCTATTGCGTTAGATTGGGGGTGAATAATTATGGATCCTATTTTAGGTAAAGGTATTGATAAAATTATTCAAGGTGCTGCAGATGGACCTATCAAAACATTAAATTCTACTTGGGATTTAATTTTTGGTGGATATCATAACTGGGTTGCTAAAATACAATATAAACGAGAATTAGACTTGACTGACTTTAAAGCTAATATTGAATCTAAGGTAAAAAAGATACCTGATAATAACCTACAAGAACCTGAACTTTCAATAATTGGACCCGCTATTGAAAGTTCTAAATTTTATATTAGCGAAAGAGTAATAAGAGATCTTTTCTCTAATTTAATTGCATCTGCAATGGACAATCGCAAAACAAATGACGTACATCACTCTTTTGTTGAGCTTATTAAACAAATGTCACCTAAAGATGCAATATTGTTTAAATTTCTATGCAATCAAAAAGTTATTCCGGCTGTAAGATACAAATATATACGAGACAATAGTAAGGCAGGCGACTTTTTGTCAGATAGTATTATTTCTAATTCACCAATCGATTTAAATTCAACAGAAATTTCATTAAATAATTTAGAAAGAATTGGTTTATTAAAAATTGACATAGGTCTAAATTCTTATACTAATGAAAATCTTTATGAAAGTTTTGATGATCCCAAAATAATCAATAATTATATTCAAAAATATAAAAAAGAAACTTACAAAAAAGTTCGTGATGTTTTTAATATGATTAATCATTTTGGTATAGAAAATATATCTCGTTACTATAATTTATCTATCAATGAAGTTTATACAATTGTAAAACCTGCCTGTATTGAGTATGACAAGGGGTACATTGAAATTACCTCTTTTGGCAAAGCATTTGCCAAATGTTGTTTTTAATATCTAGAAAATGGTTTTCCTACAGCTTTTTTATAATTTCTAACATTCCTAATCTCTTCCGCCAAGATGACGATTAGGAGTGCTATTTTTATTACTCTTAGTCTATTCATTCATTTTTCTCTCCTTTCAACATTTTGTTTAATCTTCCATCAACTTTTAGCCACGAGTCATGCAAGTGATATTTATCATCAAACGACTTAACGCCAATCGCATGTTGCTGGTTATGGTGTTCGCGACATAACGCTAATACATGTTTGTTGTAGTGATTCATTTTGTTTCTGTTCATTCCTCTGCCGACTGCTTCATAATGCGCTAGGTCTGCGTGAGGCTTTCCACAAATTACACAGTTGCGGTTGATTGTAGCCCAATACAATAGTGCTTTATCTTCACTTAACAACTTGCTTGTTTCTATGCTCATAGGTATTTGATGATGAAACATAAACGCTATAATCAGTTCTATTAACTCCCTTGCAACTTTCATAGAACAGTCGCGCAGACTGATTTCTTCATAACCTTTCATAATTTCCAATTCTGTTTGTAATAATTTTCTAGTTGATTCCACCGGTTCTCCCCAGTGAAGTTCTATATCTCTACACATTGCGAATATTTTTTTGCGTTGTTCGATAGACAACTTTTTATTGTCCGGAACCTCTACTTCTGCTTTTAGCGAGTATCCGTTTTCTAGTAAATCAATGTGACTTTGTTCAAGTTCAACACCAGTAGCAACGACGGAATAAGTGCCGTCATTGTCTTTCTGGTATCTTGTAATGTATTGCATTTAAACCACGCCTTAAAATGCTAAATCTTGGTCGTCATATCCAAATTGGCCACTGCTTTCAAATGGATTGCTTTGTTGAGACATTGATGTTTGTTGTTGTGCCCCGTTATTTTCTTCAGCTTTTTGCTTATCTGTCTTTGGAATAGGTTTGTTAACAACATCATCGCCCTTTTTGTAAGGTTTAATAAATGAAAAATCCGTAAAATACTTGCCTTCATCTTTATTGAATTTCCATTTCAATACCAAGTGACAAAACTTACCAATAAGATCATTGGTATCAAAATCTAAGCTAGGAAGATTTAACTTAATACCTAATCGAGTAACTAATTCAATCAATTGTTTTTCTTGGAAATCATATTTATACGGCGGTACAAATTGATTATGTTTATATTGTTTTCCTTCATCATTCTCAAATACGATTGTGAAATATCTATTTTCTCCATCATTGAATTCAATATTTTTAACTTTCACTGTGAATTCTCCAGCTTGAAACCCTGCTGAGCCGTTATAAAACTTTTCTTGATTTGTTTCTTTAGTAAATTGCGCTTGTCCTGTGATTTTCATAATTAAATACCGTCCTTTTTAGTTTTTTATTAGTTTCCGTTTTGTGCCATATCTATAATTTTTGAAATTGAAGCATTTTTAATACCTGGATTATTGATTGTTATTTGCGGATTATGCCTAACTTTAGTTGTATATAAATTAGAAGGTTCTACAGAAAACACATAATCGTGTGTCGCATTTCCGTTCTCATCTGTATGATCTTCTATAAATGTGTGTCCTATAATGTCGAACTGAGTTACTAAGTTGTTGTGTATTGCCGGTTGTACTTCAATTGATATTCTAGGGTTAATAATTTTTCCGTTCTCATCTTTATCTTCTGAGTTAAGCCCTTCATGTCCTGTAAGCACAACGTGAAATCCGAGCTTATCTTTAACCTTTAATAGGTGCCTAATCGAGTTAACAATTAATTTAGATGTTTCCCCATAATCTTGAATTCTTGCTTTTTTGACTTGGTGCGTGTTCATCACATGAGTCAGCGTTATATCTCTTAACTTTTGTGCTGTTTCAATTACAACCACATCAAGTAACTTTCCTCTTTGTCTAGCTGTATTTACAATCGATTCAATACTCGCAATTGTGTTTCTAAAAGCAATGTAATTGTCGACCCTCTTCACAAAACCTTGCCGCGTTACTTGAGTACCATCTTCGTGAATATCGATAATAAAAGCGTTGTTTTCTCTAGTGGCTAAAGTCGTCTTTCCGGTTCCTGATTTGCCATATACCATAATTGAATAATAGTTCTGAGTATCTTCGTTAATTTCTTCAATACCTAGTTCTTGTAAAATGTCTTGTTCCTCACTCATCACTTAATCACCAAACTTTCCGTTACCTTTAATTCAGCACCCGGAATATCTTTGCCAGCTTTCAAATCATCGATTAGTTGCTTAGAATTAAGCTTTGGCGCTTGTGATAGCCAATAATCCTTTGGAATAAGTTTTTCATCGATAATATTTTTACTAGCCCCGTTTTTGCGCTTGTAAATATGATTAGTAGCTGTGCGGTAACTATCTACTTCCTGTGTTTCTAACATCTCTTTTAAGTAATCTCTTAAACGATCAGTTAAATTTTGTTTTTGTTTTTTTAAATTTTGAAGTCTCTTAATTTCTTTATCTATGACATCTATGTCACCTAAAGTTTCACGTCTCCAATTGACAATGTTGTCTACTTTGACGTTCATTTCTGCTTTGATAGAATCTAATGTATCTTTTAGTAATGTTGGATCTAATTCATCTTGATTAGACATCTCTTTAAATGCTTCTGATAGCTCATATAGATTAGCCATTAGTTAATCCCCCTCTACCATTTCATGACTAAGTTAATTAGTCTGTCCTGTTCATCTGTGTTCTCTTCAATCCATTCATCTATCGCTTGGTTGAATAAGTCTGATGCCATATCTAAGTCATTCTCATCTACGACATAAGCATGTTTAATTGGTACGTTGTTCATATCTTTAACTTGTATTGATATGCCCATATGACCTTTTAAAATGAATAGCTTAAAATCGAATCCGTTAACATGAATATTTTTGCGTATGATATCGCCTATTTCGTAATACATTGTTTTAGTCCTCCTTGTAGTCATCAATACCGAGAATTTTTTGTGATTTACACATTTGGAGAACATTGACAATATCTTTATAACTCTTAGTGCTATCCAATAAGTAAGCAAGATCAAAAGTATGACCAATCACAGAACTTGAACCTGCTAAATAATCTCCGTCGATAACTCCTATTGATGAGAAAAGCAAAATATCAAATTTACTTTCTCCCTTAATTTCTTTCGCTAATTCATACAATTCTGCCGTTTTTTCAGATAATAAGTCTTTTATTTCTTCCTGCGTCATGTCTTTATAATTTTTAGTCATGGTTGACTTCCTCCGTTTTTCGTTTTATATTTAACTTGAATTTTATTTCTTAAATGTTTGTTACTGTTACTTGTTGGCGCAAGTAGCAGTTTTTTTATTCTTCATAAAAGTATTCCTTATAGAATATGAATGTTGCGATACTTGCGAATCCTGCAATTGACCATGCTGTAGTGAAGTATAGAAACGGCATGAGTACAATCGCTAAGACTGTGAAGCATAATACTGCTAATAAGTAGCTTTTATAAGTTTTACTCATTTGATAACTCCTCCTATAATTCGTATTCATTAATCATTAAATTGGTACCGATAAATTGAATAGCTTTGTCAATTTTTATATAACGCTTTTGTCCTCGACCAAATCTGTACATGCATTCTTTTTGAAACTCTTTGTTCGAGTAGACTTTTTTCTCTAGATCATCTTTTGAAATGCCACTTATTTTTACAAACGCATTTGCGTCTGCATATCCGATGTATTCCATATTCAGCCTCTCCTATATTTCGTTTTAAAATTTCATTTCAATTTGCTTGATTCTGTATAAAGTAGCTTGTGACGGGAACCAATTAGCAATCATTTCAATTACATCGTCGAAATGTTTTTGTCTTACGTTCGTTCTTGAACTCGCACCAGTCATCTTTTTCACTTCTGAATTAATATCCCTGAATAATTCGCTACGTTGTTTTTGGTTTGTTATCGCATGTAGTCTTTGTATATGAGCTACTCTTTGATTGATTGTTCTAGTTAAGAAATTGTAATCTCCCGCATCCAGTTTTTGATTTTCTTTCAAATCGATAACATCATCTTTTACGTTTTTAATTTCTTGTTTTGTTTCTTCTGTAGCTTCAAACATTAATCTCAATGCTTGCATTGGGTCACTAGGTACTTGGTAAGCACCAGTTTTTCTTAAAGTTGGTAAAACTTCCGAAGTTACCCAACGTTTGAATCGTTTCGCATTTTCTAATTTGCTAGAAAAAATTAAACTGTATAATCCTGATTCGTTGATGATCACTGCGTTTGATTTGTAGTTAGAACCAGTGCCCTGAATCAAGGTAGTGGTTTTGTCTTCTAAATCTACATGCGTCGCTATTGCGTTTTGTGGTTTTTGATACCCTAATATTTTTGCGATGTCTGAACCAACGAAATATGGTTCTCCGTCAACTTCTAATGTCCTTACTGGTAATTCTTCAAAATTAAATGTTTGTAATTCTTGCATTTCAGTTTCCTCCTTTTTTCTTCAACACCCACATTCAGCAGACGGTCATCGCAATGACTATCGAATGTATTTAAGTGCGGCTCATATCATCGCCAGCTCTCGCTCACATCTGCTCAATGTGGATGTTGATAAGCGTGTTTATATTAAGTTGTTTGTTTTTCTCCTAAAAACTTGTTAACAAAGTATTGTTGTCCTTTGCCTGTTACTTTTGGTGTACGTGATACTTTACTTGAACCATCTGGATTATTAATTATTCGTTTTTTGATATCCAAGATTTTTAGATCCATACTCTTTTGAGTTGGTAAGTTATAACTTTCTCCACTCTTTTTAATGAGATATCCATTATTTCTTAACCACTTGAATAATCTGTTTTGTCCTATATCCACACCGTTTTGTTTAAGTATTTTCGCAAGCTCGCCAACGAGTATTGAATTGTCGCTACCAGCTACTGAGTCAGCGAATAATACTTTCGGTTTGTTAACTTCTACTTGCTGTTGTAAAAGTAAGTTTTGCTCTTTTTCTTTCTTATACTCAGTCAACACTGTAATGATGTAGTCTGGATCTTTTAATGTTTGTTCAATTACATTGTCTGTTGCGTAGATACCGTGTTTTCGAATAGCGGGTAAGACGTCATCAAATACCCATTCTTCAAATTGTTCTGCTTGTGGTAATTTCGAACGTGAGATTAATCTGTATAAGTTACCTTCATCTATGAACTTTTTGTTTTGATTCCTTCCGAGCGAATCGATGACGGAACGAATCGTTACCCCACGTTCTTTAGCATGGTCTCTAATCGCTTTTCTCGGGTTTGTATAACCTAATGTCTCAGCGACGTTGATTGCTGGGAACCATTGTTTACCTTCAATCGTTAAAATTTCTAAATTTCCAAATTGTGAATTTCGGAATACCTGCATTTCTTGCATTAGCTTTTCACCTCTTCTTTGATTTCTAAAATTCTCGCAATGCGTTTCTTTTGTTCAAATGCATCTCTACGTCCACGTAAAATATCTGATAAGTACGCATTCGAAATTTCTAACATTTCTGCGAGTTGCTTGTTTGTCATGCCACGTTTTAATAATTCCATCCTCACTTTCAAGCCAAAGTCAGTTGTCGACATATTTGCACCCCCTATAACTTTTTTTCTAAGCAAATAAATTATCTATTGAACACTAATAACTTTTATGCTAATATTTAAGCATAGTTTAATAAACCTATAACAATTGTAATGCCTGTCATAAAGGTCTTAAATACTCGTTCCCCAACGAATAATTGTTATGTGTTTAATAAGCTAAATTTAAAGCTTAAATACAGTATATTAACTTTTATGCTAATTGTCAACTAAAATAGAAAAAAAGTTAATCTGTGATAGGAGAAATTTATGAATCTAGTACAAAGAATCCGTAATTTGTGCAATTCAAAAGGGATAACTTTTGCTGAATTAGAGAGAACTTTAGGATTTTCAAACGGACAAATCAGAAGATGGGAGAAAACCAAACCAGGCATTGATAAGGTGCAAAAAATTGCCGATCACTTCGATGTATCAGTCGATTACTTATTAGGTAGAGAAAAAGATGAATACTCCGGAGAAGATAAAAATGAAGATATTCTTATTATGCACCGAGCTACAGAAAATATGACAGAGGCACAAAGACAAAAAGCCTTGACTATATTAGAAGCAATGTTTGATGATTGGGATGATTTAACTAAGTAACAAAGGGGCTTTTTAATTGAAATTAAATTATGAAAAATCTTTTTTTAAATCCGCGAAAGCGGTTTATGAGATAACAAATGGTCTATACAACTTATCTTTTCCTTTAGATATATTTGAAATTATCTCAAAAGATAAACGTATTAAATTAGTGACTTTCTCTGAATTTTCTCAGAATACTGGCACTTTATACTTTAAAATACCTTCAATTTTCGGTTCAGAAGAAGCGTTTCATATTAGAAAAGGGAACAAAGCGATTATAGTTTACAACGATTTACTACCTATGAACCGTCTAAGATTTACTTTAGCTCATGAATACGGGCATTTTGTAATGGGACATACTGGAATTAATTTAAACAAACAGTTCACATACAAAGATTACTATAGAAGGCTTGCTGAAGAATATGAGGCAAACTCATTTGCTTCATGTTTATTATTCCCTTTACATATAAGATATAAATATATAAACAATTTTAATATTAAGCAAATCTCATATAAGTATCAAATGAGTTTGCAAGCAACTGATATAGCAGTAAAAGTAATTAGAAGACATTTACATAACGGATTAAAAGACTATATGTCAAATAACGAAAGTTATCATCCAGAAAACTACTTATGTTTTTTAGAAGAGAAAATGGAAAGTAAATTAGATTTTGTAAATGAATTTAAATACGTTTATGATTTAACAATTTAACAAGTGATTAAAAAACCTTTATAAAAACGAAGGAGAAATGCAGTATGAAAAAAGGATTATATTTAATTTTATTAATATGTTCCGTTCTTATGTTGTTTGGTGGGATATCAGTTGTTTTTGAGAAAGGGATAAGTGTTATTGATACTATAATGCTAATATTTTTTCTATCTTTAACTATTATTAGTTTTTTAAAATTACTAAAATCTACCAATAAAAATTATTTAACAGAAAATGATAGAAATACAATACACAATCAGGTTTCACCCGCCCATTACAATAAAAACAAATCGCAACCAAAGATCGAAGTGAATATAGTAGAGAAAACTCAAGAAATAGATAGAACTAATATAATTAAAGACTCGAAAATTGACAAAAATTATGAATCGAAATTAAATGTTTACGATATATTAATTCTTCATTTGAACAGCAAACGAATAGTGGGTAAAGAATTGACAAATCATTTTTTATTAATAGAAAAACAGATTGATACAATGTCCCACATCGAAAATTTATTAAAAAATGACGTGTTATCTATTAAACGTAATTTTAATCACTCTTTAAATTATTTAAAAATTCCTGAATTAAAGTCTATATTAAGAACGTATAGTCTTAAGGTTAGCGGGAATAAACCCGAGTTAATTCAACGAATTAAAGAAAATATTAGCGAAGGTGATATTGACTTACCGCAAGTTTACGTAGCTACCTGCGAGGGTGAAAAACTTATAGAAGATACTAATTACGTGCCCCATTTTTTCTATAGACCTTATATAGTAAATTTAGCAGTTGCACATAAATTAGTTGAAAATCAATATAATATTACTGACAAAATAGAGTTCATATATTTGAAATTAATTGAAAACAACGAAAAGAATATACATGAAACAAAAAATATAGTTCATAATCTAACACACTATTATAAATCAATTAAGAAAGATAAATTGATAGTACGTAAGTATACAAATTACGGAATTTATTTAGGATTTGTTCAAAGCTTAGAACATTTAAAATTTAACATAAGAAACGGGTTTGTAGAAAGAAAAATCTTAGACATATTTTATATTGACTCCGAAAGTCTCGAATATTACGAAGATTTACTTTTGGTTGAAGATATTAACTTAAGTGTATTGAAGAAAATATTCTTTGCTGATGTTTCTTCATTCGTTTCTGTAAGTGAAAAAATTTGTAATGATTTTTGTGAAATATTAATTGCACATGTAAATGAAAATTCAAATATTTCTATAAACGAATTACCAGCAATTAGAGGTTACTATTTAACTTCACAATAAAATTTCGGGTAGCCCGCCTACCCTTATTATTTTTTTGCCAATTTTGAGGAGGAGAAATAAGATGGCATCATTTACTATTACAAAAAGAAAGAATAAAACGTCGACATCTTGGCAATACGATGTGAAACATCCGTCTTTCAAATCAGGAAAGAAAAGAAAGTCGGGATTCAAAACTAAAGCAGAGGCAAGTAATGCTGCACAACAATTGATTAGAGATTTGGAGGACGGAAATAACATTGAAGATAACAAAAAATTTAAAGAATACTACAGTGATTGGATAAATATAAAAAATAAAAAACAATTATCCAGCAAACAGTTTTATTGGTACAAAAGATCAATTAAGTTATTTAGCGAGTTTTTTGGGGAAAACATGTTAGTAAAAAATATTACTCGAAGTGAATATCAAAGGTTTTTAAATAAATACGCACAAGGTCATACTGACGAGACCGTGAGAAAGGTTCACGGTTGTTTAGCAAGATGTATCAAAGACGCATTATATGATGGTTATTTAAAAAAAGACCCTACCTATGATGTTAATATCAAAGGCACTGAAAAATCTAAAGATGAGAAGTTTAAATATATAACGATTAAAGACTACTTAAACTTACTAGAGTACTTTAAAAAAAGAGATGAAGAAAGTTATATCTTTCTGTATATTTTAGGTATTACTGGTGCAAGATATAGCGATGTTATCAATATGACATACAAAGATTTAAACAAAGCAAATGGTATAGTTCATTTACCCGGAACAAAAACAAAGAATTCAAAACGAGACGTAGAAGTTAATCCAAGAGATATTATGCGTATAAATTCAAAGTTGGCTAGATTGCCACGTAGAATTAACGGGAAGCTATTTTCGGTTAGTCATACATCAGTGAGCAAATCATTTAAAAAAGCAAAAGAAGTAATAGGATTAAATAATGATAACATCACTCCCTATTCACTTAGACATACTCACACATCTTACTTACTATCAAAAGGCATACCGATTGAATATATTAGCAAACGATTAGGTCACTCTACAATATCGCAAACGTTAAACACCTATTCACACCTACTTGAAGAACATAAAAAAGAGCAAGGTCAACGAGTCAGAGAATTATTTTCTTGACACCTATTTGACACTTGCTAGAATAAAAAGCTGTTAAATCAAGGTTTTAAAGCTTATTTTTACGGAAGGTAAGGGATTCGAACCCTTGAGACGCTTGTGACGCCTACACACTTTCCAGGCGTGCTCCTTCGGCCAGCTCGGACAACCTTCCTCAACAATAAATATGTAATAAAAAAACAGAAGCGATATTTCACTTCTGTTTGTATGACTCCTACGGGACTCGAACCCGTGTTACCGCCGTGAAAGGGCGGTGTCTTAACCGCTTGACCAAGGAGCCATGGCTCCACAGGTAGGACTCGAACCTACGACCGATCGGTTAACAGCCGATAGCTCTACCACTGAGCTACTGTGGAATAATAGAAAATAATGGAGCGGGTGATGGGAATCGAACCCACAACATCAGCTTGGAAGGCTGAGGTTTTGCCATTAAACTACACCCGCTAATGTAAACGATTATGGGGCGGCTGAAGGGGATCGAACCCTCGAATGTCGGAACCACAATCCGATGTGTTAACCACTTCACCACAACCGCCATGAATTAAGAATGGTTCAGGACAGAGTCGAACTGCCGACACATGGAGCTTCAATCCATTGCTCTACCAACTGAGCTACTGAACCTTAATGGTAATAATAATGGCGGTCTCGACGGGAATCGAACCCGCGATCTCCTGCGTGACAGGCAGGCGTGTTAACCGCTACACTACGAGACCTATTAAATTAAAAACTATGTATTGCGGGAGGCGGATTTGAACCACCGACCTTCGGGTTATGAGCCCGACGAGCTACCGAACTGCTCCATCCCGCGCTAATATTATTTTGAATTACCTAATTAATATATCATAATCAAAAACCTAAAGTCAAGAACTTTTTGAATTTAATTTAAATGTTATCTCTTAAATAATTACTTAAATATCGTAGCAACATGTTCTCTGTTGAACACAAATATTAGTATATTCATTTTTGTAGTATACGTCAACGACATTTTTAAAGTTTTTTGTGTAAAAAAACGCTTCTTATTCCCTTTTATCATATAAGTGTCTAATAGTTGTCATAAATAGTGTTAAAGCATTTAAAAAGGTATAGGAGTTATAAAGTTTACAACGCCTATACCTTCTGAAAAAGAAATTATAAAAGCTTGTTACACCGCATATTCTTTCAGTCAGCGACTACCAATATAACATTGTAGCCCTAAGACATTGCTTGACGCCTCAATTACCACAATTTTTTCAAAATCAGCAGCTACCTACTGACACAACATAGCAACCAAACATTACCTATCGTGTCATGTAATCTTGCATCCGATCTTGCAACGCTGTAAATGTTTCGAAGCCATCCTCTTCTAAGAAGTGCCCTCCATCTTCCACGATTCGCAAGTTCCCCTCTAATGCATTCATTAAACGCTGGGTTTCTTTATATGAAACGTATTTGTCATTTTTAGAACTCAATCCGTAAAAATTGTCAACTTTCTTTTTAATATTATCGTAATCAATGGTTACATTACTTAAATCAATATCTAAATCTATATTTTCTGCATCTTCTTTAAAGCCCGCTATACTAAAAAAGCCTTCAATCGGCTGATCAATCATTTCAATATATTTTAAAGCTGTGATTGAACCTAAACCATGTGTTACAAAATATGTATCCTTTTTGCGTACATTAATTTGTTTCGTCATAGCTTCAATCCACTGATCCACTGTCTTCGCTTCAGGGGATTCAAAATTAAATAATGTTACGTCATATCCTTCTAAAGTTAAGTTATGCTCCAACCACTGATACCAATGATTTCTACTATTTCCATGCATAGAATGTACAATAATTACATCTGTCATCTCATTCTCTCCTTTCAACTTACTACTTCTTTTCTATTTTTAAAAAAATGACTGATTACCTATAATTGTAAAATAAAAACACCTTAATTAGAAATGTTATATCGCAAAGTGACATTTCTAATTAAAGTGTATTGTCATCATTTCAATATCATTCAAAAACAGCTAAACCTTTGTCTCTGCTTCAAATTCACAAAAATAATTCCCGTTGAAAGTATCTATATTTACACATTACTTCCACCATTATATAACTTAAAAATGACTATATTTCATCAAACATTATCTAAAGGCGTCGCACCTACACCACACCATCCAACAATTAACTTACAACTCTGCGATTACTTCTTCAGCAGCAACTTTACCTTGCGTAATACAATCAGGTAGTCCAACCGCTTCAAAAGATGCACCAGTTACTCTAAGTCGTGGATATGTTTGTTTAATATGTGCTTGAATCTGTCTAATTTGTTGAATGTGACCAACATGGTACTGTGGCATACTTTTCGGCAAACGATTGACAATTGTAAATTCAGGATCGCCTTTAAATGTCATCATTTGACTTAAATCTCTACGTACAATCGATACTAATTCATTATCTGTATGATCATCAACCACAGTATCACCTGGTTTACCTACATACGCACGAATCAAAACCTTACCTTCTGGTGTAGTAAACGGCCATTTTTTCGATGTCCAAGTACATGCGGTAATGTCTGTATCACTCGTTCTCGCAATCACGAAGCCAGTACCATCATAAGTATTTTCAATATCTTTTTCATCAAATGCCAATACAACAGTTGCAACAGTCGTACTATCCATCGTTTTAAAGTAATCAAATGCTGAATCTTGTCCGAACCAATTCAAAAAGACTTGATGCGGTGTTGTCACTAATACCCCATCGAATACATCTTCTTGTTGATTACTGTAAACAATTTTATATTGCTTTTGAGATGTAATAATATCATCCACTGACGTATTGTAGCGTATTGTCACACCTTTATTTTTCACATCTTGTTCTAATGCTTCAATAAATGAACTTAAACCATGCTTAAATTGTTTGAATTGTCCTTTTGGTGCGCCAGGATATAATTGTCTTTGTTTCAGACGCTTATTTTTCTCATCCTTCATACCTTTTATCAGACTTCCGAATGCCTCTTCTTTTTCTTTAAAATTAGGAAACGTACTCATCAAACTTAATTTATCAATATCGGTACCATAAATACCACCCATTAAAGGCTCTATTAAATTCTCAAGTACCTCATTACCTAATCTTGCTCTGAAAAATGCACCAACAGAAATGTCACCATCTTGCATTTGTATAGGCTTTTTGATTAAATCTAATCCTGCTCTTAATTTACCAAGTGGTGAAATTAATTTAGTTGTCACAAACGGTTTGATATCTGTCGGAATTCCCATAATTGATCCACCTGGAATAGGATACAATTTGTTTTTCGCAAAAATATATGATTGTCCAGTCGTATTTGTAACAATATCTTGTTCTAATCCAATATCTTTCGCTAATTCTGTCATAATCGTTTTTCTACCTAAATAAGATTCAGGCCCTAGTTCAATCATATAACCATCTTTACGATACGATTGAATCTTTCCCCCCGGACGATTCGATGCTTCAAAGATGGTTACATCAATATTAGGATCTTGCTGTTTTAAAAAATATGCACTTGATAAACCTGTTATCCCCGCTCCTATAATAGCCACTGATTTAGTCACAACGTTTCACGCTTCTTTCGTCATTAAAATATAGACTTGATTTCATCAACAATTGCACCGATAAATAATGGATGTGTATTCGGCATTTTTGGACGATAATAATTCGCACCAATATCATCGCAAACTACTTTACATTCATAATCATTGTCATAAAGCACCTCTAAATGCTCACATACAAAACCTACTGGCGTATATATAAAGTTTTTATACTGATGTTTTTCATATAAATCACGTGTTAAATCTTGTACATCTGGCCCTAACCAAGGTGTACCTGTATTACCTTCAGATTGCCAACCAATCGCGATATGTTCAATATTAGATTGTTCTTTAATTAAAAGCGCAGTATGTTCTAGTTCTTGTGGATATGGATCATTATTCTTTTCGATTAAACCTTTTGGCAAACTATGTGCCGAAACAACTAATACCGTGTCTTTATGTTCCTCTTCCGGTATTTGAGCTAATGTTTCGTTGACTTTATTCGTCCAATATTCAATAAATTTAGGTTGTTCATAATAATGTTTCACATGTGTAAGTTGAATACCATATTTTGCAGCTTCTTCATCAGCACGTTTGTCATATGATCCTACTGAAAATGAAGAATAATGTGGTGCTAGTACTACCGTGATTGCTTCAGTAATGCCATCATTGTGCATTTGTTCAACCGCATCTTCGATAAATGGTGAAATGTGTTTTAATCCTAAGTATAGTTTAAATTCAACATCTGCATATGCTTTATTTAATGCTGAAACTAGCGCATCAGCCTGGTCATCTGTTGTACCTGCTAATGGTGATAAACCACCTATAAATTCATATCTATCTTTCAAATCTTGAAGTTCTTCTTCAGATGGACGTTTACCATGTCTAATATCTGTATAATATGGCTCTATGTCACTTTCTTTATAAGGTGTGCCATAAGCCATAACTAATAATCCCATTTTTTTAGTCATTGATAATACCTTCCTTTAAATGAATTATCTTTCATGTGCTTCAATGTAAAACTATGATTATCTTTGTGTATATGTGTGTACGAATTCGCTTACTTTACGTAACGTCTCTGGTTGCACTTCTGGGAATACACCGTGTCCTAAATTAAAGATGTGTTTACCGTTCTCCATACCTTGATCTAATATTGGTTTCAATCTCTCTTCAATGACATTCCATGGTGCTAATAAAATTGATGGATCTAAATTCCCTTGTAATGTTTTAGTAACGCCTAATTGTTGAGCCTGATTAATAGACGTTCTCCAATCTAGGCCTAATACATCAATCGGTAAATCATTCCATTCATTGATTAAATGACTGGCACCTACACCGAATAAAATTACCGGCACATCATGTTTTTCTTTAACCTCACTGATTAATCGAATCATATGTGGTTTAATGTAACGTCTGTAATCCTCGACATTTAATGCACCTACCCATGAATCGAAAATTTGAATCAATTCGGCACCTGCTTCGACTTGAGCTGTTACATATTTAACAGATACATCAACTAAATGATTCATTAAAGCAAACCATGTTGCTTCATCTCTATACATCATCGCTTTTGTAAAATTGTAATTTTTCGATGGTCCGCCTTCAATCATATATGACGCTAATGTAAATGGTGCCCCAGTAAATCCTATTAGCGGCACATTTAACTTTTCTTCTGTTAAAAGTTTAATTGTATCTAATACATATGGTACATCTCGTTCGGGGTCTATTTGAGAAAGTTTCTCAACATCTTGAATTGTTTTGATTGGATTATGAATCACTGGACCAATACCCGATTTAATTTCTACATCGACACCAATTGGCTTTAATGGTGTCATAATATCTTTGTATAAAATTGCTGCATCTGTATGATAATTATCAACTGGTAAATGTGTTACATAAGCGCACAACTCCGGCTGATGTGTAATATCGAATAGTGAATATTTTTCTTTCAATTTTCGATATTCTGGTTGCGAACGGCCAGCTTGTCGCATAAACCAAACAGGTGTATGTGATATTTCTTCACCTTTGATCATTTTTAAAATTGTATTGTTTTTATTATGCACCATAAAGGCCTCCTAAATTAAAATCATTCTTATCTATATTATCATATCGCTCATTCGTTCGTATTTTCAATAAATAAATGTCATAAAACTGACATTTAATCATAGAACTATTTATTGTAAATTTAAATTCTAAAGTCCATTATTTTGTATCATTACTTCTAAATATCTCGCAAGATTCATTATAGTAATTTTAATCAATTATTAATAGTGGTAATGACTAGTTTATCATCGTATAATAAATAAAAACATAAGGGGGACCTTTCATATGAAGAAACTATATACATCTTATGGCACTTATGGATTTTTACATCAGATAAAAATCAATAACCCGACCCATCAACTATTCCAATTTTCAGCATCAGATACTTCAGTTATTTTTGAAGAAACTGATGGTGAGACTGTTTTAAAATCACCTACAAAATATGATGTTATCAAAGAAATTGGTGAATTCAGTGAACATCATTTCTATTGTGCAATCTTCATTCCATCAACAGAAGATCATGCATATCAACTTGAAAAGAAACTGATTAGTGTAGACGATAATTTCAGAAACTTTGGTGGCTTTAAAAGCTATCGTTTGTTAAGACCTGCTAAAGGTACAACATACAAAATTTATTTTGGATTTGCTGATCGACATGCATACGAAGACTTTAAGCAATCTGATGCCTTTAATGACCATTTTTCAAAAGACGCATTAAGTCATTACTTTGGTTCAAGCGGACAACATTCAAGTTATTTTGAAAGATATCTATACCCAATAAAAGAATAGATTCGAAGAAAACTTCCATTGGTTATGCTGTTAACGTATAGATGCTAATGTAATCTGAACGCCGTATCATTTGGCGTTCAACATTACATGCACCTTTACAACATACATGCCAATGGAAGTTTTTTAGTCTCGTAATAATGTTTCCTGATATTTCAACTTTTTAATAATACTTCTAATCGTTAATAAACCTACAATATAGAAAATGAGTACAACATAGAATAACGTCATATGTTTTATAATAAATGTCACTGCAAACACAGTACAAATAACAAACATTAATCTATATAAAAACTGTTCATACCCTTTGATTACCTTCTCTTCAGGTACAGGCCACACTTGAGGCCATAAGCCATATGCTTGCTGTGAATAAAATTGTGCCATTTGTAACAATATAATATATACAAATAAACACCCAATAATTGCTGTCACTAATGGATATGATAACCAAACCATTAATAAAACTGCAATAATTACTAACCTAAAGATAATATTAAATGCGTCTCTCCCTCTTATAAAGCTTCTAATAAATAAGAATAAATACATCGCATTAGAGTTAAATTTACTACCCTTTGGAACTGGTAAAAGTATATCTAGATAACTTCTTCTGACTGCAGATTCTTTCAAATGTTTTACATCGGTGAACATATTAACAAATTTATAATAATTCATATGATGTCGATGTTCGATTGCAATCATTTTCTCCCAAGGATACAAAAAGCCTGGTTTATATTTTTTAACTAAAAATTCTATTAACACAGGCAAAGCAACCATCACAAATGCGATGTACCATTTTGGAGCTAATAGTAAGTAATATGTTAGAGCAAAGGTGATGAATGATATTAAATTAACTTGCCATGTTTTAAGTCCCGATTGATACCATTGCCATCTTAAGCGTAAACCAACATATGGAAAAATTAATGCACTGACTCCAAAACAAATATAAAATGCCACATTATGTTGATTAATATTGTAAAACAACGGGAACATTACAATAACAATAATGAGTTGGATTAATATGCGCGCAAAGTAACTATATAAAATCGCATGACGCATAAATTGAGACATGTGTTTTTCAAATGGTAATAAAAAGATTTTATCCGCTTCTTTTAGGAGTGGTCGCATTGGAAAAATGGATGTCAATGCTACAATCACTGCTGCTATTAATGAAAAATTGATATTCGTTGGAATATGTTTTAACCATTCACCATATCCAAAAATAAATGCACCCAGCAAAATAAGTAAAAAGACCATGAAATGACCATTAAATATAAACTTATTATAATAATTTTTCTCTTTACGAAGGGCATGTAATCTTTTATTAAATAATGTGGTCGCTTGGTTATGCATGTACATCTCCACCTTGCGTCACATGAATATATATATCGTCTAATGTTTGTTTATGTAAGCCAGTTTGTTGTCTCAATGCTTCTAAATCTCCAAATGCAACGACTTCACCTTCGTCTAGTATGATAAAACGATCACAATAACGTTCAGCTGTTGCTAAAATATGTGTACTCATTAGAACGGTTCTACCTTCGTTTTTCTTTTCAACCATTAAATCTAACATGGATTGAATTCCTAATGGATCTAGGCCAAGGAATGGTTCGTCTATAATATACAATTCGGGATTAACGATAAACGCACAAATAATCATGACTTTTTGTTTCATCCCCTTAGAAAAATGACTTGGAAAAACTTTCAATTCATTTTCTAAACGGAATGTCTTTAATAATGGCATTGCTCGATTCATCGCTTCATCACGATCAATATCATATGCCATTGCTGTCATCTCAATGTGTTCCTCTAATGTGAGTTCTTCATAAATAACCGGTGATTCCGGAATATAAGATAACTTTCTTCTATAAGCCTCTATGTCATCATTAATGTTGATATCTGAAATTGATAGAGATCCTTCCATAGGTGTAAGCAATCCTAGCATATGTTTAATCGTTGTACTCTTACCAGCGCCATTAAGGCCAATAAGTCCAACGATTTCGCCTTTGTTTAATTCAAAATTTATATCTTTAATTACAGGGCGTTTTCCATATCCACCTGTAAGCTGTTCTACTTTAACTGTCATAAGGCACCTCCATGACTTATATTGTACCAAAAATTATAAAATGCTCATATTAAATACACATGTCCTAATATCGAATTTTTAGCGACAATGTTATAATGAATGGTAATACAAGTTGAAAAGGAGTGTAGTCATCATGTCAGAAACAATTTTCGGCAAAATTTTAACTGGAGAAATTCCTAGCTTTAAAGTATATGAAGACGATTATGTCTATGCCTTTTTAGATATATCACAAGTTACTAAAGGACATACGTTATTAATTCCTAAAAAAGCTTCTGCTAATATCTTTGAAACTGATGAAGAAACAATGAAACATATCGGTGCAGCATTACCTAAAGTAGCAAATGCTATTAAGCGTGCATTTAATCCTGATGGTTTAAACATTATTCAAAATAATGGTGAGTTTGCAGATCAATCTGTATTTCATATTCATTTCCACTTAATTCCTCGATATGAAAATGATATTGATGGATTTGGTTATAAGTGGGAAACACATGAAGACATTTTAGATAACGATGCAAAACAACAAATTGCTGAACAAATTCAAGCACAATTTTAAATGTATGCTTAATCTAAGCTCGAACGGGTATAATATGATTAATATTATAACAATTGCGTTTGAAGTGATAACATCAAGGTTAGCAATTTTAAACAAAATGAGTTATCAAGATAACAGATGTTAAAAGTGAGGAGAATATAAATGAAAGCATCACGCATTCTATTCGGTATCGGTGTTGGCGTAGCAGCTGGTTTTGTAGTTGCACTTCAAGGACGAGACGACAAAAGTGTCAAGAACAACACGATCGATCGTACTGCCCCTACTGGTTCAAAATCAGAACTACAACGTGAATTTGAAACGATTAAACAAAGTTTTAATGACATTTTAAACTATGGTGTTCAAATTAAAAACGAAAGTGCGGAATTTGGTAGTTCAATTGGTGGTGAAATTAAGTCATTACTTGGAAACTTCAAATCTGACATTAATCCTAATATTGAACGTTTACAGTCACACATCGAAAATTTACAAAATCGTGGCGAGGATATTGGAAACGAAATTTCTAAGTAGCACGTTACGTTCTCGATCACAACTATTATTATTAGTAACAGCATATTTATTTTTTTTAATTAAATGCCAAATAAACGAGATGACATTAGAAATTAGATATTTCTTGTCATCTCTTTTTTATAACTCAAATGAACTTATGTTTACAAATTACAGGAATACATCGTTTGTAGTGATTTTCGCTTAAATCATATTTATGAATTGATTGAAAACATTGCTTAGGATTCATTGTGTTATCCTTGCACTTTGATTACGCTTTACTTAAATCATTATCGACAAACAACATACTTATATTTTCATTGAGCCGAACCTTTTATGCACATTACATATACCTTACTTGCACAAATTATTAATCTGGTATTTATTATAATTACATATCACTATATTTTTAGCATTTGTATAACTTAGTTGGTCAAAAGATGCTTTTGCATATGCCCTGCCATATCCATTTTTTATATTATTCAAGTTTTCAAATACTCATGTCACACGCGCCTTTTTCATAAGTGATGCTTTATTAGCAAGAAGATGTGTTCGCAGAAATTTGTTCTGCATTCTACTTCTACGCTAGTCAATCAGCCAATTTTACCAAACTCCACTTTCGCGTTTCAAATCAAACAATACTTCGCCCCTTTCTTCTTATATAACAATTCTTCTAACATGATATGTTACTATTGAATTACTGAACCTGAGTTAGTTATAATCTAACTTATATTGAAAAGAGATGAGGCGTAAGATATGTTTTTATGTAAAAGACAAATTGATATCAATGCACGATTTGGTTTGCCTAGAATTGCATTTATGAGTGCAGTTGCAACCATCATTATGTTTTTAGTTAGTTATGAAGTAATGTATTTTTTATCTAATACGCCATTATCAGATAGACATTTTCTCATCTTTTTATTACTTGTATTTATGACGTATCCATTACATAAAAGTATACATTTGTTATTTTTCTTACCATATAGAAAATCGTTTAAAGTTCATAAGTTGACTAAAAGAAAATGGCTTATATTCTATAATACCTACGTCAATCAACCTGTACACAAATTTTATTTTTGCATTAACTTAATATTGCCGTTAATTATCTTATCTGCAATGTTCGTTTATCTAACAATTTTATTCCCGCAATATGGACATTATTTTATGTTCTTATTGGCATTGAATTTCGGTATTTCCATTACAGATTTATTATATTTAAAAATAATTATATTTTCTAATTATGGACAATATATAGAAGAACATAGTACAGGTATTAATATTTTGAAAAAAATTAAAAATCCATATCATTTATAACAAAATAATTATAGCAAGGTGTTATTATTTGTTTTTAGGCTATGTAATAGCTTACAATCAAATGTATATAGACCTTGTTTTTTTATTTTCATCAATTTCTACCCCTAAACCTAATGCTCTAGTCTGATGTCATGGGTTATTGATTGGTGATAATATAAAACTATGTTATATTCACGATGATTAACTTACAAAGGAGTTTCAACTATGAAGATGATAAACAAATTAATCGTTCCGGTAACAGCTAGTGCTTTATTATTAGGCGCTTGTGGCGCTAGTGCCACAGACTCTAAAGAAAATACATTAATTTCTTCTAAAGCTGGAGACGTAACAGTTGCAGATACAATGAAAAAAATCGGTAAAGATCAAATTGCAAATGCATCATTTACTGAAATGTTAAATAAAATTTTAGCTGATAAATATAAAAATAAAGTTAATGATAAGAAGATTGACGAACAAATTGAAAAAATGCAAAAGCAATACGGCGGTAAAGATAAATTTGAAAAGGCCCTTCAACAGCAAGGTTTAACAGCCGATAAATATAAAGAAAATTTACGTACTGCTGCTTATCATAAAGAATTACTATCAGATAAAATTAAAATCTCTGATTCTGAAATTAAAGAAGACAGCAAGAAAGCTTCACACATTTTAATTAAAGTTAAATCTAAGAAAAGCGACAAAGAAGGCTTAGACGATAAAGAAGCGAAACAAAAAGCTGAAGAAATTCAAAAAGAAGTTTCAAAAGATCCAAGTAAATTTGGTGAAATCGCTAAAAAAGAATCAATGGATACTGGTTCAGCTAAAAAAGATGGCGAATTAGGTTATGTTCTTAAAGGACAAACTGATAAAGATTTTGAAAAAGCACTATTTAAGCTTAAAGATGGTGAAGTATCAGAGGTTGTTAAATCAAGCTTTGGATATCATATTATTAAAGCTGATAAACCAACAGACTTTAACAGTGAAAAACAAAGCCTGAAAGAAAAATTAGTCGATCAGAAAGTACAAAAAAATCCAAAATTATTAACTGATGCATACAAAGATCTATTAAAAGAATACGATGTTGACTTTAAAGATCGTGATATTAAATCAGTTGTCGAAGATAAAATCTTAAACCCTGAAAAACTTAAACAAGGTGGCGCACAAGGCGGACAATCCGGCATGAGCCAATAACACAAAACCGAGCGACCGTGGTTCAAAAATCATACCACGGCCGCTCGGTTTTTTCGCATTAAAAATCGGACAGATGAGCTCATGTTTCAGTATACTCATCTGTCCGATATCTTTTAATTCTTAATCGAGTGATTCAGGATTGTAGAATCTACGATTTTCAAGACCAAATATTTTATCTGTAAACTGACCCTTGTCAGTTTTTTTATAAGCCTTTTCAAACATATTCATTCTAGCATCGATGTTATCGATATAGCATAAAATTTCTGCTTCTTTTAAGTATGGCAGTTTTGGCGAACCATACTCTAACTTACCATGATGAGATAAAATCATATGTCTTAACAACATGATTTCTTCTCCTTCAATGTTCAATTCACGAGCTGCTTCAACTACTTCATCACTCGCAATCGAGATGTGTCCTAATAAGTTACCTTCGACTGTATACGACGTCGCAACAGGACCACTCAATTCTCTAACTTTACCAATATCATGCAAAATAATACCACTATATAACAAACTTTTGTTTAACAATGGATAAATGTCACAAATTGATTTTGCAACACGTAACATCGTCAATACATGATAGCTTAAGCCACTCGCAAAGTTATGATGATGAGAACTAGCAGCTGGATATGTGTAAAATCGTTCTTGATATTTTTTCAATAAATGACGTGTGATACGTTGTAAATTAGCATTTTCAATATCTAGCAAATAATGAGAAATCTCTTCTTGTATTTCTGCCGGTGATAAAGGTGCACCATCTACAAATTGTTCTGTTTTTAATTGATCTTCAGTTGTCGCTAGTCTAATTTGGTTGACTTTCATCTGTTTATTTCCGCGATAGTTTATGATGTCACCTTTAACATGTACAATTTCTTCAGGCTTGATTGTTGCCATATCATTTTTTGTAGCCGTCCAAAATTTCGCTTCAATTTCACCACTTTTATCTTGCAAATGTAATGTCATATAATCTTTACCTTGTGCTGTTACACCCTGTGTAGCTTTATGCACTAAGAAAAAGTGATCAACTGAATCTCCGGGATTTAGATTCTCTATATTTCTCATCGTTTCCCGCCTTCCTCTATTTTGTTTAATGTAATCACTTCTTTTGATGGAACAATATTATCTTTTACACATGTAAAGTATAGTACTTGATAGTGTTCTGATAATGATCGTAAATAATTCAACATTTTTTCAGTACGTTTTTTATCAAAATGAACAAATGCATCATCAACAATTAATGGGAACGGATAATATGGTCTTAGTACCTTAATTAAACTGATACGTAAAGCTACATAAAGTAATTCTTTTGTAGATTGACTTAGTTCAACAGGATCATATAATTGACCATTAACATGTTTAACCGTAATTGAATCTTCATTATAGTTAATCATCGTATATCTGCCATCTGTTAAATGCTTCAATATTTCTACCGCTTCATTAATAACTTGAGGCAAACGTTTATCTTTAATTTGTTTAATGTGTTCATCAACTAAACTTTGTAAATAACTTAAACTTGCCCAATCTTTTGCGATATCATTAAGTTGATTTTTAAGACTGTGATATTCATGTCTTAAATTAGCAAGCGTTGTATCAGTTTCCATGTGATTGATTTGTGCACTTAAATCACTGACTTGTGCTTGCATTTCAAGATATTGCTCATTATATTCGTCAACTTGAGTAGCCAATAAATGATCTTCTTCTTCAAGTTGTGCAGTTGTTTTTTCACTTAAACTAGAACTTAATTCATAAGAATAGTTTTGGTTCTCAAGATATTTAGTTAAATCATTAAAACGACTCAAATTACTAGTATAAGTTTGGTAATCTTCATGATGTTGGTAAAAATCTTCTTCAGTACCAACATTGATAAAATCGAATAGTGCTGTAATTTCTTTATTATTTTCTTCTAATTGAGCATTTAAATGATTTAATTCATTTGTAACAAGTTTGGTATTTTCAGCATTAATACGCCATTTTTCATTCGTGTCTTCAGCTGATTTCAACCATTGTTGCACATCGTGGAATAAAGATAATTTGTTGAAATAAACAAATTGTGATTTTGTAACAGCTTCAGCATGATTGTAGAATGTATCTAATTCTTGAACCAATTGCTGGCGTTGTTGATTTAAATCACTGATATGTTGATCTAATGCTTTAATATTCGCCATTGTAGAAATACTATCAACAATTAAATCATTTGAAATTTTAGATGATAAGTATAATTCATCCTTAACGTTCTCAACTGTCGATTGTAATTCATCATGACGCCCTTTCGCATCATTTAAACGACCTTCAATATACTGACGTTTCTCTTCTAAAATATCTTTATTTTTCAAAGCTTGTTGCCAGTGATCACGAATGCGATATTGCTCATCAAGATCAAAATCTAAGTCATAATTTTCATCTAAAATGGCTAGTTGTGCTTTAATTTCTTCGATTTCATCTGTGATGGCCTCGCTATAATCTACTTCTTTTGATTTAGACATGATGATACCGATAACAAATACTAAAGTTAATACTGCGAAAATAATACCAAACAACATGTTGTTTGAAATAAATGAGAAGGCAGTTAAACCAATACCTACTAATGTTAAAAGAATAAACGTTGTTCGTAACAATTTTTGACGTTTTTGTTTTTCTTGTTGCTCAATTTCGAAACGTTCTTTCAATTTGCTATACAAGTTCTCTTTTTCGTTTAATTCAATGACTTGTTGTGAGTATTCTTTTTTCTTTTCAAAAGTCTCTTCAGGAACTATTTTTTCTTCAACAGAATCTAGTTCGCTATGAACCGCATTATCTTCGATTTTATTTTCTTCTAAACTACGTTCTAATTGTTTAATGTATGCAGCTTGTTCTTGTTTATTCTTGATTTGCTCACTGACATAACTTTTCATTGCCTCTGAACTATCTACGTCATGATGCGTTTCAGACCAACCAATATTTGCTTGCAATTCATCTTTATCACGTTGTTTATTCGCAATATCCTTTTCGATTGCAGTAAGTTCAAATTCTTTATTTTTAATTTCATTTTCTTGTTGATTCAAACTAATGAAGGCGTCAATATCAGATTGTTTAACTGGCTCTAATTGAGTCGCTTCTTCTTTAAGTTGAGCTAAACGCTCATTTCTTAAACCAATATCTCTTTCTAACGATTGCTTATGCGCTCGTGCTTTTTCGTAACGATCCACACCTTTTTCTGGGAATGTGATTGGCTCAATATTTAACTGTTGTTCTAGAGACTTCCATTCTTGTGAATGATCATGTAAAGCAACCTCTTTTTGTTTTTCTTCATGCATTTTTGATAATTGATTTAAATTATGCTTTAAATTCTCTAATCGACGTGATGATTTATCTCGATCATCTACTAAGCGATGATATGTTTCTAGCTTAGCTTCTTCTTCACGAATTTGACTTTCTAGTTGTTTTAATTGCTCAATTTGTTGATTAATGATCGGATTTTTACCTGATTTTTTATATAATTCATCTTTTTTACGATTAATCACTTCGCGCATTGACGTGAATTCAGTTGATCCTAAAGCCCCTGCTTGTAATAAATAATCTTGCAATTGTTTTTCATTTAGATTTCTATGAATGTCTTGAAGCCCTAGTACATCAAATGAAAAGATACCTTGATATGTCTTTTTAGAAATATAATTAAGTTTCTTTTGTAACCAAGCATCATCACGCACAGCACCATTAGGTAAATATACTTTCACATCACCTTGAGCACTGCCTTTAATTCGTTCAACTTCAATCTCTAAGCCATCATCAAGAATAAGTACTAATTTACCACCGTATTGGTTACCTAGACGTGGTTCTAGCCTTGGTTCTTTAGACTTTTTAGTTGGAAAACCAAATAATATCGAATGGATGAATGCTTGAATCGTCGATTTACCCGCTTCATTTTCACCAAAAATTTCAGTGAAGTTTTTATTAAATTCAATTTTACGTTGAACAAATTGACCGTAACCATAAATTTCAAGTGATTTAATTATCATTTTGTTCACCTCTCATTTCAGCTTTTAATATTTCTTCAGCACGATTAACTAATGCTGTATGGTCGAATGTTCCATAATCGTCTAGGAACTTAGATGCCCTTGGATTTAAATATAAATCTGACATCGCTTTATCAAAAACAGTTTGATCGACTAATAATTCCGCTGAAAATTCATTAACTAAAGGTGACTCATCATTTTGTGCATATTGTACTTTTAACTCATCAATATATACAAATTGATTTTCGTTTTCTTCATAATCTGTAATCATTTCTTCAACTTGTAATAAATCTTGAGGTGAAATTAATGTCTCACTATTAATAACAAGCGTTAAACGATAAAAGGCTTTTCCTTCTTCTCTCACTTGTTCTTTAAAGTTTTGAATGACCTCGTATAAACCTTGCTTAGATGTCTTATCCGTTTCAATAGTTGCTTCTTCAAATCTAATATACTGTGTAGGATAAAATTTAGTCTTTAATTTTAAGTGGTCACCCTCGATTAATAAGCAACCTTTTTCACCTTGCTCATTAAAATGTCTACCTTGAATATTACCTGAATAGTTAATTACAGGCATATCACTTAATTGTTGACGTTCATGTATATGACCTAAAGCCCAATAATGATACAATTTACTGTTTAAATCTTCTAAAATGAACTCGGTATATCTTTCGTTAACTGAAGATTTACTATACGTACCATGCAAGACACCAATATGTATGCCTTTTTGGCCTTGACTTGATGGATATTCATCAATCTTGTTCTCATAACTTGCTCTATTTTCATAACTAAATCCGTGAATATAAATTGTTTCACCAGATTTAGTAATTGCTTCATACGTCTCAACTTTATTTGAAAATACAGAAACATTATCTGGCCAGTTTGATGAAATCTTTGATGATAATGGGTCGTGATTACCATGACAAACATAAACAAAGATTTGTTCATTTTGTAAACGTTCAAATTGCTGTTTTAAGAAAATTTCAGCACGTAATGTTCTGTTTTCACTATCAAATAAATCACCCGCGATAATTACAAAATCAACATCTTGTTGTAATGCAATATCTACAATGTTTTTAAAACTTTCATAAGCACTTTTTTGAACATCCTCAAAAATTTTAGGGCTTATATGACTCTTAGATTTGAAAGGACTATCTAAATGTAAATCCGAACAATGAATAAATTTAACCATACATCCATATCTCCTTAATTAAAGGTTCTAACATCAATTTTGCAAAATCCAACTATACAAAGCATTCTAATCACTATATTCATACTTATAGGTGTAGTGATTCATTAGCTGATTTATTAAAACCAGTCGCCATTTTTATTTCGTTAAAAAATTATTATCTACACAATAATAAAGTGCTTTAGTCAAATCGTGATGTTTTATTTATTAACAAGTTTATTATTTCTTCATTTTACCATAATACGCTTCATATCGTCGATGAACATATGAAATTGAGACACATTTATAACAGTTTAAAATTTTATTTGTAGCGTGCGTTGATTTTTTTCAAAAATTTCAGTCGGAAATGCAATTTCCGTAATTGTTAACACCGCTAGTGAACCAACTGACACATTAAAGATTTACATGATTACTCTACTAGATTTGCTCGGCAGTAATGACCAATTAGAAACTAAATGTCAAAACTATCATTGCACTAAATACGCCAAACATTTTCAGGCCGTTCTTAATGAGTCATTAAAAGTGAAACGCTTTTCCATCAGTCCGATACATGACCGAACTAATAGTATTATGTTGAAAACTTTACACTTCAAAATGCAAAAAGGAAGTTAGGACACGTTTACTAGCCTAACTTCCGTTATCAAGCTCATCTGCCCGTTTTGGCATAGAGCTAGCCATGTTTGATTGCCCAGCTTCCGTCGTCCATTCTGAGCTAAAGCTAGGACATGTTTAGTAGCCTAAATTCCGATACTGAACGCATCTGCCCAATTTGACAGAGAGCCTCTAACTTCCGTTATCAAAACTAAAAAAACTACCCACAAAGTCTCGGACTCTGTCGGCAGTCTATTCCTCTATTTAAAGGATTGAAAAATATTATTTTAATATTAGTCAGCGTAAATTTCGTCTAATGGTTTAACGATAATTTGGTTGATTTCTTGGAATACTTGACTCATTTTTTGTTCAGCATTCATTAATGCAGAGATGTTTTCATCTTTTTCAATTGCTTGCGCTTGTTCTTGCGCTTTTTGTAAATCTTCTTCAGCAATTTCTTCACCTTGCATTTGTTTTTGTTGGAAGTTAATTTGAGTTTCACGGAACTCGTCGAATAACTTTTTAGATTCTTCGTTAGCTTTTACATTAGCGAATGCTTCTTTGATTGCTTTGTATTCTTCGCTTTCTCTTAAAGCTTGTTCTAATTGATTTGCATAATCATATAAATTTACTGCCATGGTTATAGCACTCCTTTGTTGTGATGTTTATTAAAACGTTCGATATTACTTTACCACATCTCGCTTTTTTAGACAAAGATTGCAACCAAACCTTGGAAAAATCCAATAATACCACCTAAAATAAAACCTAATGACATAATCAACTTTAGTTCTTTGTTAGCAATTTCTATAATTAATTTTTCAATATAATCTAAGTCAAACGTATTAATTTGTTCTTCAATTAATCCTCGTAAATCCACTTTTTTCATAATTGTAGATAAGTGAATCGATAATTTTTCAATGATTAAATTTGCTAATTTGCTAGAGAGTTGACCTTCTAAATAATCAACGAATTGAGGCATTAACGTAACCACTGGCTTATTCGCTTGTTTGCTTGCATATGTTGTTACATACACTGATAGATTTTCAGCGATTTCATTAAACTGCGATGCATCTAACAGTTCATTCAATGGTTTATCTTTAAAAGTTTGATATTCATTGGTAATTAACGATGTCACAATTGTTCTTGCTTTAGGATGAGATGTTAAACGTATAAGTTCTTGTTGAATGCGATCTGCAATGCTCTCTTTTGTCATAAACATTTGCAACATACCAAATAACTTACCTTTCTCATTGAAAAAAGTATCCAACATATCATTAATATCTTGTGTGCCTTTTGCAGATGATAAATAATTCCTTGCACGATCACATAATAAGTCTGTTGCGTTATCTACATGCTGATCTAAAAATGTTACAAGTTGATTTGGCAATAAAGATGCTATTGTTTGGTTTTGATGCTTTGTATAATAATTATTCAATTGTGATTCAATATATTGATTTCCATTAGTTTGTAATACTTGTTCTAAATCAATATCGATTTGAGAAGTAATTTGTTTTATTGACAATTGATCTTTCGTCAACTTTTGTAACTGCTGTTGAATCATAGATTCTATTGCTTGCTGTGATTGCTCGCTTTTTAATTTTTCATTAATTAAAGTTTCTGTAAGCAAATGCTCTTCAATCACTTGGCCAATTTTAGTTGCAATTTCTTCGCGTCTTTTCGGTATTAAACCTGGTGTAAATGGGACTCTAAATTTAAATATATAGTATGGTTTAAAGGGGTGAAACAGCATTCTAATTGCAATTACATTAGTAATGCCCCCAATTATCGCCCCTACTACAATCATAAATATGATAATAAATAGTGCATTCATAATTTTGACTCCTTTGTGACAACATAGTTATTCATTATACCACTATTTTTATTTTTTAATTCATTAATCATTTCACTTTCTGCTCAATTTATTATTAGTTTACATACAAAAAGCGATGCCTCACCTCTCGAAACAGGTGTGTTACATCGCTTTTATTATTTATTAAAAGTATATAGGCCTAGATATGTACTAATTCTTCTTTAGCATTTCTGTTAAAGTATGTTTCAGCTTCTCTCATTTTAGAAGTACCGAAAATTGGTTGGTTATCTGGATTTAATACACGATAAATATTGCTTACTTTGTTACTTTGTAAAATGTACCCATTACGAGTCTCAATGTTATTCCAATAAATATCACTTGTTGGTGCATGGTTTGGATATGCACAGTGATTTCTTGAAATTGTTTGAACGATTTCTAATGGATCACAGCCAAATGTACTGTTTAATACTTCAGAGTCTCTGAATAATGCACAAATTGAAATACAAGTTGTCCAGTTTGGTAATACTCTCTCTTTTTCGATTTGTACTAAAGTCTTTTTAGAAAGTCCAATTGTTTGCGCCATAGTATCTTGCGTATAACCAGCCTCTATACGAACCATTTTAAATTTTGTTTGAATTAAATCTGTAAAACTCTGTCTATCCATTCTGTTATCTACCTTTCTGTTTGGGGAATTTTATCCGGACACAAGAAATTGCAATAATACACATTTCTTGAAACACAGATTACATCTTAATATATTTTTAATAAAATGAAAAGAGTCAATTTCACATTTGTATTAAATTTTGATCAAGTCAACAAGAGTTAAGTTTACTTTATAATGAAGCGAAAGTAAATGAAGTAAAATTTTATGCATAATCACTAGATTTGATAAAACTTACACTTTTATAATGATATCAAATTTACAAAGAAAACTGTATAATAAACCCTATCGCTATAAAAAATTCATCAAAATCAGATTAAAAATTGTCTATTTTTCGACAAATATTTAAAAGCTCATTCTAAATCAACTTATTTTCCATTGCATAAATTGCTGCTTGTGTACGATCGCTAACTTGTAATTTACTAAATATATGACTGACATGTGTTTTAATTGTTTTTTCAGATACAAATAAAGTTTCTGCAATCTCTTTATTTGTTTTACCTTTAACCATTTCACGTAACACTTCAATTTCTCTCTTTGACAACTTATTCGTGTAGTGTGGTTTTTGGCTAACTGTTTCGAATACATCTTGTGCCTTAGGATGTATCATTTTTTCACCGTTCATAACTCGTCTAATAGTTTCAATTAATTGCTGAGGCTCAACGTCTTTCATTTCATAACCATCAGCACCTTTATTGATTGCTGAAATTACATGTTCATCATCAACATAACTTGTTAATACCAAAACTTTAATATCCGGATAATGTGCCTTAATATATTCCGTAATTTCAATACCATTCATGCCAGGCATCACTAAATCTAATAGCACAATATCAGGGTGCTCATGCTCTTTTAAATATTCTAAAAATGTTTCTCCATCTGCAAAGTCTTGTAAAACTTCTATGTTTTCAATCGTGGATAATAAAAATCGCAATCCTTGTCGCACAATATAATGGTCATCTACTAATATTACTTTGTTCATGGGTTATCTCCTTAAATCAAGCTATTTTATAGGAATTGTGAATTGTATTTGTGTACCCTTTGTTGGCTGAGAATGAAAGGTCACTCTACCTCTTAATAATTTAACTCTTTGTTTTATGTTATTAATACCGTGTGATGAAGCTATCTGAACATTATCGATCTCAAATCCTTGACCATAATCAATCACGTCAATATATAGTATATCGTTCATTTGTTTTAATGTAAGATCCATTTTATTCGTATCAGCATGTTTCTTAACATTATTAATACACTCTTGTAATGCTCTATATATGTTTTCTTCGATTTCATTAGATAAATCGATTAAACCTTCTACATTTACATTTAATTGTATATGCATTAATTTACTATATGCTGTCAAAGCATGAATTAAACCTTGCTCAAGTCCAACTGGCTTAAGTTGCCAAATCAATGCACGCATTTCATTAACGGCATTTTGACTCGTTTCCTCAATCGTCTTGAATGCTTGTTTAGCGATGGATTCGTTTGACATGCCATACGCAGCATGTGCTGTTAGTTTTACAGAAAATAACATTTGATTTACTGAATCATGTAAATCTCTAGCTAAACGATTACGTTCATTAATTTTTGCTGCTTCTTTTTCACGGTCTGTTAAATAAATACGTTTGATGGCTGACCCTAATTGAAATGCGACAGACTCTAGCAACTCTAAATCTTCATCACTATATATTTCAGTATTTGGTGACGCTACATTTAAAATGCCGAATTGTTCTTGACCCGATTTAAGTGGTACCGTTGCATGATGTGTAATATTGTCATTTTGGCTAGGAAATGCTTTAGAGGCTAAGTTAATACGAGAACAATTGACGATATTCGACGCTTTCATTAGCCTACGTTGATTAAATGCTTTCACACACCAACAAGACCCATCTTTAATATAGTGACAGTGGTCTGCTGTCAAAGATTGTGGTAGAGCCACATGTGATACAAGTTCATGTTCACCTACGCTATTGATGAAAAATATCCAGCCTGTCGTGAAATTACTGCCCTCAATTAAATATTTTAACGCACCTTGGGTCATGCTATACATTTCAGTTTCTTCGTTTAAAAATTCGGCAATCTCTTTTAATAAAGCTAGTCGCGTCCTTTGTTCCATCAAATCGCTCCAATTCATTTTTACGTGTATTAACTATTATACATTGAGTTATTATATTTTTAAATCTTAGACGTGAACATGATAAAATGGCCTTGATTACTCAATAGTTATATTTCGGAGAACTGATTTGTGATATGATATTAAAGACTATAGGAGGATTTTATGAAATTTAAAATACCAGAAAACTTTAATGACTTAAGTTTACGAGATATTTTCCAACAACTTAAGGTACCTAAAAAAGATTTACATCATTTAAATATGTCTAAAGATATTACTATTAATGATAAACCTGCGCGATTAATGGATAAAGTGCATACTGGCGACGATGTATTTGTTCCAACCATCGATGAAAAAAGTAATTATGTTCCAAGTTATCGTTATGCACAAATTAAATACGAAGACGATGATATGGCAATCGTAATGAAACCTAAAGGTGTTAAGACTCACCCTAATGATTTAAAAGAAAGCAATACTTTAATGAATCATGTGATTTACACTATTGATAGTGACTATGTCGAACCAATTCATCGACTGGACCAGGAAACAGTAGGATTATTAATTGTTGCTAAAAATCCTTTAATGAAAAAAATTCTTGATCGCATGTTAGAAGACAATGATATTACGCGGATATACAAAGCAAATGTTAAGGCACTTTTACCTTTGAAACCACAAACGATTGATATGCCAATTGGTAAAGATAAATTCCATTCGAATAAACGACGTGTGTCTCCTACTGGACAGCGTGCAATTACACACATTTTAACTTCAAAAATGATAAAAGAAGCTGTGTGCCAACTTGAAATCAAGTTGGATACTGGACGTACTCATCAAATTCGTGTGCATTTAGCTGAAATTGGTCACCCTGTTATTGGTGATCCTTTATATGGTGATTCAACGTTAAGACAATTAGAACTTGAAAGTTACAAAATAGAGTTTGTGCATCCCTTGACTAAGGAAGTCATTTCCGTTTCTTTGGATGACTAATTTGATTAGTTTTGCATGATATTTAAACATGCAATACCGCATTGTAACTAAATCAAGTATCAACTTAAATCGGATAGATGGAAAATTATTAATTTTTTCAGATGTTCGGTTTTTTGTTTTTTACGATGCTTAGGATTTTATATTTTGATATTTTAGTAATTATTCATTTTATAACATCCTTGGATAATAACTTGTAGTCTTTTTCAACTGCGTTACGTGTATCTATGGACAATACATGACATCATAAGATTTTTATCACAGGTTGTTTGGCCAATACATGTACAACAATTCATCATATAAAAAATAGGTTCTATAATAAAACGGACTCCATGAAAAGTTTTTTCTTTCACGGCTCTATATCAAATCAGACTTATAAGTTCAATTTGACATAGACAAAAAATAAAGCTTGAACACTACATCTACCTGTAATGCCCAAACTTTATTTTATATTAATATTTAATTAATGAGGATCTACCATATCTTCTGGTTTAATCCATGCTTCAAATTGTTCTTCTGTAACATATCCAGTTTGAATTGCAGATTCTTTTAAAGTTAAACCTTCTTTATGGGCTTTCTTAGCAATTTGAGCTGCTTTTTCATAACCAATATGTGGATTTAATGCAGTAACTAACATTAATGATTGATTTAAATAATTATCAATATTCTCTTCGATTGGTTCAATGCCCACTGCGCAATTGTTATTAAATGTTTCCATACCATCAGCTAAAAGGTAAATTGATTGTAGTGTATTATGCATAATAACTGGTTTATAAACATTCAATTCAAAGTTACCTTGTGAACTTGCGAAGCCAACAACTGTATCATTACCCATTACTTGGACTGCAACCATTGTTAACATTTCACATTGTGTAGGATTAACTTTACCAGGCATAATTGATGAACCTGGTTCATTTTCAGGGATAGAAATTTCTGCCAAACCAGCTCGTGGCCCTGAAGCCAACCATCTCACATCATTAGCAATTTTCATTAAGTCTCCTGCTAGCGCCTTCAATGTTCCATGTAGTTGTACTACTTCATCATGTGCTGTTAATGCATGGAATTTATTTTCAGAAGATACAAATGGATAACCCGTATTTTCTGAAATATAATGTGCCACTTTATCACCAAATTCAGGATGCGCATTAATACCAGTACCAACAGCCGTACCACCGATGGCAAGATTTAAAATGTGCTTCTTAGATTCAGATAACATTATTTCGCAACGGTCAAGCATATAACGCCAGCCACTAATCTCTTGTCCTAGTTTGATCGGCGTTGCATCTTGTAAATGTGTACGACCAATTTTAATAATTGAATCAAATTTGTCTTCTTTTTCTTTCAAAGTATTTCTTAAAAGTTTTAATGCAGGTTCTAATTTTGTTTCAACCTCTTGATATAATGCAACGTGCATAGCAGTTGGGAATGTATCATTCGAACTTTGTGATTTATTTACATCATCATTTGGGTGGATACTTTCATCAATTTGATGATCTTTTAAATACATATTAGCAACATAACTTACTACTTCGTTCACATTCATATTACTTTGTGTACCGCTTCCTGTTTGCCATACAACTAGTGGGAAGTGTTCATCTAATTCACCTGATAAAATTTGATCACATGCGTATACAATGGCATCTTTCTTTGCCTCGCTTAATTTTCCTAAATCAAAATTAGCTAATGCTGCTGCACGCTTTAGTTGTGCAAAACCATAAACTACTTCGATTGGCATACGCTCTTTACCAACTGGGAAATTGCGTTTACTTCTTTCTGTTTGAGCACCCCAATATTTATCTGCAGGTACTTCTATTTCTCCAAAAGTATCATGTTCAATTCTTACTGACATTCAATTTCTCCCCTTATCACTGTTTATTTAACTGTAGTATATCATTAAATAATTTAATTGAGCAATTTATGATTAAAACGTTTTCATAATTTGAAATAAAAATACACTAATCGCACGTACTCACCCTTTATTACAGTGATACGGTCATACGATTAGTGTGTTATCTATCATTATTTAGTTATTGTTGAACTAAGTTTAATTACGATACTTTGTTTTAGTAGCTTCAACCGTAGCAATAGCTGTAAGTATATATAATACAGCACTAACAATTGTCGTATATGGATTTAGAGCAACAAGCGTACCTAAAACTCCTGTTAAACTCGCATAAAACCCATCAAGTGTATAATACAATATTCCTGTTATTAATAAACAACAAATTACACTTATTACAATACCTGATTGATTACTTTTAATGAATGTTTGCGCATTAACATCATCGATTAATCCTTTTGATAAATTGAGTTGTAATTTTATTACTTTGAAAATAACAGGTAAATATAATGCCCCAATTGCCAATGGAAAAGCTTTAATTGATATTAAACTTATAATAACTGTTGCTATCAATAATTGAATCCAGTATTTTCCTAACATAAATATATAAATCTCCTCTAATTTCATTCTTCAATAGCATATCATAATCTTGGCATATTAAGAAACGCGGTTTAATGATTTCATTAAAAATATTACTGATAGATGACTTCTTTCAATTATGTCTGGAGTAATTAATTATCAATTCCGTTTAAATGGTGTTTTAATATTTAAAATTGAACTTTTGATATATTACTATGTCTGGTACACAAATCAATGTTTTATGCTTTACAAAGTTATATTGGCAGTAGTTAACTGCAGTCCACAAACATAGAAGCTGGTGGAAAGTCAGCTTACTATTTCATGCAAGTTGGCGGAGCTCCAACATAGTGGAATTGGATTCCCAATTTCTACAGACATTGCAAATTGGGGAAACGGGCCACAACATAGAAAAATTGGATCCTCAATTTCTACAAACAATGTAAGTTGGGGAAACAGCCCCAACACTGAAACTGGCAGAAAGTCAGCTTCTATGAATATAATAAAAAAGCTAGGTAACAAAATGCTACCTAACTTCATATTCAAGATAATCAATCCTATTTGATATATGTTCTATACTATACATTATTTACATGATAAATAACTGAATATTACACAATTATAATACTTTACTGACTGTCTTCTTCAGAATTCTTTTCTTGATCATTTTGATCAGAGATTTGTTCCATTTCTTTACCTAATTCTTTTAAATCTTCAAAATCCGTTACCATACTGTTTTCTTCTTCATGATAATTTAATTTTGGATCTTTGTCTTTAGACATAATCAATACCTCACAGATTTTTAATTAAGCAAAGCGTGACGTAAAGTAAGCTTTAACATCTTCAGGTAAACCTGCAGCCGCTTCTTTATCAAGAATAACATTTACCATTCTATGTGCTTTTAAATCGGCTGGTTCGAAGCTTGTTTTACCATTTTCTTGATATAATTTTTCAACTACATCTCGTTTATTAGCACCTGTCACTACTAAGAAAATTTCTCTTGCTTCCATTAGTCCTTGACGAATACTAACATTTAACTTACCTTGCTCATCGATAGAAACAACTTGTAATGTTAATTTCCCTTTATTTTCTTTAGTTTTAATCTTATCAGCGATTAATTCGATTGCATCTTTTTCATAAGCAATTGGATAAACTTGACCTGCTGGTACACCTAACGCTTCGAAATATGATTTTTTATCGTCATAATCTAAAATATTTATTTGGCTAAAATCAACAGCATGTTTTTCAACATTTTTCTTTAATTCATCTAGAACTGGCGCTTGATCTGTATCTAAATGAAAACCTGCAATTGTAGTAGGATTATTGTTAAATTGCTTTCTAATAATATCAGCAGCATATTCTGCTACAAGTTGACTATTGTCAAAGACTTTAAAGTTCATTGCCATGATTTCTACACTCCTCTTAGTTTGCATTTTACATAAAAACGGCGATATTAATAATTATTATACCCTAACTTTCAATATATCAAACCATTTAACTTTAACATGCTTATACTCTAAATATAGCACTTAAGCATCATTTTTATAATGAAAATGAGTAAATTTTAATTCAATCCCGGAAAATCTTGTTGACGTAACGCTTCATAAATTAACAACGCAGCAGTATTTGATAAATTTAATGAACGAATATGTTCACTCATAGGAATTCTTAATGCTGTGTCTTGATATTTCTCTTTCACCCAGTCTGGTAATCCTGTCGTCTCTTTTCCAAAAATGAAGTAAAAATCTTTGTCATGATTTGAAAAATCAAAATCACTATAAGTCTTTTTACCAAATTTTGTTAATAAGTAATACTCGCCATTTGTGGCTTCAAAAAATGCTTCAATACTATCATGATACGTAATATTCACAAATTCCCAATAATCTAAACCGGCTCTTTTTAACATTTTATCATCAGTTCTAAATCCAAGAGGTTTAATTAAATGTAAATGTGTGTTTGTACCTGCACACGTACGTGCAATGTTACCAGTATTAGCTGGGATTTCTGGTTGATATAAAACGATATGATTTGTCATATTACTATTCTCTCCTTGTGTCTAATCCTTTTATCATTTCATTTTGAACTTCTGCATCCTCTTGATCATAATTTGCATTGATAAAATCTCTTGCTTCTTCCCCAAGAATTTGACCAATGGCCCAATAAGCAGTTGCTCGAATCATCGGTCTTTCATCTGTTGTTGCAACTTTTTTCAATTCTGGAATTGCATCCACTTCATTAAAATGCGCCAATCCTAAAATAGCATTTCGTTGTATCGGTTTTTTACCACGCCAAGCACCTGCAAGGTGACCATATGTTTGTTTGAATTCTTTATTAGACATACGTAGTAAAGGTACTAATCTTGGCTTTAAAATTTCTGGTTCCAAAATGATGTCATCTTGTTCGGTATTAATACCTCTATTTTTCGGACAAACTTGTTGACACGTATCGCAACCATATAATCTATTCCCAATTTTATAACGATATTGGTCAGGCATATAGCCTTTTGTTTGCGTTAAAAAACTAATGCATTTCTGACTATTTAATTGGCCATTTCCAACTAATGCACTTGTTGGACAACGATCAACACAAATTGTACAATCACCACAGCTATCTAATAATGGATCATCAGGTTCAAAAGGTATACTGACTAACATTTCACCGAGGTATGTCCATGTTCCTAGTTTAGGATTGATGACAAAGCCATTACGACCAACAAATCCTAAACCTGCACGTTCTGCTACTGCCCTATCTGATAATACACCCGTATCTACCATAGATTTTATTTCAACATCTGGAACTTTAGATTCAATAAATGAAGCTAACATGTCTAATCGTTTACGCATAATTGTATGATAATCTTGACCCCACGATGCTCTAGCAAATAAGCCTCTGCGATCACCTCTAACACTCTTAGGTGCACCTTTCAGTTTGTTAGGATAACCAACTGCAATTGCTATGATTGACCTTGCTGTTGGTAAGGATAATTTAGGCTCCGTTCGTAAAGCAATATCAGATTCTTCAAATCCTGAGGCATAACCATTTGCATGATATGCTTCTAGCTTTTGCTTCAATTCATCAAAGGGATCGGCAGTTGTAAATCCAATACTGTCGATACCAATTGTATATGCATAGTCAATGATATCTTGCTTTAACTGCTTTGTATCCAATCGTATGCCCCCCATTAAATAATACTATGTTATTTTAACACAACCATTATTCATATTGAGGTTTCATTTCACATAATTTTAATAATAAAAAGCTTGAATATATGATATAACTTTGTGGTGCGTATCATATATTCAAGCTTCGTTAGGTTGTTATAATACTCTTGCTAAGAAATTTTGTGTTCTTTCATGTTGCGGTTGTTCAAATATTTCGACTGGTGTGCCTGACTCTACGACAACGCCATCTGCCATAAATATGACTTTGTCACTTACATCTTTGGCAAATCCCATTTCATGTGTCACAACCACCATGGTCATACCTTCTTTGGCTAGGTCTTTCATTACTTTTAATACATCACCAACTACCTCAGGATCTAATGCTGAAGTTGGTTCATCGAATAAAATAACATCTGGATGCATTGCTAAAGCTCTTGCAATTGCTACCCTTTGCTTTTGACCACCTGATAATTGATTCGGATATACATCTGCTTTTTCTTTTAATCCCACTTTATCTAATAACGACAATGCTTCCTTATGTAATTCATCGTTATTATCTTTCTTTAATAATTTAGGAGCTAAAATAATATTATCGACAACTTTTTTATGTGGAAATAGGTTGAAGTTTTGAAATACCATACCCATTTTTTGACGTAGTTTATCTACTTGTGTCCCTTTTTCCGTTAAGTCATTGCCTTCAAAAATCACTTGACCTTTAGTGGGTACTTCTAATAAATTCATACATCTTAACAATGTACTTTTACCACTACCAGATGGACCTATTATTGCTACTACTTCCCCTTGATTGATTTCAAGATTGATATCTTTTAAAACTTCATTATCTCCAAAAACTTTATTAAGATTGTTTATTTTAATCACTGGCATTCAATCTCCCTTCAATCATGTTCATAATGCGTGTAAGTACAAATGTTAAGACAAAGTATAATGCTGCTGCCACTATTAATGGTGTGAATGGGTCAAATGAAATACCTTGAACCACTTGTGCATTAAACATAATTTCGCCAACTCCAATTGTTGACACAATAGATGATTCTTTAATTAAAGTGACAAATTCATTACCTAAAGCTGGTAAAATATTTTTAATTGCTTGTGGCATAATTACACTTTTCATCGTTTGTCTATAATTCAAACCTAGACTACGTGCGGCTTCCATTTGGCCTTTATCAACAGCATTTATACCTGCACGAATAATTTCAGCAATGTAAGCTGAGGAATTAATAACTAATGCAATTGTTCCACAAACAAGAGCTGAAATGTCTAGTCCTAATGCAGCAGTTATACCAAAGAATACGATAAATACTTGAACTAACATTGGTGTTCCTCTTAATATTTCGATATAGATAGAAGCAATCCATGAAATAATTTTTATTTTACTTAATTTCATTAACGCAACGAATGCACCTAAAATAGAACCTAATGCAACACCGATAAGTGAAATTAATATTGTAATCTTAATTCCTTTCAAGAAAAAACTACCATACTTAGAAATAAAACCACTGTCATCATTCATCGCATTTGCAGCATTAGTCATATATTTATCGATTAATCCTTTATCTTTAACCTCCTTAATCGTTTTATTAATTTGTGACAATAATTTTGGTGAATCTTTTGGCACTGCTATCACTGTATCTTTTTCTTCTTCATTAAATTTCACATTGGAAATTCCTAATTTAGGATTTTGTTTTAAATATGCTTCTGCTACAGGTTTTTCAACTACAGCACCTTCAACCTTTCCACTTTTAAGTGCTAATATAACGTCTGGTAAACGGCTTAATGAAGTAATAGATGCATTTTCAATTTCGGTTTGAGCGATTTTTTCTTGTTCAGTTCCCTTTTGTGCCCCTACTTTTTTATTATTAAAGTCTTTGATATCTTTATATTCATTAACTTTATCTTTCTTTACAAGCATGATATTTTTAGTCATCATATATGAATCTGAAAAATCAACTTGCTTCTTACGTTCAGGCGTTGAAGTCATTCCGGAAATAATAATATCAATTTTTCCAGTTTTAAGAGCTCCTAATAAACTATCAAATGACATATTGACGATTTTTAATTTTAAATTATTATCTTTCGCAATTTTTTTAGCTAAATCAATATCTACACCTGCATACTCAGTCTTACCATTAACTGTATGCTCAAATTCCATTGGTGCATAATCTGCAGAAAGACCCACTCTAAGTTCACCGCGTTCTTTAATCTTCTCCCATGTTTGATCTTGTTCAGCATGTGCTGTGGGATTGATATACACCATAGCACTGCTAATTAACAACCCTAATACTAATATAAACCTAATTAAACACTTCATTTATACAGCCCTCCCTAATTAATATTCATAATTATACATATTAATACATTTTGATGCAATAGTGTTTTATAAATGTATTTTTATTAATATAAAGAAAATCTTCTTTTTAAAAGACTGTACATAAAAAATCCGCTATTATACGTGAACAAATCTCACATTTTAAAATCAATCAAAAAAGCGCTACTATCAATATCTTATTGACAGTAACGCCTATATTTATCATATATTAAAACTTATTCTTGTCATCAAGCTATAAATTATTGTTTTGGAACTTCAAATTTATAAATATCATTAGAATATATAGGAATGAATTTTTTACACAATTCATGAACAATAAATGCCGATACAAATGGTATGACAAAATAACCAAGTGCTAATAAAATAATATTCATTGTTGGATCACCTGACATTCGGTTAAATGCATTTATTGGGCCAACTAATCCTGTATATCCAAATCCAGCAGACAATGGTGTTCCTTTAACCTGAAGAACGTAAGCAATGATTCCAGTAATTATTCCATTTATAGTCAATGGTATCGAAATAATTAAATTTTTCAAGTAAACTGGGATCATCATTTTTGCAGCTCCTATGAGTAAAACTGCATTTACACCAATAGAATTGACACGCAATGAGCCAAATAAGAAAGTAACACAGGCAGCCACTATACCTAGGTTTGCTGCTCCACTTCCTAGTCCGTTTAAACTAATCGCAGTTGCAATCGCTACTAACGATATTGGTGTTACCATTAATAATGAAAATGCCACACTAATAAGTATAGACATTAACAACGGATTTAAGTCTGTAAAAGAATGAATTACATTTCCAATTGCTTGAGTAATTTTTCGAATGTAAGGTAATGTGATTAGACCGATACCCCCACTAACGATAGGTACTAAAACTGGTAATATAATTAATTCAAAAGATCCAAGTTTGTTTTGTAATACCATATATATAAGACATGCAATAATAACAACCAAACTCGTATTTATAATGTCACCTATACCTTTTAACATAAAACTATTATTGCTATATACAACAGCACCTGAACCAATCATAGCTGATGTACCTACTATAGCAGCACCTGCACCATTAAATTTAAATTGATGAGCAGCTAAAACCCCAATAATAAATGCCATAAATGATTGAATTAGTATCACTAACTGATACGTTAATTCTAAAATTTCATTACCACTTTTAAATATTTTTAATACTTCACCTAATAAAGCATTCGGAACAAGTGCAATAACAACACCAGCACCAATAGAATTTAAAATCTTACTGAAAAACTGTTTATTATCAGCATTATTTGCGTTACTCATAAACGACCTCCAATTTGAACATTAAACTCATCATATTATAGAAAATTAACTTTAACAATGATTAGTTGGCTAATTTAATCTAAATATAACAATCCACAAATTGAATAAAGCAAATTTAAACAATCTACTCACTAATCAATGTCATGTTAATTTTAAAATACTACTAATTACATCCTGTGACTAATAATGTAATAAATTGTAAATATTAAAATAGCCATATTACTATTAAGATAGATAAATTGAATCGACTTGGTATAAAGCACAATAAAATAGCACTTTTACAAATATATTATTAGAAAAGTTGAAACAAATATATAACCCCAGATAATATAATCATTATCATTAATGTAATACCAAAAAAAGAAGTTAAACAATGTATAGTTGCTTAACTTCCAATATTGAACTCATCATTACAATTTGACATAGAGTCTATTAAAGCGTGTGCCATTTGAGTCCACTTTTATTTGTATTGTATAGAGAGAAATAAAAAGAAACCTTGTTTTACAAGGTTTCTAATACGTTATGTTATGTAAATAACAGTTAATTATACCGGTGGTCGGGGTCGAACCGACACTCCACAAGTGGAACGGGATTTTGAGTCCCGCGCGTCTGCCAATTCCGCCACACCGGCTTAATGGTAAACAAAAAACTTCCCTTTGGAAGCAATTATGGAGCGGAAGATAGGATTTGCACCTATACCTCGTTCCGGGAAGGAACGTGTTCTAAAAGTTGAACTACTCCCGCAAATATTAAATTATGGAGCGGAAGATAGGATTTACACCTATACCTCATTCCAGGAAGGAATGTATTCTAAGAGTTGAAATACTCCCGCATTATTATTAAATTATGGAGCGGAAGATAGGATTTGCACCTATACCTCGTTCCGGGAAGGAACGTGTTCTAAAAGTTGAACTACTCCCGCATAAACCTGGAGGCGGCAACCGGATTTGAACCGGTGATAAAGGTTTTGCAGACCTCTGCCTTACCACTTGGCTATGCCGCCAATAACTGGGCTAGCTGGATTCGAACCAACGAGTGACGGAGTCAAAGTCCGTTGCCTTACCGCTTGGCTATAGCCCATTAATAATAAGGGCGGCTGAAGGGGATCGAACCCTCGAATGTCGGAACCACAATCCGATGTGTTAACCACTTCACCACAGCCGCCATGGCAGGGGCAGTAGGAATCGAACCCACACCAAAGGTTTTGGAGACCTCTATTCTACCGTTGAACTATGCCCCTATTAAAAATAATAAATGGAGGGGGGCAGATTCGAACTGCCGAACCCGAAGGAGCGGATTTACAGTCCGCCGCGTTTAGCCACTTCGCTACCCCTCCATAAATGGTGCCGGCCAGAGGACTTGAACCCCCAACCTACTGATTACAAGTCAGTTGCTCTACCAATTGAGCTAGGCCGGCTAAGAAATGGTTCAGGACAGAGTCGAACTGCCGACACATGGAGCTTCAATCCATTGCTCTACCAACTGAGCTACTGAACCTTAATGGTAATAATAATGGCGGTCTCGACGGGAATCGAACCCGCGATCTCCTGCGTGACAGGCAGGCGTGTTAACCGCTACACTACGAGACCTATAAAATATTGCGGGAGGCGGATTTGAACCACCGACCTTCGGGTTATGAGCCCGACGAGCTACCGAACTGCTCCATCCCGCGATAATAAAAAATAATGGCGGAGGAAGAGGGATTCGAACCCCCGCGGCCCGTTAAGGCCCTGTCGGTTTTCAAGACCGATCCCTTCAGCCGGACTTGGGTATTCCTCCATTATTATAGGTAAATTGCTATTAATTATAAAATTAAATGGCGGTCTCGACGGGAATCGAACCCGCGATCTCCTGCGTGACAGGCAGGCGTGTTAACCGCTACACTACGAGACCATTAGTAAAACGGAGGAAGAGGGATTCGAACCCCCGCGAGCCGTTAAGCCCCTGTCGGTTTTCAAGACCGATCCCTTCAGCCGGACTTGGGTATTCCTCCAAAATTATATGGACCTTGCAGGACTCGAACCTGCGACCGAACGGTTATGAGCCGTTAGCTCTAACCAACTGAGCTAAAGGTCCTAAATATAATTTTACAACTAATAAATAGTGGCGGTGGAGGGGATCGAACCCCCGACCTCACGGGTATGAACCGTACGCTCTAGCCAGCTGAGCTACACCGCCTTATATAGTTTGTAAATAATATGGTGGAGACTAGCGGGATCGAACCGCTGACCTCCTGCGTGCAAAGCAGGCGCTCTCCCAGCTGAGCTAAGCCCCCATAATAATTACAGTATATCGGGAAGACAGGATTCGAACCTGCGACCCCTTGGTCCCAAACCAAGTGCTCTACCAAGCTGAGCTACTTCCCGTATAATTAACGCGCCCGATAGGAGTCGAACCCATAACCTCTTGATCCGTAGTCAAACGCTCTATCCAATTGAGCTACGGGCGCATATGTTTTTATTGAAAATGGTGCCGAGGACCGGAATCGAACCGGTACGGTGATCACTCACCGCAGGATTTTAAGTCCTGTGCGTCTGCCAGTTCCGCCACCCCGGCACTATAAAAATGGAGCAGAAGACGGGATTCGAACCCGCGACCCCAACCTTGGCAAGGTTGTATTCTACCGCTGAACTACTTCTGCATATGCGGGTGAAGGGAGTCGAACCCCCACGCCGTAAGGCGCTAGATCCTAAGTCTAGTGCGTCTGCCAATTCCGCCACACCCGCAAATGGTGAGCCATAGAGGATTCGAACCTCTGACCCTCTGATTAAAAGTCAGATGCTCTACCAACTGAGCTAATGGCTCTTCCATGGTGCCGGCCAGAGGACTTGAACCCCCAACCTACTGATTACAAGTCAGTTGCTCTACCAATTGAGCTAGGCCGGCTATATCTAAGAATAAATGGTGGAGAATGACGGGTTCGAACCGCCGACCCTCTGCTTGTAAGGCAGATGCTCTCCCAGCTGAGCTAATTCTCCGATTTAAAACTGCCTGGCAACGTTCTACTCTAGCGGAACGTAAGTTCGACTACCATCGAC
>ERZ1023473.18-NODE-18-length-114637-cov-501.782523_pt1 | contig 114637 bp, 87 predicted proteins | sample MGYA00380533_ERZ1023473 | MGnify/ENA primary metagenome ERZ1023473 (study PRJEB33173, sample SAMEA4830327) | metagenome | study: EMG produced TPA metagenomics assembly of the PRJEB25223 data set... | reverse complement strand
TTTCGAAAAGAAATTCTACAGGCAATGCAAGTTGGGGTGTGGGCCCCAACACAGAAAATTCATTTTATTGAATTTTACATTTATGTGCAAGTTGGGCAAAGTGTCTTATTTTTTAAAAGTATTTCAAAGTAAAATTACATGTTAATACGTAGTATTAATGGCGAGACTCCTGAGGGAGCAGTGCCAGTCGAAGACAGGGGCCCCAACACAGAAGCTGACGAAAAGTCAGCTTACAATAATGTGCAAGTTGGGGTGGCTGAGACGGCACCCTAGGAAGGGACCCGTCATCAAAAATTCTATTTATAGAATTTTACAGTAATGTGCCAGACGGGCAAAGCGAAGCCATTCAATACGAAGTATTGTATAAATAGAGAACAGCAGTAAGATAATTTTCAATTAGAAAATATCTTACTGCTGTTTTTTAGGGATTTCTGTCCCAGCCTCTTATGCATGAAAAATCAAAAGGTTATTCTCATTGTATAGTCCTGCTTCTCATCATGACATGTTGCTAACTTCATTGTCAGAACCCTTCTTGAAAACTATGCCTTATGACTCATTTGCATGGCAAGTAATATATGCCAACATTAGCGTCTAAACAAATCTTTGACTAAACGTTCACTTGAGCGACCATCTTGATATTTAAAATGTTTATCTAAGAATGGTACAACTTTTTCAACCTCATAATCTTCATTGTCCAAAGCATCCATTAATGCATCAAAGGATTGTACAATTTTACCTGGAACAAATGATTCATATGGTTCATAGAAATCACGCGTCGTAATGTAATCTTCTAAGTCAAATGCATAGAAAATCATCGGCTTTTTAAATACTGCATATTCATATATTAAAGATGAATAATCACTAATCAACAAGTCTGTAACAAAGAGAATATCGTTAACTTCACGATGATCTGACACATCGATAAAGTATTGTCTATGTTCACGTGAAATATTAAGTCTATTTTTTACGAACGGATGCATTTTGAATAACACAACTGCATTATGCTTCTCGCAGTATCTTGCTAAACGTTCAAAATCAATTTTAAAAAATGGATAATGTGCCGTACCGTGACCATTACCTCTAAATGTCGGTGCGAATAGAATAACTTTCTTACCTTTTATAATTGGCAATTCATCTTCCATCTCTTGTTTAATTTGTGTTGCATAAGCTTCATCAAATAGTACATCAGTACGTGGTACACCTGTTGGTACAACATTTTCTTCTCTAATTCCAAATGCTTCAGCATAAAATGGAATATCGGTTTCTGATGAAACATATGCTTTCGTGTAACTACGATGGTTTAATGAATCGATAAATGGACCACCTTTTTTACCTGTACGACTAAAGCCAACTGTTTTAAAAGCACCAACGGCATGCCACACTTGAATAATTTCTTGTGATGGTCTAAAGCGAACCGTATAAATTAATGGATGGAAATCATCAACAAAAATATAATCTGCCTTACCAAGTAAATATGGCAATCTAAACTTGTCTCTCCATTTACGTCTATCCGTAATATTCGCCTTAAATACCGTTTTAATATCATAATCAAAATCTACTTTTTGGCGTAGTAACTCATCATATACATACTTGAAATTCCCTGATAAATTCGGACGCGAATCTGATGTGAATAATATTGTTTTGCTTCTTTTAATATGTAGTAACTTTGTAATATTAAAAATAGCTTTAAATAAGAAACTTCTACTTTCAAATGAAGCTTTATGACCTTGTTTATGAATCCAGTGTGCACTTGTCGCAATGACCCCTGATTTCTCTTGAGGTAAGGTGATTTCAATATCAAATACAAATTCGTTAACGTCACTTGCTATTTCCGGAGTAATGGTATAGACCGTATGTTGTGATACGCCACCTTTACGGAAAACTTTAGCATCATACGCTAATAAATAGTTCACTTTTCCATTTTGTGTAGTCAGCTCATTGTATTCTTCAATTTGCTCTTCATTTAATGCCGCATAAGCTTGATCAATAATATTTGGATTAAGTTGTCCAATATACTCTAACTGGTCATGATAAACAAATAAATATTTATCCATTGGTAAATAATACCCATCGTCTAATATTGCGACGTTGAATCTACATATAAATGTATTACCGTCTATTTTCATTTCATTTGCTTCTAATGTTTTTGTTTCGGTTAAATTCCTCAGAACAAATTGTCCTGATGTTAAATCGACACCTTCACTATGTCCTTCAATATATAACTGAACACGTTCCCAGTATATGTTATCAATATGTATTGCTTGTTTCGTTTTTGTCATTGTTATTCCCCCATCGGTTTATTAAATCGTCCATTTCAATACTGTTTTTCCCCAAGATGTCGATAAATCCATTTCAAACGCTTGGACGATATCTTGCATCGTACATACATTAATTTCATGTCCTTTTAATAAGGCTAACTTTTCAACTATGTCTGGGTACTTACGATATAAATCAACAACTTGCTCAAAATCTTTAGAGCCGCTTCGACTACTACCAATCAATGTTAATCCTTTTTCAAGTACTAATCGTGTATTCACTTCCACGGGTAATTCACTTACGCCTAACAAAGCAATACTGCCTTCTGGTGAAATATGTTCAACTATTTGTTGAAGTGCAACTTGACTTCCTTTACCTCCAACACATTCAAATGCATGATTAATTTTAAGATCATCTGGTATTTGATTTACTGTAAAGATGTCATCTACAAATGAAAAATGACTTAATTTATAGTCTGTCTTACCAAATACATAAATTTTAGCTTCTGGGTACAACTTACGTAGCAAAATAGCAGTAATATAACCTAAGTTACCATCACCCCAAATACCAAAGCTGGTTTTCAAAGGTATAGATTTACGTTCAAATCGTTGTATAGCATGATAACTTACTGACACTAACTCTGTGTATGAAATCGTACTCAAATCAATGGCATTAGGCAGCGGAACGATACGATCATGTGCCATCACAACGTAGTCTTGCATAAAACCATCATAACCACTAGATCTAAAATAACTAGAGGGCAGGTAATTCTCGGCAATCACGTCGTGTTTTTCTGTAGGTGTATTCGGCACCATTACTACTTTCGTACCTTTTTCAAATACGCCTTTACTATCGAATACAACTTCACCAACAGCTTCATGAACTAGTGACATTGGTAATTTTTTGCACAGTACATTTTCATCTCTTCGACCTGTGTAATACCTTTGATCAGCTGCACAAATAGACAAGTATAAAGGTCTTACAATGACATGATTACCATAAATATCAACATTATTATATGTGACGTCGAACTGTCTCGGTGCAACGAGTTGATATACTTGATTAATCATCGGCAATATCACCTTGAATAATGGCATTTGCTACTTTTAAATCATACGGTGTTGTCACTTTAATGTTGTATAGTTCTCCACGTACCAATTTAACTGGATGTCCAGATTCGACAATGATTTTACATGCATCTGATAAGATTTCTTTTTGTGCACTACTTAAGGCGCGATAACTATCTTGTAATAATTTAATATTAAATGATTGTGGTGTTTGGCCTTGATACATTTCATTCCTTACAGGGATACTGTGTATGTTCTGTTTATCTTTAGACATTACAATCGTATCAATTGCTTCAATGACTGTATCTACTGCACCATATTTTTCTGCTACTTCAATATTCTCTTTAATAATACGTTGAGTTAAAAATGGTCTTACGGCATCATGAGTTACAATCACATCATCATTATTAATTCCATTTACATTGCGAATATAGTCGATAATGTTCATAATTGTTTCGTTTCGATCCGTACCACCTGCAACTACTTTGACACGTTGATCTGTAATGTTATATTTTTTTAAAATATCCTGTGTATGGGAAATCCACTGTGCTGGCGTTGCGATAATAATCTCATTAAATTCACTCACTAAAATGAACTTCTCAATTGTATGGATTAAAATCGGTTTATTATCAATATCTAAAAATTGTTTTGGTAATGGCACGTTCCCCATTCTCGAACCAATACCTCCTGCTAAAATACCTGCATAAATCATGTTGTCCTCCATTCTGTCATTACATCATTTCCATTTATACATTACTGACCTATGCCCGCACATAAGCCTAACCTATTGCTCACTTGCCTCTTTTATTAATCCAAAGATAGTTGTCACAATAGTGTGATAATTTTTTATAAAAATGTATTTTTGTAACTGACCATTCTAAGTTGTTTTGCCATGCAGTTAATCATTAACTCTGACGATATTAAATTGTTAAAGGTATTAATGTTTACTCTTTTTCAAATTCATTATTACTGCCATCATTTTACCATATATTATAATAAATTTATCTTATTAAGTGGCTGTACTTGATTTTCACTTTAAAAATTATCAAATATTGCCATCTCATTTTAAGTATACAAAATGCAAAACAACCGATTCACAAGCATATTTCACACAAGTAAACCGGCTATTTAGCAACGTATATTCGAAGATGAGTTATTTCGATAGTATCTGTAGACCAGACGGCATTCGCACTTTCATAGCTATAACTATACCAGTGTTTTCGTCCTCAAAGGTGCATACTAATAAATCGTAAACATGACTTTATCAAATCGTTCTTTCTTGTTAACTAATTTATCAAATGTCTCTGGGCCTTTTTCTAACGGTAAAAAATGAGAAATAATAGGCTTTACATTAATATCTTTCGTCTTCATATAATGTAAGGTTGCCGTCCACTCTTTGCCCGGAAAATTACTGGACAAACAGTTCCAAGAGCCACATACTGTCAACTCGTTACGCAGAATTTTTTCAAAATGAACGCGATCAATCTCAATATCATCATATGGTATTCCGAGTAATACCACCTCGCCACCTTTTTTAGGTAGCGTCAATATTTGACCAATCGTAACTTTAGCACCTGATGATTCTATAGCTAAATCGATTTGATTGGCGTAATGATTTTCGATGAATTTCTCAAGATTTTCTTCTTTTGAATTGATTGTTTGATGTGCGCCCAATGATGTTGCAATATCTAGTTTATGCGCATCTATATCTATAGCGATGATATGTGCAGCACCAAATATTCGTGCCCATTGAATAGCTAACAAACCTATACTGCCACACCCCATTACTGCAACAGTCATACCAGGTTGTATATTCGATTTATAAAACCCATGCGCAACAACGGCTGATGGCTCAACCATTGCTGCTTCAATGTAATCAACATTGTCTGGAACCTTTAAAACATTTTGCGCTGGCAATTTGACATATTCCGCGAACGATCCAGGTTCATATGAGCCAATAACGAATAACTTTTCACATCGTGCATATTCACCTTTTAAACAATACTCGCATTGATAACAAGGTATTGCTGGGCAACCTGTCACTTTGTCGCCTACATTAACATGCGTAACATCACTTCCAATGGCATCTACAACACCTGAAAATTCATGACCAAATGGCATACCTTTAATGTATGGCCCCATTTTTTTGTATCGTGACGTGTCTGAACCACATATGCCAGTCGCTCGTACTTTAACAATAACGTCATTCGCACTTTCAATGACTGGCTTTTCATTATCCTCATACCGTAAATCTTCCACGCCATATAATTTCAATGCTTTCACTTGTAAATCACCTCAAATTTGATTTAATTCACAACTTTTTTCTTTTTAAAAATACCTGTCGCAAAATAACCTGCAATGACAATGGAATTACTTACGAGTAAATGTTCCATATAAAAATCAGTGATTTGTCTTAATGGCCCAAGCATAAAAGTTAGCATTGATTCTACCATATTAATTCTCTCCTTCATTTTCATCTAAATCGAGCGGCTTAAGTAATGCTTTAATACCTTCGCCAGATTTTAAATGTTGATACGCCTCGTCCCATTTCGAAATATCATATATTTTTGTCACCAAAGCTTCAGCATTTACTAAACCATCCGCCATAAGTTGCAATGAAGGTTCCCAATCTGCTGGCTTTTGACTTCTACTACCAACAACTGTTATTTCTTTTTGAATCACTTTTTCCATATCAAATGGAATTTCAGCATCCTTAAAAATACCTATTTGACTGTAGAAACCTTTTTTGCGTAAAATATCCAAACCTTGTCGTGCTGCTGGAACTGCACCTGAACATTCAACAACAACATCTGCACCGTAACCGTCTGTAATTCCATTGATATACGTTTTTAAGTCTGTTTGTTGTAAATTGACTACATAATCCATGTGCAATGCTTCTGCTTTATCTAATCTGACTTTGTCATTGTCCAATCCAGTTACCACAACAGTTGCGCCTTTACTTTTTAACACTTGTGCTACAAGTAATCCGATTGGCCCAGGTCCCATTACAACTGCTACATCGCCTGAATTGACTTGAATCTTAGAAACTCCATGATGTGCACATGCTAATGGTTCTGTCATAGCTGCAGACTGATACGATACTTCATCTGGAATATGATGCAAACTTTCTTCACGTGCAATGACATAATTAGTAAATGCGCCATCAACTTGTGTTCCAATACCTTTTCGATGGTTGCATAAATTATAGTCTTTTGATTTACAGTATTCACACTCATTACAAACATAGAATGTCGTTTCAGAAGTGACACGGTCACCAACTTTAAAATCTTTAACGTCTGCTCCAACTTCAACGATTTCACCAGAAAATTCATGACCTAATGTCACTGGAAAATTAACTTTATAATGCCCTTCATAAGTATGAATGTCTGTGCCACAAATTCCTGCATAATGTACTTTAATCTTTACTTTATCATCTAGCGGTGTTGCAACTTCTTTATCAAGAAGTTCTAAGTTGCCATGTCCTTCTCTTGTTTTTACTAAAGCTTTCACCACAAACACCTCGATTTTTAATTGAATAGACTAAATAGTTTAAAGATAAGATAGTTAACGATATTACCACCTTGATCAATACTTGAAATTTCAGATGAACCTTTTGGCATTTGTACATTCGTACCTTTCGCCATATCTGTGAAAATGGGTGCTACGTCTGTTGCAATATATAATGAAATTGCAATCATAATCGTGCCCACAATGACAGAATGAATAATGTTTCCTCTTGCTGCACCAACAATAAACGCGACAACAAATGGTATAGTTGCTAAGTCACCAAAAGGTAGTACTTGGTTTCCTGGTAAAATAACGGCTAATAAAACAGTGATAGGTACTAAAATTAATGCTGTCGAAATAACCGCTGGATGACCTAATGCTACAGCCGCATCCAATCCAATATAAATTTCACGTTCGCCAAAACGTTTATTTAGCCATGTTCTTGCAGACTCTGAAACTGGCATTAAACCTTCCATTAAGATTTTTACCATTCTAGGCATTAATACCATTACTGCAGCCATTGACATTCCTAAATTAATGATGTCTCCAGGTTTGTAACCTGCTAACACACCAATACCTAAACCTAAAATTAATCCGACAAAGATAGACTCTCCAAATGCGCCAAAACGTTTTTGAATTGTTTCAGGATCAGCATCTAACTTATTCAGACCGGGTACTTTTTGTAACAATTTAACTAAGTAAATACCTGGTGCATAAGAAATTGTACTTCCTGTAGCAATCGATACACCTGGTAAATCAAAGAACTCACTCATCATCGGTGCTGTCCAATCTGCTACTTTCAAACAGATAACTTGGAAAATAACTGCTGCTAATAACGCTTGCCAAATACTGCCTGATACGGCATAAACCATTGCTGCTGTAAACGTATAATGCCAAAAATTCCAAATATCTACATTCATCGTCTTTGTCACTTTAGTTACTAGCAATACAACGTTAACTATGATTCCGAGTGGAATAATAAATGCTGCGACAGATGATGCCCAAGCGATAGATGATGTTGCTGGCCAACCTACATCAATCACATTCAGACTGACGCCTAAATTTTTAACCATCGCTTGTGCTGCTGGCCCTAAATTTTTAACTAATAAATCGATGACTAAGAAAATCCCTACAAAAGCCACACCTATTGTTAAACCAGACCTAAATGCCGCTCCAATTTTCTGCCTAAAGAATAGGCCAAGCAAGAATATGACAACCGGTAAAATAACAGTTGCACCTAAATCTAAAAATCCCCTTACAAAATCAGTGAAGTAACTCATATTTAAACCCTCCCTGTTATATATGCATTGTCACGATACTTTCCGATTGTGATTACATTTGACGTTACAGTCATTTCAACGACAACCCTTGCTACATTCGACTGCAGTCATTTTGAATTACAGTCACTGCGTTTCTATGTCATCAACAATCATTTGTCGTGATAGTCATTTATATGCAATTTGCATATATTAATATGTTATCGACCCACGTTACATATCAATTCCGTTATTTTTGTAACTCTGTTAAGATTTGTTGTTTTGTTTCTTCAATACCAATACCAGTTAAGAAATTACGTGCGTTGATAACTGGGAATTTATATTCTTTCTTTGTCATTGCAGTTGTAACTAATAAATCTGCAGTGTCTTCATAAGGTCCAACTTCTGTAATTTTGATTTGTTTAATATCTACTTTAATATTGTGTTCCTTTGCCATTTCCTCAATTGCATTATTTACTACTGTTGACGTTGCAATACCTGCACCACACGCTACTAATACTTGTTTCATTTTCAATTCCTCCAATTAATTTTTAGTTATATTCCAAATAATCATTGATTAGTGTTGCTAAAATCGTTTCATCTTTCGTTCGCAGAATCTGCTCCAATTTTTCTTCACTTTGAAAAATTTGCATCAACTGTTGTAACAACTTAAGTTGATCATCTACTTTATCCATCGCTAACATAAAAACGATTTTCACTTCTGTCTGTTGATCAAGTGTTCCCATTTCAATAAACGGCACCTCTTTTTCTAGAACAGCCACACCTATCGTTCTATGGTTAATATGTTCGACATCTGTATGCGGTATAGCGACCGAACATAGATGTGTTGGTAAACCAGTAGCAAATTCTTTTTCTCTGTCGATGACTGCATCTTTAAACGTTGACTTCACGAACCCATTTTGAAATAACACATCTGACATTTGTGACAATACGGATTCTTTATCAGTTGCCGACAAATTGAGCATTATATTTTCTTTATGCACTAATTGCTGTCCCATCCATTTTCCCTCGCTTCTTTATTTGAATAATTTTTTAAAATCTCATTTACATCAGAATTTTTGCGACTTTGTATGATGCGCTTAATTGCGTCATTGTCTTGCGCCACATCTCTCAATTGTAGTAACGCTCTTAAGTGTGTCACTTTATCAACAGCAGCAATAGGTACAATAATATGGATTGCTGTGCCATCTGACATGTATATTGGTTCTTGTAATATCAACATACTCATCGCTGTTTTATGTACATGCTTTTCAGAGTATGCATGTGGAATAGCAATATTTTGCATGATAACCATATACGAATCATCAAATACCTGTTGCATCTCATGAATATATTTAATATCAATAAAATGATTAGCAACTAACACATCACTTGCTTTAGCAATAGCTTCATCAATATTTTCAACATGATGTATTCTTTTCACGTGCCTTGCCGGTATCAAGTCAGCTAAATCTAATGTCTTATTTTGTGTGACAATCGATCCATTAATGGTTGAAATTGAATTATAATTCGCAATAAAATCTTCTAAACCATCACGTAGTTCTGTAATGTCATTAACTGTCGTAGTGCGTTCAATTAATGCCATTAACTTGTTTATTTCCTTATCAATGTCAGCCGATTCCTTATTAATGTACTTCATCACTTCTTTACGTAACTTTCGTTGCTCATTTTCAGATAAAGCTACTTTTGTGATAAATAATTTTTTATGTGTTAGGACAAACATTGGTGAAAAGACGATGTCATAATCTAATGTGTAATTTTCAAATGTTCTAAGTGAAATCGCATCTAAGAAAATAATTTCTGGAAATAAGTTTCGCAACTCGTATAACATCATTTGTGATACTGACGTGCCTTGTGTACACACGATAATAGCTTTTATCTTGCCATCGAAGTTTTCATCTTGACGTCTCAAACTACCTCCGAACAACATGGTTAAATATGCTATTTCATTATCAGGCAACGATTTTCCGAAATATTCAGTTAACGATTGACATGATTGTTTCACCATATGAAATAAGGATTGATAATTTCCTTGTAAAGGATTTATTAATTCATCACGATCCGTTAAGTTATATTTAATCCTATAAAAAGCAGGCGTTAAATGTAACAAGAGTTGCTGTGATAATTTCTCCTTATCTTCAATGTTAATAAAAGTGATTTGTTCAAAATGGTGAATCATTTGAGCGATAGCCATCGTTAAATTCGATATGTTATCTGATTCCTGCAAATCAGTCCATTGCACACTTGTTGAAAGTAAGTGTAATGTCAAATATAACTTTTCCGCTTCTGGCAAATCCGGCTCAAGTTGCGTCATAATCTCCGTTGCTTGATATTCTTTCGTATCCCTCAAATACTGATAATTAATATTTAATGGATTCATCACATGACCACTTTGAATTCGTCTACGAATCACACAAAGGACATAAGGCAATGAACTAAGTGATTTGTCTATAAAGCGACTCTTCAAAAATTGTTCTACCTGTTTGATTTTGTCTTTTTGATATGCGATATCTTCGAATGTTAAGTTGAGCGCCTTTAAAACTTCACTTTTAGTAATATCATGATTCAACCTTTGATCAATCAACTTAATGAAGAAACGGCGAACTTCAAATTCATCACCAACAATTTCATAACCATGTTTTCGAGAATACTTAAGTGACAAACCATGATTTTCCAATTGCTCTTTCACATGATTTATATCGTGAATGACAGTATTTTTACTGACTTGTAAATCAATTGAAAAATGGTTTAGAGACATTGCGTTTTCCTTACTAAAAAGCATGAGCATTAAATAATAACGACGTGTTTCTATGCTAAAAATGACATTGTTGCCGTTTAACATTTGCTGCTCTGATACATCTCGTTTGAATAACGTCATGATTTCAGAACTTACAATAAAATTTCCTTGGCTTGTTCTTTCAAGTTTTGGATAACCCTCTTGTTCAAGCCACAAATTGATTTTTTGAATGCGATATCCTAGTTGTCTACGAGACAAACCAAATATCGATTCAAGTTCTTTACCATGAATAGTAGGATTCAATACAATTTCTCTGAGTATTTGCTGATTATCCCCGTTCATGTTCGATCCTCCTTTGAGCATCTGAGCTCAATTTATCATCAATCGTCACACCGATGTACACACTTTGAACACATATTTTCAAAATGAGCATGTACATCATTGTGATGTTTTAACAACATTTCAATTATATCTATATTTTTTGTGATTTTAATCTTTTAAAATAAAGCAATTGAAATTTTGAATATATTTTTGTATTTTGTGTTTTTTGAAGCATTTTTAACATACATATCTCAATCATTATCAAATTGTCATGACCATTGTAATCCAATACAAAAACCCTAAGGACGCTTATATCAGGCACCTTAGGGCTAACTGTATCTATTTAATTAAGTATTATTATTCGTATGTACGTAACTTATGGTCTATCAAGTTCCACACTTCTTCAACATCAACTGCTGTAGCAAAATAAGCATTGGCAGGCTTACCTGTAACATGATTTAAATCGACAGCCATAGTGCCATAAGTTAGTGGACTTTGATGTTCAATGTCGATATTAACGGGTACCATTGTAAACAATTCTGGTTGTAACAAATACAAAATTGTACAAGCATCATGTATTGGACCACCATCCATATTAAAGTGAGTCTTGTATGTCTTCTTAAAGAATTGTAATAATTCTACGACGAACTGTGCAACAGGATTATTGATACTTTCAAAGCGTTCAATCACGTGATCGTCGGCTAAAACTTGATGTGTTACATCTAAACCAAACACATTTATAGTAATCCCACTTTCAAAAACACGCTTCGCTGCTTCAGCATCTACCCAAATATTGAATTCTGCTGTAGGCGTCCAATTTCCAAATGTACCACCACCCATCAAAGTAATAGATTCAATATGCTCAGCGATTCTTGGCTCACGAATCAATGCCGTTGCTACATTCGTAAGAGGACCTGTCGCTACAATTGTTACAGGTGTATCACTCGTCATCACTTTGTTTATAATCACATCTGATGCTGGCATTGCAACTGCTTGACGTGATGGTGTCGACGGTAGTTTCGGACCATCTAATCCAGATTCCCCATGTATTTCAGAAGCAAAGGCAGCTGGTTTAATTAACGGCCTATCCGCACCTTTCGCTACTGCTATATCTTGGCGTCCCATAATATCCAATACGTTCAAGGCGTTTGTCGTATTCTTGTCAACTGATTGATTACCTGCGACTGTTGTTACAGCTAATATCTCTAGTGGACTGTCAATTGCCCCCGCTAAAATTAATGCTATTGCATCATCGTGTCCTGGATCACAATCCATAATAATCTTTCTTTTCATTTATATATCCACCTTTCTTAAGTTGTTATCGATAGCTTATGTATATTTATTTATGTGGTGAATCATGTTTATTTTGAAAAATAGTTTTAACTTTCTCATATTTTTGGATACAAACACTATTTATCTATTTTATGGCTTATAAATTTATCCGATATGCCTTATCAACCTACCTCGCTAAAAATAGGATGTCTACATATCTATACCGACTTTTGTCAACTCATTTTCACAACAATATAAACAGCAATTTATATGATTGTTACATGATTCAAACAATTTTTATGAAAAATATTTTCATACACAGAATATATATTGATATTAAATTTCTCAAAAGCTATATTGAGAATAATTAGGAGGGATGTTGATGAAATCTTTATTTGAAAAAGCACAGCAGTTCGGCAAGTCCTTTATGTTACCTATCGCAATCTTACCAGCTGCAGGTCTATTGTTGGGTATCGGTGGTGCATTAAGTAATCCAAACACCGTTAAAGCATACCCTATTTTAGATATTACCTTATTACAAAATATTTTTACATTAATGTCAGCTGCAGGTAGTATTGTTTTCCAAAATTTACCGGTCATCTTTGCAATTGGTGTCGCAATCGGATTATCTAGAAGCGATAAAGGTACTGCAGGTTTAGCTGCGCTGCTCGGTTTCTTAATTATGAACGCAACTATGAATGGCTTATTAACTATCACGGGCACATTGGCAAAAGATCAGCTTGCACAAAATGGACAAGGCATGGTGCTCGGTATACAAACGGTTGAAACCGGTGTTTTTGGCGGGATTATCACAGGTATTATGACCGCAATACTTCACAACAAATATCACAAAGTGGTATTACCACCGTATTTAGGTTTCTTTGGTGGCTCTAGATTTGTCCCTATTGTCACAGCATTTGCCGCAATCTTTTTAGGTGTATTGATGTTTTTCATTTGGCCAAGCATACAAGCCGGCATTTATCATGTTGGTGGATTTGTAACGAAAACAGGTGCCATCGGTACTTTTGTTTATGGCTTCATCTTAAGATTGTTAGGTCCACTCGGTTTACACCATATTTTTTACTTACCGTTTTGGCAGACGGCACTTGGTGGTACTTTAGAAGTCAAAGGGCACTTAGTTCAAGGTACGCAGAACATCTTCTTTGCTCAACTTGGTGATCCAGATGTGACGAAGTATTATTCAGGTGTGTCACGCTTTATGTCAGGCCGTTTTATTACGATGATGTTCGGCTTATGTGGTGCCGCACTTGCAATTTATCACACAGCTAAACCTGAACATAAAAAAGTTGTCGGCGGTTTAATGTTATCCGCTGCACTCACTTCATTTTTAACAGGTATTACCGAACCTTTAGAGTTTAGTTTCTTGTTTGTCGCACCTATTCTTTATGTAATCCATGCCTTCTTTGATGGATTAGCATTTATGATGGCAGACATTTTCAACATTACAATTGGTCAAACCTTCAGTGGAGGCTTTATCGATTTCTTACTCTTTGGTGTGCTACAAGGTAATAGTAAAACAAACTACCTATACGTCATACCTATTGGAATTGTGTGGTTCTGTTTGTATTACATCGTTTTCAGATTCTTAATTACGAAATTTAATTTCAAAACACCTGGTCGAGAAGATAAAGCTGCAGCACAACAAGTTGAGGCTACTGAAAGAGCACAAACTATTGTTGCTGGTTTGGGAGGCAAAGATAACATTGAAATCGTTGACTGTTGTGCAACGAGACTACGCGTCACACTTCATCAAAATGACAAAGTCGATAAAGTATTACTCGAAAGTACTGGTGCCAAAGGTGTAATCCAGCAAGGCACTGGTGTGCAAGTAATTTATGGGCCTCACGTTACAGTTATCAAAAATGAAATTGAAGAATTGCTCGGGGATTAAGACTAACCGAAATATCAACAGAACTAATGGCAACGATGTACGAAGTAAGAAGTGACATCGTTGCTTTTATTTTTAATGTTACATTTGAAGCATTAAGTTCATCATGCACTGTAGTGAGCCCGCAAATCGCCTCTGCTAGACAATCATCTTAATGCTATGATTAAAGCTTAAGTGCCAGATTTGAATTTAATTTCAACAACGACTTTCACTACATTAAAAATAGGGCTACTCGACACATATAGTTGTATCAAATAGCCCTTTATACAATTTTTTGGGTAAGGTTTTACAATTTTTGGAATGGTATAGATTTTATAAAAAGTTATTTAAGTTCTTCTGCTTCAGCCATAATATCTTTTAATGTTTTAGCTGAATGTGCGAACTTGCTTTGTTCTTCGTCGTTTAATGGGATTTCTACGACGTTGCGAATACCGTTTCTATTGATGACTGCTGGAACACCAATATAAACATCTTCTTCATCATATTCGCCTTCTAATAATGCTGATACAGTCAATACGGCATCTTCATTTCTGAAAATCGCTTCAGTAATTCTAGCTAATCCCATTGCAACACCATAATAAGTGGCACCTTTAGCTTGAATAATGTCATATGCTGCATCACGTGTTTGAACAAAAATTTGTTCAATTTGCGCTTTGCCCTCAGGACGTTGTTCAAGTAATGTCTTCAAAGGTTGACCCGCAATATTAGCGTGTGACCATACTGGTAATTCAGTGTCACCATGTTCACCAATAATTTGAGCATCGACGCTACGTGGCGCAACATCGAACGCTTCGCTTAACAATAATCTAAAGCGTGCAGAGTCTAAAATTGTACCAGAACCTATAACACGTTCTTTAGGTAAACCAGAGAATTTCCATGTTGCATACGCTAAAATATCAACAGGATTTGTAGCTACCAAGAAAATACCATCAAATTTTGATGCCATTACTTCACCAACAATTGATTTGAATATTTTCAAGTTTTTAGATACTAAATCTAAACGTGTTTCTCCAGGTTTTTGTGCAGCACCAGCACAGATGACAACTAGATCCGCATCATGACAATCACTGTATTCGCCAGCTTTCACACGAACTGTTGTTGGAGAATATGGTGTGGCATGTTTTAAATCCATAACATCTCCTCGAACTTTTTCAGTGTCTAAATCAATGATGACTAATTCATCAACAATGCTTTGGTTCACTAATGAAAATGCGTAGCTTGAACCTACTGCACCATTACCTATTAATACAACTTTGTTCCCTTTAAATTTGTTCATTACAAAAACTCCCTTATGATTAATTCACTAACATACGTGTAGTTTCAAATATGTTAGTTTAATGCTGCTTATTGACGATACAAAAACAAATAAACATCTCTTTTATTTTCAACGCATAACTTAAAAGGTCATGTGTCATCCGCTTTTAAGTTTGTGATTTATTTCACATATAAAATGTAACATGCATTAAGTACTAGGTCAATATTAAATTGTGATTTATTTCACATTTTATTTTAATTTTTACACCTTTTTAATTTGTATACGATTACATCTTAGATGTCTTTAGTCTTCGTACTTCGCCAGTGATTATTTACACTTTCACATTTTTATTATCATGTTTACTTTTTTCTAAGAAAACAACAATGTTTTTTGAATTAGTCAAATAAATGCGCGCAATCGTCGGTGTGCAAACAGACAATTGTACACAATGCTTATTGATAAGTATTTAAAAAATTAAAAATGTCATACAATTATCAAATTTGCCATTTTATTTATATTTTCTCAAACTAATTAATTGAATATCGAAATTTTTAGTAGAATAATCAAAATAGACAGATTAAAGGAGGAGTATCATGCTTACAGAACAAGAGAAAGACATTATCAAACAAACAGTGCCTTTACTTAAAGAGAAAGGGACAGAAATTACGTCAATCTTTTATCCAAAAATGTTTAAAGCGCATCCTGAACTTTTAAACATGTTTAATCAAACGAACCAAAAACGAGGCATGCAATCTTCAGCATTAGCACAAGCTGTAATGGCCGCAGCGGTTAATATCGATAACTTAAGTGTTATTAAACCAGTCATTATGCCAGTCGCATATAAACACTGCGCACTACAAGTTTATGCTGAACATTATCCAATTGTGGGGGAAAATTTATTAAAAGCCATTCAAGACGTGACAGGATTAGAAGAAAATGACCCTGTCATTCAAGCTTGGGCAAAAGCATATGGCGTTATTGCGGATGTGTTCATCCAAATTGAAAAAGAAATTTATGATCAAATGATGTGGATAGGTTTTAAACCATTCAAAATTACCAATATTAAACAAGAATCTGAAGACATTAAATCATTTACAGTTGAAACTGAAGAATATGACTTTAGTGAATTTACACCAGGCCAATACATCACAGTTGATGTTTCTAGTGAAAAACTTCCATATAGAGCTAAACGTCACTATTCTATCGTATCAGGTGAAAAAAACCATTTAACTTTTGGCGTTAAACGTGATGTCACAACAGAACATGAAGGCGAAGTTTCAACAATTTTACACGATGAGATTAAAGAAGGCGATATGATTAATTTAGCTGCGCCTGTAGGTGGATTCGTATTAGAGAATACGACTGAACCACAACTTTTCTTAGGTTCAGGTATTGGTGTTACACCTTTAGTAGCTATGTATGAAGCTGCCTCTGCCAAAGGTTTAGATACACAGATGGTTCAAGTTGCTGAAAATGAACAACATTTACCTTTCAAAGACAACTTCAACAGTATCGCAAGCCATCATGACAACGCTAAATTATATACACACTTAAAAGATAAACAAGGCTATATTGGCGCTGAAGAATTACAAGCATTTTTAGCAAATAAACCTGAAATTTATATCTGTGGTGGTACAAAATTCTTACAATCTATGATCGAAGCACTTAAATCTTTAAATTACGATATGGATCGCGTACACTACGAAACATTTATTCCAAGACTAAGCGTTGCAGTATAACTGAGAAAAGAGGTTTAGTGCTCATATGAAACTTAATCAACGTTACGTAAAAGTATTTGCATTATATTTCGTAAGTATTGTTACTGCAAATATTATTGTTAAAAATAATAATTTAATTAAAACATTGATACAAACCATAGCCGGGTACACGGTCTTTGCAGTTGGTTTAAAGTATTTAACTAAACGTAAAAATAAATAACATATATACAAAAACAGCTATGACTTTACTTTGTCATGGCAGTTTTTTAATTGGGAGTGGGACAGTAATGAGATTTTCGCAAAATTTATTTCGTCGTCCCACCACAACATGCATTGATGTATGCTCACTGAATTTCATAAGAAAGGAGTTCACAAGATGACCGTAGATATTGGACGGATTTATGACAATAAAGATAATACCGACGCTATTCGTATCCTAGTCGATAGAGTCTGGCCGAGAGGTATTTCGAAAAGAACTGCTAACCTAGATTATTGGTTAAAAGACATTGCCCCTTCTACTGAGTTGCGACAATGGTTCCAACATGATCCTAAACTTTTTGGAGCTTTTAAAGAAAAATATGAAAAAGAATTACGTGATCAGGATGCACAAAAAGATGCTTTTGAAAAATTAAAGGATATTGTAAATCAGCATAATCATGTTCTATTGTTATATGCAGCAAAAGATACTAAACATAACCAAGCTGTAGTACTACAGCAGTTGCTCAATACTTAGGTATATATGTTTATCGTGAATCACTATAAATATCGCTAACTTCATTTCTAATATTTATTTTTAAAAAGCATAATTACTACAATTAATTGAACTTTAATGATTACTAAACTTGAACAATATTTTACTTTAACAAAATAAAGTTTTAAAATATTAATTGCTGGGTTTTACATAGTAATTAGAAAGAGAGTGTTAATGAAATGAAGTTTAAAAGACTAGCAACTATATTTTCAGCAGTATTAGTGTTATCAGGATGTGGCTCAATGCATTCATCTGGCAAAGACTTAAATATTTCGTTACCGTTAAAAACAAAGTCTATTGCACCTTATGAAACAGATGTACCAGTTAAGATTGGTGCTGCAGAATCATTATTTAAAACAAATGATCAAGGAAAAATAGAAAAAGCATTAGTGAAATCGTATCATCAACCAAATGATACAACGTTAGATATAGAATTAAAAGATAATATTAAATTTCAAAACGGTCAAAAATTGACTGCAGAAAAAGTGAAATCTAGCCTTGAAAATAGCATGAAAAAAAGCGACTTGGTCAAATATTCATTACCAATATCATCAATTACCGCTAAAGGTCAAAAACTGACAATTAAAACCAACTCCGCTTACCCTGAACTTGTATCTGAATTAGCTAATCCTTTTATGGCAATTTATGATACAGATGCTAAATCAGATGTTAATCAAACTCCTGTTGGTACAGGCCCTTACCAAATAAAAGATTATAAGCAATCTCGAAAAATATCATTGTCGAATTTTAAGGACTATTGGCAAGGTAAACCCAAACTTGATCATATTACTATGACGTACCAAGAAGACGGCAATAATCGCGTCAGAAATTTAGAATCTCAAAAAGATGATTTAATAACTGATGTCCCAGTTAATAAAGTTCAAGACATAGAAAATAATCAAAATTTAAAAGTGTCAAAAGAATCTGGATTTAGAACTTCTTTACTTATGTATAATCATACTAATAAAAAAATGACTAAATCCGTTCGTGAAGCATTAGATCATATCATTGATAGACAAGGTATTGCAGATCATATTTATCAAGGTTATGCGAAACCTGCAACGAGTCCATTTAATGATAAAATTCCATATATTAAAGAACCTAAGTTAACCAAACAAAATATCGAACAAGCAAAAACGTTATTAGCTAAAGATGGTTATACAAAAGAACACCCTTTAAAAATTAAGTTAATTACGTATGACGGTCGTCCAGAGCTATCGAAAATTGCGCAAGTATTACAATCAGATGCTAAAAAAGCAAATATTGAAATCGACATTAAAAGTGTTGATGACATAGAAGGTTACTTAAAAGACCGTTCTGCATGGGATGCAACGATGTATAGTTTTGGGACAATCCCTCGCGGTGATACAGGTTATTTCTTTAATCAAGCATATAAAAAAGATGGTGCTATTAATAAAGGAGACTACAATAATAGCAACGTCGATGATTTAATTAATCAATTGAATCATACTGTAGATGTTAAGGAACGTCACAATATTTCTAATGATATTATTAAATTATCAAGTCGAGATGTACCAAACAGTTATATTGCTTACAACGATCAAATAGTCGCTGCTAACGCTAAGGTTAAAAATTATAAAGTAACACCTGAAGGTATCTATTTAATCGATTATCGAACAACGATTGAACGATAAGGGAGTGTGGGACATTGATTTATGTCTCAGCCCTGCTTCAACTATAAAAACCACGCCGAAGTCATCCAATATGATTATGGCGTGGTTTAATTTGCTTATATGATTGTATTAATTTCTGTTTGATGAATTTCAATAAAATGATTATTACATACTTTCAGTGAATCATGTTCATTTTATATAAATCTAATTGTCACTATTTGTTTAACGTGAAACACTTTTTTAACTCCGAAAAGTATTCCTATTCCACTCTTTTAAAGACAAATTATAAAAATAGCTTATGTCACAAACATATGAGCAACATAAGCTTTAATTATTATTCGTCTACTTTTTTCTGTTGTTCTTTAAATTCTTTCTGCAGTAAATTCACTTGTTTTAAACCTGCCCCCATTAAAATGAATACAAGTATCCACACAATAACGATTAAAATAAATATTTTTAACGTATCACTGCCAAGTACAGTTAAAGATGTATCCCAAATGCCATGTAAACCAACGGCTGATAAAAAGAATATTAAAAAGCGTTTATCAAAAATATCTTTGAATTCAAAGCCATGCTGTTCTTTCGCAATAACTATTGCAGCACCAACAATCGCTGACCAAACTAAATGACCACCAATCGCAGTCCACGCACGTGTGAAGACAATATCTAATAATGGGACATTTTCCCCTAAAGCGAAATTCAAAATATAACCTGCTGATTCAAAAACTGCGAACCCTGCACCAATAGCAGCACCGATTAATAATCCATTCAAAATCTTATTTGTTTTCAATTTATTGACGAAATAAACAATAATGAGTGCTTTTCCAGTTTCTTCAACTAATCCTACTAAAAATGCATCGAAAAATGTTAAAGAACCAAACCTTTCGAATTGATCACTAAAAACGACAAATCTATATAATAACATCGTACTTAGTAATGAAAATACGCCGCCAATAAAGAACATGATAATAACTTCAAAAATGCTAATATTTTTAAACGCATTTGATTCATAAAAGAAGAACAAACCCGATAATGGTACTGTTAAAGCCCCTATAAAAATGAGACCCGGAATCGCGTTAGTGTTATTAAAAATCGCTGCCATGACCCATAATCCAATAAATGTTACTGTGAAAGCGATGAATACTCGAGAAAAGAGCCATGGCTTCCCCCATTCTTCTGATATGTCACAAATTGCTGGCGTAGTTTTAGCAGTACCCGCTATAAATATTTCATCTGCTTCGTTTTTAGTATGCGGCTTAAATACTTCAGAAAACATATCTTTTAAATTAAGATTTAAGCTTTCATCATTGCCGGCTAGTCTACCGATTGATTTGGTTGCATTATCAAATAAACTTCTTGCTTCGGTTTTTAAATCTGCATTTTGCGCTGTTTCATGCGCTTTGGCTTCCATTTGTTTATTGATAGATTCATTATGTATGTCGGACGTCTTAGTTGATTGTGTACTTGCTGATGACATCCCCTCTTCACCTGTATTAGGTGCAACTGATTGCGTTTGTGTTGTCTCTTCTTTTTCTGTATTTCTTCGATGATTAAGACCTTCCATAGACTTACCTACTTTCACTTTTCATAATAAAACTATTTTAATTTAATATTGATGGATTTTCCATATTTTAATATAAATACTTTGTTCGATTGGGCGCTTTGTATTTCATATTTAAAAATCAAAACCTATTTAACTTTTTATATTCCGAGCAATATTTTTATATAAGTATTTTAATGATATTCAATTCATTACAAACCCTTGATATTACAATTGTTATCAACCATCAAAATGTGTCTATACTGTGTCTATTATCAGAATAAAAAGATATTTCTAATTGATTTTAAACGTCGTTATGTTATATTTCTTGTAAGGGTTTACACAAAGTGTAAAAACGCTATATTTTATCAAATGTGATGGAGGTGACTTGCTTGAAACAAATCACATGGCACGACTTACAACATATCATTAAAGATGGTGATGTGATTGGTTTACCAGCATTAGCTGTAGCCAACTTACCCGCCGAAGTTCTACGTGCTGTGTTAGCGCAACATGACACATATCATACGCCCAAAGATTTAACGTTTATATTAGCGAATGATATCCATAGTTTAGGTGCCGCACCGGATTTAGATGATTTTATAGAACGTCGCATGATTAAACGTGTCATTATGAGCATTTTAACGGCTTCTTCCAAAACGGCACAAGCAATGAAAAATAATGACATTGAAGCTTATTTTTTACCACAAGGTATCATTGCAACTCATTATCGTCAGAGTAATCAATTATTACCTGGAGTTATTACTAAAATCGGATTAAACACAGCTGTTGATCCTAGATACGGTGGCGGTAAAGTAAATACACGAACAACTGATGATTTAGTTTCATTAGTAACCATCAACGATGAAACATACTTACATTACACATTCCCTAGCGTTGATGTGGCACTACTGAGAGGAACATACGCAGATCAACAAGGTAACATTTATTTAACTCAAGAAGCGTACTTGAGCGAGTGTTATCATGTCGCATTAAACGCGAAAGCCAATCATGGGAAAGTTATTGTACAAGTTAAAGCTTTAGTTGACGGATATCAACTAAAACCGAATGAAGTTGTTATCCCAGGAAATCTTGTCGATTATGTATACGTCACAGAAGATGAAAAGAATCACCGCCAAGTAATTCAGAGTCATTATTTACCAGCCTTGTCTGGAGAAGAACGAATTGATGGAATACCTGAACCCGCATTACCTTTTAATAGTCGCAAATTGATTCTCCGACGTGCTGCTCAGTTTTTAACTTATGGCGATACAATTAGCATCGGTTATGGCATCAATAATGAACTCTCTAATTTATTGCACGAAGAATGTGTTGAACATGATGTGCAACCGATTTTAGATGTTGGCATTTTCGGTGGATTCGTTGGGAGTCGTGAACATTTTGGTATGAATTACAATGCAGATGTGCGCATGCCTCATGATCGAGCATGGGATTTTATTTATAACAATGGTGTATCAGTTGCCTATCTTAGCTTTGCTGAGGTTGATCAATACGGCAATGTCAACGTGTCTTACTTCAATGACCGACTAAATGGATGTGGTGGCTTTATAGACATTACGCAATCTGTAAATAAAATTATCTTTTCAGGTACTTTTGTAGCTGGCAGTCATGTCTCATGCCATAATCAACGATTAAACATTGAAACTGAAGGACAAAACCAGAAATTTGTATCAGATGTGAGCCATATCGACTTTAATGCACAATATTCACAATCACTCGAGCAAGAAGTCTATTTTGTTACTGAGCGTGCAGTATTCGAACTCACCAATCAAGGCTTGAAACTAATTGAAATTGCACCAGGTCTTGATTTGCATAAAGATATTTTGAATCAAATGGCTTTTAAACCAATTATTGCTGATCATTTAAAATTAATTGATACCAGCATTTACAAAGAAAAATGGGGACAACTTAAACAATCAATTCATAAAGTATGAAAGTGAAGCTAAAGGGGGTATACTAATGAATTTCGATTGGATAAAAACGCGTTCAGACTTCGATGATGACAAGCCTGCCGTTATTGATCACGCAAAACAAACATCTTGGACATACCAACAACTCAATGCACGCGCTGATAATATGGCACATTATTTAACATCTCAAGGTGTTAAAAAAGGCGATGTTATCGGTATTTTTGCGCCAAATGATATTGCAATATTAGATTTATTGTTTGCTTGTTTTAAAACAGGTGCGGTTTTTTTACCATTGAATTGGCGGCTTAACCCAAAAGAAATTGCAGCCATTGTGGAAGATGCACAATTAAAACTGCTCTTCTATGCTGAAAAACATTTAAGTTCACTCACCGATATTGACCAAAACTTATTGCATATGGATATTGATGTAGCGCAATATGATGAAATCGTAAATCCAGATTATCACCAACCTTTTCAAGCAACACCTGTCGAACCACAAGATCTTGCAGCATTAATTTATACAAGTGGTACAACCGGATCACCTAAAGGTGTGATGTTCTCATATGAATCATTTGTTCATAACGGTGCAAACTTAGAGCTGACGTATAAGTTCAATTCAAACTATATTACGATTGTATCAACACCAATGTTCCATGTTTTAGGGTTTAACGATACTGTATTACCAGTATTGATGTCAGGTGGCACACTTATTCTTCAACGTTACTTTAACGGCGAAGAATTGAATGACATGATTGCACAATATCACCCTACATTTATTATCATGATTCCGACAATGTATTATAGTACGCTACGTGCTAGTAATTTTAATCCTGAAAATTTTAAAGCTATGGATTATATCATCCAAGGTGGTTCACAACCATTACCAAGTATCCAAGCAGCTTTTAAACAATATGGCATAAACATTATTAACGGCTATGGTTTAACTGAAGCACCTCTTGTACTTGTTAATACACCGGAAAATTCAAAACGTAAGCCAATGAGTATTGGTAAAGCAGTCATGTTCGTTGATGCACGTATCCTTGATGATAACGGTGAGGAAGTACCTACTGGTGAGATTGGCGAACTTGCAATTAAGGCTAAAAATGTCACGCCAGGATATTGGAATAAACCAGCAGAGACTGCCAAAGCATTTCATGGTCGTTATTTATTAACTGGTGACTTAGCGAAGATGGACGACGATGGCGATATATTTATTATTGACCGCAAAAAAGAATTAATCATAACTGGTGGCGAAAATGTCTTACCATCCGAAGTCGAAAATGCTTTAGCTGAGCATCCACTAGTAGACCGGTGTGTGGTCGTTGGCTATGATCATCCAAAATATGGTGAATCAATTGCTGCAGCCATTATACTTCGCGAAGATGAACCTCATTACGCTGAAATTTTAGATCAACATATGCGAAGTCGTTTAGCAGGTTATAAAGTCCCAAGAATGTATGTACCAGTGACACATATGCCGTTAAACAGTACGCAGAAACCAGATAAACTTGCGATTCGACAAATGATGAATGACAAAGTCTCACAAACACTTTAAAGGTGATAAAAATTTTTGACATTTAGTGTAAGTGTTTACAAATAAAGCGTGTTGTTTTTGAATTAAATGCATTTCACATTAGTATTCATATTATTTTTAGGAGGAATTTATATGACATTTGAAAAAGAAACGGTCTTAAAAACATTATTTCCTGAAGATGTACTTAGTATTGCTAAAGGTTTAACAGACGGTGAAGTCGAATTTTTACAACAAGTAGATTCATTGCTAGAAAGTAAGTACCGTGAAAATATTAATCAACATTGGATAGACGCTACTGTACCCGAGGACTATTTTAAAGATCTGGGAGAATTAAATTATTTTAACAATCCATTACTTTACAAGGATCGTCCAAACGCCAAAATGCCTAGTCAACTATTTCAGTTTTTCATGTCTTACCTACTCGCGCGATTTGATATTTCCTTAGCTACCCTACTCGGTGTTCACCAAGGTTTAGGGCATAACACTTTCTATTTCGGAGGTAGCAAAGAACAAATTGCGAAATATGTACCTAAATTACAGTCACATGAACTGCGTACATGCTTTGCTTTAACTGAACCAGAACACGGTTCGGACGTTGCGGGAGGTCTTGAAACAGTCGCTGAACGCCAGGGAGATACTTGGGTTATCAATGGTGAAAAGAAATGGATTGGTGGTGCACATGTATCTGATGTCATTCCAGTATTCGCAGTAAATAAAGAAACTGGCAAACCCCATTGCTTTGTAGTCAGACCAGAACAAGATGGCGTCGATATTGAAGTCATTGATAATAAAATCGCACTTCGCATTGTTCCTAACGCCCTAATTAAATTAACTAATGTCAAAGTAGATGAAGCGGATCGCTTACAAAACATAACAAGCTTTAAAGATATTGCCAAAATTCTTTATTCAACGAGAGCAGGCGTTGCTTATATGGCTACAGGTGGTATGGCTGGCGCTTTACGTGCCACATTAGATTATGTCACTGAGCGTAAGCAATTCGGCAAACCAATTAGTAAATATCAGTTAATACAAGAAAAGCTAGCAATGATGCAAGGTAATTTAGCTCAAGCAATGGCAACATGTGCTCAATTAGCTAATATGCAAGCACATGGTGAATATGACGAGGTTGCAACTTCAACGGCGAAGATGATGAATGCCTTACGTTTGCGTGAGACAGTAGCTATGGGCCGTGGTATTACAGGTGGTAATGGCATACTAGCTGACGATTATGATATTGCACGTTTCTTCTCTGATGCAGAAGCGATTTACACGTACGAAGGTACACATGAAATTAATGCCTTAGTAATTGGACGCGCTTTGACTGGAGATTCTGCTTTCGTATAAATAGCAAAGAATTATATGAGATGCAGTAATATCACTAAAAAAAGACTTATTTTAAGCATAAAGCTTTTTCCTTAAATAAGAGGCTAAGATGACTGTCAAAGATACTTAATTAATTTTATAAAATAGCAACGTTATTCCAATTATCTTAATGGTTATCTTATCCTCAACTAAATTGGAGGAATCACTATGACAATTAATAAAGTAACCGTTCTTGGCGCAGGCACGATGGGCGCTCAACTGGCAGCACTCTTTGTGAATGCTGGACTTAAAGTAAAACTATTAGATATTGTAGTGGACAAAAACGATCCAAATCTCATTGCGAAAAAATCTTACGATAAAATTACAGATAAGAAACGGCCGCTACTATTCGACTTAAATCTAGCGAGTCATTTAACATATGGTAATTTTGATGATGACTTGGTAAATGATGATGCTGATTTATATATCGAAGCAGTTAAAGAAGATATTGAAATTAAGCATGCTGTTTGGCAACAAGTTCTACAACATGCTAAAGAAGATGCTTTATTCGCTACAAATACATCAGGTATTCCAATTAATGCGATTGCTCAAACATTTAACGAGAAGGATCAAGAACGATTCTTTGGTCTACATTTCTTTAACCCACCACGTATTATGAAATTAGTGGAGTTAATACCTACGTCACACACGAAGGAATCTATCATATTAGATGTAAAAAATTTCGCGCAAAATGTGTTAGGTAAAGGTGTCATTGTCGTCAATGATGTGCCTGGCTTTGTCGCAAATAGAGTCGGCACGCAAACAATGAATGATATTATGTATCGCGCCGAGCAACACAAGTTAAGCATTGTAGATGTGGATGCTTTAACTGGGCAAGCGATTGGTCGTCCTAAAACAGGTACATATGCCCTATCTGACCTAGTCGGTTTAGATATTGCAGTGTCTGTAATTAAAGGCATGCAACAAGTACCTGAAGAAACGCCTTATTTTCATGATGTCAAAATTGTAAATACGTTGTTTGACAATGGCGCACTCGGACGTAAAACGAAACAAGGATTTTACAAAAAGGATAAAGAAACTAAAGCTCGACTTGTTTACGATGTTGAAAAACAAGATTATGTACCTGTATCGCAACCACAATTACCAATTTTAAATGAATTTAATAAAGACTTAGTGCATAACCTTGATGTCATATTCAATGCGCAAGACGAAGCGGGACTATTTTTATGGGAGACATTACGTAATAATTTCTATTACTCTGCTATCAATGTACCTAAAGCTACCGATGATTTCCGAGACATAGACCGTGCGCTTGTCTGGGGGTTCAACTGGAAACTTGGTCCATTCCAATTATGGGATGCAATGGGATATGAACGTGTTAAAACACGTATGGAAGACGAAATTGGAGACTTACCACAATGGATTAGTGATTTAGATGGTGGCTTTTATAAACAAGATGAGACCATCGAATATGCAACACCTGTTTCTCACTTCGTAAAAGATGAACTTTGGGATAAAGGTGATGCCAAACTTTCCGTAACTCATGATGATCAACTGTTACTGAAATTACAAAGTAAAAATAATGTCATTACCGATGAATTCAACGATGCGTTAGTTGATGCGATTGATTTACTGGAAAATGACCATTACACAAGTATGGTTATTTATGCAGATGGTAACAATTTCAGTGTGGGTGCTAACCTTTTCTTAATGAAAAAGGCGCATGAAGACGGTCTTGTAGATGATGTCGTTGCACAATCAATTGATAAATTACATTATAGCTTTAATCGTTTGAAGTATAGTTTGAAACCAGTAGTCACAGCTGTTCAAGGTCGTGCCTTAGGCGGTGGCTGTGAGCTTGTACTTTACTCACCTATTGTTGTCGCTGCAAGTGAAACGTATATCGGTCTTGTTGAAGCAGGCGTTGGCTTATTACCGAGTGGCGGTGGCCTTGCAGAAATGGCTGATCGCATATTACGCACATCGCATAAGTTTGATGACAAACAAGCTTCCATGACAAAAGTACTGACGAATATCGCATTTGCGAAAGTCTCTACAAATGCCTTTGAGGCACGTCGTTATGGTTATTTACGTGATACAGATACGATTATTTTCAATACAGCACAACGTGTCGAAGTTGCGCTCAAACGTGCGAAATATGAAGCAGAAACAAACTATATTCCGAATCCTAGACATCAATATATCGCTTTAGGTGAAGACTTCAAAGCATTGATCCAAGGACAATTAGATGCGCAAAGACGGGGTCATTTTATTAGCGACCATGATTATCATATCGCCTTAAATATCGCCACAATTTTAGCGGGTGGTGATTTACCAAGAAATACATTTATCAATCAACGTTACATTCAATCGTTGGAGAAAATTGGCTTTATTGACTTACTAAAATCTAAAAAATCATATGAAAGAATTGCACATATGTTAAAAACTGGTAAGCCATTACGTAATTAAAAGATAGTCATTAAGAGAGGATGATAACCATGCAAGAAGCATACATTGTAGCTTATGGGCGTTCAGCCGCAGCGAAAGCAAAGCAAGGCGCATTATTCCACGAAAGACCTGATGATGTCGCAGCCAAAGTATTACAAGGCGTATTGAAACGTATTGACGGAAAATTCAATAAGAATATGATTGAAGATGTCATTGTTGGTACGGCTTTTCCAGAAGGATTACAAGGACAAAACATTGCACGAACGATTGCATTGCTTACGGGATTATCTGACACGGTACCGGGTCAAACAGTGAATCGCTACTGCTCATCAGGATTACAAACCATCGCGATTGCAGCCAATCAAATTATGGCTGGTCAAGGAGATATACTTGTAGCTGGTGGCGTTGAATTGATGAGTGCCGTACCAATGGGTGGCAACGAGCCCACAAACAATCCTACCTTACAATATGATGATATAGGTGCGTCATATCCTATGGGTTTAACTGCTGAAAATGTAGCATCCCAATTTGACGTATCACGCGAAGATCAAGATGCTTATGCTGTCAGAAGTCATCAACGTGCCTATGAAGCACAACGTGATGGTCGGTTCAACGATGAAATTATCCCAATACAAGTAAACTCAGTTGAATATACAAACGCAGGACCAAAAGTACACACAAATATCTTTGACCAAGATGAATTTATACGCCCTGACACCACGATGGAGGCATTAGCCAAATTACGTACAGTATTTAAAGCTGACGGCACTGTGACTGCGGGAACATCTGCCCCACTTTCTGATGGTGCAGGATTTGTAGTTTTAATGTCTGGAGATAAAGTGAAAGAACTAGGCGTGACACCTATTGCACGATTCGTTGGTTATAAGGCAGTAGGCGTTGACCCGAAAATTATGGGTATTGGGCCTGCATATGCGATTCCTGAAGTATTGTCACTCAGCAATCTATCTGTTGAAGACATTGATTTGATCGAATTGAACGAAGCATTTGCTTCTCAAACAATTGCATCTATTAAAGAAGTAGGTCTAGATATATCACGTACGAATGTGAATGGTGGCGCTATTGCTTTAGGTCATCCATTAGGTGCTACAGGCGCAATGTTAACCGCGCGTTTACTTAATGAAATGGGTAGACGTCCCGATAGCCGTTACGGCATGGTTACGATGTGTATTGGTGTCGGTATGGGTGCAGCTGCTATATTTGAATATGTGCGTTAGAATGGTTGATTTTGGATGAAGCGGATTCGTTTTGTTATTGAATGAAGTAGGCTGAAGTTGAAGCCAGTTGAAGTTGAAGCGGGTTGAAGCAATTTCGTTTTATTAATGAAGCTGTGTGAAATATAGTGATTGAACAAAAAAGTGGTTTAATGGGATGGTGGTTATTTCCGTTTTAGAATTTAACATTTACACGTCTAATTTTAATCATTGTTTTAAATTTTATGAATCGAAGCCCTTTGATTTAATAATATTTGCTAATGCTAGTAACTTATCTGATTGTTCATGTTTAAAATAAAGAAAACCACTCACATCAGTGTGTGTTCGAACTAGACTTGTAAGTTCCAGTTCGGCACGACTTTCTAAAGCAATTATTATTGCTGTGATTGTCGTATATCACTTAGATGTGCGTGGTTTATTTTAATAGGTTAGTAATATATTAGGTCATGTTATGTTTAAGACTATAATGAATAAATAATTTAGAAATATGCTTCCGATTGTTCGATGCTTTAATTCAGTTAGAAGCATCATAGAATGCATGATTACTGTTGTAAAGATACGTAATGTTTTGTATTGACTGTATGTCTTTGGATAGAGTTACAAACTTATTTTGTTACTCTAGGCCCATATGTCGCAGTACCATCTGCATGTGTTGTTACATTGTATGCATTTGTTTTACTTGGCTTCTTGTATGTCGGGCGAGCTCCGTATGACACTTGACCGTTTGCGTGTGTTGTTACGTTATATGCATTTGTTTTGCTTGGCTTGTTTTGTGTCGGGCGAGCTCCGTATGATACTTGACCATTTGCATGTGTTGTTACGTTATATGCATTTGTTTTGCTTGGCTTGTTTTGTGTCGGGCGAGCGCCATATGATACTTGACCATTTGCATGTGTTGTTACGTTGTATGCATTTGTTTTGCTTGGTTTGTTTTGTGTTGGGCGAGCGCCATATGTTACTGTGCCATCTTGATTTGTCGTTACGTTGTATGCGTTTGTTTCTGATGGCTTATTGAATCTTGGTCTCGCTTCATATCCAAATGTTCCATCGTTGTATTCACGGATACCTGTACCAGCATCTCTATATTTAACATATTTAGGTGTTTTGTTAAATTGAGGTCTTGCTGGATAATGTGATGCTTCTGTTGTTTCAGATGCTTGAGGTTTAACTTCAATATCACTTGATTCTCCTTGAGTACCTTTTAACGTTGATTCAGTACCTTGTGGTTTTATTTCAAGTTTAGATGAGCTACCTTCAAGACCTTCTAAAATAGGGTTCGGTGTCGTCGGTTGAGTATAATTATCGCTTAAAGATGGTCTGTTTTGTTCCATTGTTGGGAAATCTGGACCTTGAACGATTTCACCTTGTAACGTTTTATTTTCCATCGTTGGATATTCCGGACCTTTTACAATTTCACCTGTAATTGTGCCCTGTGGAATTTTAACTAATGGCTGTGCCACTGGTTGTGTTGTTTCTTCAGCTTTATCAACTGTAATTTTAACCTCTTGTTGGTTATCAAATTTAGGTGATTGAGGTTCTTCAACTTTCTTCTCTTCTTTTACAACTGGAGATTTTGTTACAGTTTCCTCGTATTTTTTGACAGTTTTATTTTTCCAAGATTCGTCAGCCTTTGCAACCGCTTCTCTTGTTTCTTTAACTAGAGCATCAAATCCATCTTTATGTTTATGGTAATCATGTTTAGTTCCATCATACCTAGTAATGTGTTTAGGTCTATTCAACTTGGTTTCAATGAAGAAATCATCAATAATAGATTCTAAATCTTTAATCATTTCTTTTTCAGTACGTTGATTCGTAACTCTAATTGGATCTTTTTCATCACCTAAAATCAAATCAATTTTCGCCCTAAGATTTAATGCTTCTGTTTTATGTTGTGCATCTGTAACGTAGGCAAAATATACACTATATGCTTGATCAACAAGTGAATCTATTTTACCATATGCTGTTCTTTCTTCGCTTTCAGAATATGGTTTTAAATCTGGATTCTCTGATTCAATTTTCTTTACTTCTAACTTAAAGTTATCCAATGCTTTTGTTAATAATTTTGATAAGTCATTGTATTCTTCCATAGTTAAATCGCCAAGATCGTATTTATCAAATGCTTTCATTTTAACTTGAGTATTAGGATTCTCTTTTTTGTATTTTTTATATAGTTCTTTATAAATTTCGTATTTTTCTTTTTTTCTTTCTAGCAGGTATTGGTCTTCCTCTAAAACTCTAGTTTTTAATTTATCTACTGCATCTTTATATTCTTTTTCTGCATATTTATGCTGATCCAGTAAATGAAAAATATTGTAAAACTGGTTTTCTAGATTTTCAATTATTCCCCAATAATATCCATCTGCAATTTGTTTCCCATTTTTACTCCCAGCATTAACTTGTGATTTCCCACTATAATCCTTTGTTACTATCGCATCTGCTTTGTTATCCCATGTAAATAAGCTAGATGCAACTGCTAATGCGCCTAGCGAAATTATTTGCTTTTTCATAATTTTTTAATTCCTCCAAAATGTAATTGCCCAATCTACATTAAAGAAACAAAATATTAAAAGACATTAACTATATATTAACTAGAATAAACAAAGCATTAACTATCTTTTTGTTATAGTTAATTAGCTTTGCAATATACAATAGTGTATAATTTTTTTGATTAATGTACATCAAAGGAGTAACAAAGCATGACAACACAAATGAAAATCAAAACATATTTAGTTGCTGGTATTAAAGCGGCGCTCCTTGATACGACTGGTATTAAATTAGCAAGCAAATCTGAAACTACATCACATACGTATCAACATCAAGCGCTTGTAGATCAATTACATGAATTAATAGCAAACACTGACTTAAATAAATTATCGTACCTAAATTTAGATGCGTTTCAAAAACGCGATATTTTAGCTGCGCACTATATTGCAAAATCCGCTATACGCACTAAAAATTTGGATCAAATGACTAAAGCGAAACATAGATTAGAAAGTATTTACGATTCAATTTCTAACCCTTTGCATTCACAAAACAATTAGCAACTTATCAATAAATCATGTAAGTGTTTGTGACGCCAAATTGCCATACAAATACTTGTCATATGAATATAAACGAATGAAACGATTGCCTATCCCATAGATGGCAACATTAAAAAGACCTCTGAAGGTATCATCTTGATAACTTTAGAGGTCTTTGTTTATATTATTCAAACAAAATTCTTATAGAACGATCGAAGTATGTTTCGTCTTTCTTTTCTTCTTTAATCTGATCAGCTAATGCTGGGTCATCTGTGATAATACCATCAACATTGGTTTGTAAGTATTTCGTTAAATCTTCTTCGCCGTTAATGGTCCAAGTATAGACTTCTTTATTTTCCAAGTGCGCTTGATTAACAAGTCTTGGCGAATAAGAAAAATCTTCGATGACAAAGAAATCTAATGATGTTTCTTTAAAATGACCAAACTGCAACGGAATGATATAACCACACTTGAGATATGGCGCTTCTTTTTTCAACTTAGTCATCACATCATAATCCAATGACATCACACGATATTGATGTTCAACACCATGCTTTTTCAAAATATCAATAACACGTTGTGTATAATCTGCTGGTTCTTTACCATGTGGCTTTAACTCTACTAGTAGCTTCACATTTGATTGTTTAGCCGTTTCAATAAATTCGTCTAAGGATACAAGTTTTGCTTCATGTCCATTTTGACGCATTTTCAAACCGACGACATCTTTGAAATTAGATTCAGAAATATTTTTATTAACACCTGTTAAACGTTTCAAATTGTTATCATGACTAACAACAAATTGTTTATCTTTCGTCATAATTGTATCTAACTCAACGTATTCGACATTCGCTTTTGCAGCAGCTTTCAATGACGGAATAGAATTTTCAACGCCTTTATCTTCGAAACCACGATGGCCAATAATGGAGATATTTGTATTGATAGTATTATTGTAAAGTAAGTACATGTTATAACCGATAAAACATGTCACTGCAAGTACCATTGAAATTATAAAGAACCTAGACTTCCGTTTCGGTTTTGGGTATTTAAATTCTAAGCCCGGTTGGTCTAATACATTCTCTTGTTTTAAGTGCAGTACTAACACACTGATTAATGATAATTTCGTAAATAAATAATAGAAGAACAATGCGCTTTTCAATACAACAAATAAAATTGATGAGACTAAAAACTTATCTCCTTCTTCATCTACACAAATAGCAAGATATGTTGCTCCTGAAATAATTAATGTTAAAATCGCACCAATGATGAGTTCCAATATAACTATTTCTATAACAAGTCGAAACTTATTTCGCTTCGTAATTTGCCAACTTAGTCTCATATTTTTAAATAACGACTGACGGTTTAAAATCGTTAACGGTAAGGTAAATATTAATTTAAAGTTTAATATAAATACAGCAATCATAAAGGTACCGTAAATGATTATACCTTTCGTCGTTTTCATAAGTTCTTCCGTTAAAAATTTAGGTATGTAAATATTTTTTGTTAATACTGAACTTAGTCCTAGGTTGGCAATGGGTATCATTAACATTAAATAAATAACAAAGAAAATAACTGGTACACCTATGAGTTTACGCACATTTACAAAGGCATTTTTAAAAATGGATTTAAATGTAATAATCTGTCGATCAAAGCCGGCATAAACCATATAAACTAACAATGAAAACTCTACATAAATCAGAAAGGCAACACTTAATATGAATATAATAAGAAGTATCACACTGGCGGGATGACTAACGATTTCCGTCCAATTGTTAATCGTAAGTTGGCTTTGCCCAGCTACTTTTAACATCATATTAAATAGTAAAATTAAGTATGTACTACTAATAAAAATCATGATTAACTGCAATAGTAAGGCATTAATGCTAAAACGCCCTTTATTTTGATACAGTAATTTAAATACTGCCCATATATCTTTACTAATTCTCTTCATAATCACGCTCCGCATTGCTTTAATATTAAGTTTCATCTTAATATTTTTCATTACTCAGGGTCAATAAAAATTTGAAAAGACTCATATTCATATGCAAGTAGCAAATAATAACCCATTCAACATCAGCTAAATGATGATATTGGAACCCCACCTTTAACAAGACATCACATTCTTTATCAGCATAGCTACTTACAAAAACGTCTTCCTTCAACCATTGTAGAAGTTGTCTCATATACTTACTACGTCTTGCTAATACTCTATACTCAATTGAAAAAGAAGCATATGCCCCTTCACTCTTGAAGTTGCATATGCTTTCTTTTCGGTCTGAATTGTATTTATAATTCAACGGGAATTTTCCCTTTGAAGTTAACATAACGGTAGGCTGCTTTAACAGCTTCATCATCGGGCGCTTCGACATCTTCTAATTCATATGCAATGCCCAATGTTTTCCACTTATGAACACCTAACTGATGATATGGCAGAATTTCAAACTTTTCGACGTTATCAAGAGAATTAATGAATTCCCCTAGTTTAATTAAATCGTCTTTATCATCAGAATAACCAGGCACAAGGACATGTCGAATCCATACAGGTTGTTTCATATCTGACAGTTTGCGCGCGAAGTTAAGGATGTGTGTATTAGGCTTTCCTGTCAATCTAATATGTTTGTCATTATCAATATGTTTTATATCTAATAATATCAAGTCTGTATGTTTTTGTAATTCTTCAAAATGCCTTTGAAATGCTTTTGTATCATTAGCACATCCAGCCGATGTGTCTAAGCAAGTGTGCACACCATTTTCTTTTAATTCCGCAAATAATTTTTCTAAGAATGGCATTTGTAACAATGGTTCGCCACCACTGACTGTTACACCGCCACCCGATGCATCAAAGTATGGTTTGTATGGTAATATTTCATTCACCATTTCATCAACTGTGACTTCTCTTGATGGCTCACTAATTTTCCAAGTATCTGGATTGTGGCAATACAAGCATCTAAGTAAGCATCCTTGTGTAAATAATATATATCTTAATCCCGGTCCATCGACAGTACCTAAACTTTCGACAGAATGTAAGTGTCCCTTAAGCATAGTGCTCCCACCTTAAATTTTGTTACATACTTTCATGGAATGTACGAGAAATTACATCTAATTGTTGTTCACGTGTTAATTTAATGAAGTTAACAGCGTAACCAGATACACGGATTGTTAACTGTGGATATTCTTCTGGATGTTCCATTGCATCTATTAATGTTTCACGGTTAAATACGTTAATATTTAAGTGGTGACCACATTGCATTGCGTAACCATCTAACATACTAGTTAAGTTACGGTTTTGATCTTCTGGTTCTTTACCTAATGATTTTGGTACGATACTGAATGTATTTGAAATACCATCTTTACAGCAATCGTAAGGGATCTTAGCTACAGAACTTAATGAAGATAATGCACCTTTTTGGTCACGGCCATGCATTGGGTTTGCACCTGGTGCAAATGGTTCGCCAGCTTTACGTCCGTCTGGTGTGTTACCAGTTTTCTTACCGTATACAACGTTTGAAGTAATTGTTAATACACTCATTGTATGTTCTGAATCACGATATGTTTTATGACTACGTAATTTAGTCATAAAGCGTTCTACTAAATCAACTGCGATATCATCTACACGGTCGTCATTGTTACCGTATTTAGGGAAGTCGCCTTCGATTTCAAAGTCTACTACAAGACCTTCTTCGTTACGAATTGGTTTAACTTGTGCATATTTAATTGCAGATAATGAGTCAGCTGCTACTGATAAACCAGCGATACCTGTTGCCATTGTACGTACAATTTCTGTATCATGTAATGCCATTTCAATACGTTCATAGCTGTATTTATCGTGCATGTAGTGAATAACATTTAATGAGTTAATGTAAACACCTGCTAGCCAATCCATCATTTGATCAAATTTCTTGAATACTTCGTCATATTCTAATACTTCGCTGTTAATACCTTCGAAGTTTGGACCAACTTGTGCACCAGATTTTTCATCTTTACCACCATTGATAGCGTAAAGTAATGTTTTAGCTAAGTTCGCACGTGCACCGAAGAATTGCATTTGTTTACCAATTGTCATCGCTGATACACAACATGCGATACCATAGTCATCGCCATAGCTTTCACGCATAATGTCATCATTTTCATATTGGATAGAACTTGTTTTAATACTCATTTTTGCACAGTATGTTTTGAAGTTGTCAGGTAAACGTACTGACCATAATACTGTTAAGTTTGGTTCTGGAGCTGGACCTAAGTTATCTAATGAGTGTAAGAAACGGAATGAGTTTTTCGTAACAAGTGGACGTCCGTCAATACCTACACCACCGATAGATTCAGTTACCCAAGTTGGGTCTCCAGAGAATAATTCATTGTAATCAGGTGTACGAGCAAATTTAACAATACGTAATTTCATGATGAAGTGGTCAATAATTTCTTGAACTTCGCTTTCAGTAATAACGCCTGCTTTAAGGTCACGTTCAGCATAGATATCTAAGAATGTTGATGTACGACCTAAACTCATTGCTGCACCGTTTTGTTCTTTAATTGCAGCAAGGTATGCTAAGTATAACCATTGAACTGCTTCTTTGAAGTTTTCTGCTGGACGGCTTAAATCGAAACCATATTTTTGTCCAAGTTCTTTTAATTCTTTTAATGCACGATATTGTTCTGATAATTCTTCACGTAAACGAATTACATCTTCTGACATTTCTGTAGACATCGTGTTGAAGTCGTGCATTTTTTCTTCCATTAAGAAATCTACACCATATAAAGCTACACGACGATAGTCACCGATAATACGTCCACGTCCGTATGCATCAGGTAAACCAGTGATTACACCTGCTTTACGGCAGTTCAACATTTCTCTAGAATATGCATCGAATACACCTTGGTTATGTGTTTTACGATAATCTGTAAAGATTTTTTCAGTTTCTTCGTCTAATTCGTAACCGTAAGCTTCACAAGCTGCTTTCGCCATACGAATACCACCGAATGGTTGCATTGAACGTTTGAATGGCTTTTCAGTTTGTACACCTACAATTGTTTCTAAATCTTTGTCTAAATAACCAGCATCATGAGATGTGATTGTTGAAGCTACTTTCGTGTCCATATCCCACATGCCGCCACGTTCACGTTCTTCTTTCGATAACTGCATTACTTGTTCCCAAAGTTTAGAAGTTGCTTCTGTTGGTCCTGCTAAAAATGAATCATTACCTTCATAAAGAGTGTAGTTTAATTGGATAAACTCTCTTACATCTACGTGTCTGTTCCATCTTCCATTTTTAAATCCTTGCCAAGCTGTTGCATGATTTTTATTTGTTTCTAACATACTAAACGCCTCCATCTGTATAATGTTGTGAATTTGAAATGCTATGTTAACGTTTTCATAGTCATTGTAGCATGTTTGTTGTGATTTTTTTCACATAAATTATGTACAATTTTCATCAAATGTATGTCAAAACATAGAAACTGTACTAATTTGTGTAACAGTAATATGCTAATTGCATTCTGTTACACAACAGTTATAATGTTCACTATTTTCATTGCTTTAAAAGTTAATTTAGGAGTATATATTTGTTTATAAAAAATGATTGTTGATAAGCGTTAAATCAACACTTAGAAAGATTTACTTTTATATATGAAGAGACTGGATTAAATACTTTTATTGACGTAAAAATATACTTTTGAACCGTTCAATATCTTGCCAATTTTTATATAACAGCTACAAATAAAATATAACAGTTTGATTTTACAACCTCGGTAAGTCATCTTGACAAACAAAAATTATGTGCTATCACAACATTTGCAACGTCTTAACAAGTCATCTTTAAACATTTCTAAATATTTAACATTACTTATGCGTCATTTATTGCTAAAATTATTGTATTAAAATATACATAGAATTGATGGGATATCATGAAATCAAAAATTTATATCTTGCTATTATTTCTCATTTTTTTATCAGCATGCGCTAATACGCGTCACTCTGAATCAGATAAAAATGTATTAACAGTTTATTCTCCGTATCAATCAAACTTGATTCGTCCAATTTTAAATGAATTTGAAAAACAAGAGCATGTCAAAATTGAAATCAAACATGGATCTACTCAAGTACTGCTTTCAAACTTGCATAACGAAGATTTTTCGGAGCGTGGTGACGTCTTTATGGGTGGTGTGTTATCAGAAACAATTGATCATCCAGAAGATTTTGTTCCCTATCAAGATACATCTGTAACACAGCAATTAGAGGATTATCGCTCGAACAATAAATATGTTACTAGTTTTCTATTAATGCCAACAGTTATAGTAGTGAATTCAGATTTACAAGGAGATATTAAGATTCGAGGTTATCAAGATTTATTACAACCTATACTTAAAGGTAAAATTGCGTACTCAAATCCAAATACAACAACGACAGGCTATCAACATATGCGCGCTATTTATAGCATGCATCATCGAGTAAGTGATGTGCATCAATTCCAAAACCATGCGATGCAACTGTCAAAGACGTCTAAAGTCATTGAAGATGTTGCAAAAGGTAAATATTACGCAGGTCTAAGCTACGAACAAGATGCACGCACATGGAAAAACAAAGGTTATCCTGTATCAATCGTTTATCCAATTGAAGGAACAATGTTAAATGTTGATGGTATTGCTTTAGTTAAAAATGCACACCCTCATCCTAAGCGTAAAAAGTTAGTGCAATATTTAACAAGCCGCTCAGTACAACAACGATTAGTTGCAGAGTTCGATGCCAAGTCAATTCGAAAGGATGTTAGTGAACAAAGCGATCAGTCTATCGAAAATCTTAAGAACATACCTTTAATACCGAAATCTAAATTACCGGACATTCCACATCATAAATTTTTGGAGATGATTCAATGACGGCATACAAACCTTATAGACATCAATTGAGACGATCGTTATTTGCGTCTACTATTTTTCCGGTATTTTTAGTCATTATTATTGGACTAGTAAGCTTCTATGCCATCTATATTTGGATTGAGCATCGTACGATTCATCAACATGTTGATGAAAGTCAGTCATCTTTACATCACACTGAAAAGCAGATTCAGACATTTATTACACAGCATAATAATTCGTTTCAAGAGCTCGATTTAACAAATCATCATGATGTTACCGCTACAAAACGTGGATTATTAAAATTAATACACCAACAGCCCGCAACACTTTATTATGAATTATCTGGACCAAATCAGTTTATAACCAATAATTATGAACATTTAAACACTAAAAATATGTATTTATTTTCAACGCATCAGCTTAAATTCAAAAATAGTACATATATGCTTAAAATTTATATGGCTAACACCCCACGTTTAAGTGAAATTAAGAAAGATAGCCGACAATTCGCACTTATCGTTGATCAATATGACAATATTTTATACGCCAACGATGACCGTTTTACTATAGGTGAAAAGTATAGACCACAACAATTCGGATTTATGAATGAATCTGTAAAATTAAACCATGCTGACCATCGTCTCATTATTTATAAAGATATACATGAAAACATTGAAGATGGTATCACGTTGTTAATTGTTATGGCCGTAGTTCTTGTTTTACTAGTAATATTTGGTTTCATTAGCGCAGATAATATGGCTAAACGACAAACAAAAGATATCGAAACGATTATTCAAAAAATTTACTATGCCAAAAATCGTCATCTAGGTACATATACACCTTTAAAAAACAACAGTGAACTAGAAGAAATTAATAATTATATTTACGATTTATTTGAATCAAATGAGCAACTGATCCATTCTATCGAGCATACAGAACGTCGCTTGCGTGATATTCAGTTAAAGGAAATAGAACGCCAATTCCAACCTCATTTCCTATTCAATACGATGCAAACAATACAATATTTAATTACGTTATCTCCGAAATTAGCACAAACTGTGGTCCAACAATTATCGCAAATGTTACGTTACTCATTACGTACAAACTCACATACAGTGGAATTAAACGAAGAGTTGAACTACATTGAACAGTATGTTGCGATACAAAACATCCGTTTTGATGACATGATTAAGCTCCATATCGAAAGTTCTGAAGAAGCGCGTCACCAGACAATTGGTAAAATGATGCTTCAACCACTCATAGAAAATGCTATTAAACATGGTAGAGATACTGAGTCATTGGATATTACTATACGCCTGACATTGGCACGTCAGAATTTACATGTTTTAGTTTGCGACAATGGTATTGGGATGTCGTCATCTCGCCTGCAATATGTACGCCAATCTCTTAATAATGATGTATTTGATACTAAGCATTTGGGATTAAATCATTTACACAATAAAGCAATGATTCAATATGGTTCACATGCACGACTCCATATTTTTTCAAAGCGTAATCAAGGTACGTTAATTTGTTATAAAATACCACTTTCAAGGGGGAATGTAGATGTTTAAGGTAGTTATTTGTGATGATGAACGAATTATTCGAGAAGGTTTAAAGCAAATCATTCCTTGGGGAGACTATCATTTCAATACAATATACACTGCTAAAGATGGTGTTGAAGCATTATCACTAATTCAACAACATCAGCCAGAATTAGTAATTACTGATATTCGTATGCCACGTAAAAATGGCGTCGATTTACTCAATGATATTGCGCATCTAGATTGTAATGTCATCATATTATCGAGTTACGATGACTTTGAATATATGAAAGCCGGTATTCAACATCATGTTCTTGATTATTTATTAAAACCAGTGGACCATGCACAATTAGAAGTTATTTTAGGAAGACTTGTCCGTACCATATTAGAGCAACAATCACAGAACGGCCGTAGCTTAGCATCTTGTCATGATGCCTTCCAACCATTATTAAAAGTAGAATACGATGATTATTATGTAAATCAAATTGTTGATCAAATTAAGCAATCTTATCAAACGAAAGTGACTGTTTCAGATTTAATTCAACATATCGATGTTAGTGAATCGTATGCGATGCGAACATTTAAAGATCATGTTGGTATTACAATTGTCGATTATTTAAATCGCTATCGTATTTTACAATCTCTGCAATTGTTAGATCGACATTACAAACACTATGAAATTGCAGACAAAGTAGGCTTTTCAGAGTATAAAATGTTTAGCTATCATTTTAAAAAATATTTACAAATGTCGCCAAGTGATTATTGTAAGCAAGCAAAATAGATTAGCACATAACTAATGATTATGGCGCCTACATTTTGTTCTATGAAAAAGCGGACTGATAGAGAAGTTTTCACTTTTCTTTCAGTCCGCTTTTTAGAGAGTTTAAATATAAAACAATACTCCCTACAATATTGACACCGCTATATGTCTTTATTGTAAGGAGTAAATTCATTGAGTCACCCTAAGTCGGGCAAATAAGGATACTTCATAACAGGGAATTATGATCTGCCCCGAGACATAGAGATGATATATTTGCAAGGGTAGAAGCAGTATCTTTCATCTCTTCACGCACATGCCGTCGGGGCAGGATTGCCAACTATATTGCAATAGATTGGCGATACTTTTAATCCGATTTATATTAAATTTTTAAACTTCTAATTTTCTTTTCTTCATAGAAAGCAACGATTCCTAATAGAATCATGCCTAGGAATAATGCAACATAGAAGACGATGAAAACATCTGTCCATCCACTTAATGTATATCCAAAGATGTTTAAACCGTTACGTGTTGGATCAGCAATAGCCGCCAAACCAACTTTCGCCATTGAGTCACCGAATAGATACGCGAATGAACCTGTCATTCCGTTTGCTACACTGATGGCATTTTTAGGAACAAAACCAGTCAATGATACACCAATTAATAATTGCGGACCAAAGATTAACGCACCTAATGCAAACAATGAAATGTTAACCATCATGACACTTGTAGCATTTGTGTAGAATAAGACAACAAATGTAATCATAAACATACAGCCAATAGCTACAATTGCACGACGACCTTTTAATAAGTCTGATACGTAGCCCCATAATAAACTTGCAACTAATGCACCAATTTCAAAGTAGAATATCGTATTAACTGCATCGCCTTTACTAAAGTGTAAATGCTCTGACACATATAACGGTGCCCAGTTATCAATACCGATTCGTACAATGTATACAAAGACGTTTGAAACACATAGAATCCATATAACAGGATTTCCCAGGATATATTTTTTAAAGATCTCCCATTTCGTCATACCTTGAGAATCAATATTTTCTTTATCGACCGGCTCTTCCCAAATTTCTTCAGCACGATTCCATCCTAATTCTTCTGGATCATCTTTTCCGATAAATAATGTTGCGATACCAATAAGTAATGCAATCACCGATGGGAAAATGAACATCCCTATAACATTTCCATGGAAGAATACATTAGCACCCCAAAGTGCAACACCACCTGCAATGGCACCACCGATATTATGTGATGTATTCCAAAATCCTAAGTATCGGCCACGTTTCGTTCTTGGCGCCCATCTTGAAATCGTTGAATAACTTGCAGGTCCACCAACTGATTGGAACACCCCGTTAAGTCCCCAAAGTACAATTAATAATCCCATTACAGAACCAAAGTAACTTAAAACAAATCCCATAATTAAAACTGTAATCGCAGATAAGATAAGTAAGAACGAGATAATACGTTTTGTGTTACGTCCATCGACAAAATATCCAAGTAATGTTTTCCCTAAACCGTACGTGATACTAAATGCTAATCCGATATAACCAAGTTCTAATGTAGATAATCCAATTTCCTCTTTTAAAAACGGTTGGGCCGCCTTAAAGTTGTTTCGAATTAAATACATAGCCATATAAACAAAGAACACTACAAAGAAAGCTTGCATGAAGTTTCTAAGCCATAATTTACGTTGTACCGATAATGGAATGCCTTTGTTCGGAATCTTATGGATATCAAAAAAGTTCATCTCTGTCACCTCAATCATTTTCGTTAAGCCAAATATATCACGTCGGTGTAAGCGCTTAATATCCTTAAAATTATTAAATTATCCAAAATACTGAACATAAACACATACTTAGAAACATATTTATGTACTAAAATTAATAAATAGTTAATAGTATTTGACAAGTTTTATCTATAAAATACTTTATGTTGTCAAAATCAACGCTTATACATATGACATAATGACGGAGGACATCATGATTCTATCTATATTACTTATCTTTTTCTGTATCAGACTTGTCAGCTTAAAGATATCTATTAATCACTCAAAACAATTAAAAGCAGACGGTGCAGTTGAATATGGCGTTAAAAATTCGAAGTTTTTAGCAATAACACACGTTTTAATTTATGTATTGGCTGGTGTAGAGGCATTTATTAATAAAGATACATTTAGCTTTGCAAATGGTATTGGCTTAGTTATATTAATCTTTGCTTATATCATGTTATTTATGGTTATTAAAACTTTAGGTGGTATTTGGACATTAAAATTATTCATTTTACCTAACCATCCTATTATTAAATCTGGATTATATAAAATTACAAAACACCCAAATTACTTCTTAAACATCATTCCTGAATTAATCGGTGTATTATTATTAACACACGCAACATATACAACTATTTTATTAGTACCGTATGCGTATTTCTTATATGTACGTATTAAACAAGAAGAGAAATTAATGAATATTTAAAAAGATGAAAGCCTGTCATCACATTAGTCGACATCGACGTCCATCTTTAAAGTGCGTTCTGAAATATTATATTCAGAAGCCTTTAAAGTATGTCGTGTCTATGACCATTGTGACAACAGGCTTTTTTTATTATCATATACCTCACTATCGAAAAGGTTATATACTCTTTTCAATGGTGAGGATTGTTACTGTGAATGGGTATGACCATCGCTAAACACTTATATAAAGTACACCTTCTTTACAAACAATGACATGATTTAAGGTGTGAAATTTTTGGCAATGGCTTGGCGACATATGCATTTATTCAACACTGCCACCAGTCTTACTTCAGACAAACTTCAGACTAACCTCGAGTTCGTATTATGCCCACCACATGTCTGCTGGCTTGTCGTAAATATTAACAGATTTCAAAGTTTGACAAGCTTTTTGGAAACCTTCTTCTACTGACATAATAGGATCTTCATGTTCAATACTTAATACATAATCATATCCATTAATAATAAGTTGACTTATGATATCTGCCCATACATATGGACTATGTCCATAACCAACTGTACGGAATGTCCATGCTCTTGTCGCAACGTTACCATATGGTTGCATATCAGTTAGACCATACATATTTACATTTTCTTGATTAATATACGTATCTTTAGCATGGAAGTGATGAATTGCATTTGCTTGGCCTAATATGCGAATCGCAGCAATTGGGTCAATACCTTGCCACCATAGATGACTAGGATCTAAGTTAGCACCGATATATTCATTTGTAGCCTCACGTAACTTCAACATTGTATATGGTGTATGCACTAAAAATCCTGCATGCAACTCTATGGCAATTTTTACATCTTGCTCTTTTGCAAACTCAGCTAAATCTTGCCAATATGGTATCAACTTTTCATTCCACTGATAATCATAAATTTCAGAGTAGGCTGTTGGCCAAGGTGTAACAGGCCAATTAGGCTTTTTAGCGGTATCATCTGATCCTGCAATGCCAGAAAATGTATTAACAACTGGCACGTCTAATAGATTTGCTAAACGGATTGTTTTACGTAACGTTTCATCGGCTTCTTTCGCTTCTATCGGATCTGGAGAAATTGGATTGTTATGACAACTGAAACCACTTATTTGTAAGCCTCTGTCTGTGATTGACTTCATAAATGCTTGGCGCTTGTCTTCATTTTCTAACAACTCATCTAACTTACAAAATTTATCTCCTGGGTTACCACCTGTTCCAACTTCAATCATATCCAATCCAGATTCTGAGACATAATCTAACATATCTTCAAAATTTTTATCGTAAAATAATACTGAAAATACACCTATTTTCATTGAAAAGCACTCCTTCTTTTTATATTGAGAATTTTGTATCATATATGATAATCATTAAAGTTGTATGCTCTTGTTATCAAGATCGCTACGATAAATCGCTTCTATAAGGGCATTTACATTGCGTGCTTCTTCCGGTTTCACCACAATCTCTTCTATCCCTAAACACGCATTGACAAAGTTACGCGCCTGTCTCTCACCAGCAATGTCTTCGTTATGCTCAACATTAGCTTTGCTTTCAAAAATAGTTCCAAAGCGGGGCTCATATATTTCAAATGGAAATAAATTGATACCGCCATCTTCTCCTGATAAACTAACGTGAACCTTATCTTCTTTGATATTTGCAGACCACGAACATTCAAACTGCATGCTTGCTCGATTGGCAAATGTCATATAACTAGTAACATGATCATCGACATCAAATTTAGTATGATCAAATGTTCCCCAATCATTAATTTGATTCGGTTGTTTGCTCAATTGATTATATGTTTTTCCTAGCACTTCATGCGGCACCATATCTTTACCTAGTAGCCACAAAGATAAGTCTAACAAGTGGCAACCATAATCGATTAAACTACCGCCACCTTGCAACGCTTTATTGGTAAAAACACCCCAGCCAGGCACTTTACGCCTACGCATCGCTTGTACACGTGCTACTAAAGGTTTACCAACCACACCTGATTCAATTGCTTTTTTAGCAGTAATTGCCACATCTGTGTGACGATAATGATATGCGACAGTTAATAATTTGTGATTTTTATTAGCCGCTTCAATCATGCGATCACACTCTTCCGTCGTCATCGCCATTGGCTTTTCACACAATACATGGACACCATGGTTCAATGCTTCTATAGAAAGATCAGCATGGAATTTATTAGGTGTACAAATGACCACCGCATCAACAAGTTTAAACAGCTCGCTAGGTGTCTCAACTGCATGAGGTATATTAAAGCGCTTCGCAACATCAATCATCTGCACTGTATTAATATCTTGTACTGCAACTAATGAGACTGTGTCTTTGAGTTTCAGCAATGCTGGAATATGACGGTCTTGTGCAATACCACCAACACCTATCACACCAACTTTTAATTTTGTCATGATGTGCCTCCTTACCGTATGATGTTATTCAAAGTAAATTGCTTTGCCTGATTTTGCAGACTGATAAATCGCTTCAAGAATTTTTGTAACTACCATTGCTTGTTCCGGTTTCACAACTGGTTCAGTATCATTTACAACTGCATCAATCCAAGCTTTTGCTTCTTCTTCAGCTTCATCCACTTCATTACCTTCATAAAAGTCGACGCCTTTGTTTTCCAATTCAACGTGTTTGGTATAAAGTGTACCCATGTCTTCACCATGAATACGTAGACCATCTTTCATATCAGCACCTGCTTTAGTTCCTGATAATGAACATTTTGCCTCATCCACTTCTAAAGAATTAATCGCCCAAGCGGATTCTAAAATGATCGTCGCTCCATTCTTCATTTTAATAAATCCAAACGCAGAATCTTCAACTGTAAATTCATCTGGATTCCATGAACCCCAAGCGTTTGCCGCATGATGCTGTTTATTTAATTTATGGAATGTTGAACCCATCACTGATTCTGGTTCATAATTATCCATCATCCATAACGTTAAATCTAAAGCGTGTGTACCGATATCGATTAATGGTCCTCCACCTTGAGCTTCTTCGTCTAGAAAGACACCCCATGTTGGTACTGCTCGACGACGAATGGCATGTGCCTTTCCGAAGTAAATGTCTCCTAAGTCGCCACGTTGCGCTGCTTGATGTAAAAATTGACTATCTGCTCGGAAACGATTTTGATAACCTATTGTTAATTTTTTACCTGTTGATTTAGCTGTATCTATCATTTTTTGAGCTTCTGCTGTCGTTTTAGCCATTGGTTTTTCACACATCACATGTTTACCAGCATGCAACCCTGCTACAGTAATTTCACAATGCGAGTCATTTGGCGTACAAACATGGATAACATCAATCGTGTCATCTTTTAACAATGCTTTGTAATCATCATAAACCTTTGCATTGTCAGTTCCGTATGCTTCTGCCGCACTCGCTGCTTTCGAAATGTCTACGTCACAAAATGCGATCATTTCAACATTTTCAACTTTTTGTAAACTTGGCATGTGCTTGCCATTCGCAATACCACCACACCCAATGATTCCAACTTTAATCGTCATCATAACGTCCTCCTTTTAATCTTTATCGTCATTAGTGGTTCTTTATCAATTCTGCCCCACTCCTAATTTCAAACTAACCTTTTGTCGCACCTGTTGTTAAACCTGATACTAAATAGCGTTGCAAGAACAAGAATACGATTGCTATAGGTACTGCAATCATAATTGCCCCTGCTGCAAACACTGTGAAATTATTTGCATACTTATCATTAATAAAGTTGAACAATCCAACTGCTAATGTGAATTTTTCAGGACTTCTTAATAGTATTTTAGGTAATATAAAGTCCATAAATGGCCCCATAAAATTGAACAAAGCAACAACTGCTAAAATCGGCTTAGCTAATGGAAGCATAATTTGTAAGAAAATACGCATATGCCCTGCACCATCAATTTTGGCAGATTCATCAAGTTCTTTTGGAATCGTATCGAAGTAACCTTTCACTAAAAAGGCATTCATCGGTATTGATCCACCAATATATACCAGTGTTAGTCCAAATAAAGAATCTAATAATCCAATTGTATTTAGCAAAATATAGATTGCGACCATTGCCATTAATACAGGGAACATTTGTAAAATCAAAAATGTAATCAGCCCGTATTTACGACCAACAAAGCGATATCTAGAAAAAGCATATGCTGTTAACGTGACAAATATCACACTAAACAGTGCATTTGCAGATGCTACGATAAGCGTATTTTTATACCAAGTCAGGTATTGACTACTGTCATCGAATAGTAAGAATGCATAATTTTTAAATGTTGCATTGTCTGGTATCATTTTGGCACCATACAAGTTCGTACCTGGATTAAGGGAAATGCCAAATGTCCACAGTAGTGGATATAAAATGATGACAAACATCATCGCTATAAAACTGTAAATACCGATTGCTTTTAATATGTTTTTCTTCTTTGTCATCTTATAAACCTCCCTCATCTTTAAACGTACTTGTACGTCTGAATTGAATAAATGCGACAATAGCAACAATAAATCCAATAATTAATGACACAACTGCACCCATGTTGAAGTTGTTAAACTCAAATGTCAGATTATACACCCAAGATATCAAGATATCTGTACTACCAGCATTCTGCCCTGACACTGGTGGACCGCCTTTATTAAATAGATAAATAAGATTAAAATTATTGAAATTACCTGCATATTGCATAATTAACAATGGCGCTGTGGCGTAAATGACATGCGGGAATGTGATGTTTCTAAACTTTTGCCAACTAGACGCACCATCCATATCTGCTGCTTCGTACCAATCTGATGAAATACTTTGCAGTACTCCAGTGAACAGTGCAAAGACAAATGGGAATCCAAGCCATACTTGAATGCCGATTAATGCCACTTTTGCCCAAAACGGATCACTTAACCATGCTGGTGCTACACCTAATAAAGGTTGCAAAATATCATTATTTATCGCACCAAATTCATCATTAAATAACGCTACAAATATTAAAATTGTCACAAATGATGGTACAGCCCAAGGTAGGATTAACACAGTACGGATAAATTTCTTACCTTTGACGACAGGGTGATTTACAATAATTGCCAAAAACAGCCCTAATGCAATTTGAAGTGTCGTTGCAACAAGCGTCCATACTAATGTCCAAGTAATAACACTGAAAAATGTTTTACGCCAAACGCCAATTGTGAATAACGTTTTAAAGTTATCTAAACCAACCCATTCTAATGTGTGTCTCGGAGGCGCGTTGTATAAATTGTAATTTGTAAATGCTACTCCAAACATAAATATTAATGGAAATACAACTACAAATATCAATAAGAATGTACCTGGTGAGATTAGTAAGTATGGGAACGTCTTGTCCCATGTTGCCACCATACGCGCCTTCGGATCCTTTATTTCCTCATTGCGATTAAATCGTTCAGCATTACGATATGCATCTAAAATATTAATGATATATAGCATGATTGCGAAAGCAACGAGTAAGATAGAAATAATACCTTGTGCAAGTAAGACACGAGAATCGTCTAACTTAGGTACTGTCCCTAATGTGAACAATCCCCAAAAACCAATATTTAAAAAGCTATAAAAAACAGAAATAAAACTGATGAAAAAGATAAAAAATATCGTCCCTTTAATGGGTCTTTTATTATAAAACTGTCCCAAACCAGGTATAACAGATAATAATGCCGCTAATTTAGGGTTACGTTTCGTCATAACTAATCTCCTTTCTTATCATTTTGTGATGGATGAAGAATCTTAATATTTTGCGTTATATCATTCGTCGCCTCATCTAACGCTTGTTTAGGATTCTTACCATTTGAAATAAATATGCTTGCATTGCCCATCGGTTCCCAAACTTGTCGCATTTCAGGAATATTAGGCATCGGTTCAGCATGACGTGCTTGCTTTTCAAACACTTTTAAATTTGGATTAGATGATTTCACGTCAACACGTCCAGTAATTTCGCTCATTTCATCTGTATATTTTTGTAATGTATCTTTACTAGTGATATACAGCATTAAATCTTTAGCCCAATACTTATGTTTACTATATTCAGATAAATACCAACCACGTACACCTAGAAATGGTTTCATAGGTTTGCCACCATCTGTAGGTAATGTTGTTACTCCTAAATCTTTACCAAACGTTTCTTGATATTCATTAATGTTCCACGGTCCAGTGACAAATTGTCCTACTTTTCCTTCTTTAAAAAGACCAATCATGACATCATGTGTTGCTGCCTTAGGAAGATACCCTTTGTCGTACCATTTTTGTAATCGTTCAGCATTCTTGACGACATGTTTTGAATTTAGTCCTAGCTGATGAATATCATATTCACTGCCATTTTTCTTGAAAATATAATCATCATTGCCGAATAAAAACGGATAATTAAAATAGAAATTTTTAGCATCAAATAACATACCGTATTGTTTCTTTTTACTATCAGTTAGTTTGGCAGCATTAGCTTCAACTTCTTCTAACGTTTGCGGTGCATTTTTCACTAATTTTTTATTATAAAAAAGTGCGGTTGTTTCAACGATAGCTGGCAATGCTAGTTGCTTATTGTCATAATTCATCGCTTTAAGTGCTTGCTTATTGAAACCTTTCAACTCATCTTTTGATAATTTGATTTCAGCAGCTAAGCCTTGTAGATAGGCACTTCCAGTATTATCATGTGCTAAGAAAAAGATATCTGGACCTTTTCCTGCAGGAGCGTCTAGCGAAATATTTTCTAGTTGATCATTTTGACCAATATTTACAAGCTTTACTTTGATGCCAGTTTTTTTAGTATATTGATCCGTAATTTTTTTATAAAACGCCATTTGCTTGTCGCCATCCACCCACATCGTAAGTTGGTTAGGCTTGTCTTTAGAATTATCTTTATTCAATGCTTTATCAATATCTTCTTTCGAACGATTAGGGCCACATGCAGTTACGATTAATAACATTACCACGGCTAACGTGATACATTTTAAAATTTTAGACATGAATACTCCCCCTTAGACGATACGATTTCCTGTTTTTTCATCAAAAAAGTGACACTTATTCATATCAAATGCTAGTGTAATCTTGTCGTTCGCCATCACTTGAGTTCTTGAATCTAATTTAGAAATCAATTCCATTCCTTGGAATGTGCTATGTACCATAATTTCTGAACCTAACAGTTCGGATACAACTACTTCAGATTCAAATTGTGTCTCTGGAGAAGTTTGAATAAATATTGGTTCTTCATGAATGTCTTCAGCTCGAATACCTAAAATAATTTCCTTGTCTAAGTAGCCAGCAGCTTTTAACTTTTCAAATTTTTTATTATGTAATTTAAAATGGTGTGTTCCTACCTTCAATCCGTCCATTTCAACTGTAGCATTCAACATATTCATTGCTGGTGAGCCGATAAATTGCGCCACAAATATGCAATTAGGGGCATCATATATTTCTCTAGGTGTGCCGACTTGCATAATGTCGCCATCTTTCAAAACAACAATTCGACTAGCCATCGTCAATGCTTCAGTTTGATCATGTGTAACATAAATTGTCGTAGTATTAAGTCGCTTATGTAATTTCAATATTTCTGTGCGCATTTGTACTCGAAGCTTCGCATCAAGATTCGATAATGGTTCATCCATTAAAAAGACTTTCGCATCCCTAACAATAGCTCTGCCCAAAGCAACACGTTGACGCTGTCCGCCAGATAACGCTTTTGGTTTACGACCAAGATACTCAGTTAATCCTAATATTTCAGCTGCTTCATTAACTTTTTGTTCAATCTCTTTTTTATTTACTTTACGTAGCTTTAGCCCAAATGCCATATTTTCAAAAACAGTCATATGTGGATATAATGCATAGTTTTGAAATACCATCGCAATATCTCTATTCTTTGGTTCAACATCGTTCATGCGTTCCCCATCAATATAAAAATCTCCAGATGTGATAGACTCTAGTCCAGCAACCATTCGTAATGTTGTTGATTTACCACATCCCGATGGTCCAACAAATACAATGAATTCTTTGTCAGTAATATTTAGATTAAAATCTTTCACTACAGTATTGTTGTTATCATACGTCTTTTTAATATGCTCTAACTTTAGTTCTGCCATGTTATGCCTCCCATACTTTGTTTACAGTTTGATTGTGCAATACACTTTGTGAAAACGTTTGCACAAATACTTACATAAATCATATATTCAGTCATTATTAATGTCAATCATAAATTGTAAACGTTTACATTACTGTCAGAATTAAACTTTTATACAGAAAATTGATATAGTGCACAACTATTTTCTAGTGTGACAATAATGTTTTTTATGTGCGATATTTCACTGCCAATGCTAACAACCTTGTCTTACATTTTAAGTAATATCTAAATCAAACAAGTATGACTTAGCATTACGATTTTCATTGAAAAAAGCAACCATTATGTAAGTATCATACTCACACAATGATTGCTTAATTTTTTAGACTGCGGGCACCCTTCTATAACTACAAATCATATAGGCTACGTTCCCCATCAGGTAACTGATCGATAAACGGTTTTGGATCTTCTGCATATGCATTACCTACGCCACCCTTCATTCTTTGAAAATGTAAATGTGCGCCTGTCGTTTGTTTACCTGTATTGCCTGAATATGCAATAATATCACCTGCTTTGACTCGATCACCTACTTTGACATTATATTTGTCTAAGTGTAGATACCACTGGTGATATTCTCCATTGTCTTCGGCAATCTGTAATACCTTGCCGCCCAATTCATTATTAAAGATACGTGTTACTTTACCATTCGTCGGCGCTTTAATTGGTGTACCTTTTGGCAATGCAAAATCAATGCCATAATGCTTACCATCAAATGGTGAATGTTGATATTTACCAAAAGTCTCAGTAATCCGACTCCCTCTAAAAAAGTCTTCCCATTTTGAGTGTCCTTGTCCTTTATGATTTTGTGTCAATTTATCGGTATATTGGTTAAACCATTTTTGAATGTCATCTATATAAATAATCGTAAATAATAGTGAAAGAAAAATGATAATTGTTGCCAAAATACGTTTTGGTCGCTTTGTCATAGTGGCATCCATCCTTCATATATTTTGGGTATTAAGTATATATTCTAAATCAACTATTTCATAATTAAATGCACTCATACTTTAGTAGTACTGCCAAATATAGATGAAGAAAATGATGGTAATTTGAATATTTTTATTGATATTAAATTTTATATCTAGTATAATAATTATACTCAAGAAAATAACAGAAACAGAGGAGAATTTTCAAATGGCAAAAGTATTATATATTACAGCACACCCTTTTAATGAACTGGTATCAAATTCTATGGCGGCTGGTAAAGCATTTATCGAAACATATCAACAACAACATCCTGATGATGAAGTGAAACATATTGATTTATTTGAAACTTATATTCCAGTTATTGACAAAGATGTATTAACTGGTTGGGGAAAAATGAGTAATGGCGAAACGTTAACTGATGATGAACAAATGAAAGTTTCAAGATTGAGTGACATTTTAGAAGAATTTTTAAGTGCAGATAAATATGTATTTGTAACGCCTATGTGGAACCTTTCTTTCCCACCTGTAGTTAAAGCATATATTGATGCTATTTCAATTGCAGGTAAAACTTTTAAATATTCTGCTGAAGGACCACAAGGTTTACTAACTGACAAAAAAGTATTACACATTCAATCACGTGGTGGATATTATACTGAGGGACCTGCTGCTGATTTTGAAATGGGTGACCGTTATTTAAGAACAATTATGACATTCTTAGATGTGCCATCATATGAAACAATCATTATTGAAGGACACAATGCTGAACCTCATAAGACTGAAGAAATTAAAGCAACTAGTATTAATAATGCTGAAAAATTAGCAACAATTTTTTAAATTTTTAGTTACACTGTGTGACGTCTCAAACGTCACACAGTTTTTAATTGTATGCATTTCCTACTTTTTTATAAATACCTATTATTTCCACACGTTTAAAGTTTGATATTCACTTTAATACTGATGTAAATATTTTTAAAATATATTATTATAGTGTTAATTAAGTATTTTAAGAAAAGGTGTGAATGTATGAAAGCACATAAAATTTTCTGGTTAAACTTAGCAGCAATTATTATTATTTCAATTGTAGTCAGTGGCGGTATGTTTTTGGCAATGAAGTGGGAACAAATTCATTTGAAAGATGGTCTTAAAAAAGTACTAAGTACGTATCCTATTAAAAACTTAGAAACGCTTTATGAAATTGATGGTCACGATAATCCCCATTATGAAAATAATGATCAAGACACATGGTATATAGAATCCTCTTATTCAGTTGTTGGATCAGATGAGCTTTTAAAAGAAGACCGTATGTTGTTAAAGGTAGATAAGAACACACATAAAATAACTGGTGAATATGACACAACTACAAACGATAGAAAAAATGCTACTGACTCGACATACAAAAGTTATCCAGTAAAAGTAGTTAATAATAAAATCGTTTTCACAAAAGACGTAAAAGATCCCGCGCTGAAACAAAAAATCGAAAACAATCAATTTTTGATTCAAAGTGGTGATTTAACAAGCATTTTAAATAGCAATGATTTGAAAGTCACACATGATCCTACCACTGATTATTATAATTTATCTGGTAAGTTGTCGAATGATAATCCAAACGTTAAACAATTAAAACGTAGATATAATATTCCCAGAAATGCATCAACAAAGGTGGAATTAAAGGGAATGAGTGATTTAAAAGGCAATAATCATCAAGATCAGAAACTTTATTTTTATTTTTCAAGTCCTGGAAAAGACCAAATTATATACAAAGAAAGCCTTACTTATAATAAATTAAGTGAACATTAATACTTATGATGTAATTATAGAAATAACCAAATCATTTATTATCGTTTAACATACTAAAATCACACATTATAAAAACGCCTCACATCATTCATTTAATTGTACCGAATCACATCAAGTTAGATTTTAGACTAACTATTGTGGTGTACATCAAAAACGAATTTGTGGGGCGTTTTATATTTTACAAAGGCGACTAGCGTTTCTTATAACAACTTCAACATTACTACACTCAAGCGTCACGCTAAAGTTCAAAATCGAATCCTTTCATTCAACAAAAGCCCTTATCCACTACAAACTTCATATCAAGCGTATAAACTATCTTGTGATACTATCTCGATCATATCTATAGTATGCATTTGTGTTCCGTTTCACTGAAGTATATGTATCATCAGTTAAGTATAAACCATCATCTTTCAATGCCACTTGATAACCTTTCTTTCGTGCTAACCAGGCAATATCTATATAATTTTCTCCTGCGTTTTCATAACTTCTTAAATCTTCAATATGTGCACTAACTTCAGAGAAGATGATTCTAACGACACTTTCATCAACCCAATATTTGTCATGCATCCATCGCACTTGATCTGCCAATAAAGGTAACTGCACATCATTGAAATATACACGATGGGTGTCATTATCGTATATTTCGGGACTAAGTAATGGTTGTTTTCTAATTGATAATACCTCACCACCCATCACTGTACCTTCCCTCGTATCATCAGCACCTCCCGATGCGTCACGTGTATTCAAGTCAACATGTAGTCCATGTACATCTCCAATATAGGCATCTGGTTTATGTTCCATTGCATGTCCACGTGCAATCAATGCTAATATTGTAGATTGTGAAAATTGAGGCTCCCATTCAATGCGATTAGGATGGCTACTATAAACTCTAGGTTCATCTATAGCCTGCTGAATATCCATGCCAAACACTAATACATTGATTAATGTTTGCGCAACACTAGCAATGATACTTATGGCACCAGGTGCACCTACTGTTAATATTGGCTTCCCGTGATACATCACAATCGTTGGAGCCATGTTACTTAGTGGTCGTTTATATGGTGCAATTTCGTTAATACCACCATCTACTACATCAAAGCCATCCATTGTCGTATTCAATAACACGCCGTAGCCTGGAATCGTGATACCCGATCCGTAAATCATACCGATTGATGTCGTAAATGAAGCAATATTACCTTCCTTATCAATCACACAAAAATGAGTTGTTTCGGTATGATTTTCTTCAACATCTGTATGACTAATGCAATCAGACACAACACCATGCTCTATATCAATATTTGCTTTATTGCTATCAATGAGCGTACTGCGTGCTTTTAAATAATTGTCATCAATTAATGACTGTACAGGCACCTCATGAAAATTATCATCCGCCAAATATTGCGCACGATCACTATATGCTAAATGCATCGCTTGTATCAAATGATGCAAGTAATCAACAGATCTTGGACCCATAGATGGTAAATCGACATGTTCTAATAACTTCAATATTTGAATTACCGTGATACCGCCAGAACTAGATGGTCCCATTGAATAAATGTCATAGTCTTTAAATGTTGCACTGATTGGCGCTTTAATCTGAATGTCATATTTGGCTAGATCCTCTAAAGTGATTGTCCCACCACATGCTTTGACAACATTGACTAATTGTTTCGCAATGTCACCTTTATAAAATGCATTAAACCCTTGTTCTCTTAATATTTGAAATGTCTTACCTAATTCGGGTTGTACAATCCAATCACCTTCACGCCAATATTGATTTTCATGCGTAAATACTTGTGCCGTTTCATAATACTTTGTCAATCGTGCGTGTTGCTGGCGCGAATATTTTTCAGTAGCCCAATTGGCTGCATGACCTTCAATAGCTAGTTCAATTGCAGGATTAATTAAATCTTCCAATGACAACTTAGCATAACGCTTGTGAATATAATCAAACAGCTTTGGAATTGCTGGCACAGCGACAGTTTTACCATGTGTAGTCATATCAAAAAATGATTTATATTCGCCTGAATCATCTAGATAAAATTGTTTATCTACATGTGCAGGGGCTGTCTCACGCGCATCAAACGCAGTTATACTGCCAGTACTTTGCTCATAATATAGCAAATACCCGCCACCACCAATACCTGATGCAAATGGTTCTACCACATTCAACGCCAGTTGAATTGCAATCACTGCATCCATGGCGTTGCCACCTTGATCTAATACATCCTTACCAATTTTAGCCGCAAGAGGATGTGATACGGAAATTAACCCTTCTTTAGATGTTTTTGTCTGTTTGTCATTTAAGTTAATGACCATACTATATCCTCCTACTTTCTGTTAAATATTTAAAACATTATTGATTGATGGCTTTTTCTACTTTTTCTAAATCTTGACGTTGCTCGTTACCAGTATCGACAAGTGGTGTAATCGGTGATGCAATTTTAAATTTATCGCCACGATAAAACTTAATAAATTGATCCTGATCTATCGCATTAACTACTGCTTGTCTCAAGTTTGGATGCGTCTTAAATATACCTTTTTTAATATTTAGCATTAAAAAGACTGACTTGCGTCCATTTTTGCGAATAATGCTTAAATTTTTATCCGACTTAATTAAATCAAAATGTTTTTGATTCACATCTGCCAACATATCAATTGAATGATTTCTAAGTTCTGACAATGCATTATTCGGGTCACCATTAAACTTCAATGTAATATTTTTAATTTTAGCTGGTCCATAACTACCTTTTTCTGTTTCGTTGAATCCTGGATTACGTTGAAACGTTGCTTGATATGCATTTTTCTGTGTCATAATGTATGCGCCACTTGCATACAGCGCATTTTTCCCATCTGAATTTGCAGGAATTGTACTGCTATCCCCATATCCTTTTGGATATTCTTGATTTACTTGATTAACAAATTTTTTAGATAAAATGCCTGCCGAAGAGTGTGTTAAGTAATTTACCTCTCGAGGCATCGATTGATCTGTCGTAATTTTAACAATTTGATAAATACCGTCTTTATTATTTACTTTTTGACCATCTGTCGTTAACGATTTGACGTTATAAGCTTTAATCAACTTATCATAGATTGATTTATCGTCCTTGTCTTTCTCTTTACGCAACTGATCGATGTCCTCATCTTTTAATATCTTGATGTCATTTATATGTTTGTGCATATTGTAAGTATTATTGTTAGGCACAGACTTTTTATCACGTGCTCTATCTAAAGAAAACTTAACATCTTCAGCCGATACACGCTCTCCAGTATTACGTGCTTGTCCATTGACCACTTTCGCAAAATAATCATCATCTCTTAACAAGAAATAAAATGCTTTATTGTCCTTATTCACAGCATAATCATGACTTAACGAACCTTTCGTTGTTAAATGATCATTTTCATCTAATAATAATAACCTTGTGTACATATTCATATTAATTGAATATACTGACGGCGCAATTGAACGTATTGGATCCAATGTAGGAATTTCACCATCTTGTTGTGTCATCACAAGTGGCCGCGTATCTCGTTCTCTACTATTGTTGTAATCAAATTGTTGCCATATTAATGCACGTGAATTTGGCAATCCAACACTATTTTTATCTAACACTTTATTGTCATATACTAAATTCTTTTTTGATCCATATAAAGGCGCCATATACCCTTTATCAAATACAACTTCATCTTCAATTTGCTTATATGTTTGTTTAACATCTGCTTCATTTTGAGTAGAAGCTTTATTTAACAACTGGTCTACATGTTTATCTTTCAATAAACTATTTGATCCTGTAGAACTAAATAATGCCGTCATAGCATAGTTCGGGTCACCAAACACTGTCATCCAGTCATCAATTTGGATATCATAATTGCCGGCTTGACGTTGTGTACGATAGCTACCATAATCTGGTTGGATATTCATCTTCACGTTAAATCCTGCATTTTCCAATTGATCTTTAACGATATTCATATCATTTTCATAACTTGCTTGTCCTAGGAAATGTATTGTTGGTCGCTCGCCTTTCACTTCAACTTTCGATGACTTTTGAGCCACTTCTGATTTCGTAGGGACACCACAACCACTTAATACCAACGCTAAAACTATAATTGCGATACTAATGATTTTCTTCACATCTATCCCTACCTTTTTAATGAATTCTTGGATCTAGTGCATCACGCACTGCATCACCTATAAAATTAAATGCTAAAACGACGAACATAATACAAACACCAGGTACAATAGCTAAATTACTGTGCGTTTCCAAGTAGTTACTACCGGTACGTAAAATGTTGCCCCATTCAGCTACATCAGGTGCAACACCAAGTCCTAGGAAACTTAAACTACTTGTTGTTAATACAACCACACCTATATTTAATGAAAAACGTACAATCATAGGCGCAATCGCATTCGGTAAAATATAACGCCATATGATATTCCAAGTGTTTTCACCAGTGATACGTGCTGCATCTACATATTCCATGCGTTTAATTTCTAAAACACTGGCACGCATTGTCCGTGCAAATGATGGTATATTACCGATACTTAAAGTAATAATTAAATTTGGAATACTTGCTCCAAATGATGCAATAATTGCCACCGCTAACAATAATGATGGAATTGCAAACACTACATCTAAAATTCGCATTATTAAATTATCAATATGATTAAAATAACCTGCGATAGTGCCTAGTAACACACCAAAAATAACTGCAATAACTACTGAAATAATTGAAATTGAAAATGTCAGCTTCGTTCCTACAACTACGCGTGTAAATAAGTCTCTACCGAAATCATCAGTACCAAACGGATAGGCTAGACTCGGTCCATGTAACAGTGCATTGAACTGATTTTTAGTAGCCAATGTCGTATCAAATGTAAATTGTGACACAATTGATAATGTCAGCATGTAGACTAAAATAAGTAACCCGATAATCGCAATACGATGTCTAGTAGTTTTTCGTATAAACGATTCCCACCCGTTATAACTATGTATTTGCGATGTACGTTGGTAACGTCTAATACTTACAAACATTAATAATGTAAATACGTTGCCTGTTAATGTCATCAACAATAACAACACTTCGACGATACGTCGCCATAAGTCATGATGCTTCCATGTTTGTTCCGTTGTTAAAATGATAATTAAAATGATGGTTAAAACGATTAGCAATGTTTCAGCAATATAGAACGTATCGGCCACATAACCTTTAAAAAGATTTAATGCACTCGTTAATATAACTAAAATATAAGTTGCTATAGCATAACTTGCGAATAGTTTTAAGGAAGCTATCTTTGTTGTAAGTTTTACCATATGCCTCACTTCCTTTCGTTAATTTCACTACGTAATTTTGGATCGATTAAAGCATAAAATATATCAATAATTAAGTTTGCTAAAGATATTACAATTGATATATATACGACCCCACCCATGACTGCTGGGATATCAGGTATTAGTTGTTTTTGGACGATATAACGCCCGATACCATTAATGTTAAATACTTGTTCCGTCACTGCTGAACCGCCTAGTAACTCTGCCACTAGAAGACCAACTAACGTTACAATTGGAATAATGGCATTTTTCAAAATATGTTTAATAACAACTTGTGTCGTCGATAATCCTTTTGCATAAGCAGTTAAAACATAATCGCTGCGCATTACTTCAAGTACAGAAGACCTTGTCATACGCGTGATAGAAGCAGCAATACTTGTTCCAATGACAAGTACAGGTAAAATCAACGATATTGGATGTTCTGGCATATAAGATGGTGGCAAAATATCCAATTTCAATGAGAACGCTAAAATGAATAATAGCCCTTGCCAGAAACTTGGAATAGATAAACCAATTAATGCAATTATCATTAACGTGATATCAAGCCAACTATTTCGCTTCATCGCACTGATAATACCAATTGGTATTGCAATAATTAATGCCACAATTAGCGCTAATACTGCGACAATTATTGTAATTGGAATTCTTTCGCCAACTGCTTTAGTCACAACCTCATTCCCTTTGTAAGTCGTACCTAAGTCAAAGGTAAAAACACCCTTGATGGTATCCCACAATTGAATAAAATAAGGTTCGTTAAGATGATGTAATACATTGAATTGATGTATCTGTGCCTTTGTTGCATTTTGTCCCAGTATGCTATAAGCCGCATCAAGCGGTGAAAAATACAGAATGGTAAACACACTGACAATAACACCAATGATGACAATCACAGCCATGACAATTCTCTCAAAAATATATCTAACTAATGGCTGTAAATAAATAGTCAATAAGATGAACATCGGCAAGGCCAATATTACTTTGATCATGATGAACTTATGAAATAATAAATTTTCAAAGTATGTTGAAAAATGTGCTTGTTCAATATTCTTTGAACTCGTATTAGAACTTTGTGCCTTGAATATTTTTAATGCTTCTTTATGTATTTGTGTGGATGACTTTTGCTGCGATAAATATTTATATTTTTGATGTAACGCTCGTTCAATTTCTGAAATTTCAGAATTATTAGCGTAAAAATTTTTTCTCTTAGCAGAAAAGAAAAACTTTATCACTGCATATAAAAATATTGGCAAGCTTAATACCGATAATACAAACTTGTAAAATGCCTTGTGATACAACGACTTAAAAGATTCTAAATAAGTAATTATGATAATCACTCCTTGTAAAATAATCTTGAGTAGATTACTATGATATACAAAAGTATAGAATAAATTTACACATTTGTGAATAGGGAGGCACAACATCATGTCAAATTTATTAGAAGTCAACAGTCTGAATGTACAATTCAATTATGATGAAACTACAGTTCAAGCGGTAAAAAATGTCTCTTTCGAATTACGAAAAAAACATATCCTAGGTATTGTTGGTGAATCAGGATCAGGAAAAAGTATTACTGCTAAATCTATTTTAGGGCTACTACCAGATTATCCAGATCACACATTAACAGGAGAAATTATTTTTAATGGGCAATCGTTAAATAATTTATCAACTTCAGCGTTACAACAAATTCGAGGTAAGGATATTTCAATGATTTTTCAAGATCCACTCTCTTCGTTGAATCCAAGATTAACGATTGGCAAACAAATTACAGAAGTACTATTTCAACATAAACGTGTATCTAAATCTGAAGCAAAGTCGATGACAATAGACATTTTAGAAAAAGTAGGTATAAAACATGCAACTCGACAATTTGATGCTTATCCACATGAACTTTCTGGTGGTATGCGTCAACGTGTCATGATAGCAATGGCATTGATTTTAAAGCCACAAATTTTAATCGCAGATGAACCAACAACGGCATTAGATGCCAGTACACAAAATCAATTACTGCAGTTAATGAAGTCCCTTTATGAGTACACAGAAACATCTATTATTTTTATCACTCACGATTTAGGCGCTGTGTATCAATTTTGCGACGATGTGATTGTAATGAAAGATGGAAGTGTCGTTGAAAGTGGCACGGTTGAAAGTATTTTTAAATCGCCACAACATACCTATACAAAACGCTTAATAGATGCGATTCCTGATATTCATCAAACGCGTCCGCCAAGACCGTTAAACAATGATATTTTATTAAAATTCGATCGCGTGAGCGTGGATTACACATCACCGAGTGGCAGCCTATACCGAGCAGTTAATGATATTAACTTGGGTATTAGAAAAGGCGAAACATTAGGCATTGTCGGTGAATCAGGGTCAGGGAAATCGACATTAGCTAAGACGGTCGTCGGTCTAAAGGAAGTGTCAGAAGGCTTTATTTGGTATAACGAATTACCATTAAGTTTATTTAAAGATGATGAATTGAAATCTTTACGACAAGAGATACAAATGATTTTTCAAGATCCATTCGCATCTATTAATCCAAGATTTAAAGTCATTGATGTGATTAAACGACCACTAATCATTCATGGGAAAGTCAAAGATAATGATGACATTATTAAAACTGTCGTATCGTTGTTAGAAAAGGTTGGCCTAGATCAAAGTTTCTTATATCGCTATCCACACGAATTATCTGGTGGGCAACGTCAGCGTGTAAGTATCGCGAGAGCACTTGCTGTAGAACCTAAAGTGATTGTTTGCGACGAGGCAGTGTCCGCTTTAGACGTTTCAATTCAAAAAGATATCATCGAGTTATTAAAACAATTACAGTTAGACTTCGGCATCACTTATTTATTCATCACACATGACATGGGTGTTATCAATGAAATATGTGATCGCGTTGCAGTTATGAAAAATGGCGAAATCGTTGAACTGAATAACACAGAAGATATTATCAAACATCCGCAATCAGACTATGCAAAGCAACTTATTTCAGAAGTAGCAGTTATTGCTAAATAAAAGTCATGCGTTGTGCAACTGTATCACTGTATGGTCTGGAATAAATCAGGCAATCTCTGATGTGTTATGTTAGATGACTTTGTCATACTAACTATATTGTGCTAAGTTAGGGCTCGGCACCATATCAAGTTTTAGGTGCTTTGCCATGATTTAAGAGTCACCCCCATACTTTGGGCATTTTGACGCCAGAATAAATCCCCCGCCACTATGTGAAGTGCGGGGGATTATTTATATTTTATTAGAATATTCAGATTTTTGAGTGTGTCAACTTAGCTTAGTCAATGTATATTTAACGTCACTTACTCTTTTTCTTTCATAATTAACACATTCAAATAAATGACATTTAATACTTTTCTCGATTAATTTTCTTTTTTAATTCTATTTTTGATTTAATAATGCTATATTTCGGTATTTTAAATTTATAATACGTGTGTTTTCTTTTCAAAATAATAGCAGTTTCTGAGAAGAAATATATTGTCGACTTTTAGATTATCTTTCAATAAGCTCTTTTATTGTGGTTTCTCTCCAAATATCTCATCCAAATTTTTATTCAACACCGAACAAATATTTTTACATAGTGATAGAGAGGGGTTATGTACACCCTTTTCTATAAGAGATATTGTTTGTCTAGTTACTCCAACTTTATTTGCTAGCTCCTTTTGAGTCATAGATAGTGAAACTCTAGCTATTTTCAAATTATTTTTCACTTTTAATTATTCCGGCTTCTTTTTTTTATAAGATTAACTAGACTGTTACTTTACTTGATATATGAGAATGATTTTACCTAGTAAATGAGAAAAGCAATGTCCTATATTAAAGTACATTGCTTTTTCTATTAACGAATACCTATGACTAAACTATCTCTAGCTGTTTCTACAACTTCTGTACTGATTTTATCTAAGCCATTTATATCCATAATTCTATCTATCTGCGCAAATAAACGATGAATCAGCCTAAAATTCCCTTTTGTAATTTTAATAATCGTCGTTATTGCCTCATAATCAGTAAAGTCTTCGAGTTTTAAATCAAATCCTAAATCTTGCCACTTATATTCTAATATATGATGCGTCTCGTCTTTACTTAGATTATCAAATTCATGTGCAAAACCTATACGCGAATATAGTTGAGGATAACGAGATAGTTTTTTCTCTATACCTGGCATACCAATAAATATCATTGCTAAATTATGTTCATCATAAATAGCTCTTAATTGCTCTAAATGTTGCACTTTAAGGCGATCAATCTCATCTACTATAATTAAATCAATATATTTAAACATATCACTATAATGTTTACTATGATCATGACCATACTTATTTACGATGTGTAATTTTTGACCCAAATCAATACTTGCACTAATACTATATAGATCATTACTTAATCTTGTTTGTTTTTCAGCCGGTGCAGTATAAAATATCTTATTCACCGATAATATATCATCAGTCGTTTTACTAGCTAGATCTTCCCACCCTCTATGATTAACTTGCTTTTCAATAGTATTCCAATTTGTGTAATACCTAGAAGATAAAGTTTTTCCGACACCAGGTTGACCATAGCAGATCCCAATATATTGATATTTGATACAAGCATCGCAAAATTCAGCAAATCGTTTATACTCTTTCGTTTCAATGAAATTCTGATGTTTAGTCATTACGATACCTCTTTAATTTTTTGACGTTTTTAGTCGTTTCTTGAGGTGAATAACCATAATTTTTTTCTTCCTTAATTAAATCAGTGGTGCTTGGACTAGCAATATTTTGTTTTAAGTGTTTTCTTCTCTGACTACGTGCGTGTTGTATATCTTTTATATCAATTGAATAATCAGCTAAATCAGGAGATATTGCTGTACAAAGAAATTCATCTCTATAAAAAACACGTATTTCAGCCATATCATTGGGATTGTAACGAATTAATACATACTCACCTACATAAGCAGCTAGGTTTGTATTACTGTATCTAAAGCCTTGAAAATGAATGCCATCTGAATGAATTTTTCTAGATTTAGGTATTTCTAATAATAATAAATCAAGTTGTTCTAAACTGCTTGGCATATTAGGGAAAAAATGATTACTGTTCCACCGATTGATAGGAGTGCTCTGGATAACACTATGCTCTTTTTGATTATAATCTTCAATTAAAAAGTATCGTAATTTTTCTTCGAAATTTTGAAAATCTATTAAATCGCTAGGAGTATCATTATTGTTTATATATCCAGGAAGTTGCTCTAAGAAAGTTTGGTTAACTGTCTGAAAAAAACGTTCTATTTTCCCGCGACCACGAGGGACACCAACTTTTGAAAACATCAAGTTAATTTTCAAATCAATAGCGACTTGTTCCATGTGATGCGAGGTAAAGTCACTCCCGTGATCTGTGTAGAATTTTTCGGGTATACCACATACTGGCCAATTGGTATTATTCTTATTCCATATTGCTTGGTGTAGTGTTAATGCTGTATTTTGAGCATTAGGAGCTTCAAAACTTATAAAGTATCCTGCAATTGCGCGACTATAGTCATCCATAATAATGGTTAGCCAGGGTCTATTAATATTACCTGTTTGATCTAATATATAAATATCTAGCAAAGTATGGTCGGCTTGCCATATTTCATTGGGTCTTGAGGATTCTCTTATTTGTATTAAATCGTACTTATTTTGATAGTATTTTTCACCTTGGTGAGAGAAATCAATAACAGACTTAGGCATTGCTTTAATAATACTATAAACTTGTTTGTAGCTTGGTTTATCAAAATTATTTTCTATACAATAATTAACGATTTTCCTATGAATTGTAGCAATACTATTTCTTTTATTCTTGAGTGAAAGGCGTTTAATCTCGTCAATTATGTTTTGTTCTAATTTATGATCACCTTTATCAACTCTTGTATTATGAATTAGACCAGTAAGCCCTTCTTCCTTATATAATTTATTCCACCTATAAAGTGTACTTAATGCAATGTCCTTATTTTTAGAAATACTTGATAAAGATTGATTTCCCAAGATAAAAGGTTTTATTATATTGTACTTTTGAGTAGCTTCTTTACGTTTGGCTTCAGAAAAATTAGTTAGATACTTCTCCTTGTTTTTCATCTTCCTTGTCCTCCAATTTATTGAGGTAACGATAAATAGTTGTACGTGAAACTTGCCATTGTTCTGCTATTGTTTTAATGGGTGTGCCATTATCATAAAGCGTCTTAAGTAAATTCAAATCTTGTTTATTTAATTTTTCAGGCCTCCCTCCATATCTTCCTCTTGCACGTGCCGCAATTCGGCCAGCTGAAGAACGTTCTAAAATTAAATTACGTTCAAATTCTGCAAATGCTGCGAATAAATGAAATAATAATTGTCCTGTAGAACTTGATTTATCCATCGTTATATTTTCTTCTAAACTATGAAAACTCACGCCTCGTTCGTTAAGTTCATTAACTAATGTGATTAAATCCTCCATGTTACGTCCTAGTCTATCTAGTCTCCAAACAACAATGGTATCTCCTGACCTCGCAAATTCAATTGCTTTATCTAAACCAGGTCTTTTACTTTTTGAACCACTCATATGGTCATTAAATATCTTTTCACAACCATGTGTATTTAATCGATCTTCCTGTAAATTTAAATTTTGTAATCCAGTTGAAACTCTTGCATAACCTATTTTCAAAATACAAACCTCCTATATACACCTTCAGTGTACCATAACTTAATCACAAGGTCTTTTGTGAACATAGATTTTTTGTTGGGTTTTTGAACACATAATTCTATGTAATACATACTTATTTAGACATAAAAAACGAGTGTACAGAAAATGGTTATTTTCTGTACACTCTCATCTTTAATAATATATTTTAAATGTTATTAACAAAACTAATTTAATAAGAGTCAAGCATAGTTTACATATGTATTATGTTTGAAACATATCTCTAATTACTTTTTACTAATATCATTTAAAATGTCTCGCAATTCTTCAATTTCTTTGTTATTTAATTCTTCATTTTTCGCAAAATTCAGCACTAAACTTTTCATGTCCCCTCCATACAGTTTATTAAGAAAGGTTTTAGCAGTTTTCATTTTAATATCGTCTTCTTTAATATTTGATGAGTAAAAATAAATATTCTCTGATTTGTATCGTTTTATAATCTCTTTTTTATATAGTCTTGTGATTAATGTTCTAATCGTTTTATCGCTAACTTCTTTATATTTTTGAATTTCAACTACAATTTCATTAGCTGATACTGATTTTTTACCCCATATTATATTCATAACATCCCATTCAGCCATAGATATTTCAACTTGCTTATTGGCCATTTAAAACACCCATTTCTTTTAATATTTTTTCACTGATTAATTCAGCATTTTTCCCAGATGGCTTTCCATCTGATAAATGTGTAGCAAAATAATACTTATCATGATTTGTAATTACGTAACCTACAAACCACCCATTATTATACTTCCCGTTTACTATACCTGTACCTGTTTTCCCATACAGTTCATACTTTTCATTTTTCTTAATCAATAATGAAGAAGATAATTGATTCTTTGCTTTTTTACTAAAATGGTTATTTTGTTCCATCATATTTTTAAAAACTATTACTTGTTCAAGATTAGATATTTTCAAACTATCTTCCATCCAATAGCTTTTATAACTTCCCAAATTTTTATTACCATAATTTAATTGCTTGAGTTGAGTCGCAGTATAGTTCTTTGGTATTTGATCGCTAATACGTTCGAAGTACCAATTAACTGAATTTTGCATTGCTGTATTTAAATCTTGTTCCTTATTCCAAGCATCAAAAGGGTAATGCTTATGATTCCATGACATACGTGAATTTTCATCATTTATAATATGTCGGTCAAGTCCAAACATAGCTAAATAAATTTTATAAGTTGAATTAGGAGAATACCTTTTTCTACTTTCTTTTTCGTTATAAATATAGTATTTGTCTTTCTTCATGCTGTACATGACGAAAGATCCACTATTTGAACCAAAAATTTTACTTTTATCTAAAATTTGGTAATCGTTGTGTAAGGGCTTTTTATAATTATAATCAGTTATGGATTGCCCCATCAAAAACTGGCTTTGAATTACCATGAGCAAAAAAGTAAAAATACAAATAAAAATTAGAATTAATTTGGACTGTTTTTTCAGATTGGCTTCTTTTATATTAATTAATCTTCTTTTGAGTAATGACTTTTTACCATTAAATGAATGGCTTAATATATTTTTATTAAAAAATGGAACATTTAATACGGAGTCCATAATAGATTCCGCATAAGTTTTAAATTCATTTTTGTTAATATTATTAAGGACAAATCTATCGGCTTCTACTTCATTGTCATGAATTATCTTTCTTTTTACAATATGTACTAATGGATTGTAACTCATAATAATAGAGAAGATATTAAAGATAATTAAATGTAAAGTATCTCTATTTTTAGCATGAGCATATTCATGCAATATTATATATTTTAGTCTTTTGTCAATTACACTTTTAAAATATGAACTAGGAATCAAAATAATATATTTCCCATACCAAAAAGTTATTGGAGATTGAATAGTCTCTGCTTTTCGAATCACAATATTTTTTTTATATTGATGGTTGAAAAGTATCGTATCTATTTTATTTTTTTCATTTTCGTTTAGATAAAGTGACTGTTTCTTTAAATATTTAAGATATAATAAGGCTTTCAAAAATTTAAAACTTAAAATAATAACTAAAACTATCCAAATAACTGTGCAGATATTATCAATTGAATCCCAATTAAACTTATGGATATCTGTTGCGAACTCTTGAATAGGTTTGGTGGTATTTATGTTATGGTTCAAGTCGTGTGACTTACTTTCAACTGTGGGCGCTTGATTATTCACATTATTAAATTTAAAAAGAGAGAATTTAATAGGAATGAAAGGAATTAATCCTGCAAGAAGAGTTAGATACCAAACTTTATAATTTAACATATAATTAAAATAGCGTTTTAATATGTACCTAAAAAATAATAACAATAGAAATATAAAACAAAAGCTTACTATGCTCATTATTAATAACTTAGCCATTTCAACACCTTCTTTCAAATATTTATAATAAACTATTGACACCGATATTACAATTGTAATATTATTGATTTATAAAAATTACAACTGTAATATCGGAGGGTTTATTTTGAAAAAGTTAATATTTTTAATTGTAATTGCTTTAGTTTTAAGTGCATGTAATTCAAACAGTTCACATGCCAAAGAGTTAAATGATTTAGAAAAAAAATATAATGCTCATATTGGTGTTTATGCTTTAGATACTAAAAGTGGTAAGGAAGTAAAATTTAATTCAGATAAGAGATTTGCCTATGCTTCAACTTCAAAAGCGATAAATAGTGCTATTTTGTTAGAACAAGTACCTTATAATAAGTTAAATAAAAAAGTACATATTAACAAAGATGATATAGTTGCTTATTCTCCTATTTTAGAAAAATATGTAGGAAAAGATATCACTTTAAAAGCACTTATTGAGGCTTCAATGACATATAGTGATAATACAGCAAACAATAAAATTATAAAAGAAATCGGTGGAATCAAAAAAGTTAAACAACGTCTAAAAGAACTAGGAGATAAAGTAACAAATCCAGTTAGATATGAGATAGAATTAAATTACTATTCACCAAAGAGCAAAAAAGATACTTCAACACCTGCTGCTTTCGGTAAGACTTTAAATAAACTTATCGCAAATGGAAAATTAAGCAAAGAAAACAAAAAATTCTTACTTGATTTAATGTTAAATAATAAAAGCGGAGATACTTTAATTAAAGACGGTGTTCCAAAAGACTATAAGGTTGCTGATAAAAGTGGTCAAGCAATAACATATGCTTCTAGAAATGATGTTGCTTTTGTTTATCCTAAGGGCCAATCTGAACCTATTGTTTTAGTCATTTTTACGAATAAAGACAATAAAAGTGATAAGCCAAATGATAAGTTGATAAGTGAAACCGCCAAGAGTGTAATGAAGGAATTTTAATATTCTAAATGCATAATAAATACTGATAACATCTTATATTTTGTATTATATTTTGTATTATCGTTGACATGTATAATTTTGATATCAAAAACTGATTTTCCCTCTATTATTTTCGAGATTTATTTTCTTAATTCTCTTTAACAAACTAGAAATATTGTATATACAAAAAATTATAAATAATAGATGAATAGTTTAATTATAGGTGTTCATCAATCGAAAAAGCAACGTATCTTATTTAAAGTGCGTTGCTTTTTTCTCATTTATAAGGTTAAATAATTCTCATATATCAAGCAAAGTGACAAACTAGACATATATAACCAAAATAAATAATTGGGAAACCAACTACATATGTAAAAAATTGTTTACTTAATCCATTAATGTAGAACATTATGACTGAAGTTAAAATATATACTACACTCATTACTAACAAATCATTTTTCTTCATAAGGTATCACCTCTTTTTGACTTTCTAACAACCATGTTTCTAACGTGGTTTGATTAAATGACTGTGCTTTTCGTTTATCTGTAAAACATCCATCTTTTAACAAATAAATATTTTCTGAGAGTTCTAAAATTGTATTAGGCAAATGACTAGTGAAAATTATTATCTTTTCTTTAGAAACTAATCCCTTTAAAATTCGTGTGAAATTTTTTTGAGCAACATGGTCAAGGGCATTAAATGGTTCATCTAATAATAAAACATTTGAATCTACTAATAACATAGAAGCAAAATTTAGTTTTTGCTTCATACCACTTGAAAAATTATATACAGGTATATTTAGATCTTCTATATTCAAACCTACATCTTTAATAGTTTTCTCAATAGTTATTTGATCTATTTTCCGATTATATAGGCTACATATTAAGTACAAATTATCTTTAGCACTTAAATTTTCATAAAAAAAGGGATTTACTGGTGTGTAAAAAATCTCTTTTTTTAGTGTGCTATTTTCAAAAATACTTTCACTATTTAAATATACATCACCTTTTGTTGGCATCAATATACTACTAATAATATTTAACAAAGTCGTTTTACCTGCCCCATTTACTCCCACTATGCAATTGATGCTCCCACTTCTAAACTTAGCATTCACATTATTCAAAACCATTTTTGAATTAGTAAATTTTTTTTGAAGATTATTTAAAACTAGCATGATACACTTCCTTAATTTATGGTTACATAAACTTCTAATAATGATGCGATTATTGTTAATACAATAACAGTTATTATTGTTGTTACAAAATTATGGAACATCTTATTTTTTATTTTATTTTTCTTTACCATTCTTTGATAAAGGTATGATAAAAAACCTAATGAGAATGTTGAAGCAATTAAAAGTGCTAAAATCTCAAATATAGCGTGTGGCGCTAATACTAATAGAATAGATTTTAATTGATTGCTATAGATTCCATGTGCTATAAAAAAGCCTAACATCCCAGAATTTATGAGTAACATACCTATATTTAACAGACCAAGTGTCAGAAAACCAAATATTGCAGAGAAGAAATAAATTAAATTATGAAAGAAAATCTCTTGTAAATTTAAATCTTGAGCAACTATCATTTTACCTAAATCAATATTTAATAAGTAATAAACCAAGCATCCCAATAATCCGCCTATTATTAACACCAATATATTAAAAATAAATTTTTTTTTGTATTTAATACTATAAATATAAATCCCTCTTTCTCCAAGACTTTGTTATTTTTTGTTTAGAAAACCTAATAAACAACGAAACAAGTATTAAGGCTAAAATGTTGAAAATAATTATAAAAATCATTATGTCAATATAATTACGTTGAGATAAGTAACCTACAAATAGAATTAAAAAATATGATGACGATAAAAAATTCTTAACTTTATCAAAAACAGTATCTTCAAGAAAAATTTGTTCTTCAAAAGACTCTAATTCACTGTAATGTTGATGATTGAAATGTGGAGATAAATACGAAGGTAATAATGATAAATTAGGAATTATTACTGTATTGATGATTATTATTTCAAATCCAATTATATATAAATATATGTCTTGATTTAAAAATATTGCTAATAAAATAATAGCAAGTATTGTTTCTTTAAAACCAATAAAGCGAATTAGAGATAATTTAGAATCGTAAATTTGTTTAAAATCAGTGTTTGACATCCTATACAAACCGATACTTTTTCTATCTGAATCAAAACGTAATGATTTAGTAAAAAAATCCGTCCCCGCAGAAAAACTATCACGAGTTATAGTGTTTAATATCAAAATAAAAATAACTGCATTAGCTAACTGATTATATGCCATCTGTGAAAAATAGATTAAACACCCTAAAAAGAACCATATTGAATAACTAATATAGAAGAAAGGTTTATGTAAATTAACTTCTTCTTTGTTACTTATCCAGTGTTTTAGCTGTATTGTTGTTATAGCTTTTATTGAAATTGGCAACGAAAAATTAATATTTGTTGAAGATAGATAGATATCTTCTTTTCTATACCAAAACCCTATTTTATTAAAATAATATAACGCTATAAATAAAGCTATTGTAATAATCACAAATGATATATTCACAAAGTTTAATCTCATAAAAATAGTGTGAGGTGATATATAATCTAATAATTGCATAACTTTTTCATTAATAATAATGACTTCGTTCTTTATATCCTGAAAATAACTATACCATTCAAAAGTTTTCTTACTTTTTATTACATATGTCGAAAAAACTAAAAAGGGCTTTATTAATAAATTTACTAAAAGAAATGAGACGACAAATCCAATAACAGAAACAATGCTTCCCATCATAAAATTAAAAACACAATAGTGATAAGAAAATAATTTTTTTGTGCTTATGACTTTAATATTTATAAAAATAATTTGAATTACATAAGAGATTGTTGAAAAGTATATTAGTGCACAAAAAACCTTGAGGTTAAATATAAAAGGACTAATATGATATAAACTAATAGCCATACCAACTATCAACAAATTAAAATATCCAACAAACTTTTTTAAAACGTCTGAAGCATATATCAAGTTAAAAATGTCAACTTCTCTCAAACTAGATCTATATAACAGCTGTTTATCCATTGGATTGATCAATAATTTAGTTCTAGGTATTAATGGTATAAATACAATGTAAATAAACATACTCGCATAGAAATAATATTCTATAAAATCAATATAATCACTGAAATAGTCAGCTAACATAATAGTTGAAATAAATAATAATAGTGACGAAAAAATCAATTTAATTAAAAACAGTATTTTTGTAGTAACATTAAGTCGCGACCTTTTTACAATTTTAAATTTTCTACGGATAAAATATCTAAGATTAAATTTTAAATAGGTATAAAATATTGAATTATTCATTGAATCTCCTTTTTTAAAAAGAGGCTTTCCCAAAAAAGAAAGCCTCTCTTATAAAGAATTAGATTATCTTTTACCAAGCAGCTGTTTTTCGTACGCCCCAACGTTTGATAAATCTCATTACTGTTGCACGACCAAGAGCTGCAACCGCAGTACCAACGCCACCACCAAAAGCAATACCAGCAACAGCTAGCGCGTTCCAAACACTACTTCCATTATATAAGGCAGTAATAAATGTAGTTATAGCTGAACCTTTGATTCCTGTCCAAGCTATTTTTTTATGTAATTTTAGCATAGGCCTTCCACCTCCTTCTCAAAAATATTATATAATATTTTTTTACATCTTAAAAGTAATATGTTATTTTTTGCGTAAATTCAATATATAATTTACATTTTGCAATACATATCTTACTTTTATTCTAATACGCATTTCCATCGTTGGTGTTGATAGTCAGTTTAATATGATAATTAGTCTTCAGTACTTTTACCATTTTAAATTTACTATTTTATAATATCTATGAGCTCTTTCTTAGATGCTGCGCGAGCTGGTATCCATCCAAAAAGAAGTCCAATTAATATCGACACACTAACCGCAATTATGACAGAACTCAAACTTACTACACTTTTAATATAATCTGGTGTTAATACATCAATTATTGTTGCAAACACAACACCTAAAATAAGTCCAATAAAACCACTTGTCACACATATTAAAATGCTCTCTATTAAAAATTGTAGTTCAATATCTCGACTTTTTGCACCAAATGCACGTCGTATCGCAATTTCTTCTGTTCTTTCAGCTACAGATATATACATGACATTCATAACTCCAATACCAGCAATAAAAAGTGAAATACCGGCAACAGCTGCTACAAAATAAGTAATACTATCAAAAATTTTATCAATACTTTTGATAATTTCTTCAGTGTCTGTATATGTATACTCACCTAAAACAGAGCCCGATCCTTTTTTATTTAATAGTGATTCTACTTTTTTAACTACAGTTTTTTTATTGTAACCATCTTCAATAATTATCTGTAAGGTAGGCAGACCTTGATGTAAGTGTCCCATATAGTAGTTGAATGTATTTTCAGGCATTATAACGGTAGATGAGTCAGAATATAGTTTATCCGTAATTCCTATGACTTCAAATCCCTGTCCCTCAATATATAGCGATTTACCAATAGCATTATTATTGAATACAGTTTTTGCTACTTGATCATTTATAACCACTATTTTCTTACGTAATTCATTATCCTCTTTATCAAACCCTCTACCTACTTTAAAAGAGTGTAAATTTTGTTTTTTTATAATGAAGATGTCACTTTTTTTCTGGACATTAGTTATTGTGGCTTCAATTCCTTCTTCTTTATTTTCCTTTAGCTTCGCATCTAGTACGCCATCAACTTGATTTACCAACTCTATATCTCTTTGATTAAAAGGATACTTTTTGATTTTCTCATCAACTTTAAAAGTAAAGCTAATCAACGCTTCTTGTTTTCCGGCGCCAGCATCTGAAAATTGATCAGCAGCAGTTTTTTTAAAGCCATTTCCCAAAGACATTATCGTAATAACAGAAGAAATACCGATGATTATACCTATCATTGTAAATATATTTCTACCTTTATTTTTCAATATTGATTTAAAAGCTATTGTAAAAATATTTAAAACTTTCCTCATTTAATCACCTCTTCATGTTGTATACGACCATCCAAAATATGAATTATTCGATCAGCTTTTTCTGCTACTTTACGATCATGTGTGACTAAAATAATTGTAGTATGATTATCTCGGTTTAATGATGTAAATATGTCCATAATAATTTTAGATGTATCTGAATCCAAAGCACCCGTTGGCTCATCTGCAATAATAAACTTTGGATTATTTATAATGGCTCGCGCAATTGCAACACGTTGTTGTTGACCGCCTGATAGTTTACTAGGAGTAAAATCACCTTTGCCATCTAGGCCTACAGCACTGAGCACAGTCATAACTTTATTCTTTCGTTCTATCGTATTCATATTTGTATATACCAGTGGCATACTTATATTTTCTAAAATAGTATTATTATGAATTAGTTTAAAATTTTGAAAAACAAATCCAACTGTTTTATTTCTTATGTTTGCCAATTGATTATCAGATTGTGTCTGATAATTACTTCCTTCAAACAAATATTCACCATGATACTCTCGATCTATAAATCCTAAGATATTAATCAGTGTGCTCTTCCCTGAGCCTGATGGTCCCATAATCGCTATGAATTCACCTGCATTGATATGTATATTAATGTCTTTTAAAACTCGAATATTTTTATCACCGTTTTTAAAAGTCCTATAAACATTCTTTAATTCTATCATGACGAAATCTCAACCTTATCACCATCATTCATTGTACTTTTAGGTTGTTTAATTAACTTGTCTCCAGGTTTTAACCCCTTTTCTACAATAATGTCACCATTGATTCTTTTTATACGAATATTCCGTTTTTCCACAATACTATTTTTATTAACAATAAAAACATTATTGCCTTTTGTTAATACTGATTTAGGTATTTTAATCGCATTTAATGGGACTTTAATTTCCAACGAATAACCTGCACGTATTGGTAGACTAAGATCATCAATTATAACTCCATACTTTGATAATTCAGAGTTGTTATTACTCTTAAATATTGGAGATGCCGAAATCGATTTTGAATTTGCTAATTCCCCATCGTTGTTACTTTCTGGTAAATGCAGGGCATCATTTTCGTGAAGACTTAAATTCTCTTCATAACTAATAGGCAACTCAGAGATTTGTTTTATAATCCCCGCTCCTGTTTTACCCGTACTCGTAATACTTAAGTTAACTTTGTCTCCTTTTTTGACTGTTTGCCCGTCCGCTACTTGCACACCCAAATATGTTCCAACCTGATTATTTTTATAATATGTTTTAACTTCACGTGGATATGCCTTACCTTGTAAATCTAATTGTCTTTCTTTTTCAACCGTATATGTATTGTATGCTTCTTTACTCTCAGTTCCATAGTTAAAATGTTTCAAAATTTGTGATATCGTAATCAATACTAATAATACACAAATAACAATTAGCCATTTCCTTTTACGCCTCAATTTATGTCCTCCTATAAATGTTAAATACTCTTCAAACCATTTTTTATACTTATTTTTAATAAAATATATTTTTTATATTATTTTTATGATAAAATATAGGAGAATTATATCATTAGGAGGTCTATATGTCATTATCAAAACTACCTTTGCTTAATCACTTTGCAAATATCCGCATTCAACCAAAGTTAATCATTAAGCTGTTTCTGACTTTGATAATAATTGTTACATATACATTTGTTAGTGGACTATCTGTGGACTATAAAAAGTTATTGAGTGAAGCAGGACTCTCAGAGACATCATTAGCACAAATAAAAATTTTTAGTCAAATTAGTATTTTTTTCTCAAGAGTTTTCAGCGTATTATTTACATTTTTAATCATTCTAGTTATCTCTAGAATTATGCGCTCAGATGCTAATACAAAATCTATATTCTCTGCAACGTTAAGCTACATACTGTTTACAAATGCTATTAGTTTAATTATACTTACCATCCAAATAAGTGCCGGTTTATCATTAATTGACTATTCTATTACTAGTTTAAATATTTTTGCTAAAGGAAATCGCATTCTGGGTACTTTCGACTTACAATTTTTTGTACAAGCATACATACTTACAGTCATGCTAATTGGTACGTCGAAACTTTCTATACGAGCATCCACTATTTGGGGTATTATATATCTTATTTTAATTATCACTTTTTCTTTGATTAGTATTAGCATTCAGTGATATTTTCAGATAAAATGTCTCTATTAATTAATAAGTTTAAAACAAGGAACATTCGTTATATTCTTGATAAGATGAATTTAACAAATGAGCCTTTTCTAATGAAATAATAATGCCCCCTACACTAATCTAGCGAGGGGGCTGAATCATTACACACCGTATTTTTCAGTTGTTTCTGCCACGAAAGATTCAATGGCTTTTCTTGCTTTACGCTTTTCTTTCAATGGCAAATCACCAATCATTTTTTTAAGGTGATGTGGGTTTACAACACCACTATACTGGTAGTCATTTGAAATTGTTTTTAGGGCTTGTTCATCGATAGATCTCTCTCCAGCAAATCCTTTGAACTCCGCTTCTTTTTTAATACTTTCGAAATTAACATATTCTTGATCGATATCATCATCCTTATTTAAAGAAGGTACAACATTGTCGATGAATTCTCTAATTAGATCTCGTTTTAACCTCAATGTCGGATCATCTGCATGATCTAAAATGCGTCTAATTTGTTCTTGGTTACGACGTTGTTCCGCTTTGTCTTCAAGATCAATTTGTCTCAATATATTCATAATATAATTCACATTAATCGTATCATTACGCATCATTTCTATTTCGAAATCAATATCATTTAAAATGGATACTTTATTTTTCTCAGCCGTCGCTCTTTTTACTTGATCGTACACAGCTAAATATTTACTTTTATAGTCTTCATTCTCTTGTTCATCCATTCCAATTTCATCAATTGTAAACTCAAACTCGTCAAATGCTTTTAAACGTAATATTATTTTAGCTAATAAACGATAAGCTTCAACAAAGCGCTTTAGCTCTTCTTCATCTTGAATGTCATCAACCATGTGTGGTGTCGGCACAATCATTTTAAGCTCACGATAAGCGTCCATAAATTCTTTTTTATACTCTTCATAACTGCGCATTAAAATTGTATCCGTATCATTTGTTTGTGAGAATACTCTCAGTGCATCGTCTGTCTCTTTTTTCAAGTCACGATAGTTTACAATTTTACCAAATGGCTTTGATTCTTTTTCAACCCTATTTGTACGTGAATACGCTTGAATTAAATCATGATACATTAAATTCTTATCAACATATAAAGTGTTCAGTACTTTACTATCAAAACCAGTTAAGAACATATTAACAACGATTAAGATATCAATTTTACTATCTTTAACGCCCTTTTTAACGTTTTTTGAAATATGATTAAAATACTCATTAGTTGTGTCTGTTGAAAAATTCGTCTCGAACTTTTTATTATAATCACTAATCATTATCTCTAATTTTTCACGTGAATGATATGGCACTTCACCATCACGATCATCTTCATTAGGTTTAAACGTAAATATACCAGCTATCGTTAACGGTTGTTCCAACTTTTTGTTAAGTCGCTTAAATGTCTCATAATATTTAATAAGCGCGTGAATACTTTGGACTGTAAATATACTTGAATATTGACGATTACGTGTATATTTATCATGATTATTGATGATATGTCGTGTTACTAATTCCACACGTTTATCCGCTAACCATACTTCTTCCGTATCAATTGCTTCAACCATGCTGTTATCTTCTGCTTTTAAAGCTTTATTTTTAAAAGTATTAATATAGTCAACTGAGAAACCAAGTACATTACCATCATGAATGGCATCTCTAATTAAATACGTATGTAAGCATCTACCGAAAATATCTGCAGTTGTTCTACCATCTTGACTACTATTTTCTGGAAAACGTGGCGTACCAGTGAATCCAAAGTATTGGGCATTTTTGAAATGTTGTTTAACTAGACGATGCATGTCACCAAATTGACTGCGATGACACTCATCAATAATAAATACAACTTTATTCGTTTTATACTGTTCTAATAAATGGGCATTCCCTTGAATCGCTTTAGCCATTTTTTGAATCGTCGTTACAATAAGTGGCAAACTTTTATCATTTAGTTGGCGTACCAGTTGCGAGGTATTAAAAGTTTTGTCTACAGCACCCTTAGCAAATTTATTAAATTCCTCTTCTGTTTGACTATCCAAGTCTTTACGGTCAACCAAAAAGATAACTTTCTTAATGTCATCTTGCTGTGATAAAATCTGACTCGCTTTAAAAGAAGTCAACGTCTTACCACTTCCAGTTGTATGCCATACATATCCATTATTCCCTGTCTCAGTCGCTTGTTGAATAAGTGCTTCTACCGCATACACTTGATACGGACGCATTGCCATCAGTATTCTATCTGTTTCATTAATAATCATATAGCGCGATATCATCTTAGCTAATTGACAAGGTCTCATAAATGACTCAGCAAACGATTGCAATGTATTGATACGGTTATTCTGTTTATCACTCCAATAAAACATGTGACTCTTCAATAGTTCGCTATCATTATTAGAAAAGTATCGCGTTTCAACACCATTACTAATGATAAACATTTGTATGTAGCGGAATAAGCCTGTGTAATTTTGTTTGCGGTAACGTTTTACTTGGTTAAACGCCTCATTAATATCAATACCTCGACGTTTCAATTCAACTTGGACAAGGGGTAGTCCGTTGATTAATATCGTTACATCATAACGTGCTTTATATGTATCCTCGACAGATACTTGATTCGTCACTTGAAACTTATTTTTACACCAACTTTTCGTATCTAAAAACGACAAATAAACCTCAGACTCATCATCACGTCTAAGTGGTAATTTATCACGTAAAATACGGGCACTCTCGAAAATACTTTTTCCATCAATCATCGTTAACAGACGTTGAAATTCTTTATCTGTTAAGGGATTGCCTTCTAATTTGTCCGCATGACGCTCATTTAAAATCGTTCTAAAATTATCAAGCAATTGCTTATTATCACGTATCGTTACTCTTTCGTAACCCAATTGTTCAAGTTGATTCATCATTTCATTTTCTAATGCGTATTCACTTTGGTATGCCATTCATATCCCCTTCCATACACTTTCTATTGCTCTAAATATATCATAAACTTTAATGAAAAATGTTTGTTTTTTATCTTCAAACGTAAATTTATTCTAATTTTATTGTCTTATCTTTTAATATTTGTCTTTGAGGTAAGTCGTATACTAAAATTTGAATACAAATAATCAAATCATTGATAAATTTTTTGTCTACGATTAATGGAGGGACTTGAATGGTGTTAATTACCTATCAAATCATTTTATTTTTTATTATTAGTCTAAGTTACTATTTAACTTTAAATCATTACATGGCAGTCACTGTAGGTAACTTCACTTCAATATTCGGCATGTTCGCAGCCATACTCTTTATGTACTACTACCTACTCTATAAAAGTCCCGAATACAATCAACGCAAACGATTTAAACATTTCATTCATATCACTAATTTGATAATAATTGCTTTTAGCACCTTCGTATTAGTTCATTTAGCATTAAAATTATTCTTCAGCATTTAATTTCCATCTATGAAAAAAGCAAAGCTCAAATCTGAACTTTGCTTTAATTTGTCACGCCTTTATCATTTTCAAAATAGCCTCTATGCCAGTTTTACAAACTTGTAGCAACAATTTTTCATCAAGCAACTGAATCACATCAAAAACTTCAATTGTTTACGTTGCAACTAACTTTATGTTAGAACGCACACAATATCTAATGTTTAAAATCTATCGTCGCAAGATGCTTCCTGTAATTATCAAGTGCCATTTTCGATTGGGTTATACAATCTAGAATCGCATGATAATTTAATGCTACAAATCGATAGTACAATATATCTACCGTGAATAACTGTGCAAATAGTGACGTTGTAGCCGCCATACGCATTTCATTTTCATCAGTTCTGCCATAAATCAATGCATAGTCTGCAATTTGAGCCACTGGATTATTAGCTGTACTAGATATAGTTATGATGGGAATACTGTAATGTGTGGCCACCTGTGCAATTGACTGCAATTCACTATGACTACCTTGATTCGTCACAAAAATCATGCAATCTCTATCATCATGCGTCGCAAATGTTGACACAAGTAAATGCGTTTCATGTAATAACCTGACATTTAAGCCAATACGAGATAACTTTTGAAAAAGATCACCAATAGTCAAACTCGATGCGCCAAATCCAAATAAAAATATTGTCCTGGCATTTTTCAACACATCACAAATTGCATCAATTTGCGCATCCATAATATTAGTAGCTACAAATCGCATCGTATTCGTTGCTCTAGCAATCATTTTATTTTTCAAAGTTTCTACAGATTCATTTTCAATCAATTCTAAATGTGGATTGGTTGCAATATCTTCGGGTAAGTATCGAGATATCGCAATCTTTAGCTCTTGAAAACCTTGATGTGTCATTTTCCGACTAAATCTAACAATTGATGCTGTACTAACATTCGTAACATCTGCCAAATCATTCACAGTCATATCAATGATTTTATGTGGATTCTTTAAAATGTAATCAGCGATTATCTTTTCTGTCTTCGTAAAATCACTCAACTGCTTATCAATGCGATATAAAATATTTGTCATCATTAATCACCCAACAAATCTGTCTGTCGCATCGCCTTTGTCGTTCCAAATAAATATGTACAAACGAATCCACCAGCATACGCAGCAAGTAATCCTGCAATATAACCTAAATACATATTATCTGAGATTAATGGTAATAGTGACACACCACTTGGGCCTATTGCTTTGGCACCAATATGTCCAATTCCACCTATTACAGCGCCACCAATACCACCACCAATACAAGCAGTTAAGAAAGGTCGACCTAATGGCAAAGTCACACCATAGATTAATGGTTCTCCGATACCTAGGAAACCAACTGGCAATGCACCTTTTAAAGTATTACGTAATGTTGTGTTGCGTTTACATCTTACCCAAAGTGCTAATGCGGCACCTACTTGTCCAGCACCAGCCATCGCTGCAATTGGCAATAAGTAAGTAGCACCTGATTGGTTAATCATTTCTATATGAATTGGCGTAAAAATATGATGAAGCCCTAACATAACTAACGGTAGGAAGCTTGCACCAATGATAAATCCACTAAATACGCCACCAATACTAATAATTCCGTTAACTACTGAAACTAAACTGTCTGAAACAAAACCTGCTAATGGCATAAAGATAAAGATAGTTAATAGTCCTACAATCAACAATGCAATAGTCGGCGTTACAATAATATCAATCGCATTTGGCACAATTTTATGTAATCTCTTTTCGACAATACTTAAAATCCAAACGGCAAAAATAACGCCAATAATCCCACCTTGTCCAGGTTGCAATGGTTCTCCAGTGAAGACATTCATTAAAATATTTTTACCAGCAATACCCGTTAATAACGTTGTACCACCAATCACGCCACCAAGTCCTGGTGTCGCACCAAATTCTTTAGCCGCATTAATACCAGTGAAAATAGCTAAGTATGCTAACATACCGTCTTTAATGACATTAAATACTGTTATAAGTTGCGTAATCCAAGCACCTGAAATATAGCCTGCCACCATTAAGTTACTCAGTACTGCTGCAATACCACCAATTAATCCAGCTCCAATAAATGCAGGAATCAACGGTATAAAGATATTGGCAATTGATTTCAATACTTTATTCAACTTACCATTCTTTTGTTTTGCTTTATGCGCTTCCTTATTCGCCTTTGCTTTATCAGCTGCATATGATTTATAGTCCATTTTTTCACTATCATTGTGATGGTGTGGTATTGGGTCACCTAGTTTAACACCACTTAATTCCGCCATATGATTAGCCACTTTATTGACTGTACCAGGTCCAACCACAACTTGAATGCGTTCATCGTGTATAACACCCATGACACCATCAATATGCCTTAGTTCTTGGTCATCTACTTTATTCTCATCTAATACTTTAATACGCACACGTGTCATACAGTTCATGACACTATCTATATTATCCATACCACCTACTGCAGCAATAATTCGTTCTGCAAGTTGTTGTTCTTTGGTCATTTAAATCCCTCCTAAGGTTGTCTATCTCTGATTGCTCGTTTAACAATGTCACCATTGTTTAATAACCGTCTTGTTGCTTCTTCCTTAGAAATGCCACACATACCCATAACTGTCGCAACTTTCACATCATGCTCAGATACCTGATATAACGCCATTGCTTCATCATATGTGATAGCACATATTTCTTGAATAATACGCACTGAACGGTCGATCAGTTTTTGATTGGTTGCTTTAACATCAATCATGAGGTTATCGTAAACTTTTCCGACACCAACCATTGTGATGGTTGAAATCATATTTAAAATTAACTTTTGTGCTGTACCAGACTTTAAACGTGTTGAACCAGTTAATACTTCTGGACCAACTTTAACTTCTACTGGATACTGCGCAATTTCACTTATAACTGCATGTTCATTGCATGAAATAGATACTGTTGTAGCACCGATTGTGTTAGCAAATGTTAAACCGCCTATAACATATGGCGTTTTGCCACTCGCGGCAATTCCTATAACGACATCTTTTGATGTTAAATCTATATTTTTCAAATCTTCTTCCGCTAATTTTTTGTGATCTTCCGCACCTTCTACAGCCATCGTCATAGCATGTTGTCCACCAGCAATAATACCTATAATTTCATGAGGGTCAGTATTGAATGTAGGTACACACTCCGCTGCATCTAAGACACCCAACCTTCCACTTGTACCTGCACCGATATAAATCAATCGTCCACCCTTTTTATACTGTGCAATTGTTTTTTTAATTACTTTTGTCAATTGTGGTATTGCCTTTCGAACTGCTAACGGGACTTGCTGATCTTCTTTATTCATCGTAATTAAAGCCTCTTCCACAGTCATTTCATCAAGATGCATCGTCGCTTCATTACGCGCTTCGGTCGTACTATTTTCCATCACTTCTTACACTCCCTAGTTTTTTGAAAATCAAATGTATCATTCGGCTCGATACAACTTAACAGTGGTAAGTCTTCTTTAATAATTTGTGCAACAACATTCACATTGTCATGTGCACTAAGCGTTTGTCTCACAATTTGCATTTCGCCTTGATAACGTCCGTTATTCAAATTATCAACGGTTACTGAACCAATGCGTCGTTGCGTCGTAAACTGTGGTTGAATCGAATGTGGACATATTTGTCTTGACGTTTCCGAACGAATGACATTTTCCGGATTATCCGGGCGTACTTTATGACACATATCGAAAAGGTAAGTCACTGTCGTATCAAACACTTCTTCAATACATAACGTGAAATGCCTATGCTTGCAAAAATCTATAAGTTGTTTTGCCTGCCTCATTTCAATCAATGAGTCTCCAACTAACACTTCAGATACACCAGTTTCTTGTAATAATTTAGCTGCAACGACAGGATGACTATGTCTCGTTGCTTCAATTGTTGGCAAGCCTTTATGCAAAGGACCTCGCAAATCACTCCCTACAATAAAACCATATATTTGTGCCTTTGGATTAAATTGATAAATGAGTTCATTTTTCTTATTGACCAAGTCAACAGATAATCCCGTATCTGGTCTTGGATAATAGTTATGACAAAATGAAAGTAATGTAAAATCATTCAATTGTTGATGTAAGCTTGTTAACAATTCCCGGGAAATAATACTTGCATTCAAACAGCACTTTAAACCCTGTGCCATTATCGCTTCGATTGCCTCAATTGATGTACTATGATCGATACGAATCATAAATTGCGCATCATATTGTCGAAGATGCTCATAAAAAGATGGTGTTAATATAGATGGATTAGCATCTATGAGGTAAGTCACTTGTTCATGTTTTAATAAATTGAGTAGTTTTGTGAAATAATGATATTTTGTCTCGTCATCTTCTTCTGGTATTTGTACAGATGTAAAAATCATTTGGTAACCTTGTTTAATCATTCGCTTAATATACGCTTCATCTAAAGGTTGTCCTAAATACACTGAAAAGCCTGTCAAAGTAGCCCTCCTTAACAATATAATTATTAGGAAAATATAGTTGAGTTGTGTAATCGCTTACATTTTACTATAAGAGAAAACACATTACAATATTAATCAGTTAAAGCCTGTTCATTGTAATAATCTTACATATTTCTGTCACAAGTTAATTATTACACCATCAAAGATTATCCTTTCTTTTAAGTGCTGATAATAGCTGCTACTGCTGGATTATTACAACAACTTTTATACATTTTATTCAGGATTATCTTATATTATGTTTTAATAATAATCTGTGAATAATTAAGAGATTTGAAATTGAATTTAATAATTGTATTGAAAACGCATACTTCACCATGCTAAAATAGGAGTCGCAAACAAATAAGATTCAATAAGATGTGATGGTAAGCTAGATAAACTAACGTATCAATTTTATATACTACTTAGTCAATTGCTTCTTTTACATTAATTACATACACCAACGTGTTACTAAGTAAGATTAGGCATGAGTTAAATTAAGCTGTGATGGTTACCAACACAGTCTATTTGCTCGTGTCTTTTTTATTGAATCTTAAATATTACATACAACTTTGGAGGTTGGACAAGTGAGGAAGAAACTTTTCGGTCAATTGCAACGTATTGGTAAAGCGCTAATGTTACCTGTTGCAATTTTACCAGCAGCGGGTCTGTTATTAGCTATCGGTACAGCTATGCAAGGTGAATCATTACAACACTACTTGCCGTTTATACAAAATGGTGGCGTACAAACTGTCGCTAAATTAATGACAGGTGCTGGTGGTATCATTTTTGATAACTTGCCTATGATTTTCGCATTAGGTGTCGCAATCGGATTAGCTGGCGGTGATGGCGTAGCAGCTATCGCAGCATTCGTCGGTTACATAATCATGAACAAAACAATGGGCGACTTTTTACAAGTTACACCTAAGAATATTGGTGATCCAGCGAGTGGTTACGCTAGCATTTTAGGTATCCCAACATTACAAACAGGTGTGTTCGGCGGTATTATAATCGGGGCCCTGGCAGCTTGGTGTTATAACAAGTTCTATAACATTAACTTACCATCTTATTTAGGTTTCTTCGCTGGTAAGCGTTTCGTACCTATTATGATGGCTACAACATCATTTATTTTAGCATTCCCAATGGCATTAATTTGGCCAACGATTCAATCAGGATTAAATGCATTCAGTACAGGATTATTAGATTCAAATACTGGTGTTGCCGTATTCTTATTTGGTTTCATCAAGCGTTTATTAATTCCATTCGGTCTACATCACATTTTCCACGCACCGTTCTGGTTCGAGTTTGGTTCATGGAAAAATGCAGCTGGTGAAATTATTCACGGTGACCAACGTATCTTTATCGAACAAATTCGTGAAGGCGCACATTTGACAGCTGGTAAATTCATGCAAGGTGAATTCCCTGTTATGATGTTCGGTTTACCTGCAGCAGCTTTAGCAATTTATCACACAGCTAAACCTGAAAATAAGAAAGTAGTAGCAGGTTTAATGGGTTCTGCTGCTTTAACATCATTCTTAACTGGTATTACAGAACCATTAGAATTCTCATTCTTATTTGTAGCACCATTATTATTCTTTATTCACGCAGTACTTGATGGTTTATCATTCTTAACATTGTACTTATTAGATCTTCATCTAGGTTATACATTCTCAGGTGGTTTCATCGACTACTTCTTACTCGGTATACTACCTAATAAGACACAATGGTGGTTAGTTATTCCTGTAGGTCTTGTATACGCAGTTATTTACTACTTCGTATTCCGATTCTTAATTGTAAAATTAAAATACAAAACACCAGGTCGTGAAGATAAACAATCACAAGCGGCTACTGCTTCAGCAACTGAATTACCATATGCAGTATTAGAAGCTATGGGTGGCAAAGCAAACATTAAACATTTAGACGCTTGTATCACACGTCTACGTGTTGAAGTTAACGACAAATCTAAAGTTGATGTTCCTGGTTTGAAAGATTTAGGCGCATCTGGTGTATTAGAAGTCGGCAATAATATGCAAGCAATTTTTGGTCCTAAATCTGACCAAATCAAACATGAAATGCAACAGATTATGAATGGTCAAGTAGTAGAAAATCCTACTACTATGGAAGACGATAAAGACGAAACTGTTGTTGTTGCAGAAGATAAATCTGCAACAAGCGAATTGAGCCATATCGTGCATGCACCATTAACTGGTGAAGTAACACCATTATCAGAAGTGCCTGATCAAGTGTTCAGCGAAAAAATGATGGGTGACGGTATCGCTATCAAACCTTCACAAGGTGAAGTTCGTGCACCATTCAACGGTAAAGTACAAATGATTTTCCCAACAAAACATGCAATTGGTCTTGTATCAGATAGTGGTTTAGAATTATTAATCCACATCGGTTTAGACACTGTTAAATTAAACGGAGAAGGCTTTACTTTACATGTTGAGGAAGGTCAAGAAGTTAAACAAGGTGATTTATTAATCAACTTTGATTTAGACTACATCCGCAATCATGCAAAGAGTGATATTACGCCTATTATCGTGACACAAGGAAACATTACAAACCTTGATTTTAAACAAGGTGAACATGGCAACATTTCATTTGGCGATCAATTATTTGAAGCTAAATAATGCTTACTATAAACAGGTGCGTATACCTTCATAAGGTGACGCGCCTGTTTTTTCTTTGCTATTGTATTTTGCAGCATCATTGATAGTTCGCTCTCCCCTTAAATTTTGAATTTTAAGATCATCAATTAAAGCCCCCCTTCATACTCATTTCCTAAAAAATATTAATTGTTCACTATTGTTAGCGTTTTCACAACAAAGTCAACTTCCTTGACCTTACACTATATTCGAGGCTATCATTTTAAGTGTAAATATAGAGAAAAGGTGGTTTTTTTATGAAACAACGCATTGGAGCTTACTTAATTGACGCTATTCATCGAGCAGGCGTCGATAAAATTTTTGGTGTTCCTGGTGATTTTAATCTCGCTTTTCTAGACGATATTATCAGCAATCCCAATGTAGATTGGGTAGGAAATACAAATGAATTAAACGCAAGTTACGCAGCGGACGGTTATGCCCGTCTTAATGGACTCGCTGCATTAGTTACTACATTTGGTGTTGGCGAATTAAGTGCCGTCAACGGTATCGCAGGTTCATATGCTGAACGCATACCTGTCATTGCGATTACAGGTGCGCCGACACGTGCTGTTGAACATGCCGGTAAATATGTACATCACTCACTTGGTGAAGGTACATTTGACGACTACCGAAAAATGTTTGCACATATAACCGTTGCACAAGGTTATATCACACCTGAAAATGCAACAACCGAAATACCACGTTTAATTAATACAGCAATCGCCGAAAGACGCCCAGTTCATTTACATTTACCAATCGATGTCGCAATCTCTGAAATTGAGATACCGACACCATTTGAAGTAACGGCAGCCAAAGATACGGATGCATCAACATATATAGAGTTATTAACATCTAAATTGCATCAATCGAAGCAGCCTATCATCATTACTGGACATGAAATCAACAGTTTTCACCTTCATCAAGAATTAGAAGATTTTGTAAATCAAACACAGATACCAGTAGCACAACTTTCATTAGGAAAAGGTGCTTTTAATGAGGAAAATCCATATTATATGGGTATTTACGATGGGAAAATTGCCGAAGATAAAATACGAGATTATGTGGACAACAGCGATTTAATTTTAAATATTGGAGCCAAATTAACAGATTCAGCAACAGCAGGTTTTTCATACCAATTCAATATCGATGATGTCGTTATGTTAAATCATCACAATATCAAAATTGACGATGTTACAAATGATGAAATATCTCTACCATCATTGTTAAAACAGTTATCCAATATTTCATATACGAATAACGCAACGTTCCCTGCGTATCATCGTCCAACATCACCCGATTATACTGTTGGCACAGAACCATTAACACAACAAACTTATTTTAAAATGATGCAAAATTTCTTAAAACCAAATGATGTCATCATTGCTGATCAAGGTACATCATTCTTTGGTGCTTATGATTTAGCATTATACAAAAACAATACTTTTATAGGGCAACCGTTATGGGGTTCTATCGGCTATACATTACCTGCAACATTAGGTTCACAATTAGCAGACAAAGATCGTCGTAACTTATTATTAATTGGTGATGGCTCATTGCAACTAACTGTTCAAGCTATTTCAACTATGATTAGACAGCATATTAAACCGGTATTATTTGTGATTAATAATGACGGCTATACGGTAGAACGACTTATTCACGGCATGTATGAACCTTATAATGAAATTCACATGTGGGATTATAAAGCTTTACCAGCTGTATTTGGTGGTAAAAATGTTGAAATTCATGACGTTGAATCATCAAAAGATTTACAAGACACGTTTAATGCAATTAATGGTCATCCCGATGTGATGCATTTTGTCGAAGTCAAAATGTCTGTCGAAGACGCACCGAAGAAACTCATCGATATCGCTAAAGCTTTTTCACAACAAAATAAATAATTTCATCGTATACAGGGTATAAGTTTAAGCGAATACTTTATTAAACGAATAGGACTCTGATATAAGATGATTAATTTTAATAAAACCGCTTTAGTGTTAATCGACCTGCAAGAAGGTATTCTTAAAATGGATTATGCCCCATATACAGCTGAAAATGTCGTTCAAAACGCTAATAAATTAATAGATGTTTTTAGAAAAAACAATGGCTTTATCGCTTTTGTTCGCGTGAATTTCTATGATGGTAAAGATGTATTGCAACCAAATGCAATGATCTCATTACCACCAAAAGAAGGCGACGACTACAGTCGTTTCCATCATTTATTAGACAAGAGAGATGACGATTTTGTCATAGACAAACGACATTTTAGTGCATTTGTAGGAACAGATTTGGACTTACAATTGCGACGTCGAGGAATTGATACGATTGTTCTTGGTGGTGTCGCAACGCATATTGGCGTAGATACGACAGCGCGAGATGCCTATCAATTAAACTACAATCAGTTTTTTGTTACAGATATGATGAGTGCACAAAACGAAACGCTACATCAATTTCCAATAGATAATGTATTCCCATTGATGGGACAAACAATAACTACAAACGACTTTCTAAATATATTGAACTAAACATATACTTCCCCCCTTCGATCATGTTGAGGGGGATCTTTATTTCACAAAGTATTAATACGTCGGGTTGTCTAACCTTCTATATTTAACATATTCTATATCTGTTAAATCGTTCTTAACTTACGCCCCTACTACATAAAAAACAGTATTTATTCCGGAATTTTCAAAAAATTTAGTATTTATTGCAAAATTATGTATCACTTTATGTTTAATTTTTGATATTATCTTAATTAAGTAGATTTTTATAAGTTCTAAAAAGGAGAACAAATACATATATGAAGAAGAAACTAACATTTAAAGAAAACATGTTTATAGGTTCTATGTTATTTGGTTTATTCTTTGGTGCCGGCAATCTTATCTTCCCAATACACTTGGGTCAAGCTGCTGGTTCTAACGTTTTTATCGCTAACTTAGGATTTTTAATTACAGCAATTGGCTTACCATTTCTAGGTATCATTGCTATTGGCATTTCAAAGACATCTGGTTTATTTGAAATTGCATCGCGTGTTAATAAAACATATGCTTACATTTTCACGATTGCCTTATATCTAGTTATCGGACCATTTTTCGCCTTACCTAGACTGGCAACGACATCATTTGAAATTGCATTTTCGCCATTTTTATCACCAAAGCAAATCACTTTATATTTATTTATTTTTAGCTTCGTCTTCTTTGTGATTGCATGGTTTTTTGCGAGAAAGCCATCAAGAATTTTAGAATATATCGGTAAATTTTTAAATCCGGTATTCTTAGTATTATTAGCAATTATTTTATTATTTGCTTTTATCCATCCATTAGGTGGCATATCTGATGCACCTATTAGTAAACAATATCAATCAAATGCCTTATTTAACGGCTTTTTAGATGGATACAATACCTTAGATGCGCTAGCGTCATTGGCATTTGGTATTATCATTGTTGCAACGATTAAAAAGTTAGGTATCGAAAATCCAACTGATATCGCTAAAGAAACAATTAAGTCTGGTACTATCAGTATCATTATGATGGGGATCATTTATACCCTACTAGCAATCATGGGTACATTAAGTATTGGTCATTTCAAACTTAGTGAAAATGGTGGTATTGCCTTAGCGCAAATTACTCAATACTACTTAGGTAACTACGGTATCGTCCTGTTGTCACTTATCGTTATGGTTGCTTGTTTAAAAACAGCCATCGGTTTGATTACGGCATTTTCAGAAACATTCGAACACCTTTTCCCTAAAATGAATTACCTAGCGATTGCAACAGTTGTAAGCTTTATTTCGTTCTTATTCGCGAATGTTGGTTTAACTAAGATTATTATGTACTCAGTCCCAGTGTTAATGTTCTTATATCCATTAGCAATTGCCTTGATTGTACTAACATTATTTAGTAGCAAATTCCATCATTCAAAACTTATTTATCAATGTACCATTTTCTTTACAATGATTGCTGCATTAGTAGATGGATTAAAAGCTAGTCCAGAGTTCATTTCAAGCACATCATTCTCACAAACTTTGATTAATTTCAGCCAAAAATATTTACCATTATCAGACATTGGTATGGGCTGGGTTGTTCTCAGTTTGATTGGTTTCATTATCGGCTTCATTATTTATAAAATTAAGCATCGTAAAATTCCACAAGCATAATACTATGCCACAGTCATATGTTAAACATATGCTTGTGGCATTTTTTATTCATACTACATTAAACTGCAATCGTATACATACATATCAATGATTATCCACAAAAAATATTAGTACTTTCATTTTACAAATCACATTAATACAAACACAACCTTATCTTTATATTATTAAATTTACATTTGACACTTATATTGAACAACTGTAATATATTAATATTAATTCTTTAAAATGTATAAATATAAAGGAGGGAGACCGATGAATTCAATCATTGAATTAACTGATTATTATAGCTCTAATAATTATGCACCACTTAAGCTTGTCATTTCTAAAGGTAAAGGTGTCAAAGTTTGGGATACTGATGGCAAACAATATATAGATTGCATTTCGGGTTTTTCAGTTGCAAACCAAGGCCATTGTCATCCAACAATTGTTAAAGCGATGACAGAACAAGCTTCAAAGTTGTCTATCATTTCACGTGTCCTTTATAGTGACAATCTCGGGAAATGGGAAGAAAAAATTTGTCATCTTGCTAAGAAAGACAAAGTACTCCCCCTTAACTCTGGTACTGAAGCTGTTGAAGCAGCCATTAAAATTGCTAGAAAATGGGGCTCTGAAGTTAAAGGCATTACTGACGGACAAGTTGAAATCATCGCTATGAATAACAATTTTCACGGTCGTACACTTGGCTCATTATCACTATCTAACCACGACGCATATAAAGCAGGATTTCACCCCCTACTTCAAGGCACTACAACAGTAGATTTTGGAGACATTGAACAATTAACACAAGCTATTTCACCGAATACAGCAGCAATTATTTTGGAACCAATTCAAGGTGAAGGTGGCGTTAATATACCACCGAAAGGATATATTCAAGCTGTGCGTCAACTATGTGATAAACATCAAATATTATTGATTGCAGATGAAATTCAAGTTGGTCTTGGTAGAACTGGGAAATGGTTTGCTATGGAATGGGAGCAAGTCGTTCCAGACATTTATATTTTAGGTAAGGCATTGGGTGGCGGCTTATACCCTGTATCTGCTGTACTTGCAAATAATGATGTCATGCGTGTTCTAACACCAGGTACACATGGTTCAACATTTGGTGGTAACCCTTTAGCCATTGCAATATCGACGGCAGCGCTTGATGTACTTAAAGATGAACAACTGGTTGAACGATCAGAACGCTTAGGTTCATTTTTATTAAAAGCGTTGCTACAACTTAAACATCCTAGTATTAAAGAAATTAGAGGTCGTGGTTTATTTATAGGCATAGAGCTTAACACAGATGCTGCACCTTTTGTGGATCAACTGATTCAACGTGGAATCTTATGCAAAGACACGCATCGTACTATCATTCGATTGTCTCCACCTCTAGTCATTGATAAAGAGGAAATCCATCAAATTGTTGCAGCTTTTCAAGACGTTTTTAAAAATTAACAATTAATCATTTATATATGACATAGGAGGGATTCATGATGATTAAAGTAGGTATCGTTGGCGGTAGCGGTTATGGCGCAATTGAATTAATTCGATTGTTACAAACACATCCTCATGTAACGATTGCACACATCTACTCACATTCAAAAGTAGATGAACCGTTGAAATTAACATTTCCACATTTACAACATATTATGCAACATTTCGAAGCACTTACAGTGGACAATAATGACTGTGATGTAATTTTCTTTGCGACACCAGCACCCGTAAGTAAAACATGTATCCCTCCCTTAGTAGAAAAAGGTATTCATGTTATCGATTTATCTGGCGCATTTAGAATTAAGAATCGTGAAATATATGAAGCATATTACAAAGAAACTGCTGCAGCACAAGATGATTTGAATCATGCTATTTACAGCATTTCAGAATGGCAATCGTTTGATAACAATGGAACGAAGCTCATTTCTAATCCTGGCTGTTTCCCTACAGCAACATTATTAGCATTACATCCACTTATTAGCGAAAAAATAGTAGATTTGTCATCTATTATTATTGATGCTAAGACCGGCGTGTCAGGTGCTGGTCGTTCATTATCACAACGTGTTCATTTTTCAGAAATGAATGAAAATCTAAGCGCTTATGCAATCGGAAACCATAAACACAAACCGGAAATCGAGCAATATTTATCTATCATTGCGGGTCAAGATGTATCAGTCATATTTACACCACATCTCGTACCAATGACACGAGGTATTTTATCAACAATATATGTCAAATTATCATCTGAATATACGACTGAATCATTACATAAATTAATGACCTCTTATTATGCTAATCAGCCATTTGTCAGAATTAGAGATATTGGGACTTTTCCAACCACAAAAGAAGTACTCGGTAGTAACTACTGCGATATCGGCATCTATGTAGATGAAACAACGCAAACAGCAATTTTAGTATCAGTGATTGATAACCTTGTCAAAGGCGCAAGTGGGCAAGCCATTCAAAATTTAAATATATTATATGATTTTGAAGTGACGACTGGCCTAAATCAATCACCAGTTTATCCATAAGGGGTGTTAGAATGAAACATCAAGAAACGACATCACAACAATATAACTTTTCAATTATTAAACATGGCGATATCAGTACACCTCAAGGCTTCACGGCTGGTGGTATGCACATCGGTTTACGCGCTAACAAAAAAGACTTTGGGTGGATTTACTCATCGTCTTTGGCAAGTGCAGCTGCCGTATATACTTTAAATCAGTTTAAAGCTGCACCACTTATTGTCACTGAAGACACTTTACAAAAGTCTAAAGGAAAATTACAAGCACTTGTTGTTAATTCAGCTAATGCAAATTCTTGTACCGGTCAACAAGGCATAGATGATGCACGACAAACACAAACATGGGTTGCTCAACAACTTCAAATACCATCTGAGCATGTTGCTGTTGCTTCAACTGGGGTCATTGGTGAATATTTGCCTATGGATAAAATTAAGACTGGGACCGAACATATTAAGGATGCTAATTTTGCAACGCCAGGTGCGTTTAACGAGGCAATTTTAACAACTGATACCTGTACAAAACATATCGCTGTATCACTAAAAATCGATGGTAAAACCGTTACAATTGGTGGTAGCACCAAAGGTTCAGGTATGATTCACCCAAATATGGCTACCATGCTTGCTTTTATAACAACCGATGCATCGATTGAATCGAATACACTTCATCAATTATTAAAATCTTCGACTGACCATACATTTAATATGATTACTGTTGATGGCGATACAAGTACAAATGACATGGTATTAGTCATGGCAAATCACCAAGTTGAACACCAAATACTTAGTCAAGACCATCCACAATGGGAAACATTTGTTGATGCATTCAATTTTGTCTGTACATTTTTAGCTAAAGCTATAGCCAGAGATGGCGAAGGCGCAACAAAGTTAATCAGCGTCAATGTGTCAGGCGCTAAATCAATATCAGATGCAAGAAAAATCGGTAAAACTATCGTAAGTTCAAATCTAGTAAAATCAGCTATTTTTGGCGAAGATGCCAATTTTGGTCGAATCATTACAGCTATTGGCTACAGCGGATGTGAAATTGATCCTAACTGCACATATGTTCAACTGAACCAAATACCTGTCGTTGATAAAGGTATGGCTGTACTATTTGATGAGCAAGCTATGTCGAATACATTAACTCATGAAAATGTCACAATTGACGTTCAGCTTGGTTTAGGTAACGCTGCAGCGACTGCATACGGTTGTGATTTATCCTATGATTATGTGCGTATCAACGCATCATATCGAACATAAGGTGGTGTTGGTTAGATGAAATTTATTGTCATTAAAATTGGTGGCAGTACACTTAGTGACATGCATCCATCAATTATTAACAACATTAAGCATTTACGATCAAACAACATCTACCCCATTATCGTTCATGGCGGTGGCCCATTTATTAATGAAGCATTATCAAACCAGCAAATCGAGCCACACTTTGTTAATGGCCTAAGAGTGACTGATAAAGCAACCATGACCATTACTAAACACACGCTCATTGCAGACGTTAACACTGCATTAGTAGCTCAATTTAACCAGCACCAATGTTCTGCAATAGGCTTATGTGGTTTGGATGCACAGCTGTTTGAAATTACATCTTTTGATCAACAATATGGATATGTCGGTGTTCCGACCGCTTTAAATAAGGATGCTTTACAGTATTTATGTACTAAATTTGTACCTATCATCAATTCGATTGGTTTCAATAACCATGATGGAGAATTTTACAATATTAATGCTGACACGCTTGCCTATTTTATTGCATCATCATTAAAAGCGCCTATTTATGTATTAAGTAATATTGCAGGTGTACTCATCAATGATGTTGTTATACCTCAATTGCCATTAGTCGATATTCATCAATATATTGAACATGGTGATATTTATGGAGGTATGATTCCCAAAGTGCTAGATGCCAAAAATGCGATTGAAAATGGCTGTCCTAAAGTTATCATTGCATCAGGAAACAAGCCAAATATCATTGAATCTATTTACAATAATGATTTTGTTGGCACAACAATCCTTAATTCATAACTATGAAATTAAGGCCTAACAAGTTTTGACACGCGAGATGATTCCAGTTCGATTATCCATTGCGCTAAAACATTTATTTACCGTTCATCTCGTTAACAATTTTGAATACAGTACGATACAATATGAGATGTAAAAAACTAATAACCTTTTACAAATTTGTTTATCAAAATATTTTAAGTTTTGCAAAGCTTTTTATTGTGATTATTTTCACAAAATACTATAATGAGGATAGTAAATAGAGAGGAGTCCTTAAGTTGACGAAACGACAAATGGGTATATTCATTTATGCTGGAATTATCGGTGGCTTGTTATCTGGAATTGTAAAATTAGGTTGGGAGGTCATGTTTCCACCTCGCACACCAGAACGTAATGCAACGAACCCACCTCAAGAGTTATTGCAACAATTAGGATTTAGTAGTGAGTTTACGCATCAAACATATACATTTTCAAATATGGAATTGCCTTGGGTAAGCTTTATTGTCCACTTTAGTTTTTCTATCGTCATTGCAATTATTTACTGCATATTAGTTAAAAAATACGCTTACTTAGCAATGGGACAAGGTGCTGTTTTTGGTATTGCTATTTGGGTATTATTCCACCTTATCATTATGCCAATCATGCATACTGTACCTGCTGTGTGGGATCAACCATTCCAAGAGCATCTGTCAGAATTCTTTGGCCATATCGTCTGGATGATGACAATTGAATTAGTGCGACAACATTTTGTCTATCGCTATAAATTAAATTAATACACTGACTAACATTAACGTGAGTTTTAAATCATCGTTTGAGTATGATGATTGATGCTCACGTTATTTTATTAACTGACATGATATGATTCCAGCCAACTTACGTGAGCATTAAAGTCTCAAATGCGTCGTAACAAACTATTATTTTCGGTAATTTCAATATTGCTCAGTATATTTTTACCTTATCACTTACTTTAATCTCGTCATGATTTTGAATGATGCCATCGTGTATTCACCTTTCATTTTTCCAATAAAAAAACATCTAACAGTAAACATTTAGGCAGTATAGTTTAAAATCACTGCGCAATGATACTGTCAGACGTCATATTAACTACTCAATAACTGAAATACAGACACTTTTTTATACCCCCAGGGTGCCTGTCCTAAGAAACATACCTGTACCATAAACTGATCAAAAATAAATTGTTTGAACTTCACTTCACGTGATTGATAAAAGTGTGATTGTGTCATATCATAAATGTCCAATCCTTTGATTAAACCTTCACCAATCAATTTTGTAAAACTTTCTTTTTGTGTCCATATTTGATAAAAATCATTTAAACTACATATTTGATGTGCTTCGTTTGTAGAGAAACACGTCACTAACGTACGCCAGTCTAAACGTTGTGATATCTTTTCGATATCAATACCAACTGGTTCTTTATCGACAACACACACGATATAAGGATAACTATATGATAAGCTCACATAGATGGGCTGTCCATCACGATTGTGTTGAACAATATCTGCCTTACCTCGTGGCGAAATGTGATAATGCCATTCATGTGGTAATAAACCTGTGTCATGTTGAATTCCATATTGCACTAAAATATCTCCCAATCTGTGCATGAGTTTATCTTGATTGTATCTATAGTTGACTGTACGCGGTTTTTTATATGACCAACGACTTTGTGATATTAATTCTTCAATACTTTTCAAGTTACTCTGTAATTGCATTACAAATACTGTCATAACTTTCCCTACTTACTTATTGAATATTGTTTTGATATATTGTGCCCAATGATACAGCCAATTGTTAGTTATCGTTGGCCATTTTTCACTGATGTGATTCATTATTTTTAATGTTAATGTTGTATCTATCATTGCTAGTTGTTGTTCACGGTCAACACTAGTTAATCCAATCGTTTCGTACATGTCTTGTTTCTGTAAAATTTCATTAAATGATTCATCGCTGACGAGTTCAATTTCTTTGCGCTTAACGCATTCTAACAAAGATTTCACCGGCATTTTATTAGGTGATAGCACATGGTAAATGATTTGTGGTGTGTTGACCTGTGCTAATGCGACAATTTGTCTTGCAGTCGTATCCACAAAAGAAAAATCTACAGGCATTTCAGCCATGCTAACCCCGATACAATCCAGTTGTAACAAATCATTCATTACCATTGAAAAACGGTTAGTCTTTATATTTCTCATATGCCATCTTCCATTGTAAGGACTCGTCAAATTACCAACACGTACAATCCGACCATCTAAGCCATTATTTACAGCTTCTAATACTTTTAATTCACTATAAAATTTGCTCCGTGTATATGGTGATGTTAGTAGTTGCCCTTTATAGACATCCGCTTCTGAAAATGTCACATCTTCTGTGTCTATATCAAAATAAGTTCCCACACTTATCGTAGACACATATATTAACCTTGCATGATGTTGTTGTGCCAAACGTATGACATCAACAGTACCTTGAACATTTACTTTTTCAAATTCATCATCATCACCAAAGTGATCTGTACGAGCACCTGCATGAATAATCGTATCCATGTTTTCTGGTAAAACAACATCATCCATACACTCGAAATCACCAACAATGACTTCAATGTTTGATAACATCATTTCAACCGTCTCTTCTGAAAAATAATCATTTAAATTCGTCATCAACTTATACCTTGCTATTTCCTCATTATCAGCACGTATGAAACAATAAATGCGATGACTGTATCCTTGTAGTGCTTCAATCAGATAAGCACCTAAAAACCCTGTCGCGCCAGTCAATAGTGTATTTCCTATAGGTCGATGACTTAGACTATCCTCTAAAACACCCAAATTATAACGAGACATAACAATCTTTTGTAATTCCGAAAGATTATCCGGTAATGCAACTAATGATTGTTGATTTTGGTGCATATAATTAACAATCTGTCGCACGGTTTTATATTGGTATAATGTCTGCATTGAAATATGATGGCCAAATCGTTTTAAATGCGAGACAACTAACATCGCCTCTAATGAGTTACCACCAAGTTCAAAGAAATCATCGTCAACACCGACATCATTTTGTTTCAATACCTCTCCGAATACATCAACAAATGTCTGCTCAATTTCATTAGATGGTTCGCTATACACTTTATTAGACTGTTGTATAGTTGATGGATTTGGCAAACGCGTAGTATCCACCTTGTCATTCGTGGTTAATGGCATATAATCGATATGCGTTATAGTCTTAGGAATCATATACTTAGGCAGATGATCATTTAAATATTGCTTCAAATCCTGCTCCATTTGTTGCTCTCCGACATAATAAGCATTCAATATATCATGCGTATCAAAGTGACTTACTGTAACAACACAATCAGATATACCACGAATAGCTAATATTGCATTTTCAATTTCATCAAGTTCAATACGGTACCCGTTAACTTTCACTTGTTTATCTATTCTTCCTAAAAATTCAATTTGACCATCAGATGTATAACGTGCTAAATCACCACTATGATACAACTTTCCTTTACCAAATGGATTATTTTGCCATTTATCAGCCATTAATTCTGGACGGTTAATATATCCTATCGCTAAACTATCACCTGCAATACACAACTCGCCTGGCATACCAATACCGCATAACAAACCATCTGACATAATATACACTTGGATGTTAGATAAGGGTTTGCCAATTGGAATCGTCTCAGGTATCAAATCACCACATTGATGTGACCAATACGATGTGATGACTGTTGACTCAGATGGTCCATAGGCATTGAAATACGTGCCACAATGCTTCTCAATATATTTAACAAAGGATGCCGTACTAGTTGCCCCGCCTGTAATCAACTTTTCAATATAAAAGTCTTCCATAACACTACACATCTGTAACGGAATCGACGCAACCGTCACACGATGCTTATTAATGAGTTGTTGTAACTGTTCTGGATTAACACGTTCCTCTCTATCTGGAATCACAAGCGTATGACCATTTAACAAACAACAATAAATCTCCATAACTGATGCATCAAAAACAATATTTGCATGTTGCAAAAATACTTCATTGTCGCCTAATTGCAATTCAGTTGACCATGCATGCACTAAATTCAACAAATTTCGTTGTCGTATGGCAACCCCTTTAGGCATCCCGGTCGTACCAGATGTGTAAATAGCATACATCTCATTATCTAACATCGCTGTGTTTTCAAGTTGATTGCCATGTAAATCATCATATTGTTCATTTTCCTTTGATTCAACAAAGCCTTTAGCATTTTCCAATTGAATGACTGGTAATGTCGTTTCAATTTCAACGCCGTAAGACATGACTGCAGTTACTTTAGCATCCTCCAAAATTGCACCTTGTCGTTTATTCGGAAAATCAATATCGATAGGTATATAAGATGCACCTACTTTAACTGTCGCCAACATCGCCGCAATCATTTCAAAACTACGTTCTGTAAACAAGGCAACCCGTTGACCATTGCCCACACCATTTGATAGGAGCATGTGCGCAATGGCATCCACATAGTTGCGTAATGTTTCATACGTCATTGTCAAATCATTCATGACTAGCGCAACATGATTACCTTGTCGTGAGACAACTTCATTAAAGTAACTTATGATAGATTTATTTCCCGGGACATTAAGCATTCGATCGTTAACATGCGTATTGACCCAATTTAGAAGTTCCTCCGTGCCGTTTGGTATATCACAAATTTGTAGTGTATCTTGATGCTTCAAAATATAATCAATCATAATCATACATTGATTACCCATGTGACGAACTGTTTCTGAGTGATATAAATCGGTATTATACTCGATATTGATTGTATAGTCATCGCGATCTTCTTCAATGATGAAAGATAAATCAAATTTCGCCGTCACTGATTTGGGTTGAATGTGTGTTAATTTACTATGCCCAAAATGAGCATGATTCGTTTCATTGTTTTGTAGTACTAACATGACATCAAATAATGGATTCCGTGAGGCATCATGTGATTGATCTAAGTCATTTACTAAACATTCGAATGGGTATTCTTGATGCTCGTATGCCTCCAAACTCATTTCCTTAACCTCTTGTAAAAACTGTGTCCACATTTTATCAGGTGACGGTTGCCCTCTATATACCAACGTATTAGCAAACATGCCTAGCATTTGCTCCGTGCCTTTATGCATACGCGCACTCATCACACTACCGACAACAACATCATCTTTTCGAGCATATCTACTTAACAACGTCATGACCACACTCATAAAGAACATAAAATCAGTAATTTGATGCTTTTCTACATACTTTTGAAGTAGCTGTCTCATTTGTTGATTCATTGTAAATGACATCATTGCTCCATTTGTCGTTTTAATATTTGGTCTAACATAGTCTGTCGGTAAGCTTAAAATAGGTACTTCATCTTTGAATTGAGATAACCAATATTGTCTATGTTTCGTCATATCACGATGCGACATCCACTCACTATAGTCTTTATATTGCAATTTAAGTGGTAACAATAATTTATGTTGATAAAGTGCGTTAAGATCATTCATTAATTGTATATTACTCATACCGTCATTAATGATATGATGCGTATCTATAAAGAGGTATGCATGTAAGGGACTTCTAATGTATCTCACTCTAATTTGACTTGGCTTTTCCAAATTAAAAGGTGCTACAAATTGGCGCATGATTTCTTGTTCATCCGTAAAATGCGTGTTAACTTCTTCAAAGTCAACTGCAACATCTGCCACAATACGTTGTCGAACCTCATCATCTACAACAATATATTGTGTTCGTAAAATCTCATGTCGCGCTATCAAACGCTGCACTGCTTGTCGCAATTGAGCTACATTAAGTTCTGATGATAACCGCCATAAAAAAGGTACGTTATACACCGTATCTTTATGGTTTGATTTCCATAATAAATACATACGCTTTTGTGCAGAGCTCAGCACATAATCATCTTTAACTATAGTTTCTGGAATCACTTCATAGTTTTGTTCTTGAACCTTAGCAATCGCTTGTGCTAGTTCAAATACAGTTGGCTTTTGTAATAAATCACCAATTTGTAATCGTTTCCCAGTAGATGCCTCTATCCGATTCACCACTAACGTTGCTTTTAATGAATGGCCACCTAATTCAAAGAAATTATCATGAATACCTACTTGATTCACATGTAAAATATCTGCAAAAATTTGGCATAGCAAGTGTTCGGTATCTGTACTCGGTGCTACATAGGCATCCGTATCGACATAGTCCATGATAGGCAATGCCTTCTTATCTAATTTCCCATTAATAGTAATAGGAATTTGCTCAATATGCATGAAATTAACTGGTATCATGTACTCCGGTAAGGTCATACGTAATTGTGATTTAATCTTATTATGTGATAATGTATGCATCGCTTCATAATAAGCAACGATATACTGATCTTGATCATGATTTTGAACAATAACAACTGCTTTATTAATACCTTGTATACGCTCGAGCGCATGCTCAACCTCTGACAACTCAATCCTAAACCCTCGAATCTTAACTTGTTTGTCCTTTCGATATAAATAATCTATGTTGCCATCGGGTAACAAACGAACGATATCACCACTTCTATACATCAGCTGATTTATATTTGAATCTTTGATAAATTTATCTGCTGTCAATTCTGGCTGATTTAAATAACCTGCAGCTAACCCAAAGCCACTTGTACATAATTCTCCAGGAATACCAACGCCACACCGACGCTCGCCTTGCATGATATAAACATGAGTACCCAGAATCGGTTTACCAATAGGAATACGATTTGGAACTTTGTTAGGTATATTATACGTCGTTGTAAATGTTGTATTTTCAGTTGGTCCATAACCATTAATAATTTGAGGATGCTTCGGTTTTTGATTAAGCAAATCCACCCACTTAGCATTCAATACTTCTCCACCAATTAATAAATACTTTAACGGTACCAATACTTCTATTCGTTCACTAGCAATCTGATTAAATAATGAGGAGGTTAACCACATAGTATTAACGTCATTTTCATTGATTAATTGTTCTACCGCTATTGGATTTAATAATTGTTCTTTTTTAGCAACAATCAGCTTTCCACCATTGAGCAATGCACCATATATTTCAAATGTTGCAGCATCAAAGGCTATAGTTCCTGATAACAAAATCGTCGTCTCTTCATTTAATGGTACATAATGATTTTGATGGACCAAGCGAACAATACCTCGGTGCGGAATTAGTGTCCCTTTAGGGTTACCAGTTGTCCCCGACGTGTAAATAACATAAGCATGATCTTCTAACGTGTTACATTTAGAAAGATTATCAATATTTTTCCACGCTATCTTATTCAAATCAATGTGATTAATATTTTGTTTACCATTTTCATATAAAGCTTGGTACGTTATTACAACTTTAGGCGTTACATCTTTTAAAATGTACTCCTGACGATCACTTGGATAGTTCAGATCAATTGGCACGTAAGCCCCACCAGCTTTCAACACACCTATCATCGCTATTATCATCTCAATACTTTTTTCAGCTATGACAGCGACACGATCATTAGGTTCAACACCATACTGGTTTCTCAAACGGTGTGCTAAATCATTCGCGCGTGCATTCAATGTTTGATATGTTATAAACACTCCGTCAAATTGCACAGCGACATGATTCGGCGTTGCTTCAACTTGTTGCTCAAATAAGGTAACAACTGTTTGCGCATCATCTATCTCAGGCAAACTTAAATTGATATCGTCATATAATTGAATATCACGTTCTGTCATCAAATTAAGTTCATCTACAGTTGTTCGTTTATTTCCATTTTCTTCAGTAATTTGCAAATAAATATTTCGAACTAAGTCACTCAGCGTCTCGATTGAGAGCAAATCATATGCTGCACTGTTATATATAATTTTGAACCCGTGTTGATGTGGAAAAATTTCAATATCCGCTAAAGATGTATGTGCATCATGTATTTGATGTACATCCTCAATAACATCATTACAACAAGACATCATATGATGATAACAATGAAAAATAGTCTCTAGTGAAAGCGAAGACTTCGCGCACTGTAATTGCGACATATTTTGCAACACACATTTATTAAAATCTGTTGTAAAACGTTGACATACATCTTTTGCATCGATCGTTAACGTTAACGGCACAATATTTCCGTGTAAATCATTTGGTAAATGTGATGGTACATGTATACCTAATGTGACATCATGTTGTTGACTCATTATATGATTAGCTAAATACACACTAACAGCCAACGATGCCATATCTATTGATGTCATATCATCAATCAAATACGTTTGATATAAAGCTTGTTCAAATGGATGCTTAATTGGAAAATAACTATCAATATGGATGTCAGAGTTATTCTCTAACCGAAAATAGTTTGAGTCTAATGCTATATGCGATGCATCTTGATTGTCTTTATCATCATTTCTATTTATATGTGCATGCTGTCGAGTATTGTTAATAACAGTATTGCCACGATATGCATTGCATAAATCATCAAGAAAAATATCAATTTGACTATCATCGAAAATGGACACATGAAAATCTAATAGTATATATGCAGCATCAGCGAACTGAAACAATTTAACTTTGAATAAAGGTGAATCATTAAAATGGTAAGTACTTAATTCTTGCTTAAAAAAAGCTTCTAAATCATAGTTTGCGGAAGAAGATGGAACTTGTTTTATCTCAATAAAAGGCAGAAATTCATGAAGTATCATTGTTAAATTGTCATCGGTAGTAACATCAAAAAAATGTCTTATAGATGCATGTTGTTGCACAATTGTCGATAATGCATACATCATTTTAGTAGCTTCAACATTTTTAGCGAGTTTAACCCAATACGCATTACGGTGTGTCGTTGATTCTGTATTATTTTTGTATATACGAAAATATTCCTGTTGAAATCTCAAATTACCCATAATCATAAAAAGTCCTTCTTTCATATCATAATACTCATTACTTACTGAAATTGCATGATGATATGATAACCGACGAAATGTTAATTAACTCGTTATGTAATGATTAATATAAAACACCATTCGCAACATATGAGCGATATATTCTACCCTAAAATACATCTTGTATCATCGTTACAATTGGTATATTTTTCAATGTAAATTACATACATCTTCGATAAATAGCACACTACAACTCGTTAATCACTTTCTGTTGTTCACATCTCATTGCAAACTCAATATTGTTGTTACAAAATATCCATGAAGCAAGTTTATATTAAACAAACAACTCGCATAAAACAATTGTTATCCTTAAATTTTAACAAATTCTTAATAAATTTATCTCTATTTTAATTACGACCAAATTAATAGGTTTTCCATATAAAAAGATGCATAAAATAAATATTTAAATAAATTCAATTTGTATTCACTTGTTTTTGTCCCCCAAATACACCAGCAACAAGCATGCTAGCACCAATTGTTAAAACGATAAACATATACAGTCCCATTTGTAATGACGTTAAGAAAACACCCAACACAATCCCTAACCTAGCTAGTGTTTCTGAAAAATGAATACCTAATGCATTAACTGCACTATATGTTCCTCTTTTAGCTTTAGGAATAATTTTAAAGCGTTGTTCTGAAACTATAGGCGAATAAATAATTTCACCTACAGTCGCAATTATCATAAAAACAACTAATAAGCCAAACTGATTAAGATAGGTTAGACCACTATAGCCAACAATATAAATCAGCAAACCAGTGATTAAAGCTTTTTTAAAATCTATTTTCAATACAACTTTCGAGATTGAATACGTGAGTAAAATGACGACGACCGTATTAATCATTAGCAAGATTGCTAACATCTTAGCACCTGTAATATCATATGAACCTATACTTATTGTTTCAAACTGATCCTTTAGTCTAATAGCAATATATGAGGAGATTGAAAATTCACCCATCATGATGATACTGAACCCCGAAATCAATAACATATAATTACGGTCTTTCAAAACTAATTTATAACTGCGAAATATATTCATTATTTGTAATTTTTGATAACGACTTGCATGCCTCTTGTCATCACTTTGCTTTACTTGATTTCGGTCTTGAGGTAACCAAATATATAAAATAAAGAGTACAATTAAAAATATACAAGCTGCTATTAAGAAAAGTAGTAACATACTGTAGCCATACATCAAGCCACCTAACAATGCCCCAATAGCTACCGATAAGTTCGTCATCCAATAGCTAATCTTGTAAATATAATGTTCCACGTCTTCGGTAATTGCATCCATAATTAATGTGTCCATAACTGGAAATTGTAATCCCCAAACGATTGTAAATATGGCATATGCAACACAAAAACCAATAATTTGCCACAATTGATGTGACCCAAATACGCCCATGAACACAAGCATTATCACCATCGTCGCTTGATAAATAAGTACTAGCAACTTTTTCGGAAAAATCTCAATAAGGTAACCAGATATAATGGACAATGGAAATTTTAGAACCACTAAACCAACAAGATATATACCGACAATTGATTGACTTAACATATCTGTTAAATATAGTGCTATAAACGGTATAAATGCTGTCGTAATAATTAGCTGTAAAAAATTGCTAATCAATCGTACTTTCAAAGTCGTACTTAAGCGTTTCATTAATAACTACACCCCTATCCACATATATACACACTACCATTTATATAAAATCTATTATTAGATTATACGTTGAAACAAAGAATTTTTAGTTATACAAAGTTATTTAACAAACAAATGCATCGATTTTACAATGCATCTTGCATATAATGCCTCAAAAAAATTAGCACTATATGACTATATATTATTCCAAATGAATGAAATTTATCAATAATTGCGTAAGTGAACACATATGTGCGTAAATGTTAAATCATTGTCCTAACATAGCCGTGACTATACTTAGATGTAATCATAAAAAAACTACTGCCATCTTTACAACAGCAGTAGTGCTTATATGATTCATTTATATAAAATTGAAAGCGTTAATCGCTAGCCCAGCATCCTTATTCTATTTAGCTGTATAACTTTTACTAGCAATACGACCACTTGCAACAATAATATCTTTATCTTGGAAAGGTTCATGATTGAAGAAACGCTCTAAAATATCTTTAACTCCATCTTCAATACGTTTTTGTGCTTCTAAAGTCATACCTGAATAGTGAACCGTCATAGCATTTCTAGGCATTGTTCTCCATGGATGATCAGCAGGTGCAGGTTGTGGATACCAAACATCACCAGCATATCCTTGTAAATGCTCGGATGCTAACGCTTCAACTAACGCATCGCGATTTACAATTTTACCACGTGCAGTATTCACTAAATAACTGTGTTTTTTCATACGACTTAAAACATCTTTATCAAATAAGTTATCAGTTTCTGGTGTTAATGGTGCATGAATTGTAATCGCATCACTTGTTGAAACAAGTTCATCAAAGCTTACAAATTTAGACAATTTATGGTCTTGTTGATTGATTGGATCATAGTGTTGTAATGTTACATTAAATGGCGCTAATCTTTCAGCAACAAGTTGTCCAATTCGACCAAATCCAAAAATACCAATTGTTTTGTGTTGTAATTCATGCGCATGATTACCTACTTGAGACAAGTTCCATTCACCTTCTACTGATTGACGATGACCTTCTTCATAGTTTCTAAGAAGTATTAATAAATCCATAACCGCATGTTCTGCCACACTAACTGTATTACTTCCTGTAACTTCAACGACACCAATATTGTGTTCACTTGCTGCCGCTAAATCTACATGGTCAGATCCTACACCTGCTGTAATTGCTAATTTCAAGTTCGGTGCTTTTTCAATACGTTCACGAGTCATATATGCAGGATAAAATGGCGCACTAATAATCACATCCATATCTGGTAAATGTTTATCTAAGTCTTCACCATTATCTGCTAATATAATGAACTCATGTCCTCTTTCCTCTAAAAATGTTTTTAATCCTAATGCTTTTTTAGTATTAAGTAATTGATTTTCTTGACCTTCTACTGCTTCTGGAAATAATGCTACGATTTTCATATCCATCTCTCCTAAATGATAAATTTTGACTTCCTTAAAGTACGTGTTGCATGTTGCTTGTTTTAAAAATATGACAAAAAAACGGCACCGTTTGACATACCACCCCCTTGAATTATTGTTAAATTCAAAGCGAAGTTAGCAAACAGCACCGTGTACCTTACACCAGCAACACTTATTCTATTGACTTATCGAAAACAAATATTGAAATGACTTCATCATCATTCAAATCAATATCTGTAAATAATTTTACAAACTTAGCGCCTACAAGACTTTCCATCTCATTTACATCTATTTCTTTATACATCTGTTTAATCTTCTCTGTGCGTGTATAATGGAGCATCGATTCATTGCGTTTGTCGTTTAGGTAAAAACTCTCAACTTTACTCAAAACACCTGTCATATGTGCAATCGCCCAATTATCTTTAAACGACACTCGAATACTATTGGGTCCTTTACCCACGTATTCTTTACGATAAGATCTTACTAGATTCGAGAATTGTTGTTCTTTAGTATGCGTATCTATAGTATTCACCTTCTTTAAAATAAGAAGTTCATTAATTGTTCACATTTTCATTATACACCTTATTAACACTTTTTCAATGATAACGATTATTATTATTACGAAATGTATATTTTCCTAGTTAAAAGGATATAACAAATTAACAGAAAATGTTTATAAACTAAGATTTATATTATTTTAAAAAATGTTTCAACAAACGCATCTAAACAAAAAATCAGCTTATCACACTTACCCCTTCAACTCTGCTTCAAGTTTACCTAAATGTCTTAATGTTGGTGTCAATGCTGCAAAGAAGAATCCTTCTTTTAACTTGCGAACTTGTGGCGAATATGGTGTGTACGCTCTTGAACCACCATTGACAACAGAAGCTTGATTTACATCTAGCAATAAATAGCCGATGTCCTTCTTCAATGATATTAATTCATTTAAATGTGAAGTTAAGTTACCGTCATCTAATATTGCATAATATTCTTCTCTAAGTTGACGATAACGTTTTTTAAAAGCTTCAACATCATACTCTAAATATTGATTTATTCCGTTTTGCGCATTTGAAAATGCATCAATTAACTCTAAAGAACTTTTAATTGAGCCTAATCCTATTGGAATTTGATAAGCAATAAATTGTGGGCGAATAGTTGCCGCAAACTGCTTCGCATCATGCGTGATAATTTGTGATTGTGGCACTACGACTTGATTCAAAGTAATTTGATACGTAGCCGAGCCATTTACCCCTAAAAAATTTGTTTTTTCAACGAGAGTGATACCATCTTGATTGGCACGTAGAATGAACATGACAAATTCATCTGATGATTCATGTTTCGAAATCGCACCAAAATAATGGTCTTCTTGAATATTACTTACAGCTGGCATACGTCCACTGACAACCAATTGTCCATCAACATAAGTGTGTTCAAGGTTCAACTTTTCTAAATCATTAAATGACTTCATCGGATTAGACAATCCGGTAGCACCTAATATTTCTCCAGATAACAATTGCTGTTGTAAGTCATTATTTAAATGTGGCTGCGTGGCATTTTCTAAATACGTTGAAAAAGCTAATTGGCACCATAAACAAAATCCTGTTGTCAAACAAGACTGCGATACAGCTTCGATTACTTCAGCATTTTTTCTCAATGCCGCCTCACCGAAATAACCATCTACAAATAATTGTTGAATAAATGTTCTCGGATAATACGTCCCTTCATCAACTTCTACTAGATGAGGATCTAATTGTTCTTTGATAAGCGTTTCTAAAGTCATCATCATCTCTCCTTATTCACCAAATCTTCTAAGTATAAACTGCTCAATATAACTAATGAATCGATCAATAATAAAACCAAATAATCCGATAAAGAATATTGCTGCTAAAACATCTTCTAAGTTCAACATATTTCGTGCATCAACGATTAAAAAACCTAATCCCGATTGTGCACCAATCATTTCACCAGAAACTAAAAATATCCAACTTGTTCCTACCGCCATATGTATCCCAGCCATGATTTGTTTAAATGCCCCGGGAAATAATATATTGCGATACAATGACCACCCAGTTAAATTTAAATTTGCCGCTATTTTTAAATATTGAGGTTCAATGTCTCTAACGCCTTTAATAGTATTGAACACAATTGGGAAAAAAGCGGCGATAAAAATAATCGCAATCGCTGGCAAACTACCAATACCAAACCATAGAACAACAAATGGTGCCCATGCTATCGGAGATATCGGTCTAATCAATTGAAATAGCGGTTCGATAGCGTTGTATAGCCAACGATTCCTTCCAAGCAAGAAGCCCAATGGAATAGCAACCAACAATGCGACAACAAAGCCCGCTACAAATCTCCATAAACTAATTGCTAAATGTTGGAAAATTTCTCCAGTAACAATGAAAGTCCATATACTTTTTCCTACAAGAGCAGGACCAGGTAACAATACAGGTTGGTAATGCCCAATAATAATGACCATTTCCCAAATGCCTAAGAAAATAATAAATGTGATAATAGGTAATATAAATTTGTTATTTGTGGGACGTGTCATGAACGCGATGCCTCCTTATACAATGACGGTTCAACAAAGTCATCATATGCAGGTGGATTAAACAAATGATGTTGTTTTACCAATGTCGTAATTTCTTGATAGCCGGATGGCTTAATTGTTAAATCACCATAGGATGTCCATGCCGCTGACTGTGTTAAAACGTCACGACTTTGTTTAAAATGATGCGTCATAATGTCTACACTTTGCTTGCGATCATTCATTTTAAAGCCAGACTTTTTATAATCTTGTACAAATGCTTGCGCTACATCCTTGTGTTGATCAAGCAATTCCCCTCTCAGTACTAGCACACAGCAATACGCATCAGGTATAACGTCATCACCATGTTTCAAAGTCTTACCTTTGCCTAACTTTTCACCCAGTGCACCGAATGGTTCGGCTACAGAATACCCTGTAATTCTGTGTTCACTCAATGCGGCTGGCATTTCTGCTGGCGACATTTCATGATAGCTAAAATGCCCCGGTTTAATCTTTAATTGTTTACGTAATTCCTCAAGTAAAAGATAATGTGTTGAATAACGATGTGGTATACCAAAATGGTAATCATCGCCATTATTATTAAATTCATTTAAGTGCATACCTTTTTGTCCCATAATGACATTGCCTTCATGATGGCCCAATGCCACAGCCTTTATATTTGAGCCCTTCTGTTTTGATTTCATCGCTAGCTCTATTAAAGTTGATGCACCATCAATACGACCACTGTTTAATGCGTCCATTAAATCTGGCCAATTATTGAATTTAACTAATTCTAGTTTATATTTCGGATGATTGTATTGTGATAATAATTTTTTAGTCATCATCAAATTAGCTGAATGTGTAATCGGCAAATATCCAATTTTAATCACTTGCTGATTTTGGGCATTTTTAGACGGTTCTTTAGACGTCCTTTGCCAATCACATCCTGTAATTATAAAGATTCCAATGATGACGATTATGCTTAACCTTTTCATCGTCACTCACTCCTTATAAATAATATTCAGGTTCAACTTGATGATGATTCAATGCAAATGTTTCCATAATTTCATTACGAATCTTAAGTAGGTGGCTATCATTACGACTGCGTGGATGTGATGCTGTAATTTCATATTGAGAAATAATATTGCACCCTTCACCTAACAGAACAATGCGGTCGGAAAGATAAATAGCTTCATCAATGTCATGCGTCACTAAAATAATAGTTGATTGCGTTTTATGTTTTAGTTGCACTAGTTGATCCTGAAGTTTATAACGTGTAAATGCATCTAATGCACCTAATGGCTCATCCATCAATATAACGTTAGGCTTATGCACATGCGCTCGACATAGTGCCACACGTTGTTTCATACCCCCGGACAGTTGCTCGGGAAAATGCTTTCCCCTGCCTTCTAAATCAACTAATTTAAGCTGTGCGTTAATCTCTTCATCACTAATTTTCTGTCGAAATCCAATCCTAATGTTGTCATTAATCGTTTTCCATGGCAGCAAATTATGATGTTGAAATAGCATTAAACAATCTGGAGACGGCTGTTGTTTAATTTCGTTATCAATAATGACACGTCCAGATGATGGATGAATAAATCCACCGATGATATTGAGTAAAGTAGACTTTCCGCAACCACTTTTTCCTATGAAAGTGACTATTTCTCCTTTGCTAATGTCCAAATTAAAGTTATGAATTACTTTATGTGATCCAAAGTGATGTTGTAATTGTTGTATTTTAATCATGACAAGCCCCCTTTTAATCCCTACTATTTTAATAGGAATTAAGTGTATATCTAAAGGGCTATGCCAAACACAGCCCTTATATCGTGAATTGTTATATCTATAGATGATTATGGTTTGGTATGAGTGCTCTTATAACATAAGCGTTATTCAATTAACGACGTTATATTAATTTCAGCTCTACTAAATTTCAATAAAATGATTGTTTTAGACAATACTTGCATTTAGTTCATTAGTTTCGTCATATTAACTACTTACATTTATAGCATTGAGCTATTCTAATTAACTGCAATAGAAATCCACGTCAAACCTATATACATATATCTCATCAACTTGTTGTCTTATTAAAGTTTTTCGATGCCATCAATCGGTGTATCAACTGCTTTGCGCGCGCGACGTACCGCTTCTTCATCAGGTGCGTTGTATAAACAAATACATTTAGACATATCTTCACATACATATGTGCGTTTAAATTCAACTTCTGGCACTTCTTCATAATGAACAGAATTTTTCTTTTTACGTGCTAAATATTGATCCATCGTAATGCCTTCCGGAATGTTCCAAGTTACAAGGTAATCAACATGTGCATCACCATTTTTAACTTCATCTAAATCTTTACCAACTAAGCGTACTTCTTTGACTAATTGAATACTAATATCTGCTTCTGTTAAAAATTGTTTAGCTTCTGCTTCGTCATTTGCTTCCACAATAAAATAACCATGAGTTAAATTTTCAGTAGCTTGTACTTCAATTAATGTTGGAATTGTCTTCGTAGATAGTGATGCTGCCTTTGCTTCTAGTTCTTCTTTCGTTGATGCAAAATCAAGATTGTTAGCTTCTAATAAAAATAATGTCATTAATAAGACCTCCTATAACAATGGTTGAAAAAATATTACTATAATTCTTATCGGATTACAAGGATATTGAGCGATTTTTTTAATATTTAGATAAAATCCTGTAAAATATATTTTCAAAGAGTATAAAAATCATGTTAGGGTATAAGTAAATAAACATATATATAGGGGGCTATCATTATGGATAAAGAATCTGTCGTAGCAAGTTTAGCTAGAAACAAAAAGATTGCTGTAGAAACAATGGCCGGTCAAAGATACATCATAGAACGCATTTTACATACAAATGATGAAAAACATATTCATATTTTGAAACCTAAAGATGTCGTGTTAGATGTAGATAGCATCAAAGAAATTGACGAAAATCATTTAAATGATGCAACATAATCCAAAACAAACGTGGGAGTGGGACAGAAATGATATTTTCGCAAAATTTATTTCGTTGTCCCACCCCAACTTGCATTGTCTGTAGAAATTGGGAATCCAATTTCTCT